>Ga0326597_10004224_pt1 | contig 20294 bp, 25 predicted proteins | sample RVTome_12_FD_203789 | JGI IMG/M metagenome (GOLD analysis project Ga0326597, IMG submission 203789) | Soil microbial communities from uranium-contaminated site in the Upper Colorado River Basin, Wyoming, United States - RVT100D185 | ecosystem: Environmental > Terrestrial > Soil > Contaminated >...
GCATGGCCTTCGTCCTCGTCCAGCACCTCGATCCGACCCACGAAAGCATGATGGTCGACCTGATGGCCGACCGCACGTTCATGACCGTGCAGCAAGCGGTGGACGGATTGCTGATAGAGCGCGAGCACGTCTACGTCATTCCCCCCGGACGGTATCTCTCCGTCGACAGCGGCACCCTGCGCCTCTCGCTGCCCGAGGAGCGTCATGGCGCGCGGCTGCCGTTCGACTTTCTGCTGCGCTCGTTCGCGGAAGAGTTCGAGGCGCGCGCCATCTGCGTGATCCTGTCGGGAACGGGGTCCGACGGCAGCCTCGGGCTAATGGCCGTAAAGGAGAAAGGCGGACTCGTCATCGCGCAGGACCCCGACGAGGCAAGCTATGACGGCATGCCGAAAAGCGCCATTATGACGGGCGCGGTGGACCTTGTGCTTCCGGCAGCGGAGATTCCGGACGCTCTCGTCAAGTACAGCCGGCGGATGGCCCGCATCCGCCCGCAAAAAGATTCGGAAACGCAGGATGGAACAGGGGACAGCCTGCACCGGATCGTTACCCTGCTGCGCGCGACCACCCCCTACGATTTCACGCCCTACAAGCAGGGGACGTTGCAGCGCCGGATCGAGCGGCGCATGGGAATGGCGGCGGTCGATATCCATGACATGGATCGGTATTACGGAATTCTGCGCAAGGACGAAAACGAGCGCGATCTTCTCGCCAAGGACCTCCTCATCAATGTTACCAGCTTCTTCCGCGATCCGCAGGTATTCAAATACCTGGCGAAGGAAGTCGTTCCCGATCTGATCCGCGACCGGCAGCCGGATCGACCCATCCGCATCTGGATTGCCGGGTGCAGCACGGGCGAGGAGACCTATTCGCTTGCCATGCTCTTCCGCGAGGAAATCGAGGCGGCGAAGCGGAACATAAAGCTGCAGGTCTTCGCCTCCGATGTCGACCCGGACGCGGTCGCCCGTGCGCGAGAAGCCCTCTATCCGGAAACGATCGAGGCCGACGTGTCGCCGGAACGCCTTGCACGCTTCTTCGCCAGGGAGAATCACGGCTACAGGGTATTGCCCGAACTGCGCGAAACGGTGGTCTTCACGGTGCAGGACGTGCTGGCCGATCCGCCCTTCTCGCGTCTCGACCTTGTCTCCTGCCGGAATCTTCTCATCTATCTGCGCCCCGAGGCGCAGGCGAAGCTTGTCTCGCTCTTCCATTTCGCGCTGCGCCAGGACGGCGTTCTGCTTCTTGGCAGCGCGGAGATGATCGACCAGGCCGACGACCGCTTCGAGGTGATGTCCAAGCCTTCACGGCTCTACCGGCATGTCGGTCAGAGCCGACCGGGGGAACTGGGCGTTCTGATGAATTTGGCCCCCCACCGTGGCACCTCTCCCCTCCCCGGCCCGGCACAGGGCCGGACGCACCTGAACCGGGCCGCTCTCGCCGACCTGTGCCTGCGGCTGGTGATGGAGCGCGGGCCGGCGGTGGTACTGATCAACCGCGCGCATGAGCACCTCTATTCCATTGGACCGATAGACCTCTATCTGCGCGCAGCGCCCGGGCACGCCACCCAGGATGTGCTCGCCATGGCGCGTGACAGTGTGCGGACCAAACTCCGGTCGGCGATCCATCGGGCCACCCGGGAGAAGGCGCGCGTTACAGTCTCCGGCGGTCAGATGAAGCGCGACGGCAAGGCGGTTTCGTTCAGCATCGACGTACGGCCGGTGCTGAGCGACGGCGAGGAACTGTTGCTGGTCTGCTTCTCCGACGACGCCGGGCCTGGCGAAACGCGGATTCGACCCGTCCCGCAGTCCGACATTTCGCGCGTCGCCGAGCTCGAGCAGGAACTCGAGGCCACGCGAGCGGAGCTCGATAGCGCCATCCAGGACCTCGAGGAGTCGACCGAAGAGCAGAAGGCGATCAACGAAGAAGCGTTATCCGTCAACGAGGAATTCCAGTCCACAAACGAGGAACTGCTGACCTCCAAGGAGGAACTGCAGTCCCTCAACGAGGAACTCAACGCCCTCAACAACCAGCTTCAGGAAACCCTGGAGCGGCAGCGCACGACATCCAACGATCTGCAGAATGTCCTGCACAGCACCAATGTCGCCACGCTCTTCCTGGACTCCGGGCTGAACATTCGCCTCTTCACGCCGGCGATCACGTCGCTCTTCCACATAATTGCGAGCGACGTCGGGCGGCCGATTGCGGACCTCAGCGCGCTCGCCGCGGACGACACGCTGCTGCACGATTCCGGGTCGGTGCTGCAGTCCCTCGCGCCGATCGAGCGGGAAGTCGAAACTCCGGACGGCTCCTGGTACATCCGTCGCATATTGCCCTATCGCACCCAGAACGACCGGGTGGAGGGCGTCGTCATCACCTATACCGACATCACCGAGCGGCGGCGCGCCACGGACGCGATGGAGGCGGCCAAACGGCAGGCAGATCATGCCAATGTCGCGAAATCGCGCTTCCTCGCCGCGGCGAGCCATGACCTGCGCCAGCCGCTGCAAACGCTTGCCCTGATTCACGGTTTGCTGGCGAAGACCGTCGAGGGAGAGAATGCGCGGAAGGTGATAGCGCGGCTCGAGAAGACGGTGGCCGCCATGTCGGGCATGCTGAACGCGCTGCTCGACATAAACCAGATCGAGGCCGGCGCCGTCAAAGCGGAAAAGACCTCCTTTCCGATCAACGATCTGCTTCGCCATCTGGGAGACGAGTTCGCCTATCACGCGGAAGCGAAGGGGCTGGTCCTGAACGTGGTCCCCTGCGGCCTTTCGATACACAGCGATCCGCGTCTGCTCGAACAGATGATCCGCAACCTGCTTTCGAACGCCCTGAAATATACCGATCGGGGCAGGCTGCTGCTCGGGTGCCGTCGGCGTGCAGGAATGCTGAGTATCGAGGTCTGGGACACCGGACCCGGTGTCCCCGAAGAGCAGCGGCAGACGATCTTCGAGGAGTACTATCAGATCGACAATCCTGCGCGCGAGCCGAGCCATGGCCTCGGCCTCGGCCTCTCCATCGTGAAACTCCTCGGGGAACTTCTGGGCCATCGCATAACTGTCCGCTCCCGCCCCGGCAAGGGCTCGGCCTTCTCCATCGAGGTCACGCATCCGGCGGACGAGACGGTAGCGCAGAGCGAACGCCGGGGGCGCGCCGCCAAGGACAACAGGAAAGGCAAAGTCCAGCCCCGCACCGGCACGATCCTGATCGTCGAGGACGATCCCGAAGTGCGCGAACTTCTCAAGGTTCTTCTCGACGGCGAGGGCCATCGCACGGCAACGGCGCGCGACGGCATCGCGGCGCTGGAACTGATGGCGCGGGAAACCTTCCGGCCCGATATCATCCTTGCCGACTATAATCTTCCCAGGGGCATGAACGGGCTCCAGCTCGTCGCGAAGCTGCGGGCGGAAATTCGTCGAGAGCTCCCGGCCATCATTCTGACCGGCGATGTATCGACCCACACCATGCGCGAAATCGGCAGCCAGAACTGCATGAATCTCTACAAACCGGTGAAGCTGGAGGATCTGACGCAAGCCATCGGGAGTCTCCTCCCGTCACCGCGATCCGCGGCGCATCCGTCCGCTCCGCATCATGCCGAAGCGGGCAGCGGTCCGGAGGCGCCCGTGATCTTCGTCGTCGACGACGACGGCCACGTACGCGAGACGATCCGCAGCGTGCTGGAGGAAAACGGATGGGTCGTCGAGGATTATGCGAGCTGCGAGGCTTTCCTCGAGGCCTATCGTCCGCACCGCGAAGGCTGTCTCCTGATCGATGCCTTTCTGCCCAGCATGAAAGGGATCGAATTGCTGCAGCGGCTCCGCGATGCGGGCCACCAGCTACCGGCCGTCATGATCACCGGCGGCACCGATGTATCGATGGCGGTAGACGCCATGAAGCTGGGCATTCTGGACTACATCGTCAAGCCGGTCAGCTGCGACACGCTGCTCGAAATCGTCACGCACGCCCTCGAACTGTCAAAGGACGAGGCCAAGCTGTTGGCCCGGCAAGAGGATGCGGCCGGTCGTATCGCAAGTCTTACGCCGCGGCAGCGCCAGATCATGGATCTGGTCCTCGCCGGCCAGCCCAGCAAGAATATTGCGGCGGACCTCGGCATCAGCCAGCGCACCGTAGAGAACCATCGCGCCTCGATCATGGAGAAAATGGGAGCGAAATCCACTCCGGCGCTGACCCGAATGGCGCTTGCCGGCGGCTGGACCGGTCCCGGCGGGCGCGCCGGTCGACGTTGATTCCCGGCGGCAGCCGCGCGGCGAATTTCCGAAGGACACGTCATGGCGGCGTACCCCCCCCGTGCCGGCGGCGTACAAAGAGCATTATCGGGGATTGAAACGATCGTGCCCGGCCGCGGAATCCACCTGAAGCCGACGCTGACCATGCCCACCGCTACCGTCGTTGCGGCAGCCCCACGGAACGGTGCGGCCGCCATACGGCATATCCTCCGGGACGGGCATAGGTAGATTCCGAGCCTCCCGCTGCGGCTGTCCGCCGGCTATATCTCGATCTCGCGCGCAGGCAAGGCGGAGGCATTCTGCGATGAAAGCGATGAGCCCTCTTCTTCTCCGGCGCGGTGCACGGCTGGTCCTTGCCGTTCCGTTCGCGTCGCTCCTGTGCGGCCCGTTCCCGGTATCCTCGGCGCCGGTTCTGGGGACAACCGAAGCCTTCGCGATACTGGGCGCTTCCGCCGTGAACATCAGCGGCGCGACCACGATCATGGGAGATGTCGGAGTCTATCCGGGTACGTCGATCACCGGTCTGGGGCCGATCACGTTCACCGGAGCCGTGCACCAGACCGATGCGGTCGCTCAGCAGGCGCAGATCGATGCCGCTCTTGCCCACGCCGCGCTCGCGGCGCTGCCGTTCACGACCGATCTGAGCGGTCAGGATCTGGGGACGGTGGGCACATTGACCCCGGGGGTTTACAGGTTTTCGTCGGAAGCCCAGCTGACGGGAGCGCTCACGCTGGACTTTGCCGGCGGCACCGGCCAATCGTTCGTATTCCAGATCGGGAGCGCCCTCACCACCGCCAGCGGCTCGATCGTCAACGTGCTGAACGGGGGTTCGGACAGCGCCGTTTACTGGCAGGTCGGCAGCTCCGCGACTCTCGGGTCGGGCACGGTATTTGCCGGAAACATCCTCGCCGATCAGGGCATCGCCCTGAATAATACGGCAAAAATCCTGTGCGGCCGGGCGATCGCGCTGAATGCCGCGGTCGTAATGGACACCAATATCATCTCGAACGACTGCACCAACGGCGGCGATTTCGCCAGCGACCGAAGCGACTTCGGTAGCCTCGGCTTCAGCGGGCCCGTCAGCGCCGCCTCGACGCCTGTGCCGGAGCCTCCGTCCGTGCTTCTCCTTGGCGTGGGGCTGATCGGCATTCCGGGATTGATGCGTCTCGTTTCTCGACGTCGACGGCCGGAACGGAGCGAGAGCCCTCGTGCGTCAACCGCCCGCCGTCTTCGTCATTCGCCGGCGGGTTGACGGCCGGCCCGCGGCGGGCCTCGTGCGGCCCGGTCCGACCGATCCTGCGGCATGCGGAAGCCCGCCTTCCCGGCCGCCTTCGATCCCTCAAACGGTCCGGAACCTCTTCACGCGTCACGCGTGAGCGGCCGCGGCCACGCATGATCGGGCGGCAAACAGGCCAATAAGTAGATTCCGATCCTGTCGCCGCGGCGTCGCCGGTCGGTATTCTGCATCGTCGGCGCCGGGAGGATTGTTCCATGCGCTGGCGAAAGGGGTTGGCGTCCCGAAGCGGATCTTCCCGGCACCCCGGCGCCGCGAAGATCCGCTAAAGGGCCGGGATATGTGCGCCGCCAGGCGGTGCCGACGGGCAGCCGGACCGAACAAGCGAGGGCGCGGAAATGGACAGCGGAACATGAGCGATCGATCAAAAATGAGATTCACGCTTGCGGCTGCACTTACCGCCGGCGTCGTTCTTTCAACGGTATCGATAGTCGCCTCGATGCATTCCAACTGGCAAAACCGCTATCCAGGCAGTGTGGCGATCGATGCTTCTGTTCTTCGCGACAACAATTAAACAATTAACAGGAGAACCTCATGCGATCCATTCATGTCGGTCACCCGCTACGCAATCGTATCCGGGTTATCTTCGACGATACCGTGATGTCGTTCAGTCTTTCCGCCGATACGACCTTCGGGGAGATTGCCGGCTTGCTGGGGAAGCTTCTCGACCGGCGGCACGGCAATCCGGCCGTTGTCGACATAACCCTGCCCCGAATCTTCGCACCCGGATAGCCCGGTCGGGTGCAGTGGTCATAATGGAATAACAGGGGGTGTCGACTTTGACTCCCGCCGTTCGGAATGAGCAGGTCACGTACGCATCTGCGCAAAGCCGAGCCGAAACCTGCGTAATCCCTCTACACAATGGGTATGCCAGGGACGAACGGGAAGCAACGGGTCGAAACCGACGTCCCCTCGTATAATTTTTCGATACCTGGACAGGGGAAGCTGCGAATGCGACCGCACAACATGAAGACCTTGCCAGTTGCGCATTTCGTCGATCCCGAGGAATTGCTCGATCCGATCGGGTTCATGCGCACCGAACATGATGAGCAGCGCGAATTCTGCCGCCGTCTGAGCACGCTTGTAGACGACCTCAGTCGGGAAGAAATCCTGGCGGAGTCATCCTCTCTACTGGATTTCCTTCTCGGCCGGATGGCGCTGAACATGAAGGCGGAGGAGAACGATCTGATGCCGCTTATGCGCATGCGGTGCGCCAGCGAGAAAATGGCTGCTGCGGTTCTGAACAAGACGTGGGCGGCGCATAGCCTGATCGCACTATATTATTCCGACATCCGCTGCGGCCTCGAGTGTCTGTCCGCCGGGGAAATGCCGGAAAAACCGCTCGATTTCATCTTCGATTCGCTGGAATTCATCGACGTTGTGCAACGGCACGTCGACTGCGAGGATCTTGTTCTTCTGCCTCTGGCGGAATGTCTTTTGACGACGGCGGACGTTACAAATCTCGGTCACGCGATTGCCGTGCGGCATGGTCTGCCGTTTTCGACAATGTCCAGAATGACGGACTCCCCGTTTCGGTCATCCGAAACGGATTTGGCGGTGTTCATCGATTTGCAAGGCAACGCAACCCGCGAACCGCTGCGGCACACCGCTTGGCGTCACAAAAAAAGAGCCCCGTTCGAACAACTGCACTGAGACGGTCGGCAGGACCACGCTGCTGTCTGTTGCGGCTTCCGGCCCCGGCATGCGCCAGGTCGCCGCCCGACAGCCCCGGTAGCGTAACGGCCGCCCGCCCGTAATTTTCGCCGCAGCCGTCCGCCTGCCGGTGATCGCCGGCATATCGACGGGCCTCGATCGGCGAGGAGATCGCTGCGCGATCGCCCGTATCGGCGCAAGCATCCGGTGAGGGCCGAAAAAACAGGGGCGCACCGACCAGGATGCGCCCCCTGTTGATCGCGGACGTATACCGAGGGTCGTCGTCCCGCTCGCCCACCCGGTCAGGAGTCTGCCTCGACGGCCGTTGGTTTTACTGCGTTGCGGCGGTTGTCTGCATCGGTGACGGGCCAGGCAGAGGATAGGGATGGCGCGCCGTGCCGCACCCGAACAGGTCTACCTGTGGAGATGGCACCGGTTGGCGCGCCAACGGCGCGTTTCGGTCGGTCTGAATGGCGACCATTACCACCCGGTTGGCGGCATTCCGCACGTTATCGCCGGTCTGCTCGATCGGACTCGTCTGGCCAAGCGGAATGACCACGACATCGATTTTCGAGGGCAGACCGCGGGCCTTCAGCCCATCGACGACCGAACGTGCGCGGCAGTCCGACAGGCCGTAATTGTAGTTTCCCGGTCCCGACGCATCGGCCCGGCCGTAGACGTCAAGGCGCCGGGCCTTGGCCGCGACAGCCTGACGTACGATCAGATCGAGCGCGTCCGTCTGCTGGTTGACCGTCTGCTTGCTGATGCCGCTCTTGGTGCGATCGAGAAGATCGTATCGGTCGAAAGCGAAGAAGACGACCCCTTCCCGGCAGAGCTTGCCGAACTTATCGGTCCCGTCGGGATTCCGCTCGCAGGACGCTGCGACCGGTGCCGGTGCCGGTACTGGTGCCGGCGCGACCGGTGCCGGTATCGCCTGGGCGACCGGTCCGACGACCGGCTTGCACCGTGCGGCATCCTCATAGTCCCGTTCGGACATCTCCTCGACCCAGCAGTCGAACCTGAGCTGGAGGTTCGCCGCGGCTTGCGGATCGCGCTTCTTGTTTGCGTCGATCCACGCGGCAACCGCCGGGCGCATGGCGGCAACCTCCCTGCGATCGCGGACGTTCAGCGACGAATAGTTTCCGGGGTCCTCGAGCGCAAGGTCCCGTCCCGTGGCCGCATTTACCGATTTGCGGTAAAAGCGATCGGCGGACTCCATGTGGTATTCGGCGTAATCGGTGTCCGCCTGCACCTTGTAACCGTCCGCGAGGGCCTGGCGGAACGGGTCCCACACCGGGCCAAGCGCCCGGGCGTCCTTCATGTTGCCCTCGACGGTGAAGCCGGATATGGCCTCGGCACAACCGGAGGCGATAAACAGCACCGCCAGCCCGAAGAATAATTTCGTGTGCTTCATAGGAGTTACTTCCCCTGCCCGTGCAATGATGACAGGAAATCATCATGTTCTCCGGGCACGCCAGCAGCCTAGAATCCAAGGTCTCTGGATAATAGGGACGGATTCTACGCATCGCCGATAATGACGGTGGCCTGAAAATTTGGCGCGCATTCTCTCTCTCTCTATCCTCTTCGAGAGATTTCCCGGCCGCAGGCCGAGCGCCGACGGATTTGTCTGCAGCGGATAACGACTCCGCATCAGGCCGGGGGGCGGCCCCGGACAGTGGGTGGTTTCCGATCCTGTCCTCCGCTCGCGCGGTGCCCCAATATCCCCAATATTGGGACCGTAAGCAGACGGAGAAACAGCCAAATGAACAAGGATCGCATCGCCGGTTCGGCCAAGCAGGCCAAGGGCGCCATCAAGGAAACGGCGGGAAGGATCTTGGGTGACGCCAAGCTGATCGCCGACGGCAAGCATGACCAGGTCAAGGGTAAGATCCTGAATGCCTTCGGCGGCGTGAAGGACGCGGCGAAAAAGTAGGGCCGCCTGGAACGTACAGACCTGAATCATTTCCTGGCGGCGGCCGCTTTCCCGCGCGCACGGCAAATCAACGAATGGGGAACGACCATGACACGATCGATTGCGTTTCTGGCAGGCGCTGCCGTCATCGCGGCAGCGCTGAGCGGTCCGGCCCTCTCGCAGGGCGCACCGCAGACGGTGGCCCTGCTGAAGGTTGACCCGCTATCTCTCGCCACCGGTTACCGGACATCCAAGGTGGTGGGCAGTTCCGTCGTCAACGAGGCCAACGAGACCGTGGGAACGATCGACGATCTGATTGTCGCGCCCAACGAGAAAGTGCCCTTCGCCGTGTTGTCGGTCGGCGGCTTCCTCGGCATGGGCACGCATTACGTCGTGATCCCCTACAGCGCCCTCGAAGTGCGCGACAAGCAGATGTTATTTCGGGGCGCCACCAAGGACTCGCTCGCGGTACTTCCGGAGTTCAAGTACCAGAACTGAGCGATCATAGGGGGCGCCGGACCGCCGGCCGCCCCCCGACGCGCACCTCCGGCGATCCGGACCGGATACCTGCCCGGGCTGTGGCGGGCGAAAGCCTTGTCCCCGATCGGATATCCCGCGGCGGCACCTGAGTAGTTTCCGAGTCTGCCGCCGCCGGTAGGCTTCTGCGTAAAATGGCATTCCAAACCCGTGATCTAAGGCCAATCGAAATGAAAATGGGCAGAACCTTTCTCCGTCACACCTCCCGGATGGTCGCCATCGTGCCATCCGCGGCATTTCTGTTGGGTTCCTACCCGGCTTCGGCCGCGCCAATTCTGGGTTCGGAGTTGGCAAGCTTCGCTGTCCTGGGGGCCTCGACGGTGACCAACACCGGCCCGACCACCCTCGTCGGAAACCTGGGTGTCAGCCCGGGTACCGCGATCACGGCCCTCGCATCGATCACGATAACGGGAACGGTGCACCAGACGGACCCGTTCGCGAGCCTGGCCCAGAGTCAACTCGTGACCGCAAGGAATAATCTGGGTACCCTGGGAGCCGGCTCCCTGTTGCCCGCGGACATGGCTGGACTCTCGCTCCTTCCGGGCGTTTACACGGTTCCCGCCGGAGTCAGCAACCTGACCGGCACGCTTACCCTCAACGGCGCGGGTAACGCGAACGCAGCCTGGATATTCCAGATGCCGAGCACGCTGATAACCTCTCCCGGCGCGGTCGTCGATGTCGTCAATACAGGCGCCGGTGCCGGCGTGTACTGGAACGTCGGCAGTTCCGCGACTCTCGACACCGCCACGTCGTTCCAAGGAAACATTCTCGCGCTCGCGAGCATCACCCTGAACCACGCCACGACAATCGGTTGTGGCAGGGCGCTGGCGCAAACCGGTGCCGTTACGATGGATAACAACACCGTCAACGCCATCGGATGCGCGGAAACGGGGGAAGAGGGCAGTGGCGGCCTCAGCGGCGGCCTTGACGTTACGACGTCCCCCGACGGCTCGCCGGAAGTTTCCTTTCTTCCGTTCGCTGCCGTGACGTCCATTCCGGAATCCGGCACGCTGTTTATTTTCGGCCTGGGACTGGTGGGTCTGATTGGATTCAGAAGGATTTCCCCGCCATCGCAGGAAGGCTTGCGTGCCTCGCGGTGAACTGCAGAACGCCCGGCATGCCGCCCGAAACCGGGTTTTCGGGGCCTCGGAAACGAAGTAACTGGTGGAACCGAAGTCGAATGCCGCAGGCAGCCCGCCTGCGGCGCACAAGTCAATCGGAATCCGGATTTTGAGGAGATCCCCGATGGTCCCCATATCCCACCGCTTCCTGAAAGCGAACGTTCGCATGGCCGCCGTGATGGCGGGCCTGGCGGTGGCGTCCTGCACGCCGCAATACGCCGCCCCGCAGCAGGTGGAGGCGAGCAATCCGACCGTCACCTACAAGTACCGCAGCGACGCGGAGCTGGTTCAGGCCAACCAGAACGCGGCGATATTCTGCAACCGGTATCAATCCGTCCCCCGATCCACGCGTTTCTCGAACGATCCGGATGGCAGCAGCGTCGTCGTCTTCGAGTGCGTGCAGCAAGCGCCACCGGCCGCGGTCACACAGGCTCCGGTCAATCCCAGTCTCACCTATAACTATAAGACGGACGAGGAACTGCTGAGGGCGTCGCGCGCGGCCCAGGTCTACTGCATGAACAACGGGTCGCGGCAGGTGATTTCCAACATTGCTACCAACGCGAACGGAACCAAAACCATCTTCTTCCAGTGCAGTCCGAACTGAACCGGCGGCCTGCCGCATCGGGGCGACCGGCGATGTTCGGGCAGGAGCGATATGGCGCGTGCGGCGATACTTGCCGGAACACATTCGGCGCCACTGACGCGACGAACAATCCGATCGTCCGCATGCGGCGGACAGGACATCGCACATGGAAATGAAGCGGATTATCGGCGTCGTTGTGTTCGTAATCGGCGTGGCTGTCCTGTTCTTTGCATTCCACTCGACGGATGCGCCGCTGGAGAGGCTTTCCGATACGATGACCGGTCGCTACAGCAACGAGACGATGTGGTACTTCGCAGTCGGAATTGCTGCCGCGGTCGGCGGTGCATTGCTGGCCGTGTTTGGAAGCCGAAAGTGATGCGTTTTAAATTCGCAATGGGAACTGGAGACAGCAATGAGTCTTGGAACAATTCTGATCATCATATTGCTGCTGATGTTCCTCGGCGTATTGCCGACGTGGTCGCATAGCAGGAGCTGGGGATATTACCCGAGCGGCGGGCTCGGACTCATTCTGATCATCGTGGTCGTGCTGCTGCTGTTGGGAAGGATATAGCGCGGAAAATCCAGGCGGCGCGACTCCGCTGCGTCGTCGCGGAACGGGTTCCCGACCCGTAGCCACGCCGCAGGCGAAGCGAACGGCTTTCGCTCCCGGGCATGCCAGGTTCCGGAGCGCCGGTCAGGGCAAACGGTCCGGCGTCAATGCGTTCTGCGCCAAAAACCGTACCCGCCGGACCTCCGGCAACATCCTGAGTAAATTCCGAGTCTGTCTTAAATATTCGAACGCGCCCTAGTTATGACCACCGGGTGTTCGATGTCGACCTTCGCCACCCACGCGGACCGATCGAGCAGGCTGAATGCAGCTCGCCCCCCACCATCTCAGGAGAATGACTATGAATCGCAAGATGTACTTTGCAGCCATTGCCGTAGTCGCGGCGGGTTGTAGTTCGCAGACTCCCGATCAGCCGCTTCCGGCGGCCTCCCTCGCTGGCCCGGCCGGATTTACGGGTCCCGCCGGACCCGCGGGCGCGCAAGGTCCGGTAGGACCGATGGGCGCTATCGGTCGTGGCCTGACCGGTCCGCCGGGCGCCACGGGCGTTTCCGGTCCCATGGGGCCGCAGGGAGCAGCCGGACCGCAGGGCGCTATGGGCGTTGTAATGGTAGGTCCTCGCGGACCGACGGGCGCGCGCGGTCCGGTGGGCGCGATGGGTGCGGCCGGCGAGCAGGGCGCGCAAGGCGCTGGCGGCTTTGTCGGCGCGGCCGGACCGACTGGCCCGTCGGGGCCGGTCGGTGCGCAAGGGAGAACCGGTGTCGTTGGGGCCCAGGGCGCGACGTTGTTTGGCCCGACGGGCCCTGCCGGCGGCGAAGGCGCCTCCGGAATGCAGGGTAGCAGAGGCGAGACGGGGTCAACTGGCTCCTCAACGCAGGGCTACGCTGGCGCCACAGGCGCGTCCGGCACAGCGGGGCTGCAGGGCTCAGTCGGGCCGACAGGCGATCAGGGTTCCGCCGGCACGGTCAATCGCTGGACCTCTTATCGGCTGTTCAACTTCGATGACGGCAGCGCCAGTATCCGCACTTCCGAGATGAAGCAGGTCTCGGCAATTACGGCCTATCTGGCGGAAAATCCGTCCCTCCAGCTCGGAATCGACGGCTCGGTCGACGCCAATATCGTCAATCGACCCGATCGGGACCTTGACGAACGCCGCGTGAACGCCGTGCGTAATGCCCTGATGGAGGCCGGCACCCCCGCCAGCAGGATCGAAACCGGCGCCTTTGGCGATCCGCGCCTCAGGTCGGAGGGTCGGGTCCAGGTGTTGTTCATCACCGCCCGGTAGTTGCGCAAGCGGACAATGACGCCGCCGAAGGCCGGCCAGAGGAAAATTTCCTTCGCGCGCAAGGACGAAGGGTGTTTTCCCTGGCCCGGCCGACGCGGCGGGCAGACGACACCGTTATCCCGCGTTTCTTCGCAGTACTTTTCGAGAAAGTCATCGCGATGAACGACACCGAAAGATCTGCAGGCCGCCCGTATGATCCGTCAACCGGGCCATCGTGGCCCGAGACCGAACAAGTCGAACCCGCATCGAGCATGCCTCGCGAAGACCGCGATACCGGACTCGATCTTGAACGAACGGTCTGGGATCCGGAGTACCGCAGCAGGGTCATCAAACAACTGGCGTCCCGGGCATCCGGTTCCGGAAACACCGGTTAGCCGGGCCAGGCGAGTTGGCCGGTCCGCCCTGTCGCGCTCGAAGGATCGCCGGGCCGAAATGACAGGCAATTCCCGCTTGTTGACCACCGGATCCAGAAACGACGTGCATACCATCCATCGGCAGCATGTCGATTCCGGTGGTTTCACCCCTTAACGAGAGGTCAGGCTCATGCGCACACGACGTCTTGTCTCCGGCCTCGCTATTATGATGCTGCTTCTTGCGAGTACCGCCGTCCCCAGCCATGCCACCGAACGCAGGGGAGAGACGCCGAGCGCATTCGTCACAAAGCTTGTAAACAAGGCGATCCTGTTCGCGAACAGCGGGACACTCTCTTCCGCCGATCGCCAGAAGCGCCTTGAGTATCTGCTGAACGAGAGTTTCGATATGCAGAGGATCGCCAGCTTCGTCCTGGGACGCTATTGGAAAACGGCGACGGCTACCGAACGGCAGGATTTCACTGCGGTCTTTCGGGATTTCATGATTCGCGTCTATTCCAACCTCTTAACCGATTACAGCAACGGGTCGTTCCGGGTCATCGACCAACGTACGGAAAGTACGACAAGCGCCGTCGTCTATACCGAGATCGGCAGCCCCGCCTCGGGACAACGGGTCAAAGTGGAGTGGCGTGTCATCAACCTGTCCGGCTACAGGGTCGTCGACATGAGCGTTTCGGGGATAAGTTTGGCGTTGACCAAGCGCGAGGAGTTCGCGTCGTATATTCAACGAAACGGAGACCTGTCGAGCCTGATCGAACGGCTACGGGCGATCAAGAGCGCACAGCAATCGCGGTGATTGGCCACGGCACATGCGGTGCCTTGCGGTTATGCCCTGACGACCTGCCGGTCGGGAGTTCGGTCTCCCGGCGCACGCTGCTGGTCTGCGCGATCGCCGGCGCGGCCACGTGCGTGTTGCCAAGGTTCGCTCGTGCAGCGACAAGGATAGACCCGCCGGCTGCGGATGACGGTCGACGTTTCTCGGTGATTTACGAGGGCAACAGGATTGGCACGCATACCGTCTCCTATTCGTCGGCAACCGGGGCGGTTCGCGTCGATACCGAGATCCACCTTTTGGTCAAAGTCGCGTTCTTTACCATATTGGCTTTCAGTCACCGCTCCCACGAGACCTGGCGCGGCGGGCGGCTGATGTCGCTGGATAGCGAAACGGTGGACAACGGCCAGGCCCTCCACGTCAAGGGAGCGGCAACGCCCCAGGGATTTCTCGTGGTGGGCAAGGGCGGTCCCTTTATTGCGTCAGCCGACACTTTGACATCGAACAGCCTGTGGACCCCGGCGGTATTGGAGCAGAAGACGCTGGTCGATGCTCAGTACGGGGGACTCATCGGTGTCAGCGCGCGCAGGATTGCCGATGAGCAAATCGTGATCGCTGGCCGCCCGCTTCTCGCCACGCGCTACACGGTCATCACGCCCTATCTCGCCGGCAGCATCTGGTACGACAGGAAAAACCTTTGGGTGCATGGCGAGTTCGAGCGTGATGGCGCGAATATCCAGTATCAGCTGGACACGTAAGGCCCGCCATCCCGGCTGGCAAGGAAAGCGCCCGGTCATGCCATCGAGATCATTGTTACGCCTTGTCGCAGCCATAATGGCAAGCACCGTTCCAGGCTGCATGGCGGTATCCGTTGTGCTCGCTCCGGCCCCGTTCACTCTCGCCACCGGGTCTCCCGGCAGCCTCTATCATCCCGTCGGAAACGCAATCTGCCGCATGTTCAACCTGCCGGGTGAGAACCGGTCGATACCCTGCGTTGCGGTGCGTTCCGACGGCTCGGTGGCGAATATCCGACGCGTCGAAAGCGGGGAGGCGATTTTCGGCCTTTCGCAGACAGATCTCGCCTATGCCGCCTTTCATGGTACGGGACCATTTACCGCCGCCGGCCCAGATCCGAAGCTGCGCACATTGATCGCGCTCTACCCCGAAGCCTTTACCGTCGTCGCGCGCGCTGACAGCGGCATACGCGATTTCCGGGATTTACGCGGCCGGCGCATTGGCATTGGCAAGAGCGGCGCCGGAAATACCTTCACCCGCGACGTTCTCCTCCGATTTTTCGACTGGAAGATATCGGACCGCGAGCGTCTGCTGGAGTTCGGGCCTGCCGAACAGAACCGGGCGCTTTGCAGCGACAAGGTCGACGCGATCATCTTTGCGGCGGGACATCCGGATGGGTTGACACAGGAGGCGACGACGGGTTGCCGGGCGCGGCTGGTGCGCGTCGCCGGGCCGGAGATCGATCGCCTCCTTGCGAGGCATCCCTATTACGTCGCCTCCGTCATCCCCGGCGGCATGTACGCCGGCAACCCCGACGATGTGCCGACATTCGGCACCAGGGCGGTACTCGTTACAACGAGCGATCAACCGGACGATCTGGCTTACGCCCTGGTCAAGGCGGTGTTGGATAATTTCGCCGATTTCCGGCGCCTGCATCCCGCGCTGTCCGCTCTGGACATCGGGGACCTGGTGCCCGGCGGCACGGTAATGCCGATTCATCCCGGCGCTATCAGGTACTATCGCGAGGCAGGGTTTCTGCGCTGAAGGATCGTAGTGTGCGACGTCGCGTGTTTCGGCTGGCATATTGCCGCTCCTCTCGGGCGCGAAGGATTAATGCCGGCGGTCGTTGTTGACGTCGTACGCTTTCCCGTTGGCCCTCGGCATTCCGGTGGCAATCTCAGCGGCTTTCGTTTGTCCGACCGCCACGACAGGCGCTACGCTGCGCCCCCACAACGGGAACCGCACCCACCAGCCGCCGGCCGGCGGTACCCACCGACGGATGTGCCGGCGTCTACTGTCGAGAACCCAGCCGTCGGTGAAGGCAACCGCGTGAAAATCCTTCACGGCCGGCTCCCAATAGATGACGATTTCGCACGCGACACCCAATTCGCGCAGGCGCCAGCACTTGCAGAGCACAAAGTTCTTGCAGTCCCCATAGAGGTCGGGCAGGGACGCGCCATTTCCTTCGACCACAACGGGTCGGACTGCGGGCTGAGCCGGTATGTCATGGCCGCGTTTACCTGCCGTTGTACCGTAGAGAGTTCGGACAGGGTCCCGGCCTCGGAGGCGCCGATGCAGGCGATAGTAATAACCGTAGCGATGACGGCACGCGCGATCATGGTTTCACGACCCCGAAATGTATTCCGCAGGGTCAGCCTCGCGATCGGTGATTACGGCGCGCGAACCAGCGATCGCAGGCCCGCATATCCATTTGCCTACTTGACGAGGAGATCGTTCTGCACGGAGGCAACGCCGTTTACCTGGCGCGCGACCGTACCGGCGCGCTCGACCATCTGGGCCGAGTCGACGAAGCCGCTCAACTGCACGACGCCCTTGTAGGTCTTGACCTGGATCTGCAACACCTTGAGCGCCGGGTCCTGCAGGATCGCCGACTTGACCTTGCCCGTGATTGCGGTGTCGTCGATATAAGCGCCGGTGCTTTCACTGGTCTCCGTTTCCGCGCACGCCACGAGCGTCATCACCGGTGCAAGGGCGATTACGGCCGCCATAAGAATTTTTCTCATCAACTTTCTCCGTGCCTGTCCGATGAAGGTACGATGGTAACGTTGGGTCGGCAGTGCGACCGCCGAGGACCGACAGAGGGAGGGGACCGACATTGCCGCCGTCTGTCTCCCAACGATCGATGGCGCGACAACATGTTTCCTGGCGCGTCTTCTCCGGCCCCTTCGGTGCGTCTCTCATCCCTATCCCTGTCGCTGCGTGCGTCAGTGGGGGGCGATACCGTTCGCCGCGGTTTGGGCATGGTCCGGGCGCCCCACCTCCGTCTATCGCGGTCCGCCACATTTCGCGCTCGAGCCCGGCGCGCCCGCAATCTCGCTGCGTAAAACCCGCCAGTTGAGCGCGAACGCTTCTAAGATTGGGTATTGCGGGAGCCGCTAACAGGCTCGGAAACTACTCAGCGTCCGGGCCCCGCGACCGCGGCCGGAGTCGAACGGAGCGATCCACCGCTTTCCGATACGAGAGCGTATCGTCCGGACCTCCATTTTTTATGGTGGTCAGTGCGCTACCGGCTCCGGCGTATTCGACCGGCAAAAATACTGCGGATTCGACAGCGCTTCCGTCGATATCGTGATTTTCGTCGTGGGATCGTCGACCCTCGTGAGCACAACGTGGGAAATGCGGACGCCAAGATCGACTCTCTCTACGGTCCAGACAATTCGGGGTCTACCCGCCTTATGGAACATTTCGCCGAGTTCGACCAGATGCTTTCTCACCGGAATATTCTCCACGGCTCAATCGTTATTAATACGAGTCATAAATTCGGTCGGAGCGAGGGGTAAATCCCGCCTGCTGTCCTGCCTCGCTTCGACCCCTGGAATCGACTGATGGCGCAACACGGAAATCTTCGCGCGGATGCTTCCGGCGGCCTGTCAAGGATGTTCCAGAAACCCGAACATCGCGAACAGATAGACCGTTACGAGCGCGGCAGGCACCGTTACCACCAGTAACTGGCGAAACATCCTGGCTCCCGAAGGCACTCGTGAAGGACCGCGATACTCTTTCCGACCGCTCGTTTGCATGGTTCTGTTGCTCCGGTATTCTGCAGCATCCAGAGAGATCAATGTGTCTCCCGGACCACGGTGACGTCGACCACCCGGTTGCGTCTTTCGGCAATGTCGTCGGCCGTCGCCACGTCTTGCTTTCTGCTTTCACCCATCCAGCTCGTGTCGATGCGCGCGGCCGGCACCCCGGCGGTGATGAGCGCATCGCGGATTGCCTCCGCCCGCCGCTGCGCCAGAGCCAGGTTCGCAGGCGGCGCGCCGACGCGGTCGGTCTTGCCGATCACCGTCACACGCGTCGCGCTGTTGTTCAAAGTTACATAGGCGACGGTCTTGACGATCATCCGACCTCGCTCGCCGATCTGGGAACTGTTGCTGTCGAAGTAAACCTGGTACCAGGCCCCGGCGAGTTGCGGCTCGGGGTTTGCGGCCGCCTGCGGCGGGGGCGCCGAAGGCGACGAAACCCCCTCGGCACAGCCGGCGAGCACGCCGAGTGCGAGCGTCGCGGCGATAAGGCGCGCGTGTCCCGAAAATACGTACATCGTTTCCTCCATCGAGTGCAGATAAAGGGTGCGCGGGTGTCTCAGCGCCAGATCGGCCGACCGAGATTGATCTGATTCTGGTCGGTCAGCGCGCCGGTACCTGCGCCGATGGCGCCGCCAATCAGCGCGCCCTCCAGCGGGGCACCGACCAGAAACCCGCCAAGTGCGCCTACTCCGGCACCGATGCCGGCGCCGCTTGCGGCGCGATCGCCGGTGGAACTGCCGCAGGCCGCCGGACCGAGAAGCGCGAGGCACAAAGCGGCCCGCAATACCATTCGTTTCATGGCTTTATCTCCAATTGACCAGGCTGGTCTTTTTCGTTCCGTCGATGGCGAGATACGCGCCGGTGCTCCCATCAAGAGAAGCAACAGCGCGACGATCGAAATGCTACCGCTGGACACAGAGAGCGACGGGCATTCCCGCCCATAGATTGGAAACCCAGGTTCAGCGGCGCTTAGCGCCGACGTAGCCGGCAGTGACCTCATCTTTGTGGGCGGCAAAGGCTGCCAGGACTTGGCCCTTCTCGTGCGTGGGGACCTTGAAGAAGTCCAGGGTCCGTCCGAGTTCTGCTGCGACCTCATCGAATTCTGCGGGGGAGATCCGGAGGTCCCGGTGGGCCTCCTCAAGGCCGAGTGGTGTCGTTCCGGGCTTGGTCGCCTCGTACTGGAAGGGCCCACCGGAAACGTTGCAGACCCACAGCGTTCGCATGAACTTGAGGCCGGGCAGCCTTGCCAGGCTCTTGGTGTGCCATTCCCGCAGCTGCGGGTTCTTGGACTTCTGGCCGACGATGGGGTTCTTCACGACGGCGTCGCTGAAGTGATCCACCACCGCCGCGATGGCGAAGACGCCGCCAAGCCGCTCGTACAGACTTTTCTCAGGCTTGGTTTGCTTGGCCTGAGCGTACGCGTTATCCGCCGCCGCCGCCAATACGGCCACCGGGGCGGCGGTCAGCGCCAGCCCTGCAACCACGCTTCGTCTTGTGATAGAACCCGAAATAGCCTTCGCCATTGTCACCTCGTCAGTTAGGGGGATATGGAAAACCGTAACGCGCGATGATCGGGTGCGATACCGTCGGAATCTACTTACCGGCTGGCTGTGCCGGGGCCGATCGGTCTGCGGAGTCATCGACGCCCATGCCCGCCGGATCCCGCGGGTCGGACTTCGCCCGCCCGAGGACAGGCTTGGCTGGCGGGTGGACCGGACAGTGCCTGCCCGCTTCGTGCTCGATGCGCTGGAACAGGCGCTGCACGCCCGCCGGCCCGTGCGCGGCGGCGGGCTCGTCCACCACTCGGATCGGGGCGTGCAATTACACCGAGCGTCTGGCCGAGGCCGGCATCGAGCCTTCGGTCGGTAGCGTCGGCGATTCCTGCGACAATGCGCTCGCCGGGACCGTCAACGGGCTCTACAAGGCCGAGGTCATCCATCGGCGCCGGCCGTGGCGCTGCTTCGAGGCCGTCGAGCTTGCTACGCTCGAATGGGTGGACTGGTTCAACAACCGACGGCTGCTGGAATCCATCGGCAACATCCCGGCAGTGAGCTACTCCCCCTCTGTTGGACAGTTTCGGCTGTAATTTAAGCTACAGTCCGGACCTGCCGGTCGGGTTTCCTGTCACGCTGGTTACGCCACCAGGGCTGTCGGGTGGAGGTCCGGGCGCAAGCC
>Ga0326597_10004225_pt1 | contig 20293 bp, 16 predicted proteins | sample RVTome_12_FD_203789 | JGI IMG/M metagenome (GOLD analysis project Ga0326597, IMG submission 203789) | Soil microbial communities from uranium-contaminated site in the Upper Colorado River Basin, Wyoming, United States - RVT100D185 | ecosystem: Environmental > Terrestrial > Soil > Contaminated >...
CTCGCCGCCGCGCACCCGGGGAATCCCTACCTCGAGCATCGCGGCTATCCGGGGACGCATGACGTCGCGCTCGGCGAGCGGACGATCGCGGCGCTCAAGGCGCTCGGGCCCGGCGCCACGGGCAGCAGCGCGCGCGTGCCCGTGTACGACAAGTCGGCGCACAGCGGGCGCGGCGATCGTATGCCCGAGTCGGGCTGGCGCGAGGTGGCCGGGCCGCTCGACCTCGTGTTCGTCGAAGGCTGGATGCTCGGCTTCACGCCGGTCGCCGAGGGGCATCTGCCGGACTCCCGGCTGGTTGAGCCGAACCGCGCGCTCGCCGACTACGAACGCTGGCATGGGCAGCTCGACGCGATGGTCGTCATCCGCGCGGTCGATCCGGCGTTCGTGCTGACGTGGCGCGTCGAGGCCGAGGAGAACGTGAAGCAGGCCGGCCGCCCGGGGCTGGACCGCGCGGCGATTGAGGACTACGTGCGCCGGTTCCTGCCGGCGTACCGGTTGTACGGTGGGGCGCCGCCGTGGATGGGCGCCGAGCGGGTGCTCACACTGTGGCTGGACGCCCGGCGACGGGTTGTCGAGGCGCCGCCCAGGTCCGCGTGAATTCTCACTCGCCGGCTGAGCCCCCTCTACCTCGGCGGCCGGTAGGTCAGCGTGACCGAATCCGGCGCCCGTCCGTCGACAACCACGCGCACGCGGCCTTCCAGCGAACCGCTGTCCACTCTCAGCTCGTAGACGCCATCCGGCATGTCCGCGAACACGAAGCGGCCCTCGATGAGCTGGGTCGTCCGGCCAGCGGGCGGGAGCTCCGGGTCCGCCACGACGCGGCGCGCGATGATGCCACGCGGCAGAATCTGCCTGGGCTGGGTACTGACAACCGATCCGCGGAGATCGTACACGGGCCGGAACGGTCTACAAGGCGCGTTTCAACATGACGATCACGGTGCCCGAGACGGAGGGCTTCTGGCGGTTCGACTACAACCCGAACATCCCGCCTGACGGGGGCGCCGATCTGGCGGACGTCAAGCGGGTGGACGCCTGCACGTGGGAATTCCGGGCGACGAGCGGCCAGCGGGGGCGCTGTCAAAGATCGTCAAGCCAGCGAAGGGCAAGAGCTACGTGCATCACGAAGGCACCTTCGAGATGCCCTTCGTCCTGACGTTCAACGTGCCGAGCCTCTGCCCGGCGGCGGACTGAGGGGGAATCGGGAAATCGGAGAATCGGGGAATCGGGGAATCGGAAGAGCTTCGATCACCGCATGCCCGGTTCCCGATTCCCCGATTCCCCGATTCCCCGATTTCCCGATTCCCCGATCGAATGGTGGGCCCCCCAGGATTCGAACCTGGGACCAACCGGTTATGAGCCGGCAGCTCTGACCGCTGAGCTAGGGGCCCCGATCATCAATTCAGCGAATTAGTGAATTCAGTGAATTAGCGAATGAAATGAGTGCATGAGTGAGTGAGCGATGGTACGAATGAGCCATGGAGCGAATAGGGAGGGAAGGCGTGAACGCGTGGCCGCATTCACCGGCCTCCGACTCCCTCATTCCGTCATTCCCTCATTCCATTCGCTAATCCACTAATTCACTAATCCACTGAATTGGTTCAGCGTCCCTCCAGAAAAGGCTTGAGCCGCCGGCTGCGCGACGGGTGGCGCAGCTTGCGCAGCGCCTTCGCCTCGATCTGGCGGATGCGCTCGCGCGTGACCGCGAAGCTCTGGCCGACCTCCTCGAGCGTGTGCTCGGAGCCCTCGCCGACGCCGAAACGCATCTTGATGACGCGCTCCTCGCGAGGCGTCAGCGTCTTCAGCACGTTGTCGGTTTGTTCCTTGAGGTTGATGTTAATCACCGCGTCGGACGGCGACACGACGTTCGTGTCGGGGATGAAGTCGCCGAGATGCGAATCCTCCTCCTCGCCGATCGGGGTCTCGAGCGAGATGGGCTCCTGCGCGATCTTGAGCACCTTGCGGACCTTCGACACCGGGATGTCCATCCGCTGCGCGATCTCCTCCGAGGTCGGCTCGCGGCCGAGCTCCTGCACGAGCGCGCGCGACGTGCGGATGAGCTTGTTGATCGTCTCGATCATGTGCACCGGGATCCGGATCGTCCGGGCCTGGTCGGCAATCGCGCGGGTGATCGCCTGCCGGATCCACCACGTCGCGTAGGTCGAGAACTTGTAGCCGCGGCGGTACTCGAACTTGTCCACGGCCTTCATCAGGCCGATGTTGCCCTCCTGAATCAGGTCCAGGAACTGCAGGCCGCGGTTGGTGTACTTCTTCGCGATCGAGACCACCAGCCGGAGGTTGGCCTCGACGAGCTCCTTCTTCGCCTGCTCGGCCTGGGCCTCGCCCTCGAGGATCGTGACGAGGGTGCGCGTCAGCTCCTCGGTCGGCTGCTCGAGCTTCAGCGCCATCCCGCGGATCTCGCGCCGCAGCTCGTCCTTGTGCTTCTGGAGGATCTTCCGCTCTTCCTCGCGCAGCTTGCGGCGGCCCTTCGACTGCAGCTTCTGGTCCAGCAGGCGCAGCTCGCGCTGCTTGTACTGCACGTCTTCGACGGCGCCCTTCATGCCGTCGATCAGCCGGCGCTTGACCATCTCGGTGAACTCGATCTTCCGGATCACGCGCGAGAGATCGACCCGCGCGCGCAGGATCTTCCACCGCGCGCGGCGGTACTTCCGCTTGTCGCTCTTCGGCACCGACCCGTACCGGCCCTCGAGCTTCTGGACGACGTCGAGCGCGGCCTGGACCTTGTCCACCTGCTTCAGGAAGTCGCGCTGCCGCGCGGCGATCTTCTCGTCGGTGATCTCCTCCTCGTTGAAAACCACCAGCTCGCGCACGGTGCGCTCGCCGCGCTTGAGCTGCTCGCCCATCTCGAGCACCTGCTGCGTGACCTTGGGCGTGCGCGAAATCGACTTGATGACCGCGAGCTTGCCCTGCTCGATCCGCTTGGCGATCGCGACCTCGCCCTCTCGGGTGAGCAGCGGGACCGTCCCCATCTCCCGGAGGTACATCCGGACCGGGTCGTTCGTCTTGTCGAGCGTCCCCGGCGACAGGTCGAGGTCGCTGCTCTCGGTCTCGGTGCTGTCGCTCGACGGCCCGCGGTCGTCCCGGTACGCTTTCTCGGAGTCCACGACCTCGATGCCGGCGCTGCCAAACGTGCTGAACAGGTCGTCGAGCTCCTCCGACGACGTGATGTCGGCCGGCAGGAGCTCGTTCACCTCGTCGTAGAGGAGGTAGCCCTTCTCCTTGCCGATGGCGATGAGCTGCCGGATTTCGTCGTATTTTTCCTCAATGGACAAGTGTCACCCCTCGAGCCGCTGAAGCAGCTCCTTCTTGCGCTTCCACAAGTCTGCCAGGTCCCGGTCGGCCTGATCGCCCGCGCCCTGCACCTGCTCGATGCTCTCCTGGACCGCCGCCAGCTCCCGGCGCCACCGCAGCCGCTTGAGCGCGTGGACGCAGTCGGCCGGCGCCGCCGCCGCCACTTCGGCCGTTGCCGCCCGGTCGAGCAGCGCGCGCTCGTCCTCGCCGAGCCGCTCGTGCAGCAGGTTCGGCAGCACGTCGGGCGGCACGTCGGCGAGGCTCGCGGCCAGGCTCAGGATCGACGCCGACACCAGACCGTCGAGGTCGGCGGCGTCGAGCTGGCCCACCGCGGCGAGGCCCTCGACGGGCCGTCGCACCAGGGCCCAGAGCAGACCCTGTTCGGCCGGGCGCAGCCGGACCATCGACCGGATCGCCAGCGCCGGCGCCTCGCGGCGTTTCTCGGCCGCGGCCTTCCGAATCTCGTCGCGCACGACCCCCTCGGTCACGCGCGCCTTATGGGCCAGCCGGTCGGCGAACTGATCGCGCTCCGCCGCGTCGGGAATCGTCGCGGCCACCGCCAGCATCTCGTTCAGGAACGTCCGCCGGCTGTCGGGCCGCGTCATGTCGCGGCCCGCCGACGCGCGGTCGAGCAGGAACTCCAGGTACGGGCGGGAGCCCTTGAGCAGCTCGGTGTACGGCTGTCCCCCGCGCGCCTGGATGAACGCGTCCGGGTCGCTTCCGTCGGGCAGCAGTGCCACGTTGACCTGAAATCCTTCCGCCACCAGTTGTTCGGATGACCGCGCGGCCGCGCCCCGACCCGCCGCGTCCGGGTCAAAACTGATCACGACCTTCGAAGCAAAACGTTTCAGTATACGCGATTGGGCGGATGTGAGGGCCGTTCCGCACAGCGCCGCCACTGGCTGGACTCCGGCCTGCCAGACCTGCGCCAGGTCGAAGTACCCCTCGACCAGCACACAGTAATTGTGCTTCCGAATGGCCCCTTTCGTCACGTCGAGCCCGTACAACGTGCGGCTTTTCGTGTAAACCGGCGTTTCCGGCGAGTTCAGGTACTTCGGCACCTGGCCGGCTTCGAGCGCCCGCCCCCCGAACGCCACCACGGACCCGGTCTCCCGGGCGATCGGGATCATCAGCCGGTTCCGGAACCGATCCACGAGCGTGCCGCCGTCCCGCTCAATCACCAGGCCGCTTCGGATCTGCAGTGCCGTCGGCACCTTCAGATCCGCGAACCGGCCGTGCAGCGATTCGCGACCGGCCGCGGGCGCGAACCCGTACCGGAACGTCTCGATCGTCTCGGGTTTCAGCCCCCGGTTTTCGAGTTCTTTTCGTGCCCGCCCTCCGGCCGGCTGGTCGAGCTGCTCCCGGTAGAACACCGTGGCCTGTTCGTGCAGGGTGAGGAGCGCCTCCCGTTCGGCGGCCGCGGCGCGGTCGTCGGCCCCTCCGGCAAGCTCCGGTACTTGGATGCCGGCCCGGGCCGCGAGGTGTCGGACGACCTCGGGAAAGCTGAGCTTCTGGTGGCGCTCGACGAAACTGAACACGTCGCCGCCCACCCCGCACCCGAAGCACTTGAAAAAGCCCTTTTCGCCGTTGACGTTGAAAGACGCCGTCTTCTCCTCGTGAAACGGGCACAGGCCCTTGAAGGTGCCCCCCGTCTTGCGCAGCGACACGACCTCCCCGATGATCGACACGATGTCGGTCTGGGCCTTCACGTCGTCGAGGAACCCCTGTGGGAAGAGGGCCATCAGTCCTTGAGCTCAATGATGGTGGCGCCGCCGCCGCCTTCGTTGTCGGGCGCGCGCTCGACGGTCGCGACGAGCGGATGCTCCAGGAAGTAGCGGGTCAGCGCTTCCCTGAGTCTCCCGGTGCCGTGGCCGTGCACGACGCGGAGTCGCCGGGCGTCGGACAGCAACGCATCATCGAGGAACTTGCCGGCCCGATCCAGCGCCTCATCCACGCTCGCGCCGATCACCATCAGCTCCAGCGGGCGATCGCCCGGCGGCCGGAGGCCGCCCGGGCGCGGCCGGTCGGCGCGCGGCGCGGTCCGCGTCTCTTCGACGACCGTTCTCAGGTCCTTGATTGGGACGCGCATGCGCTTGCCCCGGACATCGACCTCGACGCGCTGGCCTGACACGGCCGTGACCTTCCCGACCGCGCCGAACGTCGTGACGAACACCTCCTCGCCGGCCGACGGGGTCCCCCGGAGGGGTTCGCCGGCCGGAGTGTCCGGAGCCGCCCGGTCGCGGCCGGACTCGACGGCGTCGAGCGCCTGCCGCGCGTCGGCGCGCAGCCGGCCCAGCTCGCCCGTCGAGAGCACCGGCTGGCTCGACGCGGCGCGCCCGGCGGCCTTCTCTCCGAGCACTTCAGCCCGGCGCTTGAGGGACGTCACGACCGTTTCGACCTCGGCGCGCGCTTCGCGCAGCCGCTCGGCGAGCTTGTCGTCGAAGCGCTTCTTCAGCACCGCCTCGCGTTCGGCCAGGCGGGCCTCGCGGGCCAGGAGCGCCCCGCGCTCGCGGGCGAGCGCGGCCCGGTCGTCTTCGACCGCGCGCCGCTCGCGCTCGAGCGCGGCCAGCTCCTGGTCCACGCGCGCCAGATGCGCGGCCAGCAGCGATTCGCGGCCCGACCGCCGCGCACGCGCATCCGCGATGACGTGCCCGGGCATGCCCAGCCGCTCGGCCACTTCGAACGCCAGGCTGCGGCCGGGCGCACCGTAGACGAGCCGGTACGTCGGCGCGTAGGTGTCCGGGTCGAAGCCGAACGCCGCGGCCGCGACGCCGTCGGTCGTCGCCGCATACGACTTCAGCGCGTCATCGTGCGTGGTGGCGACGACGAGCGCGCCGCGGCGCCTGAAGTGGTCGATGACCGCGGTGCCGAGCGCGCCGCCCTCGACCGGATCCGTGCCGCCGCCCACTTCGTCAAGCAGGACGAGCGCCGGGGCCTCGAAGGCGCGCTCCATCTCCACGATGTTGGCGATGCGTGCCGAGAACGTGCTGAGGCTCGCCGAGATCGACTGCTCGTCGCCGATGTCGGCAAACACCGACCGGAACGGCGTAAACGCGCTCTCCTCGTCGGCCGGCACGAACAGGCCGGATTGCGCCATGAGCGCGAGCAGGCCGAACGCCTTGAGGGCGACCGTCTTGCCGCCGGTGTTCGGCCCCGAGATCACCAGCGCCTGCGCCGGCGGCGCCACGACGAGATCCGACGCCACGACGACCAGCGGCGCGCGGGCCGATTCGGCCGGGTCGTCCGTCTCGTCGTGACGAAGGAGGTCCCGCACGGCCGGAACAAGAAGCGGGTGTCGCGCACCGCGCCACGCGAGGCGGCCGTCGGCGACGACCTGCGGCGCCACGCCATCGACGCGCCTCGCGAGGCGGGCGCGCGCCTGCGCCGCGTCGATGTCGGCAGCGGCGTCGAGGAGCGCCGCGAGCTCGTCGGCGCGCGCGCGGAACGCGTCGGTAAGCGCCAGCAGGATGCGCCGGACCTCTTCGCGCTCGCGCTCGGCCAGCGCCACCACGTCGTTGTTGAGGCTTACCGTCGCCAGTGGTTCCAGGTACAGGCTCGCGCCGCTGGCCGACGATCCGTGCACCAGGCCCGGGATGGCCTCGCGGTGCTCGGCGCGGACGACGACCACGTATCGGCCGTTGCGGTCGGTGATGATCTGGTCCTGCAGGTACTTCGCGGTGTCGCGGCTGCGCGTGAGGCTTTCGAGGCTCGCGCGCAGCTTGCTGCGCTGCCGACGCAGCTGGGCGCGGATCTCGCCGAGCGCCGGGCTCGCGTCGTCGATTACCTCGCCGGACGCGTCGATCGCCCGGTGGACCGCGGCCGTTTCGTCGGCGAAGGAGGCGACCCCCGCGGCCAGCCGCCCGAGCCTCGGCGCGGTCGGGGCCCGGCGAATCGACGCGGCGACGCGCTCGACGGACTTGAGGCATCGCGAGAGGTTGATCAACTGGAGGGGATCGAGCGGCTCGGCGGCGACGTCCAGGACGACGAGGATGTCGGGGAGATCGTCCGGTGCCTCGACCGACAGCGAGGCGCCGCCCCTGAGGAAGGCCACGGCTTCGCCGGTCAGGGCGAGGCGTTCGCGGACCTCCTCGGGCTCGACGGCGGGTTCGAGTTCCAGGACGCGCGCGCGGCCGAGCGGCGTCACCGCCTCGGCGGCCAGCGCTTCGCGGATCCGATCGAACTCGAGCGCCCGGAAAGCTGCGGCCTGCATGGGTTCGACCCCTGGCGACGGGGCGATCCGTCGATTATGGCACGGCCGGCTCAGGCCAGGTGGTTGATCGCGCTCGCGACCGACGCCGCCCCGAACCCGTTGTCGATGTTGACGACCGAGACGCCCGTCGCGCACGAATTGAGCATCGCCAGGAGCGCCGTCATCCCGCCGAAGCTCGATCCGTAGCCGACGCTGGTCGGCACGGCCACGACGGGCACGCGCACCAGGCCGCCGATGACGCTCGCCAGCGCGCCCTCCATGCCGGCGACGGCAATCACGACCCGCGCTGCGCCGAGGCGCTCGCGCTCGGCGAGCAGCCGGTGGATGCCGGCGACGCCGACGTCGTAGAGGCGGTCGACGTCGTTGCCCATGACCTCGGCCGACACGGCGGCTTCCTCGGCCACCGGCACGTCCGACGTCCCGGCGGCGGCCACGAGGATCACGCCCTGTCCGCGCGGGCCGTCCACGCGCCGCTCGATGATCCGGGCTTCCCGGTGGAAGCGCGCGTCGGGCGCGACGTCGAGCACGGCCCGGTGCGCCGTCGAGTCTGTTCGCGTGATGAGCAGGCTGTGGCCCCGGCGGACGATCGCCCGGGCGATCCCGGCGACCTGTTCGGGCGTCTTGCCCTGGCCGAAGACGACCTCCGGAAAGCCCTGGCGCGCCGCCCGGTCGTGGTCGACGCGCGCGTAGCCGATGTCCTCGACCGGGTTCCCGTCGACCACCGTCTGGGCGCGGCGCTCGGCTTCGGCCGGATCGAGCCGGCCGTCGCGCACGGCGTCGAAGAGCGCGCGCAGCGCGTCGGTGGGTCGCGCGAGGGTCCTGGGCTCGTCGGGCACGGCTTTCCGTTTGACTCCGCTTCAAACCCGTTCCTAGAATGAGGGGTTGTCCCAGCGGGCCGGCATCCATTCTATGCTTCACGCGGGTTTCCGGCTCGTCCCCGTCTGGCCGATCGCTGAACCGCAGGTCGTCTCATGAGCGCGTCATCCAAGCCCAAAGCCGGCCTCGAGGACGTCGTCGCCGGCGAGTCGGCCATCTGCTACCTGGACGGTGAACGCGGCGTGCTGGCCTACCACGGCCACGACATCCACGATCTGGCGGACGCGGAGCGCGGCGTGTCGTTCGAGGAGACGTGCTTCCTGCTGTGGCACGGCCGGCTTCCGACGCGCGCCGAGCTCGGTGACCTCCGGACGCAGCTGGCGACGGCGCGGCGGCTGCCGGACGGCGTCTTGCGCGCCATGCGCTCGATGCCGGCGGTGGACGGCATGGACGCGCTGCGCACCCTCGTCTCGGTGCTCGGCCACTTCGATCCGGAAGCCGGCGACCGGTCGCCCGCGGCGAACGGCCGCAAGGCAGTCCGGCTCACGGGCCAGGTCGGCGCGCTCGTCGCGACCTACGGGCGGCTCTCGGCCGGCGGCGGACCGATCGAGCCCGATCCGGCGCTCGGCCACGCCGCCAACTTCCTCTACATGCTGACCGGGCGGCGGCCGACGCCGCTCGTGACGCGCGCCTTCGACGTCTCGCTCATCCTGCACGCCGACCACGAGCTGAACGCGTCGACGTTCGCGGCGCGCGTCGCCGCGGCCACGCTGACCGACATTCACTCGACCCTCGCGGTGGCGGTCGCGACGCTCAAGGGACCGCTCCACGGCGGCGCCAACGCGGACGTCATGCGGATGCTCATCGCGATCGGCCAGGACGCCGGCCCCGACCGCGCCGAGGCCTTCGTCCGGACGCGCCTCGCCAGGAAAGAGAAGATCCCGGGGTTCGGGCACCGCGTCTACCGCACGGAGGATCCGCGCGCCACGCACCTGCGCCGCCTGTCGCAGCAGCTCGGCGAGGAAACCGGCCAGCCGCAATGGCACGAGATGCAGCGGCGCATCGAGTCGGTCATCACGGCGGAGAAGGGGCTCTACCCGAACGTCGACTTCTACTCGGCATCGCTCTTCCACGCGATGGGGATCCCCATCGATCTCTACACGCCGATCTTCGCCGTGAGCCGTGTGTCGGGCTGGACGGCCCACGTGCTCGAGCAGTACGCCAACAACCGACTGATCCGGCCGCGTACCGATTACATCGGACCGTCGTATCCCCAGGCCGTCCTCCCGATCGATGGAAGGTAGGGGGGCAGGTACGACGGGTACGACAGGTACTTGGAACGTTCTGACGCGTGCTCACATTGTTTTCTTGGCTAAATTGAAGACGACCAGCGATAGCTCCAACCTCGTACCTGTCGTACCCGTCGCACCTGTCGTACTATCCCTCTGATGGACCGCGCCCTCATCCGCAACTTCTCGATCATCGCGCACATCGACCACGGCAAGTCGACGCTGGCCGATCGCCTGCTCGAGGTCACCGGGGCGCTCGAGGCGCGCGAGATGGAGGCGCAGGTGCTCGACAGCATGGACCTCGAGCGCGAGCGCGGGATCACGATCAAGGCCCACGCGGTGCGGCTGACCTACCGGGCGGCCGACGGCCGGGACTACATCCTCAACCTCATCGACACCCCCGGTCACGTCGACTTCTCGTACGAGGTGACGCGGTCGCTGGCGGCCTGCGAGGGCGCGCTGCTGCTCGTCGACGCCTCGCAGGGCGTCGAGGCGCAGACGCTCGCGAACGCCTACCTGGCGGTCGAGAACAGCCTCGAGATCATCCCGGTGATCAACAAGATCGACCTGCCGGGCGCGCAGCCCGAGGAGGCCCGGCGCCAGATCGAGGAGATCATCGGCCTCGACGCGAGCGGCGCGATTCTCGCCTCCGCCAAGGAAGGGAAGGGCGTCCCGGAGATCCTCGAGGCCATCGTCCATCGGCTGCCGCCGCCGGCCGGCGACCCGGACGCGCCGCTGAAGGCGCTCATCTTCGACTCCTGGTACGACGTCTACCGCGGCGTGATCATCCTGGCGCGCGTCATCGACGGCGCGATGCGCCCGGGCATGAAAATCCGGCTCATGGCGGCGGGGCAGGACTACGAGATCGAGCAGCTCGGCGCCTTCACGCCGAAGCCGGTCGTCGTCGAGGCGCTCGGCGTCGGCGAGGTCGGGTTCATCTTCGCGAACATCAAGAACGTGGCCGAGGCGAGGATCGGCGACACGCTGACCGAGACCGCCCGTCCGACCGCGACCGCGTTTCCCGGCTTCAAGGAGCTGAAGCCGATGGTTTTCGCCGGCCTCTACCCGGTGGAGGCCTCCCAGTACCCCGAGCTGCGTGACGCGCTCGAGAAGCTCCGCCTCAACGACGCGTCGTTTTTCTTCGAGCCCGAGACGTCGGCCGCGCTCGGGTTCGGCTTCCGGTGCGGCTTTCTCGGGCTGCTGCACATGGAGATCGTCCAGGAACGGCTCGAGCGCGAGTTCAACATGGACCTCGTGACGACCGCGCCGGGCGTGCTCTATCGCGTCACGACCACGGCCGGCGAGATCCTCGAGATCGACAGCCCGGCGAAGCTGCCGGAGACCGGCCGCATCGAGCGGATCGAGGAGCCGGTCATCACGGCCATGATCCTCACCCCGGCCGAGCACGTCGGCGGCATTCTGGAACTGTGCCAGGAGAAGCGGGGGACCCAGAAGGGGCTGGACTACGTCTCGAAGGACCGCGTGCTCGTCACCTACGAGCTGCCGTTCAACGAGGTCGTGCTGGACTTCTACGATCGGCTGAAGACGATCTCGCGTGGCTACGCGTCGCTCGACTATCACGTCACCGGCTACTGGGAATCGCCGCTCGTCAAGCTCGACATCGTCGTCAACGGTGAGCCCGTGGACGCGCTGTCGATCATCGTCCACGAGGAGCGGGCGTATTCGCGCGGCCGCGCGCTCGTGTCGAAGATGCGTGAGCTGATCCCGCGGCAGATGTTCGAGGTGGCGATCCAGGCCGCCATCGGCAGCCGCATCGTCGCGCGCGAGTCCGTCCGGCCGCTGCGCAAGAACGTGCTCGCGAAGTGCTACGGCGGCGACATCACGCGCAAGCGCAAGCTGCTCGAGAAGCAGAAGGAAGGGAAGAAGCGCATGAAGCGCGTCGGCCGGGTCGAGATTCCGCAGGAAGCGTTTCTCGCCGTCCTCAAGGTCGGGCAGGACGAATGAAGAAGCCCGTCTGGCGCGAGTACCTCGAGTCGCTCCTGATCGCCGTCGTCCTGGCGCTCTTCGCGCGGACGTTCGTCTTTCAGGCGTTCAAGATCCCGACCGGCTCGATGGAGGACAACCTGCTGATCGGCGACCACCTGATCGTCAACAAGATGGTGTTCGCGCCGGCCGCGTCGTCGCTGGAGCGGGCCCTGCTGCCGAGCCGCCCGATCCGGCGCGGCGATGTCATCGTGTTCAAGTTCCCAAAGGAGCCCGAGCGGGACTTCATCAAGCGCGTCATCGGCCTGCCGGGCGAGCGGCTGGAGTTGCGGCGGAAGGCGATCTACATCGATGGCCGGCCGCTCGACGAGCCCTACGTCCGCTACCTCGAGCCGCCGCCGCCCGTCGGGACGCCCGGGGCCGGAGACCTCCGCGACACCTACGGGCCCGTCACGGTGCCGCCCGGCCAGTACTTCATGATGGGCGACAACCGCGACAACTCGGAGGACAGCCGCTACTGGGGATTCCTGCCGGGCGCCTACGTCAAGGGCCAGGCGCTGTTCATCTACTTCTCGTTCGACCCGGCGGCCTCGACGGCCAACGTGTTCGGCGGCACCCGTTGGTCGCGGCTGCTCGACCCGGTGCGCTAGTCCGCGGTGCCGGCGACTTGCCGGCCCCGTTTGAAGACGGCCCTGACGCCGGGCGCGCCGAGGCGGATGAGGCTGACGGCCGGTCCGCCGACCAGGACCGCGTCGAAGAGCTTGCCGGGTTCGAGGGAGCCGACGGTGTCATGGCGGTCGAGCGAGTACGCCGCGTTGATCGTCGCCCCGACGAGCGCTTCTTCGAAGGTCAGGCCCATGCTGAAGCAGGCGAGTGACATCGCCGTCGCCATCGACGGCGACAAACCGCCGCCGGGGTTGACGTCGGTCGCGAGGGCGACCGGCACGCCGGCGCCGACCAGATCGCGAGCGGGCGCGAACCGGCCGAGCTTGAGGTAGAAGGCCGCGCACGGCAGCAGCGTCGCGACGACACCGCCCGCGGCGAGCGCCGCGATGCCGGCCGGCGTGACCTGGACGAGGTGGTCGGCCGAGCGCGCCCCGAGCTCGGCTGCGAGCTCGGCCCCGCCGGTCGCCGCCAGCTCGTCGGCGTGCAGCCGGAGCTTCAACCCCGCCCGCCGGCCGGCCTCGAGGATGGCGCGCGACTCGCCAACCGTGAAGAACCCCCGATCGCAGAACACGTCGCACCACTCGGCGAGCGGCGCCGCCCGCGGCGTCATCTGGTCGATCACGAGCTCCACGAAGTCGGCCTGCCGCCCGCGGTAGTCGGGCGGAACCTCGTGCGCCCCCATGAAAGTGGGCACCAGGTCGATCGGCTGCGCGGCGTCGAGCCGCGCGATCGCCCTCAGCATCCGCAGCTCGGATTCGGTGTCGAGGCCGTAGCCGCTCTTGGCTTCGGCCGTGGTCGTGCCGGCGGCGAGCATCTCGGCCAGGCGCGGCACGGTGGCTTCGACAAGCGCGTCCTCGCTGGCGTCGCGCGTCGCGCGCACGGTGCCGAGGATGCCGCCGCCCTCGGCGGCGATCGCGGCGTAGCTCCCGCCGGCCAGCCGCCGCCTCAGCTCGGCTCGCCGGTCGCCGGCAAAGACGACGTGCGTGTGCGGGTCGACGAAACCCGGCACCATCGAACAGCCTCGGCCGTCGATCACACGGGCATCGGCGGCCAGCGTCACCGCGGCGCGAACGTCGCGGGTCGCGCCGGCTGCGACGATGCGCTCGCCCTCGCACGCGATGGCGCCATCCGGGCAGCCCGGCGCGTCCCGCTGCGCGTCGCCGCGGCGCGGCGCGGGTCCGGCGACCGTGATGAGCTCGTCGAGGTGCTCGATGAGCAGCGTGGCGGCGGCACGTCCCGGCATGTCGGGTCAGCGGAGTATAGCGGACAGCCTCGCGCGGAGCGCGGCCGCGTCGAGACCGCGCGCCTCGATCGTCTTCCGCCGCGCGCGCCAGCCGGCCACGACCTGCAGATCGCGCGGCGCGACGCCGAGCGCTTCCGCCAGCGCGCGGACGACGGCGTCGTTGGCCGCGCCGTCCACCGGGGGCGCGGTGACGCGCACGAGCAACGCCCCGTCGCGCACGCCCGAGATCGCCGTGCGCGATCCCCGCGGCGCCACGCGGACGTCGAACCGCGCGCCCGACCGGCCGTCGCGAACGAGGACGGCCGGCGCGATCACGGGCCGCCCGCCGGAGCACGGCGCCCGAAGATCGCGGTGCCGACGCGGACGATCGTCGCGCCTTCCTCGATCGCAATCGCGAAATCGTGGCTCATACCCATCGACAGCTCCGCGAGGCTCGCGGCCGGGATGCCGTTCGCCACCAGCTCGTCGCGAAGCTCGCGCAGCCGACGGAACCAGGGCCGCGAGTCTTCGGGATCGTCGGGAAACGGGGGCAGCAGCATCAGACCGCAGAGCTCGAGCGTGCGCGCGGCCGCCGCGGCGGCCACGAGGTCGCCGGCCACCGCCTCCGTCGCGCCGTGCTTGGTCGCCTCGCCGGCCAGGTCCACCTGAACGAGGATGCGCGGCCTGGTGCCGGCGTCGGCCGCCGCGCGATCCAGGCGGGTCACCAGGTCGAGCCGATCCACGGAGTGGATCCACCGGAACGCCTCGGCGGCCTTGCGAGCCTTGTTCGACTGCAGATGCCCGATCAAGTGCCAGTCGAGGCCGAGCGCGGCGAGCGCCGTGATCTTGTCGAGGCCTTCCTGGACGCGGTTTTCGCCGAAGTCGCGCTGCCCGGCATCGGCCGCCTCGCGCACGAGCGCCGGCGGAAAGGTCTTCGAGACCGCGACGAGCCGAATGGACGCGGGATCCCGGCCCGCCCGCTCGGCCGCGGCTCGCATCCGCCGGTGCACACCGGCCAGCGCCGCCGCGATCGTCGAGCCGTCCGGCACGGCCTACTTGATCGCGGCGAGCAGCGCTTTGGCTTCCGCGGCGTGCTCGCCGTCGGGCTGGAGCTTGAGATACGCCTCGAGCGGTTCCTTGGCGTCGGGGAGCCTGCCGAGGTTGAACATCGCGAGCGCGTACCGGAAGTGCGCCTCGGCCAGCTTCGGGTCCGACTTGCGTGCGCGGTCGAACTGCTCGGCCGCCTCGGCGATCTTGTTCTGGTTCCAGAAGATGACGCCCTGGTTGTAGGCGGCGGCACCGCCGCCCTCGCCGCCGCCGGTCAGCTCGGCGGCCTTGGCGCCCATGGCCGCCGCCTCCTCGTAGCGCTTCATCTCGTTGTAGATGATCGCCAGCAGCGAATAGGGATCGGGCAACGACGGGTCGAACTCGATGGCCTGCTTGAACGCCTTCTCGGCGGCCTCGAGGTCGTTCTGCCGGCGATAGACGTCGCCCATCCGCGCGTAGCAGGCGGCGCACTTCTCGATCTCGCCGGCCACCTCCGTGAGCTTGGCGAGCGCGTCCGCGTAGTCGCCCTTGGTGGTCGCCGCCTCCGCCTGGGCGAACAGGACCTGCAGCTCCTGCAGCCGGGCGTTGCGCTTCTCGATTTCGGCCGTGTCCATGGCGGACTCCGGCGACTCGACCTGCGGCGGCGCCGTCCGATCGCCGAGGACCATCGGCGCGATCTGCCGCGTCTCGCCGGCCTTCACCGTGACGCGATGGAACCGCGCCACCTGCGAGAAGCGCTCGGCCTCGAGGTTCCACAGCCCGGGATCCAGGTTGTTGCGGAAGAAGTCGCCGAACCGATCGGTCAGCGCCGACGCCTTCTTGTTCGGGTCGTCGACGTGCACGAAGGTCACGCGGACCTGCGCGACGCCGTCGCCGCCGGCGTTGACGACGCTGCCCTTGAGCGTGCCCTTCTGCGCCCACGCGGGCGTCGCAATGGCCAGCGCGAGGCCGGCGACGAGTCCGATGAGACCGGTCCGAATCGTCGTGCGCAGCATGGGAAGGTCCTCCATCAAGCTGCCCTCAGTTTACACCTCGAGGGCGCGGTACACTGGCGCCGCGTGCCGAACGTGACCCGTCCGCCCGACGCCCTGCCGCCGCCGCTCAAGTGGGCCGGGGGCAAGCGCTGGCAGGTGCCCCACCTCGCCCCCATCTGGGCCGCGCACGCCCATCGTCGTCTCGTCGGGAGGCGGCCTCGCTCTTCTATTACCTGAATCGTACGGGTTACAACGGCTTGTGCCGCTTCAACCGGCACGGAGCGTTCAACGTCCGGTTCGGCCGATACGCGCGGATTGCGTACCGGCGCGATTTCCTGGCCTACCGGCCCGTCCTGGCGGGGTGGACCCTCAGCAGTGCGGACATCGCGGACGTGCCGCTCGAGCCGGACGACTTCGTGTACGCCGATCCGCCGTACGACGTGGCGTTCCGCCAGTACGGACCCGCGGGCTTCGCCTGGGATGATCAGGTGCGGACCGCCGAGCGGCTGGCCGTGCATCCCGGGCCCGTCGTGCTCGTCAACCAGGCGACGCCGCGCATCGCGGGCCTGTATCGCTCGCTCGGCTACGAGGTCAGCGAGCTCGACGGCCCGCGCCGTATCGGCTGCACCGGGGACCGCCGCCCCGCGCGCGAGATTCTCGCCGTCCGCAACACGCTGGCGTAAGGGCCCGCGTACGCCAGGTATGCGCGCTCCTCGCGCCTGGGCGGCCGGGTGCCTCGACACCCAGATTGGCAACGTCTTGCCTTCGCGGGCCCTCAGGGGCAGATGCCGGGGGGGGCACATGCAGAGGCGGCGTTCAGCCCGCCCGGGTCGGGTCGACTGGAGCCGGCCCCTGCGAGCGTCCGCCCGTCAGAGGAAGAACCGCTCGACGTCGTTGAGATCGTCCGTGACGCGCGTGTCGGGCAACGACGCCATGAAGCGCCGGCCGTAGCCCATGCGCGTGAGCCGCGGGTCGAGGACGGCGAGCAGGCCGCGATCGCGGCGCGTCCGGATCAGGCGGCCGAGGCCCTGCAGCAGCATCAGCGTGGCCGTCGGCACCTGGTACTCGTGAAACGGCTGGCCGCCGCGCGCCTCGATCGCCGCGATCCGCGCGGCGACCAGCGGATCGGCCGGCGACAGAAACGGCAGCCGGTCCACGATGACGCAGCTCAGCGCCTCGCCGGCGACGTCGACGCCCTGCCAGAAGCTCGAGGTTGCGAGCAGCACGGCGTTCGGCGTCGCGCGGAAGTCGCGCAGCAGCGCGGTGCGCGGCGCGGACCCCTGCACGAAGAGCGGCCAGCCGGTCCGCGCCTCGAGCCGCGCGTGCACCTCGCGCAGGGCGGCATACGAGGTGAACAGCACGAACGCCCGTCCGCGCGTGCGATCGAGCAGCTCGCCGATCGTCCAGGCCGCGGCGGCGTTGAAGTCCGCCGACCGGGGATCGGGCATCTCGGTCGGCAGGTACAGAAGCGCCTGGCTCCGGTAGTCGAATTCCGACGGTACCCGGAGCGTCTCGGCGGCGGCGAGACCAAGCCGTCCGGCGACGTAGTCGAACGAGTGCTCGACGGTAAGCGTGGCTGACGTCAGCACAGTCGCGAAGCGGTTCCCGATGATTGCGTCCTGAATGATGCCCGAGACGTCGATCGGGGCGGCGCGCAGGAAGGCCATGCGCCCGCGCGACTCGACGAAATGTACGAAACGTGGATCGTCGGCGGCAAGGATGATCCGGGCGTCCTCGCGAAGGGCCTCCGCTCGCGTGGCGATCGCGCTCAGGCTCTCGGGCCGCTCGCCCGTGGCGGCGAGCAGGCCGATCAACGCCTCGAGCGCGCCCGTGAAGGCCAGCCCGACGTCGTGGAGCCGGCTCGCCATCTCCGGCGTCAGGCGCGCCCGGTCCGAGCCCTCGGGCCGGCGGAGCTCGAGCCGCGCCGCGTCGAACAGCCGCCGCGCCGCCTGCTGGACGTCGCTCGTCGCGCGCGCGAGCGCGACGGCCCGGCGCCCGGCGTCGGCGCCGAACTCGCCCGCGGCCGCGCCGGCATCGCGCACGAGCTCGTCCACCCGATGGGTGCTGAGCGAGAGGCCGAAGTACTGCGTCACCACGTCTTCGAGCTGATGGGCCTCATCGATGACCGCGAGATCACCCTCCGGGATGACCTCGCCGAACGCGCCCTGCCGGACCGCCGCGTCGGCGCACAGCAGGTGATGGTTGACGATGACGAGGTCGGCCGCGGCGGCGCGATCGCGCATGCGCGTGACGAAGCAGTCGGCGTACCGGGGGCAGTCGCGCCCCAGGCACTGCTCGCTCGTGGCGCTGAGGTCGCGCCACAGCGGCAGGTCGTCCGGCAGGTCCGCGACCTCGGCGCGATCGCCGGTATCGGTGGCTGCGGCCCACTCGGTGATCGCGTCGAGCCAGGCGCGGTCGGCCGGGGGCAGGCCGGCTTCCGCCTCGGCGAGCCGATCGAAGCGGTGCAGGCACAGGTAGTTCGTGCGCCCCTTCATGTAGGCGGCGCGCACCTCGAGCCCGAGCGCGCGCGCCAGCCCCGGCAGGTCCTTGTAGAAGACCTGGTCCTGCAGGTTGCGCGTGCCCGTCGAGACGAGCACACGCCGGCCCGACAACACGGCCGGCACCAGATACGCGAGGGTCTTGCCGATGCCCGTGCCGGCCTCGGCGAGGAGCTGTCCGCCGCGCTCGAACAGGTCGGCGACGGCGCGGGCGAGCCGGCGCTGCCCGGCGCGGGCCTCGTAGCCGTCGAAGACCTGTGCGAGCGGTCCGTCGTCGGCGAAGACCTCGTCGACGCGCGGGCCTAGCGTGCCAGGTGGGGATACAGAGGGAACTTCCGGCACAGGGCCTCGACGTCGGACCGGACCGCGGCGGCGAGCGCCTCGTCCTCGGGGGCCGCAAGCACGCGGGTCATGAAGCCGGCGATCTGGTCCATCTCGGCTTCCTTCAGGCCGCGCGTCGTCACGGCGGGCGTGCCGACGCGGATGCCGCTCGCGACCATCGGCGGGTTCTTGTCGAAGGGGATCGCGTTCTTGTTGACGGTGATGCCTGCGCGCCCGAGCGCCGCTTCGGCGACCTTGCCCGTGAGCCCCCGCGAAAACACGTCGACCAGCATCAGGTGATTGTCGGTGCCGCCGCTCACGAGCCGGAAGCCGGCGGCCGAAAGGCCGGCGGCGAGCCGCTTCGCATTCCTGACAATCTGGTGCTGGTAGTCGCGGAAACCAGGCGACTGGGCCTCCTTCAGGCAGACGGCCTTGGCGGCGATGACGTGCATGAGCGGTCCGCCCTGGACGCCGGGGAAGAGCGCGCGGTCGATCGCTTTGGCGAACGACTCGCGGCACAGGATCAGGCCGCCGCGCGGACCGCGGAGCGTCTTGTGCGTCGTGGTCGTCACAAAGTCGGCGTGGGGCACCGGGTTCGGGTGGGCGCCGGCCGCCACGAGCCCCGCCACGTGCGCCATGTCGGTCATGACCAGCGCGCCGACCGCGTCGGCGATGGCCCGCACGCGGGGGAAGTCGAACACGCGCGGGTAGGCGCTGGCGCCGACGACGATCATCTTTGGCCGCCGGTCGCGCGCGAGCCGTTCGAGCTCGTCGTAGTCGATCCGCTCGTCCGTCTCGGTGACGCCGTAGGGGACGATCGTGAAGTACTTGCCCGAGAAGTTGAGCGGGTGGCCGTGAGTCAGGTGCCCGCCGTGCGCCAGGTTCATGCCGAGGAGGGTGTCGCCCGGCTTGAGCATCGCGATGTAGACGGCCATGTTGGCCTGCGCGCCCGAGTGCGGCTGGACGTTGGCGTGCTCGGCACCGAAGAGCGCCTTCGCCCGGGCAATCGCCAGCGACTCGGCGACGTCGACGAACTCGCATCCGCCGTAGTAACGCCGGCCCGGATAGCCTTCCGCGTACTTGTTGGTCAGGACCGAGCCCTGTGCCTCGAGCACGGCCGGGCTGACGAAGTTCTCCGACGCAATCAGCTCGAGGCCCAGCTCCTGGCGTTCGATCTCGGAGCGGATCGCGTCGGCGATGTCGGGGTCGGCGGCGGCAAGGTGCGACATACAGGCTCCGTGGTCGAGTCTGGGCCGCCGCCGGGAACGGCCGCGGCCGGAACGGGGCAGCCGGGCTGATCCTACGGTTTCGACTCCGCCCGGCCGGTGCCGAGCGCGTTGACCTTCGCGACGCGCGGCGCGTGCCGCCCTCCGCCAAACGGGGTGTCGAGGAACGTGTCGACGATCCGCCGCGCCATGTCCGGCGTGGTCAGGCGCTCGCCGAGCGAGAGGACGTTGGCGTTGTTGTGCTCGCGCGCGAGGCGCGCCGACGTCACGTCGGTGGCCGCCGCGGCCCGGACGCCCGCAAACTTGTTGGCCGCCATCGCCATGCCGATGCCGGACCCGCACACGAGGATGCCGCGATCGAATCGTCCGGCCGAGACCTCGCCGGCGACCTTGGCGGCAAAGTCCGGGTAATCGACGCGCGCCTCCGAGTCGGTGCCGAAGTCGGTGTACGCCACCCCGCGCTGGTCGAGCAGACGCTTGACTTCTTCCTTGAGCGCGTAGCCGGCGTGGTCGGCGCCCACCGCAAGACGCATGGGCACAGCGTATCATCGGTCCGTGTCGTCGTCGGCAGTCGTCTCTGTCTCACGCCGGGGTGCCGACCGCCTGCGCGCCGGCCATCCCTGGGTGTACCGCAGCGACGTCACCTCGGGCGACGCCGAGCCGGGCGACCTGGTCGAGGTACGGAGCGAACGAGGGCGGCCGCTGGCCTGGGCGCTCTGGAGCAGCACGTCGCAGATTGCGATCCGGTCGCTGGGCCACGACCTCGAGCCC
>Ga0326597_10004226_pt1 | contig 20293 bp, 17 predicted proteins | sample RVTome_12_FD_203789 | JGI IMG/M metagenome (GOLD analysis project Ga0326597, IMG submission 203789) | Soil microbial communities from uranium-contaminated site in the Upper Colorado River Basin, Wyoming, United States - RVT100D185 | ecosystem: Environmental > Terrestrial > Soil > Contaminated >...
CCAGCAACATACGAACCGTCTGTGACATGGTCCATCCCCCGTGCGCCCCGAGAACCGTCAACCCCACGTCGAGACTTTCCCCCGCGGCCGAGCGCGTTGCGGGTCGATTCGGATCCACACGGTCGGAGCGAAATCGACCCACAACCGCGGCCGAGCGCGTTGCGGGTCGATTTGCATCCATACGGTTGGAGCGAAATCGACCCACAACGGGCGGGGTCAGGGGCGGCGGCGCAGGCGGACGGCGCCGCCAACCGCCAGCAGGCCGACGATCACCAGGCCACCGCCCGTCGCAGGCAACGGAACGACGGGCGCCGTCACCGTGACCGTGCGCGTGGCCGACGCGGTGTTGCCGTCAGAGTCCGTGACGGTCAGGACCACCTCGAATGTCCCGGCTTCGTCGTAGGCGTGGCGCGCCACCTGGGTGGTCGCCGACGCGCCGTCGCCGAAGTCCCACAGGTAGCCCAACGCATCCGCGGGGTCGACGTCGTCGGAGGATCCCGAGCCGTCGAACGCGAACTCCTCGCCGACCGCGGCCGAGTCCGGCTTCACCCCGATGACCGCCTCCAGGACCCCGACGGCCGGCGCAGCACCGGCTGTCATGAAGGCCGGCAGCACGCAACCCGAGCCCGCCGTGATCCGCGCCGACGCGGACAGGTCGCTCTCGAGGTCGACCGTGTCCTCGCCCCGCATCGCCGTCACCCTCAGATCGAGGCAGCCGTAGCCGAACGTCCAGGGATTGTCGTCGGCGTCGGCGACGAAGCTGCCCACATAGGGCTCGTCGGCTGCGTCGGAGAAGTGGTCGCGGCCGTCCTCGGCGATGAACGACGAGTCGTTGCAGCCCTCCCCGGCGCCGGCCGGGCAGTCCTCGCCAACCACCGGAGACGAGTCGAGGTAGTGCTGGGCCGGGTGGTGCGACAGCGCGTTGTTGCCGTAGCCCCAGTCCTCGTCGGTGTACTGGACGAACACGCCCGGGTCCCAGGTCGGGATGCCGCGGTCGGACTGGCCCCAGCCCTCGTAGTCGAACCCGGACCGGTCGCGCAGTTCGAGGTAGTACGCGTGGTCGGCCGCGTTCTCCGCCCCCGCCGCCACCCGGTTCCACCCCACCGTGCAGAACACCGACGAGTTCGACCCGTGACCATCGCAGCCGCCGGAGACCAGCCGCAGGTCGTCGGAACCGTCGTCGGAATCGAAGTTGGTCGACCAGAACACCTCACCGTCGACCAGGACCTCAACATCGTCGACGAACCAGCCGGCCCGTTCGAACGCCGGGTCGGTGAAGTAGGCCAGCCGGACATACCCGCCCTGCCCGGCAAGTGAGGAGATGTCAAACGAATCCTCCAGGAACGTCAGGGGCAGCCCGTAGACCTCGTTGGCGGGGATGCGCGACGTCGCTGCCAGGGGTTCACCACCGGCATACGCGGCCGAGGAGCCCGTGATCCCGTTGTTCAGCTCATCCAGGCAGCCGGCAGTGTTGGGGTTGTACGACGAGTCGGTGGTGTAGCCGTTGGCCGAAGCCGCCGAGACGTAGTCCTCGCCGTTGGTGGACACCAGCACGAACCCGTAGTCCCAGTCCCACTCGATGTCCCAGGCAGACTGCATCCGCAGGGTCACCGTGGAACCCGCCGCCACCTCGGCAAGATCGGTCAGGACCAGGTCGAGGTTGTGGCCCTGGGTGGGCGGGCAGCCGAAGTCATTGCCACGGCCCGAGTGCCACACATAGGGCGCGGAACCGCCGGTCTCGAACAGTTCGTCGGTGATCACGATCCGACCGGGGAGCTTGACGGCATAGGCCTGGCCGTTGTGGACATTCTGGTCACCCGCGTCGGCGGACAGCGTGTACGACTCACCCGACGAGGTCCACCACTGGATCTCCCCGGTGTCGTCCTTGATCTCCGTCCAGCCGGTCACCGCGCGCTGCTCACCCGGAGCGAGGTAGCGCGGGACGACCCAGCCCAGGTCCTGCTTGGAGAACACCGTCATGTTCTGGCTGTAGTCGGACGCCATGAGCTCGAACGTGCCGCTGGCGTCAAACGAGCCGGAGTTGTAGAAGTCCGGCAGGCCCAGGTGGTGGCCGTACTCGTGGGAGATCACCGAGGCCGACTCGATCGCCGACTCCGGGTTGACGTTGTAGGGCCCGACCCTGACATGGACCGGCAGCGAGTCGACCCCGTCGCCGCCAGCGGACCCGCAGTCGGCGAACCGGGTGTACTTGTCATCGAGGAAGCACTGCGGGATCTCCTCCACCGACCGCAGCTGGTCGGTCGAGGTGTAACCGCGCAGGCCGGTCACCGCGTCGCTCCAGCCGAACTCCAACGACGACGAATGCGGCCAGACGTTGTCGTAGCCCCCGTTGTCCTGGGGGCACCCGACTGGCCCGAGCTGGGAGGAGCCGTTGCCGCCACAGCCGACGAACACCAGCATGAAGAAGTCGACGATGCCGTCACGGTTGGAGTCGAACAGGTTGTAGTCGATCTCAGGGTCGGCGATCAGTGCTGCGTCCCAAACGATCTTGGACCCGTCGCCGCAGGCCGAGTCGTTGGACGATGGCTGCGGCAGCGACGCCAGCGCGCCGTAGGGGAAGATCGGGTTGTCGCCGCCGTAGTACTCGGTGTCACCGGGCAGCTGGTACCAGCCGTCGACGATCCGCTCGGCTGCCAGGGGCGTCCCGAAGACCTCGGGCGTCACGCCCAGCGTCGTACCTCGGCACGCACCACCCACGGCCGGCTGGCTGAACCGATCCACCTCCGCGTCGTCCCAGGCCGCCGTGGCGATGCCTGCCGACGGGATCAGGCCGATCGGGTAGAGCTGGTCGTAGGACATCTCGCCGTACAGATTGACCGTCGAGCCATCGAAGGTGGGATCGTTGATCGCCCGATCCAACTGCGCGGTGTCACTCTCCGCCCAGGGTGCGCGGTCGGTGTAGGCGGCGGTCACGATCGGGAAGGGCTTGTCGCCGTAGCGGGCGGTCTCGAACCCACCAGTCGGGGGAATGACCTTCGGCCCGTGCGTGGCCATCGACTGCGCCTCGCCCCCGTCGAACGTCATCGACGCCAGCGTGGACAGGTCCTTCCAGACGATGCGATCGTCCTGGGCCGCCGTCATCGACTGGACTTCGGTCACCAGGGTCACCGTCGTGCCGACCTCACCGGCTGCCGCCGCCACGCTCGGGATCGTCCACGTCACCGTGCCGTCGCCGTTGATCACGGCAGTGCCCGCGTCGCCCAACGGCTGGACCCGCGTGAACGTCGTACTCGGGGCGGGCGCGATCGTGACCTCGACGCCCGTCGCGTCGGCGTCGGTGGTGTTGTGCACGAACGTGCGCAGCGGGAACGACTCGCCCGGCTTGACCCACCCGGTCGCGGACACGAACGAGTGCTCCAGCCAGACCGCCGGGGTGGTGATGTCGACCGCCGCGACCAGGAAGGACTGCGACGGGGAGGCCTCCGATGGCAGGCCGCTGGCGTCGCTGAGGCCGACGCCGCGCAGCGCGTACGTCCCGTCTGCGAGCCCCGCCGTCGCACCGCCAGCGACGAGGGCCGAGAACGCGCCATCGGCACCCGCAACCACGTCGTGGACCGTGGCGACGCGCTGCCCGTCCGCACCCTCCAGCACCATCGTGAACGTTCCCTCAACGGGCACCGCGACGGACGTTGCAACGTCCCACGCGGTGAGTCGCCCCTGCACGGGCACGGCATTCCCCGCCACGAAGCCCGCCGGTTGCGGCGACGTCACGACCACCTCGGTGGCGGTCAGAAAGACGCTGGCCGCGTCACCGGCCGCGGCGCCCGTGGCCGCAACCGGCACCGACAGCGCCAGCAGCGCAATGGCAAGCAGGACATGGACGACACGGGCAGAAAGACGCATGACGAACCACTCCCAGTCGAGACACAGGCACCCACAGGCACCGACGACCACTCTAGGGAAGTTCGCGTCAGCTGCTGGCGGTGGGGTTGGCCTCTCGGCCAGCCAGCGCTCGCAACCGTTGCACGGCGTCGGCTGCCACCGTCGCTGGGGCGGCACCGTTGAGGATCCGTGCGTTCCACCCGCCCAGCAGCTCGGCCGTCAGCTGCGAGGTCAGCGGCGCCACGGCCGGGACCAGCCCAGGTACGGCCAGGCGGGCCTCGTCACGGACCTGGGTGGCGATCACGAAGGCCGGAAAGACCTCGAGGTCGTCCTCCACCGGCTGCAGGCCGACGCGCCACGCGGCCCCGTCACTGGCGGTCGAGAGGGCCGCAAGGCACTGGCCGTTGACGACAGCCAGCACCGCGTCGGCCGGCGCGGCCGCAATGTCCTGGCGTTCCAGTGACATGCCATAGGCGCGGAACAGCGCCTCCCGACCGTCCGGGCGGTTGGCGAAGTCCTGGTCCATGCACAGCTGCGCGCTCTCGTCCTGCGCCAGGCGGCTCGCCAGGTCGGACAGCGTCGCGATCACAGCGTTGCGCGAGGGCGGCCCCTGCACGAAGAACGCGAACGTGGCATTGACCGGTGATTCGGTGAACGAGCCGTCACGCCCGAACACCGGACGGACCCACGTGATGCCATTGCCCTCGTCGAACTCACGAACCCGCGCGAACGAGGTGCGCATGTCACCTGGCGGGTCCGAACGCTCCAACACCTCCAGCCACGCCGCGCCCGTGTAGCCGACCAGGACGTCCACGTCGGCCAGTTCGAGTGCCTGGCGGGCATCGGCAGGATCGGCGAGGGAGACGATTTCGGCGTCGATCCCCTCCGCCTCGAGCAGGCCCGCAAGGATCTGGCCCAGCAGCGTCGGTTCGACCCCGGGCCACGCACCAACGCGCACCGTTGGACCCGCAGGCTCGGTCGGCTCCGCAACCACCCCGGTCCCCATGCATGCCGTCAGCGCGGCGGCGACGGCGCCCACGGCGACCGCCGCGACCGCGGAGCGCACCAGGCCTGGCATGCGCCAAGCCTGCCAAGCCCGCTGCCTCGAACCAACGCCGACGTAGCAGGCGCGGGAACCAGTGGTCGCTGCGTCGGCGTTACCCTCCCGGCGCCCCGCACCCAAGGACCGCTCGTGACCACCTCGCCCGAATCGCTGGTTGGCCGTCGGAACCTGCTGCGGACGGCAGGGACCGCCAGCTTGGGGGCCGCGCTGCTCGCCGCCTGCGGTGGCAACGCCGACACCGGCGACGCGGCGGCCACGCCGGCGCTCACGCCGACGCCCACGGATGCGGCTGCCTCGGCCTCCCCGTCGGCCCCGTCGGTGCAGGACGAGATCGCGCTGGCGGCCCAGGCTGCAGGCTTCGACGGGCCCGTGGACCAGACGGTCATCATCGCGACGTTCGAGACCCTGGCGTTGCCGGGGCAGCGCATGCAGTTCGGGGTGCTGGACGCGGAGCGCAGCCCGATCCTGGGCGACCCGGTCCAGGCGGCAATCGTGCGCGCCAGCGACTTCGAGGTCGTGGCAGCCGCAACCACGCCAACTTTCTACGGCGAGGACCTCGGACCACGCGGCGTGTACGTCTTCAGCGCTGACCTCACCTCGACCGGTATCCACTACCTGGTCGTGCAGACGTCGGCCGGAAACGTCGGCTCGGGTGTCTTGAACATCATCGACCCGACCACCAGCCAGGTCCCCAGGACCGGCGACGCGTTCCCGCTGCCGCCCACCCCGACAGTGGAGGACCCGCAGGACCTCGTCGAACTTTGCACGCGCGAGCCCGACTGCTCCATGCACGACCTGTCGTTGGACGAGGGCCCGGCGTTGGGCAAGCCGATGGTCGTGTGCATCGCCACGCCGAAATACTGCCAGACGGCCGTGTGTGGGCCGGTCGTCGATGTCGTCGAAGCGCTCAAGCAGGAACGTGGCAGCGATGACGTGTCGTGGTTCCACATCGAGGTCTACGTCGACGCCGGCAACACGCCTCTGCCCCAGGTGACCGAGACCTGGCAGTTGCCGTCGGAGCCCTGGACGTTCCTGCTGCACGCCGACGGCACGGTCGCGGACCGGTTCGACGGTCCGGTCGTCCCGTCGCTGTTGGCCCAGGCCGTCGACGCGCTCCTCGCGTGATCCCGCCGCGCGTGGTCCCTCGTGCCGTGGTCCCTCGTGCCGTGGTCCTTGGTCACGTGGTCCGTCGTTGCGTCACGGCAGGCATGGCGATCGCTGCGCTCGTCGCGGGCCTGTCAGCATGTTCCGCCACTCCCTCGGCTGATGTCGCCGTCGACCCCAACGCGAGCGCACTTCCCTCGATGACGGGAGCGTGCGGCGCCGTCGAGTTGCCGCCGCTGCAGGAAGGTGGCCACCTGCTGGGCGACACGGCGCCCCCAGTCCCGTACTCGTCGCTGCCCCCGACGTCGGGCTGGCACGCCTCCGGCGCCCCTGAGCGCGGTGTGGTGGCACAGCCGCTGAGCGACCCGGACCTTGTCCTGGCCCTGGAGGTCGGCGACGTCGTTGCCGCGTACGACCCCGCGCGACTCGACGCCGACGCGATCGCCACACTCGAAGCCGAGGCGAGTTCAACGTTCGTGGACCGCCTGACGGTGACGACCTACCCGGACCAGCCGACGGCCCTGTCCCTGCTGGCGTGGGGCGTCCTGCAACGCTGTGACGACCTCGACAGCGCAGTGCTGGCCGACTTCGTGCTCAGCCACGCCGGCGCCACCCTCGACCAGCACTGAGCAGAGGTCATCACGGCGGCTCCCGGCCGGCGCTGGCCCACGGCGCAGGCACGTGTCAGCGGCGGCCGCGGCGTGTCAACTGCGGGGGGGTGATGCCCACGTCGCTGCCGGCAAGGCGGTCGCCGCGTTCGCCGGCACGCAGCATGCCGCGCAGCGCGCCCCCACCGACGACGGCGACTTCGACGCAGAACATCCCCAGCACAGCCAGGCCGAGCAACCCTGCCAACCGCCCGCCGTCTGCGCCGATGAAGGGGATCGCGACCAGCCAGGTCACCACGGCGAAGCCGCCGAGAACGGCCGCGGCCAGGCGCATCCGGCGTCCCATACAGGCGTAGTCCACCAGCGGTGGGATGCTGGTAGTGGTCCCCTCGGGGACATCGTCCGACGTCACAGTTCGAAGGCTCCAAGGTCGACGCGCAGGGACGCGAGCACACGGCGCATCTCCGCCTTGACCGCTTCGATGTCCGTGGTCAAGCGCACATCGCGCTGCGGGTGCAACTCCTGGAACGAGGTTTCGCCTGCGCCCAGCAGCCAACCGCGGGACAGGAAGAACTCGCCCGCGTCGAAGCTCCACGTCAGCAGGACGGCAGCGTGTTCGTCGTGCAGCGTGAACGTGAGGAACCGGTTGATTGGCAGGACCCACAGCACTGCCCCGGTGCGCGCGCGGCCGTGACGTTCGAAGCCCATGGCCTCGAGCTGGTCGTCGAACGTCGTCGCGACAGGGGGCGCCGGGGCAGGGCCGGCCGCAGGCGTGTCAGCCACGTGGGAGGAGTTCCGGATCGGGTGGCGCTGAGCGTAGGGCGCGCCACTGCGACCCCCGAGGTGGGCGCTGGCTTGCGCGCGCGCCCGGGGCGCGGCAGGGTTGCGCGTCATGAACCCACCGAGCCCCGTCCTCGCCGTTGTTGTCGCCGCTCTGCTGGCGACCTCCTGCGCCTCCGAATCCAACGCCGACATCGGCCCCGTCAGGGAAGCCGTCGACGCCCTGGACTCTGCACAATCGGACCTGCGACAGCGCCTGACAGAGTTGGAAACCGCCCTGTCGGCCATCGCGACCGGGGGCGAGCAGACCGACGTCCCTGCCACCGGCCTGCTGGACCAGCTGGCAACCCTGCAGGACCTGGTCACCCAGCTGGAGACCGAGCTCGGCCAGGAGGTCATCGACCGGACCGAGGACTCCGCGGAGGCCAACGCCACGTTTGCGGCCATTCAGGACCTGATCGCGGACGTCCAGCGCGACATCGACGACCTGATCGCCAGCCTGCAAACGCTGCGCGAGGAACACGACCTGCTCGTGTCGCGCTTTGACCGCCACCTCGCCGATCACTCGTGACACGCGATCGACGTGACTGACGACCCGACCGACGTCGCGAACACCCCGACCGATGTCGCAGACAGCCCGGGCGAGGTTGCGGATCCGCCGACCGAGGTCGTGGACGTCCCGACCGGCACCGAGGCCCAGCAGGTCCGGTTCGCCGACCGCTACGTCCTGCTGGGCCAACTCGGTCGCGGCGGCATGGCAACCGTGCACCGCGCCCGCGACGAGGTGCTGCACCGCGAGGTCGCGCTGAAGGTCCTGCATCCCCACCTGGCCGCCGACCCCGCCTTCCGGGAACGGTTCCTGAGCGAGGGACGTGCGGCCGCCGCCCTCTCGCACGCCAATGTCGTGGCGATCCACGACCTGGCCGCGGACGCCGATCGGGCCTTCCTGGTCCTCGAACTGGTCGATGGGCCGACGCTGCGCGACGTCCTGCGCACGCGCGGACGGCTCACGCCCAACGAGGCCCTGTCCCTGATTGGACCTGCTGCGGCCGGTCTCGGCGCTGCCCATGCCAAGGGCCTGGTCCACCGCGACGTGAAGCCCGCCAACATCCTGATAACGACCACGGGTGTTCCCAAGATCGGCGACTTCGGGCTGGCCCGGGCGGCCGCGGCGGCGCAGCAGACGTTCGGATCGGACGTCCTGGTCGGGTCGCCGCACTACCTCCCACCGGAAGCCGTCGACGGCGCCCGAATCACGGCCAGCGGCGATGTCTACTCCCTGGGTGTGGTGCTGTTCGAGGCACTCACGGGGCGACCGCCGTTCCAGGGCGACACGCCGATGGCGACCGCCCTGCAACACACGACCGGGACCGTGCCGCCACCCTCGACCGTCGTCGCCGGTATCCCGGACGCCATCGACGAGGTCGTCCTGCGCGCCACGTCGCGCGACCCACACGCCCGCTTCCCGGACGCAACGGCGTTCGGCCGCGCGCTGGCCGCCGCCACGGCGGGAGGCCCGGCACCGGTCGACCTCCGCGACGGCCAGCACCACACCATGGTGATGCCACGCACCGGGTTCGACCTGCCGGACGACGGCGACATTGCCGACCCGGACGCGACCCGAGTCGTGCTGCGCGCGCCTGATCCGGACCAGTCCGCCACGCGCGGCGCGATGGATCGCCGTCGCTTCCTTGGGTGGATGGGGGCCGTGCTCGTCCTGCTGGCGGCCGGCGGCGCCGCGGCCTGGGCACTGATCATCGCGCCGATGCTGGACATCCCCGACGTCGTGGGCATGCAGGCCGCAGCGGCCCTCGATGCCATGGATGCGGCTGGGTTCGACGCGATCGTGTCGGACATTGCTGAACACGACCTGGAGGTCCGCGCCGGATCGGTGCTGCGCCAGGACCAGGACGGACGCGCACGCAAGGGCACCGCGATCACCCTGATCCTGTCGCTCGGTCCGGCGGACGTGATCGTCCCCGACGTGACCGGACTGGAACAGGGCGTCGCGATCGCGACCCTGCGTGAAGCCGGCTTCGACACCGAGGCGACGTTCGCATACCACCCGACCATCGCCGAGGGCAACGCCATTGGCACGTCACCCGCGGCCGACGAGACTGCCCTGGACGGAAGTCGCGTCATCGTCCACATCAGCCGCGGACGCGAGCCCGTGGAGGTGCCGGTCGTCGTCGGCATGGACGTCGACGAGGCCATCGCGCTGCTGGAGTCCGCCGGCCTGGTCGGCGAGGTCGTCGAGACCAGGTTCGACGAGGAAGCTGCGGAGAACACGGTCATCGACCAGACCCCTGCGGGCTTGGTCGACGCGTTGCGGGGCGACACCGTTTCCCTGGTCGTGTCCCGTGGCCCGCAGCCGTTCGCGCTGCCCGACGTCCGGGGCCAGCGCAAGGGCGAAGCGGAGCGCGCACTGGAGGCGTTGGGCCTGGTCGTGGAGGTGCAGTCCACCCAGACCGCCTTCGGATTCCGGCGCGATCGCGTGGCGGAGACGGACCCGCCACCGGGCACGATGGTCAGGCGCGGCGACACGGTCGTGCTGTTCATCTACGAGTAGTCCGCCAGGTTCGCCGATCACGGGTCGCGGCGCGTGTCCACGTCCTCTTGCCAAACCCGATCGGCACCAAGGGCAACGTGGCCGAGGACGGTCAACTCCGAGACGGCGAGGTCACGCGAGGTGTCGCCCCGGTGGGCTTCCAACACCTCGAAGGTGACCCGAGACGTGAGCACCGGCTGCGGCAGGGCCACCTCCTGCTCGCCGGGCTCGTCCAACAACACCAGGACCACCTCGGAGCCGTCGTCGAACCTGGCCACGACTCGCGCCAGCCGCGCGTTCGCGAGGAAGCGGGTCGTGTCGCGCTGGTCACCGTTGGCCACCCGTACGGACGTCACCCACGCGGGCGCGGCCAGGTCCACGAAGACCTGCTCGCCCACGCCGTCCTGGCGAGCGTCGCCGAGGCTGTTCCATGCCGTGCTCGTGTCGGCATCGATCATGAAGCCGGGTTGATACGAGGCCGAGCCCGACGGCGGCAGGACGCTGGTGGCGTCGATGCTCTCGATGCCGATCACAACCGTGGCACGCCGATAGACATCCGGGTCGAACACGGGCGGGACGGGGTCCGCCGCGAAGGGTCCGATGCCCGTGGAGGCGGCCAGTCCGATCGCGGCGCCCAGGGCAGCTCCCCCGACAGCCACGAGCGTCACCACCCGACGGCGTCCGGAGCCGGTCGGGGCCCCACGACGTCGGCGTGGCGGCGCCGTGCGACTCCGCGCGGGCGATCCAACTGGGCCTGATTGCCCGACTTCCGTGGCCGCGTCGGAAGCATCGGGGTCCACGATGTCCAACGGTTGCGTGTCACCGACCTCCATCCGGGGCTGGCGAGGTCGGTCGTGCTGGACCGCAGCAGCGGGCACCTGTGCCGGAGCGGCCGGCGGCTGCTCCGTCGTCGCAGCATCCGATCGAGCCATTTCGCTGGTCAGGTCATCGGCGGAGGTCTGGTTCGGCAGCGTCGTCGCCGGCGCCACCAACGAGGCCAGACATCGGCCGCAGACCGTCCGCGCAGGATGGTTGGCACCACCGCACGACGGGCAGGTCACGAGGTTCACAGCACCTCGGCAATGACGTCGACGGCACGCCGGCAGCCATCCGCGGTGACATCGAGGTGGGTGGTCAGCCGCAGCAGTGTCGGTCCCATCGACCCCACCAGGACACCCTCGCGCCGCGCGGCGTCGATGACGACGCTGCCAGGCACGTGACCTGTGTCGACGTAGACGATGTTGGTCCACACGTCGGTCGGATCACAGCAGCCGGGATGGCGCTCGGCCAGTCCCGCCGCCAACAACCGCGCGTTGTCGTGGTCCTGCGCCAGACGGTCGACGTGGTGCTCCAGCGCGTACAGGGATGCAGCGGCGAGCACCCCCGCCTGGCGCATCGCGCCACCATGGCGGCGACGCCAACCGTGGGCCACCTCGATCGCATCCGCGTCGCCGATCAGCAGCGAGCCGACCGGGGCCCCCAGGCCCTTGGATGTGCAGAACATCATGCCGTCCACCAGGGCGCCGTAAGTCGCGGCCTTCTCCCCGGTTGCGACCAACGCGTTGAACACGCGCGCCCCGTCCATGTACAGCGCCAGTCCGCGCTGCAACGTCACGTCGCGCAACGCCTGGAGTTCCGCCACGGCCAGGTAGACGCCGCCGCCAAGGTTGGTGGTCTGTTCGATCGCAACGGCGCTCACCTCGGTGAATGGAAACGACGCTGGGCGCAGGCTGGCGGCCACGTCGTCGGCGTCCAGTCGGCCCCGATCCCCCCCAAGCGTGCGCCACTGCACGCCGGCAAACAGCGCGGACGAGCCGGCCTCGAACGCCACCAGGTGTGCGTCCTCATGGACGACGACCTCCGTTCCCGGGCGGCCCCAGACGTGCATGGCCAGCAGGTTGGCCTGGACGCCGGAGCTGACGAACAGCGCGGCCTCACGACCGAACAGCCCCGCCGCCGCATCCTGCAGGGCGCGCACGCTCGGGTCCTCGCCGTACACGTCATCGCCAACCTCGGCCTGCGCCATCACCTTTCGCATGGCATCGGTCGGGCGCGTGACCGTGTCAGAGCGCAGATCGATCGGCCCGGACCGGGATGCGTCGGTCATGTCAACTCCGTGTCGAGGCCATGCTCGAGCTGGCCCGAGGCAACCAGCGCCTGCAGCCATCCCACCGTGGCATCGCCGCCGGCGATCATGCCCTGCTTCGGCCCACTCCCGAAGTCGTGGAGCAACCGTTCGACGCGGCCACCGGCCTCGCGCACAAGCAACGCGCCGGCGGCCCAGTCCCACGGCTTCAGGCCATGTTCGAGGTAGGCGTCCACGCGACCCGCGGCGGTCCAGGCCAGGTCAAGGGCCGCAGCGCCGCCACGGCGCAGATCGCGGACGTGGCTCAGCATCGCGGCCGCCATGCGTCCCTGGCCAGCCCGCGTCACCGCGTCATAGGCAAACCCGGTGGCCAGCAGTGTCCGACCAAGGTCAGGCGGCGTGGAAACCGACAACTCCTGCTCGAACTCGTCGGGACCGAATCGATGCGCGCCCAGCCCACGCGCGGCCACGAAGGTCTCGCCCGCCCCCGGGTGGTGGACCACGCCCACGACGGCACCGTCGGAATCCTCGCAAGCGATCGACACGCACCACAGCGGTATGCCGTAGACGTAGTTCACGGTGCCGTCGAGTGGATCCACGACCCAACGCAGCCCCGTGGTTCCCGGACGATTCGCCTGGTCCTCCTCGCCGAGGAAGCCGTCGTCGGGTCGGACCGCGAGGATCGTGTCCAGGATGGAGCGCTCGGCCGATTCGTCCGCCTCGGACACCGGGTCGGTGTGAGACGACTTGGACCGGATCGTCAGGCCGCGCGACCGGTACTCGGTCAGCAGTTGGCCGGCACCGGCCGCCGCGCTCAGCGCCAGTTCACGGAGGTCTTTCACCGCAACCTTCATCCGAAGAACCTCTCCGCCACGCTGTACAGGCCCTCGGGGACGGTCTTCAGGGTCGCGACGGCATCAGCCAGCGACACGGGCACGACCTTGGAGCCCACCAGCGCGGCCATCGTGCCCCACTCGCCCTGGTCGGCCAGGCTGGCGGCCCTGACGCCGAACCGGGTCCCGAGGGCGCGATCGAAGGGTGACGGCGAACCGCCGCGCTGGATGTGACCAAGAATCGTGATGCGCGTCTGCAGTCCCGATCGTTGCTCCAACTCATGCGCGATCGTGACGCCCAGACCGCCAAGACGCGGTCGACCGAACTCGTCGATCGGCAAGGGGGGCAGTTCCAGCGTGCCCTCCTTGGGGACCGCTCCCTCGGCGACGACGACGATGGAGAAGCCGCGGCCGATGTTGTCGCGATGGCGCAGGTGTCGCGCGACGTCATCGATGTCGAACGGCACCTCGGGGATCAGGATCGCGTCCGCTCCCCCGGCCATGCCGGCGAAGGTCGCGATCCAGCCCGCATGGCGACCCATGACCTCCAGGATCATCACCCGGTGGTGCGACTCCCCGGTGGTGTGCAGTCGATCGACCGCATCGGTGGCAACGTCGACGGCCGTCATGAACCCCAACGTGAAGTCCGTGCCATTGACATCATTGTCGATGGTCTTCGGGATACCGATGATCGGGATGCCGTCGTCGTTGTTGAGCCTGGACGCGGCGGCCAGGGTGCCTTCGCCGCCGATCACGACCAGGCCATCGAGGCGGTTGACCTGCAGCGTCTCCTGGATCGCAAGGATTCCTCCCGCCTCGCGGTACGGGTCGGTGCGCGACGTGCCCAGCACCGTGCCGCCGCGATGGAGCAGGCCACGGGTCCACTCGACCGTGAGCGCACGCGCGTCGCCCTCGAGGACGCCACGCCAGCCGTTGGGGAACCCGAACACGCTGATGTCGTGGGCGTCGGCGGCACGGACGAGCGCGCGGATCGCCGGGTTGAGCCCTGGGCAGTCACCGCCGCCGGTGAGCACTCCGATACGTGCGGTCATCCAGGTTCCGTGGATTGGGGGACGGCCGTCGACGGGCCGCGACGCACATCCTAGGGACGAGCCTCGGGCCCGGGGCGGTGACCCATAGGCTGCGGCCGCTCCGTCGTCCCCGGGAGGCCATCGTGACCCGCATCCTCGCCATCGACGAGGGGACCACCGGTGTGCGCGGCATGGTGTTCGACGAGCGCGGCCGGGTCCGCGGCTCCGGCTATCGCGAGTTCGTCCAGCACTACCCGCAGCCCGGATGGGTCGAGCACGACACCACCGAGATCTGGGCGGCGACGTTGGACGCCTGCGCGGAGGCGTTGCGCGCGTCAGGGACAATGGCCGACGAGGTGAGTTGCATCGGAATCACCAACCAGCGCGAAACGACGGTCCTGTGGGACCGCGCCACGCTGGAACCGCTGCACAACGCCGTTGTCTGGCAGGACCGCCGCACGGCCGACCGTTGCGACGCGCTGCGCTCGGCTGGCCACGCCGACACGATCCGAGAACGGTCCGGGCTGGTCGTCGACGCCTACTTCTCCGGGACCAAGATGGCGTGGCTGCTGGATCACATCCCGGACGCGCGCGCCCGCGCCGAGGCCGGCGACCTCGCGGTGGGCACGATCGACAGTTGGCTGGTGGCGCGGCTGACGGCTGGGGCCGCGCATGTCACTGAACCGTCCAACGCCTGCAGGACAATGCTGTACGACGTCCGTGCCGGCGGCTGGTCGGCCGAGCTCATCGGCCTGCTCGACGTCCCCGTCGCCGTGCTGGCGGAGGTCCGCGACTCCGCTGGCGCGTTCGGGACCTCGGACCCAGCCGCCTTCCTTGGCATCTCGGCACCGATCACGGGCATCCTGGGTGACCAGCAGGCCGCGCTGTTCGGCCAGGGCTGCTGGACGCCTGGGATGTCCAAGAACACCTACGGCACCGGCTCGTTCCTGCTGCTCAACACCGGCGACGAGGCAGCCACGTCCAACAACGGCCTGCTGACATCCGTGGGCTGGCGCCTGGGAGGGGCGGACACCTACGTCCTGGAGGGATCGATCTTCGTCACGGGTGCTGCCGTCCAGTGGCTGCGTGACGGCCTGGGCATCATCGCGTCCGCGGACGAGACGGATGCGCTGGCGCGGGAGCTTCCCGACGGCAACGAGGGCGTCTACCTCGTCCCGGCATTCGTCGGCCTGGGTGCACCGCACTGGGACCCGTATGCGCGGGCCGCCATCGTCGGCATGACGCGCGGCACCGGGCGAGGCCACTTCGCGCGCGCCGCGATCGAGGCCATGGCCTACCAGTCCGCCGACGTCGTCGACCTCATGGTCAGCGAATCCGGCCAGCCGCTGACCGAGTTGCGCGTCGACGGCGGAGCGTCGGCCAACGACCTGCTGTGCCAGTTCCAGGCAGACATCCTGGGCACGGCCGTCGTTCGGCCGCGCATGCAGGAGACCACGGTCCTGGGCGCCGCGTTCGCCGCGGGGCTGGGCGCGGGGATCTGGGACTCGACTGACGATCTGGCATCGGTCTGGGAACTGGATGCGAGGTACGAGCCCGCCATGCCAGCAGACGAACGCGCCCGCCTGCGCACCGGCTGGGCCGCCGCCGTCGAACGCACCAAGGGCTGGGCACAGCTGGTCTGACATGTCGCTGAACAACGACACCGCACGCAACGTCGACCGGGGTGTCGCGGTTGACTGTGGAGGCGGCTCGGCGACGGGCCAGCACCGAAGGCACCAGGCCGACCGGGAGGACGTGGCGATGGTCACCAGGATCGAACTGACCGACGAGCAGTGGCGCGAGCAGCTGACCCCCGAGCAGTACCGGGTGCTGCGGGGCAAGGGGACGGAGCGCGCCTTCACCGGCGAGTACTGGAACACCGACCAGCCCGGCGTCTACAGGTGCGCGGGTTGCGGCACCCAGCTCTACACCAGCGAGGCAAAGTTCGACTCGGGCTGCGGCTGGCCATCCTTCACCCGCGGCGCGGACGACGAGCTGATCGACACCGAGACCGACCGGACGCTGTTCATGGTCCGCACCGAGATCATGTGCGCTGCGTGCGGCGGCCATCTCGGTCACGTGTTCGATGACGGCCCCTCGGCGGGCCAGCACGCCGAGGGCACCGGCATGCGCCACTGCGTGAACTCGGCGTCGATCGTCTTCGAGCCAGCGGAGAGCTGAACCATCAACCGGAAGCGACCGCCAGGATCGGCGGTCAGGAGGCCTGGCGCGCGTCAGCCTCGGTCACGTCGATGGTGACATCCTGGCCGTCACGGGCGCCTGCTGACCTGCCGCCGCCCTTGATCTTGCCGGCGTACTCGTCGACGTACTCCTGGCCCGACAGCATCATGATCTCGAACATGAGCTCGTCGATGGCTGAACGCAGCGCGAAAGGGTCGTCCATCTGGTCGGCGTAGCGCGAGAAGTCCAGCGGCCGCCCGAACGCCACCGTGCATGGCACCCGGTGCAACACCTTGGAGCCGGTCGGCATGGCCTTGTCGGTCCCGATCAGGGCCGTCGGGATGATCGGGACGCCTGCCGTGATGGCCATGCGGATCGGCCCGGTCTTGCCGCGGTAGAGCCGGCCGTCGGGGCTGCGCGTCCCTTCCGGGTAGATCCCCAGAAGTTCGCCGGACTCGAGGATGCGCACACCCGTGCGCAGGGCGGCCTCGGCCTTGTCGCCGCCCGTGCGGTCGACGGGAACCACCCCGGTGCCCTGGAAGAACCAGCGGGTCCGCCACGAATCCCAGTAGTCCGCCTTGCCCAGGTAGTACAGCGGCCTGGTGAGCTGACCAGGAACGCAGATCGAGTCGATGAACGACAGGTGGTTCGAGGCGATGATCGCCCCGCCCTGGGTCGGCACGTGCTCGAGGCCATGGACCTCGATGCGCAACCACGGATTGACGATCGGCGGCAGGACGGACCGAAAGAAGCGATACATCCGCGGTGCATCGACCATCCCCGGCATGTGGTCCCCTCACGTCGCCCCGGCGGCGCAGGATAGGCGGTGATGCGGCCGACGCGACCCCTCGAATCGCCCACCCGGTCGATGTCCGACAGGCGGTGCGCCATCGGCGGTCGTTCACCCGGTGCCAAGGCACTGGGTGAAGAAGTCGAGCTCCGTCCACAGCAGGTTCTCTGCCACGATGGCCTGTGGCGTCATGTGGGTCACGCCGGACAGCGGAAGGAACCGATGGGACCGGCCGGCCGCCAGCAACGCACCCGACAGCCGCAACCCGTGGGCCGCGACGACGTTGTCGTCCACCAGGCCGTGGATGACGAGCAGGTCGGTCCGCACGCCGGCGGGCGGCTCGACCGCATCGACCAGCCCATCGTCATCGACCAACGACGAGCGTCGATACACCGCGGGCCGCGCGGCCGGGTCACCGAGGTAGCGCTCGGTGTAGTGGGTGTCGTAGAGGCGCCAGTCGGTCACCGGTGCGCCCGCGACCCCACAGCGGAACACGTCCGGGCGCCTCAGGACGGCCAGGGCGGCAAGGAACCCGCCAAACGACCACCCGCGAATGCCGACCCGGTCGAGGTCGAGGAACGGGTGGCTGGCCGCCACGGCATGCAGCGCCTCGACCTGGTCGTCGAGGATGCCGTCGGCCAGGTCGAGGTGGATCAGGTGTTCCCAGCCTGGCCCGCGACCGGGGGTACCGCGCCCGTCCACGACCAGCACGGCGAAGCCCTGATCGGCCCACCACTGGGAGGTCGCGAAAGCCAACCCGCTGCGCACGACGCGCTGCGCATGCGGGCCCCCGTACGGGTCCAGGATGACCGGCAGGGACCTGACCCCGTCATGGTCGGTGGGGAGCAGCAATGCGCTGCGCAGCCCGCGCGGCCCAAGGGCCAGGTGGCGCGGTCGGGGCGTCACGACCGGCGTGGCCGCATGCGACCCGATCGTCGCCACGACGCCAGCGTCGCGCACGACCTCATGCAGGGTCAGGTCGACGTCGTCGGTCATGGACACGCGGACAGCCACGGATCCCGCGACGACAACGCCATGCACGCCCGCCACCTCGGTCCTGCGCTGCGGTGCCCCGCCCGTCACGGGCATCGTGAACACGTGGACCTGGGTCGGGTCGTCCTGCGATCCCGAGAACCAGATGCGGTCGTCAGCGACTCCCTCGACGGCCCGGACCTGCAGCCCGTCCGGGGTCACCACCGTCCCGTCGACAGCCAGGCTGCGGGTCCCGTACTGGCCCGCGTCCGGCCGTTCCACCGTGGTGAGCAGTCGCCCGCCGGGCAGCCAGCGCGGCGTTCCATCGGGCACCTCCAACCACGGTGATCCGACCAGCGAAGCGGCCGTGATGGTCGCCCCCGTCGTGGGGTCGACCGCCAGCACCTCGATGCGTGTCTGGGCGCGGTCCTGCACGGTCAGCAGCGGCGGCCCGTGCTCCGTCCAGCTCACCCCGGCCAGGTACGGCAACCGTTCCCGGTCCCAGGTCACGTCGATCCGGCGGCCGTCGGCTGCTTCGACCAGTGCCAATGTCACGCCAGCGTTGGCCGTGCCGGCAGCTGGGTAGCGGTGTGGCCGGGGCGCCGCAGCCGGATCGGCCGGGTCGGCGAGGTACCACGTCCCGACCGCGTTGTTGTCGACTCGCGCAGCCAGCAACCGGCTGCCGTCAGGCGACCACCAGTACCCGCGGCTGCGGCCCATCTCCTCCGCAGCCACGAAGTCGGCCACACCCCAGGTCACCTCGGGGTCGCCATCGGAAGCCAGCAGCCGTGCCGGACCGCCGCGCTCCACCACGTGCAACGCACCGTCGACGACGGCGGCAATCCTTCGGCCGGTTGGGTCAGGACGGACGTCATACACGCCACCTGCCAGGGCCTCGGCCACGATCGACCCGTCCCCCACATTGGCGCAGTAGAGCTGCCCGCCCAGGACGAACGCGGCCACATCCACGGCGTCGTCGGTCGCATAGGCCACGATCCCACCGGCGGTCTCGCGCGCTCGCTCGCGCCGAGCGCGTTCCTCGGCCGGGAGGTTCGACTCGTCCACCCCAAGTGCGGCGGGATCTGCCAGCACGCGCTCGGTTGCCGTGTCGAGGTCGAGCACCAGCAGGCGCGTCACCGGGTCCGTCGGTCCGTCCGAGCGCAGGAAGAGCACGCGACCACGCGTGGCGTCGATCGTGAACGATCGCGGGCGACCCAGGGAGAACCGTCGCGTCTGGGCGAGTTGGCGCGGGTACGAGGTCGTCACGATGTCTCCAACGTGGATCAGGACGTGGGTCAGGAACCGGGCAGCAGCCACGGGTCCAGTGCCAGCAGGGCTGCCCCGACCACGCCGGCATCGTCACCCAGGGCGGCGGGCAGGACCTCCGGTGGACGTCGGCGAGGCGAACCGAAGATGTTGGACGCCAACGCGGCACGTGCAGGCGACAGCAGGTGCTCGGCGGATCCGACGAAGGCCCCACCCCCGAGCACGACGACGTCCGGGTCCACGAGGTTGACGACGCCGGCCAGCGCCACGCCGAGCAGCCGACCGGCATCCTCCAGGATCTCCCGCGCCATGACGTCGCCCGCATCGGCGGCCGCCTGCACGTCACGACCGGTGACGACCGAGAGGCCGGACAGCAACGCCGAGGACGACCCGTGCGACAGCCGTGCCGCTGCCGTCGCGGCGACGCCCGTCCCGGAGACGTAGGCCTCCAGGCAGCCGAGGTTCCCACAGGAGCACGCCCGGCCGCCATCGACCACCGTGACGTGGCCGATCTCACCGGCGAACCCGTGGCTGCCCGCCACCAGTCGCCCGTCGATGACCAGGCCCCCACCGACACCCGTCCCCACTGTCACAACAACGGCGTGATCGTGACCGGCAGCTGCGCCAACCTGCCACTCCGCAAGGGCAGCGAGTGTTGCATCGTTGCCGAGCGGCACGACGCGCCCAACCGACCAGTCCAGGGCCGCAAGCATGCCCGGCGACCCAGCCAGGGCCCGACCGAGCATCGCGCTGAGGTCCACGTCCGCGAGCCCCACATTCGGGCCATACCTGAACACCCCGCCGCCAACGAGGCCAGCCACACCCATGCCCACCGGGGCGTTGCGCGCCCCGGGGGTCGTGGCCGCAAGGCGCTCGATGGCCGCGACCACCTCGGCGATCAGGCCATCCGCGTCACCGACGGGGGTCGCCGCCCTGACCTGGTCGAGCACCTTCCCGGTCGCGTCGACCGCCGCAACACGCACGTTGGTACCGCCGACATCGATCCCGAAGGCGACAGCATTGGTCACTCGTCGACCCGGATCTGTTCGAAGTCGTCGGACGCGCCGAACCTGGACGCCTGCGCGTCGATGATCGACTTCACCGCCAGCGTGGCGTGCCGGGCCGCCTCCAGCAGGTGCGCGATGGCGTCGGGATTGTTGCCGTCAAGCGAACGCATCAGGCTGCACA
>Ga0326597_10004227_pt1 | contig 20292 bp, 16 predicted proteins | sample RVTome_12_FD_203789 | JGI IMG/M metagenome (GOLD analysis project Ga0326597, IMG submission 203789) | Soil microbial communities from uranium-contaminated site in the Upper Colorado River Basin, Wyoming, United States - RVT100D185 | ecosystem: Environmental > Terrestrial > Soil > Contaminated >...
GCGGCTGCAAGCCGGTTCCCGGCGGTCCTTTCGGCAGAATCATCCAGCCCACCAGGTACGTGACGAGCATCGGCACCAGCCCCGTCGCCACGCCCAGAAAGATCGCTCCCAACCGCAGCAGGCTCGGGTCCAGGCCGTACACTTCGGCGATTCCCCCGAAAATCCCCGCTACCTTCTTGTCAGTCCGGGAGAGATAAATCCGCTTCATGGGCCTTCCTCCGTTTCGAATGTCGCTGCGTTTAGGCCAGGACGGCCGCGACTCCCCGCAGGGAGGCCTGCCGGCGCGAATAAGTGGAATCCCGTTCCATGGGAGTAAATCCGGCTTGCTCGATATTGCGGCGCAGTTCCGCTTCTCCGGCCGAGACGCTGTCGGTCGCCCCGGCGACGACGTTCTCCTCCAGGATCACGCTCCCGGCGTCGTTGGCCCCGAAGTGCAGCGCGCGCCGTCCGGTGGCGAGGCCCACCGTGAGCCAGGAGGCCTGCAGATTCGGGAAGTTGTCGAGATAGACGCGAGCGAGCGACTGCATGCGAAGATACTCCTCATCGGAGGGCTTCCGGTCAGGGAGCACCTGCGGCATCCGCCGTCCGGTCTGGTACGGCCATACGACGAAGGCGGCAAAACCGCCCGTCTCGTCCTGCACCTCGCGCAGCCGGTCGAGATGGTTCAGCCGGTGCTCCAGCGTCTCGCCGAAGCCGAAGACCATGGTGGCGGTCGTCGGCAGCCCCAGCCGGTGCGCGGCGCGGTGGACCGCCAGCCACTGCTTGGTTTTGATCTTCATCGGACTGATCCGCTCGCGAACCTCGTCGTCCAGGATTTCCGCTCCGGCTCCGGGAATGGAATCGAGGCCCGTATCGCGCAGCCGCGCAATCGCGGTTTCCACGGTGATTCCGGAAACGCCGGCCAGGTTTGTGATTTCCGACGCCGAGAAGCTGTGGCAGTCCACCCGAAAACGCCGCTTGATGTTTCGCAGCAGCGATTCGTAGTACTCGATCTTGAGCTCCGGGTGGTCCCCGCCCTGGATCAGCACGCCGGTCACGCCGCGCGCAATGCCGTCCTCGATCTTGCGGAAGATCTCCTCATCGGAAAGCAAGTATCCTTCGGGATGCCCCGGCGCGCGATAGAACGAGCAGAACGAGCAATAGGCGTTGCAGATGTTGGTGTAGTTGATGACCCTCTGGATGGCGTAGGTCACGATCTTTTCCGGGTGCTTGCCAAAACGAACTGCGGACGCCGCTTCTCCCAGGGCCGCGAGGTCGCCCCGGAAAAGCCGTCGAGCCTGTGCGCGAGTGATGCGATCTTCCGCCATGATGATTCCGTGTGCTGGAGCCCCCGTTGGTCATCGTACAACAGCGCTGCGTCCCGCCGCAATGCGCTCCGGTCAGACGGCATTGCCAAGATACTTCTCAACATGGATTGCCAGCGGATCAAACACCGGATCATCCCAGGCTGGCGCGCTGTCGGCGCGGTGCGGTACGACGAACAACGGCACGGAGGCCAGCCGCCGTAATGTCGTCTCGTTGGTTTCCGTAGCCTCGTTCGTTTCCTCGAACGGGTGATTCAGAACGCAAGCGACTGTTCTGATGCCCGCCGCCCGCAGGAACTCCAGCGTCAGGCGTTCGTGGTTGATCGCTCCCAGCTTCGAGCCGACCACGACAAGGACCGGGAGATGAAGAAGGAGCGCAAGGTCCGCGTAGTGGAAATCCTCGCGAAGGGGAACAAGGATGCCTCCCGCTGTTTCCGCCAGGACAACGTCGCTCCAAGCGCCAAGCTCCCTGTAGCAGCGCTCCAAACGCTCGGGCTCGATCGCAACCCCGGCCTGCCCGGCTGCAACCCAGGGGGCGAGCGGCGGCCGAAACCGGTACGGGCAGATCGTATCGAGCGGAGCTTCGGTCGCGCATGCACGGCGCAGCAGTTCCGCATCCGCCGGAACCAGGCGGTTTGTTCCCTCCGCAAGATCACAGCCGGTCTCCGCAGGTTTGAACGGCGCGACCGAGAGTCCCCGTCGGCGCAATGCCCCGGCGAGGCCGCACGTGACGACCGTCTTCCCTACCCCGGTATCGGTCCCGGTGATCAGAAGACCGCGCGGCTCCCTCATGCAACCACCATCGTCATAACACTGCCGTTCTGTCACTGCCCCGTCACAACTTCAATCGACTCGGAGGCTGCGGCAACGAGGTTCCGCAGCTCTTCCTCGGTCGTTGAAAGCGGCGGCATCAGGATGATGACATCGCCGAGCGGGCGCAGCAGGACACCGCGCTTGCGCGCCTCCAAGGTCACCTGCCTTCCGATGCGCCGCCCGGGATCGTATGCACGCCGCGACGGCGCGTCCTCGGCCAGCTCGATTCCCGCCATGTAACCCCACTGCCGGATGTCGGCGACGTGGGCGGACTCCCGCAGCGGATGAAGGATCTCGCGCAACAAACCGATGCGATGGGCCATCCGGGCAAGCGTCGCGTCCTGCGAAAACAGGTCAAGCGAGGCAACACCCGCCGCACAGCCCAGAGGGTTTCCCGTATAGGTGTGGCCGTGGAAGAACGTCTTGCGCTCCTCATAGCAACCCAGAAAAGCCTCGAAGATCTGCGCTGTCGCCAGCGTTGCCGCCAGCGGCAGCGTTCCGCCGCTGATCCCCTTTCCCAGGCACATCAGGTCCGGGGTGATTCCGGCATGCTCGCAGGCGAACATGCGTCCGGTGCGCCCAAAGCCCACGGCAACTTCATCGGCGATCAGGAGGATGTTGTTCTCGCGGCAGAGCCGGTCGAGACCCGCCAGATACTCCGCCGGATGCGCCCACATGCCGGCCGCGCCCTGCATGAGCGGTTCGACGATCAATGCGGCAACCCTCTCCCGGTTTTCCCGCAACACCTCTTCTGCTTCCTGCAGCGACTGAGCCAGAGCGTCCTCGGCGTTCGCACTGCGGTAGTACCGATACACCTGCGGGGGGTTGATCCGCAGGCATGGAAACAAGAGCGGGCGATAGCGCTGATGGAACGTTTCGGAGTATCCGACGCTCATCGCTCCAATCGTATCGCCATGGTAGGACTCCGCGAGGCTTACGAATTGCGTCCGCCCGGACTCCCCGCGCAACTGCCAATACTCGAACGCCATCTTCAGGGCGATCTCGACCGCCGTTGCGCCGGAGTCGGAGTAGAACACGCGCTGCAAGCCCGCCGGGGCCACTTCGATCAGCCGCTTCGCCAGAACCGTCGCGGGGACGTTCGTCAGTCCCAGCATCGTCGTGTGCGCAACGGCGTCGAGCTGCGCGCGGATCGCCTCGACGATTTCCCGCCGGCCGTGCCCGTGGACGTTGCACCAGAGCGACGAGACGCCGTCGAAGTAGCGCTTGCCGTCGGAATCGATCAGGTAGTTCCCTTCGGCGCGCTCGATCACCAGAGGGTCCTCCGCAAGCCACTCGCGCATCTGCGTGAAGGGGTGCCACAGATAGGCGTGGTCCCATTCCTTCCATTGTGCGGGGCCGCTCGCCTGTACGGGAGAAGGATCTCGCTTCTGATCAGGTTGCGTCATCGGATTGCGTCATTCCCGAAAAAGCCGGAACAGAAAGCGCGGAGGACTGCCGCGAGCCTTTCCGTTTGGCTGAGTCAAGCAGCGCGCGGAGCTCGCGGAAGACGTTCAGGGCGGAAGCAATATCATCTTCCGTGTGCGTGGCGACGGGAGCAACGCGCAGCCGCGCCGTGCCGGGCGGAACCGTCGGCGGGCGGATGCCCTGCACGAAGATTCCGCGCCGGAGCAGAAAGCGGCAGGCCGACATCGCCCGGCGGTCGTCGCCGAGCAGCACCGGAAGGATTTGGCTTCGTGACGGCCCGAGCGAGAAGCCCATTCCGGTCAAACCCTCGCGCAACTGTCGGACCCTCTGCCACAACGCCGCGCGGCGCTCCGGCTCGGATCGTGCGATCCGCAAAGCTTCCGCCGAGGCCGCCACAACGGCGGGCGGCAGCCCGGTAGTGAAGACCAGGCTGCGGGCCTTCTGAACCAGATATTGGATCAACTCCCGGTCCCCGGCGATGTACCCGCCGAGACTGCCAAGCGCCTTGCTGAACGTCCCCATCTGGACGTCCACTTTTTGCTGCAACCCAAGTTCTTCCACAAGGCCCGCCCCGGTTGCGCCGAACAGTCCCGTACCGTGCGCTTCGTCCACCATCAGCATTGCGCCATAGCGGTTCGCGAGAAACACCAGGTCTTCGAGCGGCGCCAAATCACCGTCCATCGAGAAGACCGATTCGCTCACGATGAGTTTCCGTCTTACATTGGAACGCGCGGCCAGCTTGCGCTCGAGGTCCTCCGGGTCGCAATGGTTGTAGACAACCGCCTCGGCGCGGGAAAGCCGGCAGCCGTCGATCAGGCTGGCGTGATTCAGCGCGTCGCTCAAAACGGCGTCGTCCGGCCCGGCGAGCGCAGGGATCGTGCCGAGGTTCGCCTGATACCCCGAAGGGAAAACCAGCGCGGCTTCCCTGCCCTTCCACTCGGCCAGCTCGCGTTCGAGCGCCGCGTACGGTTCGAGGTTCCCGCTGATCAGGCGTGAGCCGGTCGCGCCGCAGCCGTAGGTTTCGAGAGCCTCGCGCGCCGCCTGCTTCACGCGCGCGTCGGTGGCAAGACCCAAATAGTTATTGGAGCAGAGCAGCAGCACCGAACGCCCGTTGACAACGATCCGCGGGCCCGGCGCTCCTTCGAGAGCTCTCAACGAACGAAGCAATCCCGCTTCCTTTAGCGACTCCACCGTTTCGCCCAGGAAGGAATGGTTTCTGGAAGAAATAGAGTTCTGGGACACTGAAGTCACCTGCACTGGACTTCCGCCGCCATCGTGAGGGCTCAGGCGCGAATTCCCGGCGCGTAGTCCGGGACCTCCTTTACGCCCGGCGGCAGCGCGGCTTCGAAGCCGGCGTCTTCGAGCATCTGCATGTCGCGCTCGGGAAGCTCGCCGCGCGTAGTGAGGTAGTCTCCGATAAAGATCGAGTCGGCAACGTAGAGTCCGAGCGGCTGAAACGAGCGCAGGTGGTACTCGCGGCCCCCGGCAATGCGGATTTCCTTGCTGGGATTTACCAGGCGGAACAAGCACAGGATGGCGAGGCATCTCTGCGGCGTGAGGTACTCGACCCCGCCCAACGGGGTCCCGGCGATGGGAATAAGGAAGTTCAGCGGAATCGAATCCACATCCATCGCGCGCAACGAATAGGCCAGGGCAACGATCTGTGCGTCGCTCTCCCCCATCCCAAGAATTCCCCCGGAGCACGACGAGACGCCGGCGCGCTTCACGGCTTCGACGGTCTCCACGCGGTCCTGATAAGTATGCGTGCTGCAGATGTCCTGGTAATAGTCCTCGGAAGAATTCAGGTTGTGGTTGATGCGCTCGACGCCCGCGTCCTTGAGCCGCTGGGCCTCTGCGTCGCTGAGCAGCCCCAGGCAGCAGCAAATGCGCAGAGGATACTGCTCCTTGATTTCGCGGACGGACTCGACGACGTGATCAAGCTCGCGGGCCGTCGGACGGCGGCCGCTGATCACGATGCAATACGTGTGCGCATTCACCGCCAGTGCCTGCCGCGCGCCTTCGAGCAGGGTTTCTTTCGATTGCAGCGCGTAGCGGTCCACGCCCGAGTCGGCCACGATCGATTGCGAGCAGTAGCCGCAGTCCTCGGGGCAGAGGCCGCTTTTCGCGTTGATGAGCATGTTGAGCTTCACGCGCTTGCCGTGATAATGCCGCCGCACCCGGTAGCAGGCGGAAATTAGATCGAGCAATTCCTCTTCCGGAACCGCCAGCACGGCGAGCGCATCCTCGCGCGCGATTTCCTGTCCGCTCAAAGCCTGGTCTGCTAGTTCCTGCCAACGCATGGAAGACTCCCTCCTCCCGAAATCACCGAATGTATGATTATACTGAGACGCGAGAGCAGGCGCGAGGGGAGGCGCCGGGGCACGCGAAAGAAACGCCTACCGCAGAGTGAATTGGATCACCGCCGGGGGGGCACTGCGGCGGCTGTCGCGGGCGGACTGCGCCACATACTTCCGGTCCGCAAGGCTCCGGTAGAACTTGCCGGCCAGCCCGGCCGCCAAGGGTCCCGAGGACCGGCCTCCGCGCAGCAGCACGGCAACCGCCAGTCCGCCTTCCTCCTGGCTGTATCCGGCGAACCATCCCAGGCGCGCGCCCTTCTGGCGGCAGGTCCCCGTCTTTCCCAGGATCGTGGCGTCGGGCTGTTTCGCGCTTCGGGCCGTGCCTTTCAGGACCGCTCCTTCGAGACCCTCCCGGACGGGGCCCAGCCAGGGGCCGATTTCCAGGCGCCGTTTCACCAGCGGCTCGAAGCGGCCTTCATCGAGTGGATACTGCAAATAGAACAGCGTCCCGCCGTTCGCGACGGCGCTCATGAAAGAAGCCAATTGGAGCGGCGTCTGCTCAATTCCTTCCCCGAAACTTGCGATGCGTCCGACGCCGCCGCGCGAGGCCGGAGGCGCTTTGGTGGGCACGGCGCCGCGAGGCTCGTCGGGAAGCCCCCAGCTCGACAACTCTCCGAAGCCGAAGCGCTGCGCGTAATCCCGCATCTTCTCGAGCCCGAGCAGTCCGCCCAGCTTTTCGAAATATAGATTGTTCGAGATGGTCAGACTGCGGGTCAGGTCCAGGTACCAGCGGCGTCCCAATTGAAGCCGGGTCTTGTCTTTCTCGATGAGCCCTTCTTCGAGCGCCGCCAGCGCGATGGCCGGCTTGAACGTCGAACACGGCTGGTAGCTTTCAAAGGCCAGTTTCTGATTGACGATCGTGAGAATCCGGCCGTTGCTCGGATCAACGCTGACGAGGGCGGCCGAACGGAAGTTCCCCAATGCCTTCACCGCGGCCTCGCGGACAACGGGGTCATCATGAAGCGTGTCATCCTCGGCAAATGGTTCTGTGCTGGCAACCTTTGGGCGAGCGGTACTGGCCTTTTCCGTTTTTGACGGCGCGCCCTGTGAGGATTCCGTCGTCGCGATCACCGCCTTCTTTTGCGCAATCGCAATCGTTGGGACGGCAACTCCGCTCAACACCGTAAATAAGACGAACCCACGGAATATGGCAGCAGCTAGAGGCATCTTCAACGTCAAAATACACCCTCCGGGAACTGAAAGATCTGAATCACGTGCTGTTGCACTTCTGACGAGCCGAACGGCTTGAGGCACCCGCATGTGGGTTATTCTCGCTTACTTCCGGGCTGGAATCCAGTTGGAACGGCGTTTCCTGCTAATCCCCAAACCCTCCGCGCTATATGAGCTAACTTCCTCGATAATTTTCACTTAGAGCAACATTTGGGAAATATGTGACACTTAAGTCACCGTACGCGTTCCCGGTTGATGCCGGCGAATCACCCGGAGGTGGCGCGGCCTCGCGACGCCGCAGGGGCAGTGGACGGGGGTTCCTCGCTCGCTACTTTCGGCAGCCCCAGAGCCGCGCGGATCTCGGCTTCGAGCCGGGCGCGAATTTCCGGGTTATCGCGCAGAAACGTGCGGGCATTCTCCCGTCCCTGGCCGATCCGTTCGCCTCCATAGGAGTACCACGCGCCGCTTTTCTCGATCTGCCGATTTTCGGTCCCGAGATCGAGCAGGTCCCCTTCTCTCGAAATCCCTTCCCCGTAGAGAATGTCAAACTCGGCGGTGCGAAATGGGGCGGCAACCTTGTTTTTCACCACCTTGACCTTCGTGCGGCTGCCGACGACGCGGTCGCCTTCCTTGATCGCCGCAATGCGCCGCACATCAACGCGCACCGAGGAGTAGAATTTCAGCGCGCGGCCGCCCGTGGTCGTTTCCGGATTGCCGAACATGACCCCGATCTTCTCGCGAATCTGATTGATGAAAATGAGGCAGGTGTTCGATTTGAAGACGATCCCCGTCAGCTTGCGCAGCGCCTGGGACATGAGCCGCGCCTGAAGCCCCATGTGGGAGTCGCCCATCTCGCCGTCCAATTCCGCTTTCGGGACGAGCGCCGCCACCGAGTCCACCACCACGATGTCCACGCCGCCCGAGCGAACCAAGCTCTCCGCAATTTCCAGGGCTTGCTCTCCGTAATCGGGCTGCGCCACCAGCAGATTGTCCACGTCCACGCCCAGCTTGCCCGCGTACCCGGGGTCCAGCGCGTGCTCAGCGTCAATATAGGCGGCTGTTCCTTTCAACTTCTGCGCCTCCGCAACCACCTGGAGCGCCAGCGTCGTTTTGCCGCTCGCTTCCGGCCCGAAGATCTCGACAACCCGGCCGCGCGGCATCCCGCCCACTCCCAAGGCGTTATCGAAGGAAAGCGAGCCCGTCGGGATGACTCCGACCGGAACCACTTCCCTTGTCCCGAGACGCAGGATCGAGCCTTTGCCGAACTGTTTCTCGATCTGGGTCATGGCAAGCTCGAGCGCCCGCATCCGTTCCGCCTGCTTCTCCGCCATCATTGACTCCTTCCCTTTCCGCGGCTCCCTGTAACCCGGGGCTGAGCCTGCATCACCGCCGAGGCATTATAGTACCGAAACTTCCCTAGCGCCGAAACTTCTAACGCGTTGTTGAAAAACTAATTTGAGCGGTCATCCTGAGCGAAGCGAAGGACCTGCTTTTTATACGAATCAGCACCATTCCGGCTGCACGCTTGCCTTTCGCCGCGGGAGCGCAGTCCGGGCACGCCCGGGGCACGCAAAAAGAGTACAATCACCTCTCGCTGCCCGTAAGCAAAGAAAGAGCAAAGGAGAAACCACCATGCAATTGTCGCTCAAAGCCGTTGTCCTGGCCGCTGCGCTGCTGTGGGGCGTGTACGGGATGTTTCTGACCGGCGTTCTCAATCTGGTTATGCCGCCCTATGGAGAGCACTTTCTGCTGACGATGAGCTCGGTCTATCCCGGCTATCAGATGTCCCGGACCTTGCCGGACCTGCTCGTCGGAACCGGGTACGGCCTCGCCGACGGCGCGGGCGCCGGCTTGATCTTCGGCTGGCTCTACAACGTGCTCGCCAAATCCTTCGCCAAACCTGCCGCGGGGTAAACCGGCCGAATCCGGCTTCCCCTCCCCTTCAACTGACCCGGTTGGAAGCAGGTTCCGGGACCGACGCAACCAGCTCGATGTACCGGGCCTCGGCCGCGCGGACGCCTTCGCCGAGTTTGGGCGCTTGTCCCAGGCTGGCGAGCACCACTTCGAGCGCCGCGAGCACCCCGACCATGTCCGTGAAATCGTAGTAGCCCAGGTGCGCAATGCGAAAGATCTTGCCCTTCATCGTTCCCTGCCCGTTGGCCACGACGGCGCCGAACTCTTCCTTCATCAGCTTTTCAATGTCGTTGGAGCTCACTCCCGGCGGCGCGCAAACAGCGGTCAGCGCGTCACAAGGCTGCTCGGCAAACACCGCCATCCCCAGCGCCTCCACGCCCGTACGGGTGCAGTCGGCCAGCACCTGGGCGTTGCGGATCAGGCTTTCCCGCCCCAGCCTGTGGATTCGGTCGAGCGCCTCCGCCAGCCCGACCAGCAGAGACGTGGCCGGGGTAAACGCGGTATCGTGTTTCAGGGCGGCGGCCCGCTCTTTCTGCAGGTCGAAGTAATACCGGGGCAGCTTCGCCGTCTTGGCCCGCTCCCACGCCCGCTCGCTGACGCTGACGAATGACAGCCCGGGCGGAACCATCAGCGCCTTCTGCGAGCCGCCGATTACAACGTCCAGCTCCCATTCATCGATGTCTATGTGCGTCGTTCCGAGGCCCGTGATCGCGTCCACCACGACCAGCGCGTCCGGCCGGATTTGGCGGGCAAGCCGCGCAATCCCCTCCGTGTCATTCCGCACGCCCGTAGAGCTTTCCGTGGCCTGGAAGAAGACTCCCCGGATATCACTATATTGTTGAAGTGTTTCTTTAACTTGGTCAAGCGAAACGGCTTTGCCGTAAGGGGCTTCCACCTTCTCCACCTGCAAGCCAAAGGCCTTGCCCAGCTCCAGCCAGCGCTCTCCAAACTTGCCGGCCGAGCCGACCAGCACGCGGTCGCCCGCCGAGAAGAAGTTCGCAATGGAGGATTCCATCGCCCCGGTGCCGGAGGAGGCAAAGAAAATCACCTCATTCGATGTGCCGAAGAAATACCGCAAGGTATCCCGCACCCGGTCGAGAATCCCCTGAAACGCCTTGGTGCGGTGATGCAAGGCCGGAGCAGCCAGCGCTGCCTGCGCTTCCGGCAACAGAGGCGTAGGGCCGGGCGTGAAGAGCCGTGGTTTCCGAATCATGTTTCTACCTACGGTTTCGTTGCGATGACGACGGATTTCGAGAGCGTATAGTGTTCGAGGGCCTCCCAGCCGTGTTCCTGGCCGAGACCGCTCTGCTTCCAGCCGCCGAACGGCAGCTCGTCGAACATGATCTGCCCGGAATTCACCCAGGTGTAGCCCGCCTGCAGGTTCTCGGCGGCGTAGTGGGCCTTGTACAGATCGCTCGTGTAGATCGAGGAGCCCAGGCCGTAGATCGAGTTGTTGGCCCGCTCGACCGCCTCCTCGATATCCTTCACACGGAAAATCGGAAGCGCCGGCCCGAAGCATTCATCCTGCGCAAGCTGGGCGTCGTACGGAACGTTCTCCAGAAGCGTCGGCAGCAGGAAATTGCCCTTCTCATATTCCTTGCCTTCCGGCCGCTTGCCGCCCACCAGGATTTTCGCCCCGCGCCCGACGGCGTCGGCGACCTGCCCCTCGACTTCCTTCCGCTGGTCGTCGGTATGCAGCGGCCCGAGCATCGCGCGGCTAAAGCCGTCTCCAACCGTCAGCTTCTTTACCTTCTCGACCAGCCTCGGAACGAACGTGTCGTAGATCGAATCGAACACGTAGAGCCGTTTGACGGCTAGGCACGCCTGCCCGCAATTGAAGAACCGGCCGACCGATGCGGCGCTCACCGCTTGATCCAGGTTGGCGTCGTCGCAGACGATCAGCGGATCGCTGCCGCCCAATTCGAGCGTCACGCGCTTCAGGGTGTCGGCGGCGGCTTTCATGACGTGGATCCCGGTGTTGGTCGCGCCCGTGAAGCCGATCTTCGCCACCTTCGGGTTTTCCAGCAGTTCCTGCCCCACCGAAGACCCGGGTCCCGCCACCAGGTTCAGGGTTCCCGGCGGTAGCCCGGCTCCGCAGAGCAGCGCAACGGTTCGCACGGCCGTCAGGGGCGTCGTGCTGGCCGGCTTCACGACCATGGCATTGCCCGCCAGCAGGCCCGGAGCCAGCTTGTTGCCCATCAGGGAGATCGGGAAGTTCCACGGGATGATCGACCCGCAGATGCCGATCGGGCGTTTCAGCACCATCCCGAAGCGGTTCTCTCCCATGGGAATCTGCACGCTCCGCAGGTTCTTGCCAAGCCCCGCGTAATATTCGAGCGTATGCTGGAAGCGCCGGATCTCCATCCGCGATTCCTTGATCGGCTTTCCCTGCTCCCGCGTGAGGCTCGCCGCGAGCTCTTCGAGGTTCTGCTCGATCGCTTTGGCGCCTTTCCACAGGATTGCGCCGCGCTCGGCCGGCGCCGTCCGCGACCACACCTTGAAGCCCTGCTCGGCAGCGTCGATCGCCCGCTTCACGTCCTCGCGATTTCCTTTCGAAACCGTCCCGGCAATCTCCCCCGTCGAGGGATTCTTGACCTTCGTTTCCTCGCCGCTGACGGAAGCAGCCGCTTCCCCCCCAATAACAAACTGAGCCTGAATCACTGCCTGTGACATTCGTTTCACCCTCGTTGTTCTTTATCGCAACAAAATTCAAATATGCGGTCATCCTGCCTGCCCCGAGCGAAGTCGAGGGGAGGAGCGCAGCGACGAAGGACCTGCTGTTCCTGCTCGCTACCCTCCCCTCGGATCGTCCTTTACACCAGTCCGGCGTAAACAACCGACTTCGGCTCGACATAATAATCCAGAGCTTCCGGCCCGTGCTCGCGCCCGATGCCGCTCTGCTTGACGCCGCCGAACGGCAGCTCGTCGTAGCCGAAGTGGAGCGAATTCACCCAGGCGATGCCCGCCTGGATCTTATTGGCAAACTTGTTGGCGCGCGCCATGTCCTTGGTCCAGATGGACGACCCCAGGCCGAACATCGAGTCGTTGGCCAGCCGGATGGCCTCGTCCAGGTCCTTCACCCGGAAGATCGGCAGCGCCGGGCCGAACACCTCTTCCTGCGCGATCCGCGAATCGTGCGGCGCCCCTTCCACCAGCGTCGGCTCGAAGAAATTCGGCGTCTTGAATCCCGACATCTGCTTGCCGCCCGCCAGCAGTTTTCCGCCCTTCGCCACGGCGTCCTCCACCTGCGACTGCACTTCCTTCCGCTGCGTATCCGTGTGCAGAGGGCCCATGCGCGTTTCCTTCTCCGTTCCGACGCCCACCTTCATCTTCTTGAGCCGCCCCAGCATCGCTTCAATCACCTGGTCGGCGACGGACTCGAAAACGTAGAGCCTCTTGAGGGCGATGCAGAGCTGCCCGCAGTTATAGAACCGGCCAATCGCCGCCATTGCCGCGGCCTTGCCCAGATCCGCGTCGTCGCAGATGATCATCGGATCGCTGCCGCCCAGCTCGAGCGTCACGCGCTTGAAGTCCCGCCCGGCCACTTCCATGATGTGCTTGCCGGTGTCGGAGGCCCCGGTAAACGCCACGCGGCGGACCTTGGGATTGGAAATCAATTCCTCGCCCGCCGTGCTTCCCGGCCCCGTCACGATGTTCAGCACGCCGTTCGGCAGCCCGGCCTGGTTGAGAATCTCCACCACGCGAATCGCGGTCATCGGCGTTGAGCTGGCCGGCTTGACCACCATCGTATTTCCCGCCGCCAGCGCCGGGCCCACTTTCGTGCCCGTCAGCGTGATCGGGAAATTCCACGGCGAAATGCCGACGCAAACGCCCACCGGCTTGCGAAGCACCAGCCCGAAGGCCCCCTTGTTCGGGAAGTCCGGCAGCGGCACATGCGCCCCGCGCACCTTGGTCGCGAGCGCGGCGTAGAAGCCCAGTCCGTGCATGAAGTGCTCCATCTCGACCATCGCCTCGGCGACGGGCTTGCCCTGCTCGCGGCTGAGCAGCAGCGCCAGCTCCTTGTGCGCCTCATGGAACATCTCGACGGCTTTGTAAAGAATCTTCGACCGCTCCTCCGCCGTCGTTTCCGACCAGGTCTCGAAGGCCGCGTCGGCCGCGTCAATGGCCCGCTTGGCGTCCTCGCGTGAGGCTTTCGGCACCGTGCCCACCACTTCGCCGGTGGCCGGGTCTTTCACCTCTTGCCGCTCGCCGCTTGCGGCGTCTACTTGCTCCCCGTTGATAAACATCTTCAGGTCCAGCTTGGTTGCTGTCGCAGTTGCGTCACTCATCAATTCCCCCCTCGTCAAATTTCTGAATATGAAAGCTCGCCTGTTGCTTGCTCAGGCTTTTACCTGAACGAATCATGACTGCCGGAAGAGTCATTTTTCCTCTAGCCCAGGCGTTTACGCCTGGGTTCGAGAACCCAACAGGATGGGTAGCCCCCTTCAGGGGGCTTACACTCTCTCGTAATTTCTCGTTTCTTGCGCAAGGTTTCTTCGTTCCCTCTGCGTCCTCTGCGGTTCAATTCTGTTGCAACTCTGCCTCTGTGGCTTCCCTACTTCCCCTCGTAGCTAGGCTGACGCCGCTCGAGATACGCGCTCACGCCTTCTTTTCCGTCTTTGCTCTCATAGAGCTGCTGCAGCGTCTCGTGCTCGATCAAAATCCCTTCCGAGATGGAAGTCTCGAGACTTGCGCGCGCCGCGAGCTTGATTCTCCCGACCGCCTTCGCCGCTTTGTTCGGCGGGCAGAACTGCCGCGCGTACCCCATGACTTCATCCCAAAACGTCGCCGGCTCGTACACGTTGTGAACCAGGCCCATGTCGTACGCCTCTTCGAAACTGAGCGCCTTCCCCGTGGCCAGGATTTCGATCGCCTTCGCATAGCCGACGATGCGCGGCAGACGTTGCGTGCCGCCCACGCCCGGCTCCAGGCCCAGCGTGATCTCCGGCAGCCCCATGCTGCCGCCGTCGCGCTTGGCCAGGCGGATGTCGCACGCCATGGCAAGCTCCATCCCGCCTCCCATGCAGTGCCCGTTGATGGCCGCGATCACCAGCTTCGGCGTCGTTTCCAGCCGCCGCGCCGTCTCGTTCGCGTGCAGCGAGAAATAGTAAAAGTGATGCGGCGTCTTCGCGTTCAGCATCTTGATGTCCGCGCCCGCGCAGAAGAACTTCTCTCCCGCGCCCCGGAGGATCAGCACATGGATGCTCTCGTCCATGCGCGCTTCCAGGATGGCCGCGTCGAGGTCGCGCATCACTTCATAGTCGTAGGCGTTCGCCTTCGGATTGTTCAGGGCCAGCGTGGCGATCCCGTCCTGCGTCGAGTAATCTACTTTTCCCATTCCTTCGCTCCTCGCTCTCTTGATTCGATAACAGCCTCGAAACAGCTAAGTGGTTTGTAAACGGGGCGGTTCGTGGCAGGTAATCCCGCGGTCTAAGAACGTTTCTCTTGAATGCTCTTGCAAACTGAACGCCCTCATACCACACCCCCCTCATGCGGTCATCCTGAGGAGCGTAGCGACGAAGGACCTGCACTTCTGTCTTGCCAGACTAACGAATAGGGGGAATGCTCCACCCCCCTTGCCCATTCTTCCGGAGTCGGAAGAATTCGACAGCATAGCATATATGCGCGCCCCGATTCCACTTCGGTACTCGCTCAGCGGGTAGCCGCGGCACGATCTTGGTGCCGTGGGTTTCTATCCGAGCCGCGACCGGGAGGGAGCGGTGGCCTGGTTTTCTTCCGAATTTCTTCTTGCGAATCCGCCCTGCCGTCTCTGCGCGGAACCCCTCACTCAAACTCCACCGCGTACGGCATCCGCGCCCAAATCGGACTTGGGAAAAGGCGTTCGATCTGCTTCCACGGCACTGCCAGCCCGGTCCAGGCTTCGATGGACGCCCTGACGTTTTCCTCCTCCAGCCGCTCGACCACCATCTCGATCAGCGACTTGCGCCGCGGATATTCGATCAGATCAACCTTCGCGTCCGGGTCGATCCCCGCTCTCTCCTTCAAAATCCCGAGCGCCGTGTCCAGGCCCCCCAATTCGTCCACCAGACCGTTGTCCTTCGCCTGCTCCCCGGTCCAGACGCGGCCCTGCGCAATCTGATCCACCGCTTCCGGAGTCATCCCGCGCGCATCGGCCACCTTGTCCACAAAATCCTGATAGAAATCATTCATCAGAAACTGCACCCGCTCCCGCTCGGCCGGCGTGTACGGCCCGTAGTCCGAATCCATCGCCGAGTACGGTCCCCGGCGGATGATTTCCTTCTGGACGCCGATCTTGTCGTACAGCCCTTTCAGGTTGAGCTTGCCGTAGATGATCCCGATCGACCCGGTCAGCGTCTCTGGTTGCGCCACGATCGGATCACCCGTCGCGGCCATGTAATACCCCCCGGAAGCAGCCAGGTCCGACATCGAAATCACCACCTGCTTCTTTTCCCGCAGCAACATCATCGCCCGCCAGATTTCGTCCGACGCAAAGGCGTCGCCGCCCGGACTGTCGATCCGCACCAGCACTCCTTTGGTGGACTCGTCCTCCGAGACGGTCTTCAATATTTCGGTCAAGCTGTCGGAACCCATGGTCTTGCCCGAAAACACCGGATCGAACGAATCCTTCCCGTTGGTGATGCCGCCGACGGCGTAGACCAGGGCGATTCGCTCGCCCCCGCCCAGCCCAACGTCGCTCCGGGGCACGCGTCCGTAGGCCCGCATCTCCATCTTTTTCGGCTCCTGCTCCGGATTCTCCGTTTCAATCCGTTTCCATACCTCGTCTTCGTAAAGAAGCTCGTCCACCAGCCCGAGTTCGAGCGCCCGGTCGGCATCGAACGGACCTTCCTGCTCGAGCTGGTTCCGGATTTCGTCCGGGGTGCGGTCCCTCGCCGCGGCCACTGTCTCGACCAGGTTGCCGTAGACCGCGTCCAGCATGGACGTCGTCGCCTCGCGAAACGCGTCGCTCATCTGGTTCTCGGTAAACTGGTCGGAAAAGTTCTTGTAGCGTCCGATATGTTCGAGGTCCGCCTGGACGCCGATCTTGCCCAGCATGTCCTTGAAGAACGAGACCTCGGCCCGCATTCCTTTCAGGTCCAGAAATCCGGTCGGCGAAAGAATCACCTCATCGGCGACCGTGGCCAGGTAATATTCCCTTGCCCCGCCCTGCCCGAGCACTGCAATCACTTTCTTGTCTTGCTGGCGGAATTTCTCGAGTGCCGCGCGCAACTCCTCTAGTTTTGCCCATCCCGCCCGGATTCCCTCCGGCTTGAGCAGTACGCCCGAAATCCGCGAGTCCGTCCCGGCCTTTTCAATATTCCGCAGCAGCGGGATAAACGTCGCCGGCCCGCCGCCCCCGAGGAGTTGCCCGGAGATGTTTGGCGGATTCTGCTCCGGAAGCTCGCCCGTAACGTCGAGAACGAGGTATGTGTTCGGCGCAACCGAGGGCGGCCTCTGCTGCATGTAGTAGCCGACGACGCTTGCTGCCACCAGAAGAAGGCTCATCAGAGCCATCCCCGCCAGCACGCCCCAAAACCATTTCTTCATTTTTCCTCCTCGCGCCCGTTTCGGCACAGATGATGGTGCAGACTCCCACCGCGCCGGAGGCGCGACAGACTCTAGCCCAGGACGTTAGCCCTGGGGAAGGAAGAGTTGGCGGGCAAGCCCCGGCACGGCAAAGAAACTAAGAGAAATCGATCAGCGATGGGTCTTGCTCTTTGGCCGTCCACAAGGTCGCGGGCTTTTCCCTCTGATTCCTCTGCCTCTCGTGCTTCCTCTGCTTCCTGCGCTTCCTCTGCTTCGCCCTACTGCGCCACGGGCGTGCGCGCCACCGGAATCGGGACCTGCTCCACGATCTCGATTCCGAAGCCTTCGAGCGCCACCACTTTGCGCGGACGGTTGGTCAGCAGGCGCACGGAGCGCAATTGCAGGTCGGAGAGAATCTGCGCGCCAATCCCCGATTCATGCTGGGTGCGGCGGGCCGGATCGCCTTTCTGCGCGAACAGCCTGCCGTGAGAAATCACGCGCGCATCCTCCCCCGGTGCTGCTTCCAGCCCGAACCCTCTCCCCGTCTGGTGCAGATACAGGAACACTCCCCGCCCCTCCTGTCCGATCCGTTCCAAAGATTTCTGAATCAGCTCCCGGCAGTTGCATTCCGTGGACCCGAACACGTCTCCCATCAGGCAGTGGGAGTGCACGCGCACCAGCACGGGCGCGTCCCCCGTGATGTCCCCCATCACCAGGGCCACGTGCGTTTCCGGGTCGATGTCCGACTCATACGCGATCAACTGAAAGACGCCGTAAGGAGTCGGCAATCTGGACTCGCCGACCCGCCGCACGTAGCGCTCCATCTGCAGCCGGTAGCGGATCAGGTCCGCCACGGTAATCATCCGCAGTCCATGCTGCGCCCCGAACTCCCGCAGTTGCGGCACGCGCGCCATGGTTCCGTCGTCGTTCATGATTTCGCAAATCACCCCGGCCGGAATCATCCCCGCCAGCCGTGCCATGTCCACGGAGGCTTCCGTCTGCCCCGCCCGCACCAGCACCCCTCCCGTGCGCGCCCGCAGCGGAAAGATGTGCCCCGGCCGCGCCAGATCGGCCGGCCGCGTCGCCGGATCAATCGCCACGAGGATCGTCCGCGCGCGGTCGGCGGCGGAGATACCCGTCGTCGTCCCGGCTTTCGCGTCCACCGTCTCGCAAAACGCCGTCCCGTACGTCGCCGTGTTTTCCGAAACCATCAGGGGAATCTGCAGTTGGTCGAGCCGCTGCTCGGTGAGCGTCAGGCAGATCAGTCCGCGCCCGTGCTTCGCCATGAAGTTGATCGCTTCCGGCGTGATTTTTTCAGCGGCCATCGTCAGGTCGCCTTCGTTCTCGCGGTCCTCATCGTCCACCACGATCACCATCCGCCCTTCGCGGAACTCTTCCAACGCTTCTTCGATCGTGGCAAATTTCTGCTCGTCATTCATGTTGGTCCGAGACCTCAGGGACTAATGTGTCCAAGATAGATTATATCCCGACCGTCCCAAGTTTGCGTTCTGAGGACGGCCTCCCATCCCTTTGGGAAATTATTTCGGCGGGGGGCAAATTATTTTCTTGACAGATATACTTAGTATATTTAATATCTTAAATGTACTACCTTTCTGGGGGGAAGGTGCTGAACAATGGCTGAAATTAAAGACTACCTAACTGTTCGGATTGGTCCACAACTGAAGAGCCAAATATTTGAAGCCGCAGAAAAGGAACACCGTTCCCTTTCTAATCTTGGGCGGTTACTTCTCGAATATGCCTTTGAGCAGTATCGAAAAGCTGGTTCCTTGCACGACCTCTTGGATTCTCAAGAGGAATTTTCTTTCAAGGAAAGGTAAAAAGGAAATGCAAGTATTCGTGACGCAACAAGAATTGGCTGAGATCGCGGAACATGAGCGTGAGATTGCGTGGCGGACTCGTCGCATGGAGGAATTGAAATCCAATGTTAGAGTTCTCCTGCTTGGCAGAGCAGGCGTCGAACCAGGCCGCTTTACCGCGAAGCTTGAGAAATACCCTGGGCGACATATCCCGTGGAAACAATGTGTACTTGAGAACCTCGGAATCGATGTCGCAGAGGAGTTCCGCAAAAAATTTCGCGTCCACATCCGTTTTGAGGTCAGAGTTATCGAGTACGCAGTTCCTCCGATGTGGCGCGGCCACGAGGATAGCTGGAATAGCGAGAACTAGTCATCTCGGTTTAACGGTCAGCGAACTGTGCATGTGGGGTCCAGTAGTTAGCAGTTCTAGGATCGCTCAGTATAATTATGGACTTGCGAGGTCGCCATTCGATCGTTCCGGCAAGGAGGCTTCATGAAGGGTGTTGTTCTGGCAGGAGGTTTGGGGTCGCGCCTCCATCCCCTCACCAAGATTACCAACAAGCACTTGCTGCCGGTCTACAACGAGCCGATGGTCTACTATCCCATCCGCAAGCTGGTCGAGGCGGGCATTCGCGACATCCAGCTCGTCACCGGAGGCCAGAATGCCGGCGACTTCCTGCGCTTGCTCGGCAACGGGGAAGAGTTCGGCCTGCGCCAGTTCAATTACGCCTACCAGGTCGGCGAAGGAGGCATCGCCGCCGCCTTGCGCCTCGCCGAGCCCTTCGCCGACGGCTCTCCCCTCTGCGTCATCCTGGGCGATAACATTATCGAGGGCAGCATCGCCCCGATTGCCGATGCGTACCGCCGCAAGGGCCGCGGCGCCCACATCGTTCTCAAGGAAGTATCGGACCCGCAGCGCTTCGGTGTTCCGGTCTTTGACAGGGGCCGCGACAACGCCCGCATCGTCCGCATCGAGGAGAAGCCGAAGAACCCGGCCTCGCAATACGCCGTCATCGGCATCTACTTCTATGACAGCACGGTCTTCGAGCGCATCGCAAAGCTCGTCCCCTCCGGCCGCGGCGAGCTGGAAATCACCGACCTCAACAACAGTTACCTTGAAGACGGCCTGCTCGACTACAGCATTCTGGACGGCTGGTGGACCGACGCCGGGACGTTTGAGTCCCTCCGCCTGGCCACGAATCTCGTCGCCGAGTCCGCCCGCGGCAAGCGGGCCCCCGCCGAAGATCTCCCGCCACGGGCAAAGGTGCCATCCCGCTGACTTGGCTGGCTTGCGACTGCAGCCCTCATCGGGCCCGTTGCGCCAGCAACTGTCGCAGGTTCTTCCCCAGCTCTGGAAACCGCCGCAGGAACAGCAGAAAATCCGGCAGCGCCACTGACAGCAGACGCAACTCCGTGAGAGATCGCACGTTCGCCGTGCGGATTCGCTCCGGATCGGCGACCGCCATTTCGCCGACCACCGCCGGAGCCCCGATCGTCCTCAGAAACTGGTGCATCTCCCCGTCTCCCTTGTAGATCGAGACCGAGCCTTCTTCCAGCAGATACACCCGGGTCCCCACCTGCCCTTGCCGGATCAGCAGCGTGTCTTCGGGCACGGCCACTTCCTTGCAGCTCTGGGCAATCTGCTGCAATTCCTCCGGGTTTAACCCGGCGAAGATTGCAAACGCTTCCAGCCGCGTGACCTCCAGCGGCGCCGCGGCTTCCCGCGTCGACAGTTCCGTGTATGCCAGGAACGCCGCGTCCGGGTCCTGCGGGGGCCAAAAGTAGAATCCCTGCGCGTAGGCACATTGCAACTCCCGGACCGCGCTCAGTTGCTCGGCCCTCTCCACTCCTTTTGCAATCACCTCGATTCCCAAACTGGCGCCCAGCCAGATGATGGTCTGGGCGAGGGATTTGCTGGCCGGATCGCGCCCCAAAGACTCCACCAGCGACCGGCTCATCTTCAACGCGCGGGCACGATAGCTCGTG
>Ga0326597_10004228_pt1 | contig 20287 bp, 18 predicted proteins | sample RVTome_12_FD_203789 | JGI IMG/M metagenome (GOLD analysis project Ga0326597, IMG submission 203789) | Soil microbial communities from uranium-contaminated site in the Upper Colorado River Basin, Wyoming, United States - RVT100D185 | ecosystem: Environmental > Terrestrial > Soil > Contaminated >...
ATCGACGACTGGCTGATTCCCGAGGACATGTGGTGGCGGGTGCGGCCGCGGCCGGGCCGCACGGTAACCATACGGGTGGTGCCGCGCGACGGCGGCGGGGGCGGCGGCAAGAGCCCGTTGCGCACCATCCTGACCATCGCGGTGATCGCGGCTGCCTTTATCGTGCCGGAACTCTATCCTGTACTTGGGAAGACCATCGGGGCCGCGCTCGGCGTTTCGACAAAGATCGGCACTGCCATTGTCGGCGCCGGAATCTCCATAGTCGGCACCATGCTGGTCAACGCGATCGCGCCGCCGGGACGGCCGCGGCTGCAGGCGCTGGGGGGTGCCGCCGGGGTGGCGGACAGCCCGACGCTCGCCATCGCCGGGGCGCGCAACGAGCTGCGCCCGTTCGGCGTCATCCCGCGCGTTCTCGGCCGCCACAAGATGGTGCCGCCGCTGGGCGCGAAGACGTTCACCGAGCTGTCGGGCGACGACCAGTACGTGAGGCAGGTTTTCTGCTTCGGCTACGGGCCGCTGGCGATCGAGGACGAGAAGATCGGCGAGACGGCGCTGTCGTCGTTCACCGACGTCGAGGCGGAATTCCGCCGCGGCTTCCAGCCCGGCCAGATCGCCGACCGGGGGGCGTGGGACGCCAGCGCCGGCACCTTCCCGGCCGGCCCGGCCTTCGGCGACCGGTACACGGTCTCGGTCGCCGGCACGGTGGGCGGCATCGCCTTCGCGATCGGCGACACCATCATCCATCAGGCGCTGGGCGCCAACGACCAGGACGCGGCGAGCTGGGACCGGAACGGGGACAAGCCGCTCACCCTCTACCCGCAGGACGTCGACCCGCAGGACCTCTCCGTCGCGCTGACCCAGGCCGGGTCGTGGCAGACCCGCACCGGCGCCATCGACGCCGACGAGCTGTCGGTGGATGTCACGTTCCCGCAGGGGCTGGTCGCCTTCGATTCCGCCGGCAACAAGGGCTCGCGCACCGTCGCGATCGAGGTCGAGTATTCGCCCGCCGGCGCCGGCGCGTGGACGGCGCGCCCGGCGCTGACGGTCACCGCGCGGCGCACCTCGGCGGTGCGCGCCGGCGACCGCTGGACCGTCGCCCGCGGCCAGTACGACGTGCGGCTGCGCCGCACCACCGCGGACAGCGCGTCGAGCCAGATCTTCGACGCCACCTTCTGGACGGCGCTGCGCAGCTTCACCGACGAGGATCCGGTGGCGAAGCCCGGCATGTGCGTCAAGGTGCTGCGCATCAAGGCGACGGGGCAGCTCAACGGCCCGATCGACGAATACAGCGCGGTCGCCACGTCGATCCTGCCCGACTGGGACGGCGCGGCGTGGACGCCGGCGCCGACGGCGAACCCGGCGAGCTGCTACCGCGCGGTGCTGCAGGACGCGGCGAACGCGCGGGCGCTGGCCGACAGCCGAATCGACCTGGCCGGTCTGGAAACGTGGCACGCGGAGAACGCGGCGGCGGGGCGGACCTTCAACCAGGTCTACGACTTCGGGTCTTCGGTCCGCCGCTGCCTCGAGGACGTCGCCGCCGCCGGCCGGGCGGCGCCGTTCCGGCCCGACGGCAAGTGGGGGGTGGCGGCCGACAAGCCCGGCAAGGTGGCGGTCCAGCACTTCACCCCGCGCAACAGCTGGGGCTATTCGGGGCGCATCGTCTATCCCGAGATCCCGCACGCCTTCCGCGTCCGCTTCGTCAACGCCGACCAGGGCTGGCGGCCGGACGAGCGGCTGGTCTTCGACGACGGGTTCACGACGGCCAGCGCCACCCGGTTCGCGGCCCTCGAGCTGCCGGGCAAGACCGATCCGGCCGAGGCGTGGGCGGGCGGACGCTACCACATCGCCGACCTGAGGCTGCGGCGCGAGCACCACTCGTTCTTCGCCGACGTGGAGCACCTCGTGTGCACGCGCGGAGACAAGGTGCTGCTGACCCACGACGTACCGGAAATCGGGGCGTCGAGCGGCCGGGTGTATGCGGTCGTGGCGGACGGCGGCAACAACGTGACCGGGCTGGCCCTCGACGAGACGGTCACCATGGAGCTGGGCAAGAGCTACGGCATCGCCATCCGCACGCTGGAGACGGTGGGCCTGGTGCGCCAGGTCACCACCGATGCGGGCGAGCGCACGGCGATCACGCTCGCCGTATCGATCCCGCCGGTCGACCGCGGCGCCGGGCCGGCGCCGGCGGTGGACCCGGGCGACCTGTTCGGCTTCGGCGAGCTCGGCAGCGAGATGCTGGAGCTGATCGTCAAGTCGATCGAGCCGGGGCCTGACGACAGCGCCCGCATCACCGCCGTCGACGCCGCCGAGGCGGTGTTCGATGCCGGCGAGCTGCCGCGCGACTTCGCGCCGGCGGACGTCAACGCCGCCACCGACACCATCACCCACACAGGCCACGGCTTCTTCGACGGCGACGTGATACGCTTCAGCTCCACCGGCGCGCTGCCGGCCGGGCTCGGCGCCGGCGTCGACCATTTCGTGGTCGGCCGCACCGCCGACACGTTCCAGGCGGCGCTGGCCGCCGGCGGCGCTCCCGCTGACATCACCGACCAGGGCACCGGCACGCACACGGCCGCCCGGCAGATTCCGCCCTTCGCGAGCGCCCCGGCGGCGACGCCGGGCGCGTCGGCGCCGGCGCTGGTCAACATCCGCTCCGATGGCAGCGTGCTGCACCGGGCGCCGGACGGGAGCCTCGACTCGCGCATCCTGGTCAGCTTCCTGCCGCCCAGCGGCGTGCGCGACGACATCGCCGGCGTGCAGGCGACGTGGCGGGTGCAGGGCTCGGCCGGCGCCTGGTTGCAGGGCCCGGCGACGGCGGCGGACGCCGGCGAATACTCCATTCTGCCGGTAGAGGACGGCGAGACCTACGAGCTGATGCTGCGCTGGGTGCTGACGGGCGGCGGGCGCGGCGAGTGGGGCGCGGTGCAGGTGCACCAGGTCGAGGGCAAGACGGCGGCGCCGTCGGACGTCGCCGGCATCGTCGCGACGCAGAACGGCGCGCAGGTCGACTTCATCTGGCCGCGGATCGCCGACCTCGACCGCGACGGCTACGTCATCCGGCGCTGGCCGCGCGGCTCCGGCCAGGGGTTCGACGACGGCGCCCTGGTGAAGGAGGAGGAGCGCGGAACCTCCGTCTCCACCGCGCTGGTGCCGCCGGGCGACTGGACCTTCGGCATCAAGGCGCGCGACAGCAGCGGCAACGTATCGGCGGCGGCCGCCACCGCCGACCTGCTGGTGCAGAACGCGCTCGACGTGGTGGTGGCGGCCGAACAGGCGCCGCGCTGGGCGGGGACGCTGACCGGACTCATCAAGCACGACGTGAGCGGGTCGCTGATCCCCGAGTCGACGCTGCCGGCCAACCAGCACACCAACGAGGAGCTGTTCGAGCAGTTCGCCCCTCACCCGGTCGCGAGCCCGACGTATGAGGCCGCGGAGATCGACCTCGGCTTCGACGCCGACGACGTGCGGGTCTGGGGCACCGTCTCGGCGGCGCTCGGGCGCGGCGTCGCGACCGGCGCGGCGGCGGCGACGCTGCAGGTCGACTATCGCGATGAGGCCGGCGCCTATGACGGGTTCGAGGCCTGGGAGATCGGTACCGCCTCCTTCCGACGTCTGAAGGTGCGGCTGGTGCTCGACACCAGCGCCGGGCGGGCGCGGGTGGACGGTTTCCAGCCGGTGGCCGACGTACTCGAGCGCGACGAGACCAACCAGGACGCGGTGGTGAGCGTGGGCGCCGGCGGCACCGCCATCGTCTTCGACAGCCGCTTTCACCTGGTGCCGCAGATCGAGGTGATGATGGCGGAGGAGGCGGCGAAGATCGCCACCTACGACCCTTTGAGCGTGACCGAGACCGGCTTCACCGCCTTCGTGCGGCAGCTCTCCGACGGCGCGAAGACCGGCGGCGACATTCGGTTCAGGGCCCGGGGAGCGTAGCGACCGTGAGCGTGATGACCGTGAGCGTAGCGACCGTGAGCGTAATGACCGTGAGCGCAATGACCGGGAGCGTAGCGACCGTGCGTGTTACGAGAGGAGCCTAGATGGGAGTCTCGAAATTCATCCAGCCGGATTACGCCGGCGGCACCCAGAGCGGCAGCGCCTACCCGGCGGCCATCGACGCCTCGGTGGCGGTGATGAAGCGCGGCGCGGCGGCGTTCGCGGCGCACGAATCGGACACGCCCGACATGCGGGTGCAGCTGGATGCCGGGATCGTGCCGGCGATCGACGGCCTGGCGGCGGAGATCGCGGCGCAACAGACGGCGGTGCTGGTGGCGCCGGCGGCCGACCCGCGCAACGACATCGTCTGGATCGGCCGGGCGACCGGCGCCGTCGGCGTCGCCGCCGGGGCGGAGGCGGCTGTGCCGGCCGACCCGGCTTTGCCGGCGGGCAAGGTGCCGGTGGCGCGGGTGCGGCTGACCGTCGGGATGACCGAGATCACCAACGCCGATCTCGACGATCTCCGCGACGGCTTCGCCGGGCTGGGCGAGGCGGCGGCGCGCGACGCGGCCGACGCGACCCTGGCCTACGCGGCCAGCTTTTTCCTGTGAGGAGGACCGATGAACCTGAAGAAGATTCCGCTGTCGGGCTCGACCCACGGCCGGCCGATCAAGGTGACCCAGACGGCGATCGCCACCGGCGACACGATCCACACCGCGCTCGCCACCACCACCGACGGCGAGGGCGACGAGATCGTGCTCGACGCCTACAACGCGGACTCGGTCGAGCGCACGCTGACCATCGGCTGGGGCGGGGTCAGCGATCCCGACGACCTGATCGAGTTCGTCCTCGGCGCCGGCGAGCGGGCGCATGTGGTGCCGGGCCTGTTCCTGCGCAACGGGCTGGTCGTCAAGGCCGCCGCCAGCGCAGCGAACGTGATCACCATTCAGGGCTACGTGACGAGGGCGCAGTAGATGGTCGACCTCAGACGGCTGGCCGGCGGTTCGACCGGCGGTGCGCGCGCGGTGGTCGCGGTGAACGTCTATTCCGCCAGCGACACGTGGACTAGAGAGGCCGCGACGAAATGGCTCTGGGTCCGCGCCGTCGGCGGCGGCGGTGGTGGCGGGCGGGGCGGATCGTCCGGCGGCACGGGCGACGCGGGCGGGTCATCGTCCTTCGGCGCGATGCTCACCGCCGGCGGCGGCAGCGGCGGCGGCGGCGGGTCGGCCGGCGGTAGCGGTGGTGCCGCGGGCACCGCCTCGGGCGGGAACGTCAACGTGGCGGGGCGTGCCGGAGAGACCCGCGCGTCGCCCGACAGCTCGGGTGCCGGCGGCGATGCGGGCCTCTTCGGCGTCGGTGGCGTCGGCGGCAAGGGCTCCGGCCAGCCCGGCTCGGCCGGGACGGCGCCGGGCGGCGGCGGGTCGGGCGGCGGCGATGCCAGCGATTCTGGCGGCGGCGGCGGCGGCGGCGCCTACGCCGAGGAGTGGATCGACGCGGCGGCGCTGTCGAGCGAGTCGGTCACAGTCGGCGCCGGCGGTGCCACGGGCAGCGGCGCGGGCCAGCCGGGCGGCACCGGTGGCGATGGCATAATGATCGTGGTGGAGTTCGGCTGATGCGACGAGCGCTGACCGATCCGCGGGGGCGGATCACCGATATGGTGACCGCCGGCGACGAGTTTCCCGTCGCCCCCGGCTTCGCCTGGCGCGACGCGCCGGAGGGCGTGACGACGGCACATCTATGGGACGGCGCGCGGTTCGTCGCGCCACCCTCGCCGCCGGCGCCGTCCTGGCGCGAGCGCCGCAAGGCGGCCTATGCCGGGCTCGACCCGGCGCTGAGCGGCCTCGGCGTCGACGCGGACGTCATCAACACGCTGGGCGACGTGCTCGACGTGCTGATCGCCCAGGTGGAGGCGATGCGGGTGGCCGCCGGGGCGGCCGCCACGACCGAGTACGCCGCGATGCTGGCCAGGATCGCCGCCATCAAGGCGGCGCACCCGAAGCCCGTTCAGGAGGAAACCCGACCATGAGCTTTTTCAATCGCACCGCCCAGGCGCTGCTCAACAGCCTGTTCGGCAAGGCGTCGAACTTCGGGGCGCTGGGCAGCGCGCCGACCCTCCATGTCGGCCTCAGCAGCACGGCGCCGAACGAGGACGGCACCGGCATCACCGAGCCCGCCGGCGGCGGCTACGCCCGCGTCGCCACGGTGGCGCGGCTGGAAAGCGAGAGGGCGGCGGCACGGCCGGAAGGCGGGTCCACGTGAGGCTCTATTTCACGGCTGAGGAGACGGCGCTGCTGGGCGGCGGCGCGCCGCACATCGTCGTCCGCCCGGCGGTGGGCGGAGTGCCCATCGCCGGCAGCTTCAGCCATCTGCGCGGCGGCTACCTGCTGAACCTTCCCGACGACGCGCCGCACGGCGAGCTGCTGGACGCGCCCGGGGTGGTGCACGTTCCCTTGGAGGACGTCGACGGTCGGCCGCTTGGCCTCGATCACCTGGCCGGAGACGTGCCGGTGGACAAGCGCGACGCCATCGCCACGCTGCTGGAGCTGCGCGGCCTGCCGGTGGACCCGTTCACCGCCGGGCACACGGTGGAGCAGATCCTGCTGCACTATCACCGCCGCATCGTCGCGCGGCAGATGCTGGTGGACGCCGGGCTGCCCGACCTCGGCAGTCTCGACACGGCCGACGCGCCCGGCATCAGGCGCGCCAGGGAAGCCCTGCGCGCCCGCGGCCTGCCCATGGACGGGGTGCCGGAGACGACGCCGCGCGCGGCGCTCAACGCCCTGCTGCCGGCGATACGATCCGTCAGGGTTCGGCCGAAGGCCCAGGCGCCGTCCGGCACCTTCACAGACGACTTTTCCGGGGAGGCCTCCGACGTGGACCTGGCAGCGCATACGCCCTCGGGCGGCGGCGCGTGGACCAGGGTTCGCGGCACTGCCGGGTCGTGGTCGGTCAACGCGACGACGGGCGTCGGCAAGATCAACACCGGATTCTTCGGGAACCTAGCTTACTATCTCTGCGACGACCAGGGCAGCGCCGACTGCTACGTGCAGGCGCAGACGAAGACGACGACATCGCTGTTCACCTTCCTTGGTCAGCGTATGGCCGGCGACCCTGCCACCTTCATCGGCATCAGGTGCTGGAACGGGACCGGAAAGCTTGACATCTACAAGGTGGTGGGCGGTGGCACGACGCTGTTGGGGACGAGCGCGGCCGCCGCGATCATCGGCGACACCATCCGGATGGAGTCGTCCGGCGACAGCCACGAGGGGTTTATCAATGGCCTCTCGAAGCTGGGCCCCGTGACCGAGAGCACCAACAACACGATCACTCGCCAGGGACTTTTCACGGACGGTCCGTTCAATCTCGATGTGATAGACGATTTCGAGGCGGGGGTGCTGGCGGCGGGCGGGGCGTCGGCGCTGCTGGCCATCGCGCAGGCGCACCACGACACTGGCGGAGGGCTGTGACCATGCGCGCGATCAAATCCGGGTCCGTCGACCAGTCCACCGAGCTGCGTATCCTGAATTCGGCCGACGGCACGCCGGCCACCGGGCTGGCGTGGAACACGGCCGGCCTTTCCATGGCGTACAGGCGGACCGGCGGTCTGGCCACGGCCATCGCGCTGGCCGACCTCGCCGGCGCCGACGCGGCGCATGCCGACAGCGGCTTCAAGGAGATCGACGCCGCGAAGATACCGGGCCAGTACCGCATCGACCTGCCAGACGCGGCCTGCGCCGGCGGCGCGGCCTCGGTGACCGTGGGCGGCGCGGGGACCGGGGTGGTGGTGATGCCGGTAACGCACCCGCTGGTGGCTTACGATGCGGCGGCGGCGGCGGATCTCGGCCTCACCGACTTCGCCTCCATCATCGGCTTCCTCGACACCGAGATCGCGGCGATCCTGCAGGCCGCCGGGACCGACATCCCGGCCCTGATCGGCGCGCTCAACGACCTCGACGCCGCCACGGTGCTGGCCCAGGCGCTGGCGGCGCTGGACACCGCCCTGCCGGCCAACCCGACGGCAGGGTCCGTCAACGACCGCATCAAGGCGTTCCTCGACGCCGCCGTGTCCTCGCGCCTCGCCGCGGCCGGTTACACCGCGCCGGATAACGCCGGCATCGCCGCCAACGGCGCCGCCATCGCGGCGCTGAACGACCCGACGGCCGCCGCCGTGGCGGATGCCGTGTGGGACGAGGCGCTTGCCGGCCACGCCGGGGCGGGCACCGCCGGCGCGGCGCTGGCTGCAGCCAATGCGCCCACTGCGGCCGCCGTGGCCGACGCCGTGTGGGACGAGGCCTCGGCCGACCACGGCGGCGCGGCGACCATGGGCGGAAAGCTCAACGCCGCCGGCGGCGCGGCCGACCCGCTCGGCAATGCAGTGCCCGGCGCCTATCCGCCCGGCTCGGCCGGCGCGAAGCTCGGGCTGCTGGGGACGGGGAAGGTAGTGGCGATCGCGCCGGTGGCGCTGGGCGGCGACGTGACCGTCACGCGCGGCGACAGCTATCTCGCCGCCGGCGGGCGGCAGCTGCGCTTCACCGACACCGACGGGGTCCTGCCCGACCTTACCGGCGCCACCATCGAGTTGCGCAGCCGAGGGGTGAGCTACGACGGGTCGAGCCCGAATCCCGGAAATCCGCAACAGCTCGTCGACGTGGAGCTGAGCGCGGCCGAGACCACCGCCATGCGCACAGGCCGCGCCCCGTTCGCCGTCCGCGCCGAATGGGTGGACGGCCGGGTCGCCACGCTCGTCTTTGGCGATCTGACGGTGGACCCGGCGCCTTGATCAGGTCGCGCCCCTCGACAGCCGCTTTAAGCGGTGTTGAGAAGGGTCTCAGGCGCAGTTAAGCTGCCCCATAATTTTGCTCCTGATTCAAGTGACGCACGGTCCAGAACCAAGTGTCGCGCTACAGTGAGGTGGGTGTCGGCCCAAAGGCGGTGTTTCGCCACCTCACCCTTCCCGTCGCCGCTGCGCGCCGACGGGCCCCTTCCCTCTCCCCCGCTGCGCGGCGGAGAGGGAGATTGCCGCTCCTCCTCCGGCAGGAGTCACAATCAACGTCCCTTGCTATAACATCGCTGCATGACAGCCTCCCGGCCCGCGCCGCCGCGCCGCAGGGCGCGCAGCGGGCGCTACCCGTCCGCCGACCGTCCGTTCTTCCTGCTCGCCGCCCTTTACGCCGCGCTGGCGGTGCCCGTGTGGGTGCTGGTGCGGCTGGGCGCAATGCCGGTACCGGGCGATGCGGCCAGCCACGGCCACGACATGGTCGCCGGCTTCGTGATTGCGGTGGTGGCGGGGTTTCTGTTCACCCGTCTAAGCCGGCCGGCCCTCGCGCTCGCCATCGCGCTGTGGCTGGCCGGGCGCATTGCCCCGTTCCTGTCCCTGCCGCCGCCCGTTGTCGCCGTGGTCGGGCTGGCCTTTCCGCTGGCGCTGTTCGTTCTCGCCGGGATGCCGTTCCTGCGCGCGGCGCGCAGCGCCCACAACGCCGTGTTCGCGCCCGTCATCGCCGGATTCGTCGTGGCCGAGGCGGCGTTCCACCTGGTGCCGGCGAACGGCGCGCTGGCGGGGCTCGGCGTGGCGGCGTTGCTGGTCTTCGCCATGGGCGGACGGGTGATCCCGGCGGCCACGGCCGGTGCGATGCGCGCGAAGGGGGGATTGCTGTCGGCGCGGGTGCAGCCACGGGTGGAATGGGCCGGGGTGGCGGCGCTCGGCCTCTCGGCGGCGCTCGACCTGATCGGCGCCGCGCCGGCGGTCGCGGGGCTGGCGGCGGCGCTGGGCGGGCTCGCCGCGCTGGTACGGCTCGCGCGCTGGCGCACGCTCGACGTCCTCGGCGATCCCGCGCTGTGGGGGTTGCATCTCGGCTATCTCTGGCTCGGGGCCGGGCTGGTGGCGAAGGGCGCCGCGCAGGCGGGAGTTCCCGACCTGCCGCTGGCAGGTACGCTGCACGCGCTGGCGGCGGGCGGGATCGGCACGGTAACCTTCGCCATGATGGCGCGCACCGCTCTGCAGCGCCGCCATCGGCCGATTGTCTTTCCGCCCTGGCTGACCGGCTGTCTGGTGCTGGTCAGCCTCGCCGCCGCGCTGCGCCTGGCGGCGCTGGCATCGGGGCTCTACGTTCCGGCGCTCGGCCTTGCCGCGGCCCTGTGGTCGACCGCCTTTCTCGGCCTGGCCGCCTTCCTGCTCACGCGCAACCGGTAGCCCCGCGGGATCTCAGCGCCGGTCGCCGCGGCCGTGCCCGCGATGCATGAACAGGTGCATAGCGGACGGGCGAGCAACAGCGGGGCGGAACGGCAGGCGACCAGCCTGCGGAGATGCCTCGGCTGCGGTCGTCTAGAAGCGGTGCTCAGAACCACATCCGCAGCCCGACGACGAAGGACAGCGTTTCGACATCCTCGCCCGCGTCTCGGGCGAGATCGTCGGTCCGGCCCAGCTTGCGCTCCCAGCTGAGCCCCACATAGGGGGCGAACTCGCGCCGGATCTCGTAGCGCAGGCGAAGCCCGAGCTCGACGTCGTTGACGCCGGCGCCCACCCCGCGCTCCCGCACGCTCTGCGCCGCCACGTTGATCTCGGCCGAGGGCTGCAGGACCAGCCGCTGGGTCAGCAGCAGGTCGTATTCCGCCTCGAACCGCGCCGATACCTCGCCGTGGTCGCTGACGAAGGCAGCGGCGTTCGCCTCGAAGAAGTGGGGGGCCAGCCCCTGCACACCGATGACGCCGAACGTTCGGCTGGGGTGCGGGTCGAAATCGTGGCGCACCCCGGCTTGCACGTCGAAGAAGTCCGAGACCAGCCGGCTGTAGAGCACCTGTACCTCGGCCTTCTCCAGCTTGCCGCCGGCCTGCTGCTCGCCCTCGGTCTTGATCCACAGCTTGTTGTAGTCTTCGCCGATCCAGCCCTGGGCCTCCCAGTTCAGCGTCTCCTTGCCGTCCTTGACCCGTGCCTCGAGCCGCTCGACCTCGACGAAGGTAAGGATCATGGCGTCCGTCTCCGCCGCGGCGGCGGGGGCGAACAGCAGCGCGCCGAGCGCCACGATCGCGATCGTTCTTGCCGATATCATCGTGGTCTCCGATCAGTTCACGGCCGCGCTGCGCGGCTCCACGATGACCTTGCGGAACATGCCGGTCGCCATGTGGTACATGAGGTGGCAGTGGAAGGCCCATTCGCCGATGGCGTCGGCCGGCACGTCCACGGTCAGCGTCTTGCCCGGGGCCACGCTGACGACGTGCTTGAGCGGGCTGAAGCGGCCATTGCCGGCGTCGAGCTGCATCCACATGCCGTGCAGGTGCATGGGATGCGCCATCATGGTCTCGTTGACGAACTTCAGCCGTACCCGCTCGCCGTATCTCAGGCGGATGGGCTCGGCTTCGGAATACTTTCTGCCGTTGATGGACCAGAAGTAGCGTTCCATGTTGCCGGTCAGCCTGAGCTCGATCTCGCGGTCGGGGGCGCGATAGTCGCGCCACGGCTTCATGGCCTTGAGATCGGCGTAAACCAGGAATTTTCCCCCGTTCGCCGCTTTCGGCTCCAGCCCGCTGCCGGGGGCGTAGTCGGACCGCGCTGTTGCCGCGGCGGGCATCCCGGTCATTCTTGAATGGTCCATGCCGGGCATGGAGGAATGGTCCATGCCCGCCATTCCCTGGCTTCCCATCGCGCCGTGGTCCATGCCGCCATGCGCGCCGCCCATGTCTGCCATGGTGAGCTGCGGACGCGGGCGCAGGGCGGGCACATCCGCCGCCATGCCGGGACGCGGGGCCAGGGTGGCGCGCGCCATGCCGGTGCGGTCCATGGATTCGGCGATGATGGAATAGGCGCGGTCATCGCCGGGGCGCACGATGACGTCGTAGGTTTCCGCCACCGCAATGCGCAACTCGTCCACGGGTACCGGCTGCACGTTGTTGCCATCCGCCTGCACCACCAGCATTTTGAGTCCGGGGATGCGCAGATCGAAGTAGGTCATCGCGGAGCCGTTGATGAAGCGCAGCCGTACCCGCTCGCCCGGCTTGAACAGCGCGGTCCAGTTCTGCGCCGGGCTGCGCCCGTTGACCAGGAAGGTATAGCCGGTGACGTCGGCGATGTCGGTCGGGGCCATGCGCATCTCGCCCCAGTCCATCCTGTCGCGGACGGTGGCGCCCAGTCCTTTCCTCGACACGTCGTCGAGGAAGGTGCCGAGGGTGCGCCGGCTGTAATTATAGTAGTCGCTCTGTTTCTTCAGGTTCGACAGCACCGTTTCCGGCTTCTCGTCGGTCCAGTCCGACAGCATCACCACATAGTCGCGATCGAACTTGAATGGCTCGCGCCCCTTCGGTTCGACGACGATGGGGCCGTAGACGCCCTCCTGCTCCTGCGGCCCGGAATGGCTGTGGTACCAGTAGGTGCCGCTCTGCTTCACCGTGAAGCGGTAGGTGAAGGTCTCGCCCGGCTTGATGCCGGGAAAGCTGATGCCCGGAACGCCGTCCTGGGTGTAGGGCACGATCAGCCCGTGCCAGTGGATGGACGTGTCCACGTCCAGCCGGTTGGCGACATTGATGGTGACGTCCTCTCCTTCCTTGAGGCGCAGAACCGGCCCGGGCAGCTGGCCGCTGATGGACAGGGCCGGGCGCGGCCCGCTGCCGACGTCGATGGTGGTCTTGCCGATGGCGAGATCGTAGGTGCCGGCATGGGCGCCGCCAGCCGCCGCGCCCGCAAGGGCGAATGCGACGGCGGCGAGCCCGAAGCCGGCCCGGTATGCGTATGTCATGGCTGTGTCCTTTCGTTCGACCGGCGCGCGGCTCAAAGGGCCGGGACGTTCTTGATCTTGCCGACCATGCCCGACTCGTAGTGGCCGGGGATGTTGCAGGCGAACTCGAGATCGTGGGAATTCGGGAACGTCCAGGTCAGTTCCTTCGTCTTGCCCGGCTCCACCAGCACGGTGTTGGGGTCGTCGTGCTTCATGGCCGGCATGCCCGCCTTGCCATGGTCCATCTGCATCATCTGCCGGTTGACGCCGGTCGGGGTGAGCATGCCGTGCTCCATCATCTGCGCCATTTCCTTCTGATGCGCGGCGTGCATCTTCGGCGTGCCGAGGTTGAACTCGTGCAGCAGCTCGCCCTTGTTCTTCAGGACGAAGCGGATGGTCTCGCCCGGCCGTACCTGGACCCTTTCGGGCTCGAACGCGTTGTCCTGAAGGATTATTTCGACCGTACGCGAGGCGTCGGCCTGTTTGCCGGGCTTGCCGATGGCGGACGTGCCGTGGCCGGCACCGGCGACGGCGGCCGTAGACAGGGCGAGGAGGCTCGCGCCGGCAAGCGCGGCACGAAGGACGTACAGGGTATCATTCATTGCGAGGGCTCCTGGACTGAAGCATCGGTTGACGGATCGGGCGCCGGTGGCGGGCCACAAGACGGACGCACCTACCGGTCGATCCGGGGGCGATCGATGGTTAAGGGTCCGGCGGCGCAGCCGCCGGAACCGTTATCAGGCCGGGAGTCGAGGGACGGGCGGGTCTTTGCGCAGGGTGGCGGCCTTCACGGCGCGGTCGTCGCCGGGAATCCAGCGATGCGAGATCATGGGCTGGTGGTCGGCCGTCGTTGCCATGCGGCCGGCCAGGAAGGTCGCCGTGCAGGCGGCGAAGGTGCAGTGGTGGGTCGTGCCATGGTCGTGGCCGGCGGGTTCCGGCGTATCGGGCGCCCCGCTCGTCACCGTCAGGGCGGTCGCGCCTGCATCCGGCGCCGTGGCGCCGGCAAACGCCGCGCCGGCGCCCTGCGCCAGCAGGAGCGCCGCGATCATGATCAGAACGGCGGAGATACGCAACATACGACCGGCACAGTACCCTTACGATGACGTAGGAGAATTGGCGTCGCGTGCGGGTTTGTCAACCTCTGTCGACCGGCCGGGGGTGGTTGTTCCGGCGGAGCGTTCCAATTAAAGTGTCGGCCCGCCATCTTCCGGCGCAAATCCCATACCCGTCAGCCCCCCCTTACCAGCAGAGTGCCGCCATGCCGACCATTGCCATCCAGGACGACCATGTTATCCGCGCCCTGACGGTGCTGCTCGACCCCGACACCGGCGACGAGCGCCGGGCCGCCTTCGCCGACTATTTTTCGGTGGACATGCCGGACTTCCTCGGCTGGGTCGACGGGCTGCGCAAGCGCCACCCCAAGGCCTTTCCGTCGAAGGTGATTTCCACCTTCTCGCAGGAGGAATTCCGTGCCGCGCTGAAGGACGCCGACGCCGCCGTGATCGAGGGGTTCCAGGTGGGCGAGGCGGAACTCGCCGTCGCGCCGAAACTGCGCATCGTGCACGTGTTCGGGTCCGACACCCGGGTTGTGGACGAGGCGGCATGCGCCAGGCGCGGCATCGTGGTCCGGCCGCTGCACCGCCGCGTCAACCTCCAGGTGGCCGAGCACGCGTTCGCCCTGATCATGGCGCTGGCCAAACGGATGGCCGAGACCAACAAGCTGCTGTCCATCGAGAAGCTTCAGGCGCGGGGCTTTCCCGCCCGCATCTACAACCGCAAGCACACCGCCAATTCCAACTGGGCGCGTATCTCCGGGGTCAGGAGCCTCGGCACCTCGACGCTGGGCATACTCGGCCTCGGTTCCATCGGCCGCAACATCGCGGGCTGGGCCAACGCCTTCGGGATGACCGTGCTCTACCACCAGCGCAGCCGGCTGCCCGCCGACATGGAGGCGAGGTTCGGCGTCCGCTACGTGTCGCTGGACGAGCTGATGTCGGGTTCGGACTTCGTCTCGGTCAACGTGCCGCTCAACGACTCCACCCGCGGGCTGATCGGCAAGGCGCAGCTCGACCGGGTACGTCCCGGCACCATCCTGGTCAACGTCGCCCGCGCCGAGGTGGTCGACCACGACGCGCTGGTGGACGCGCTGGCGTCGCGCCGGCTGGGCGGGCTGGGCATGGACGTGCACTATGCCGAGCCTACCCCCGACGACGAGCCTCTGCTGACGTTCGACAACGTCATCCTGTCGCCCCACATCGCCATCGGCAGCCGGGTGCACGGGGCCGAGGACCTCGAGGAACTGGTGGGTAACCTCGCCGCCGCCATGCGCTGACCGGACAGGGCCGCGCGCCGGTCCCGGTCGGCCCTGGGTCCCGCCTTAACCCCTCGTTAGCCACGTCAGGAGTAGGATCGGGCCACGTTTCCGCGCGGGCCGGCGTGTCCGCAGCGCCCGGGAGGACCCGAGATGACGGTTGCAGACCTGCAGAAGACCACTTTTCTGAAGACCGTTGACAACCCCAACGGCTGGACCATCGAGGACCTGCTGACGGTCCTGCAGAACGACATGATCATCCGCTGCCAGAAGATCGTCGGCGACACGCGGCCCGAGGCGCGCGCCGTGTTCAACAACAACCTCGATATCCTTGCTCACCTGACCCACTGCATCGAAAAGGCGCGCGATTCGACCCAGATCCTCAACCGCGCCTTCGGTCCGCACAAGGAAGGCGAGCCCCGCATCGGCGTCGCCTGAGCGGAACGAGGCTTTTCCGGGCACGCGGCGTCCGCCCGTACCTCTGCCCTTTCCTTCGCCGCCATTGCGCGGCATCCTCCGTACCCGTCGTCGCGCGGGCCCTGCCGACGTGATCCGCTCCGGTCCTCTCCCCCATCCGGCTACCCACAGGATACTGTTGTCGGGTGGCCGGGCGGGGAAGAGGGCCGGGGCCGTCCATGGGTAAACATCAGGAGGAGTGCCGTGAGCTATCGTTTCGTCGCCACCGCGGGGCGCGGGTGCGTGCCCATCGTGCCCATCGAAAAAGCCGTGTTCGCCGCCTGGAGGCGCCGGCAGCCGGCCGCGCTGCGCCGCTGGGTCGACAGCAGCGGCTTTTCCGCCGAGCCCGGCAGCGTCAGCCTGGTGGCCGGCGCGGATGGCCGGCTGCAGCAGGTGCTGATGGGGGTGGAGAACCACGACGGGCTGTGGTCCTACGCCGGGCTGCCCGGCCGGCTTCCCGCCGGCACCTACCGCATCGACGTGCGGATGGAGCGCAAGGCTGCCACCGGCGTGGCGCTGGGCTGGGCGCTCGCCTGCTACCGCTTCGAGCGCTACAAGAGCAGGAAGAACGGCAAGGCGTTCCCGGCGCTGGTGTGGCCGGCGGGCTGCGACCGTGATGCGGTGAAGCGGGCCGCCGAGGCCACCTTCCTGGTGCGCGACCTGATCAACACGCCGGCGGAGGACATGCACCCGGGCGTGCTGGCGGCCGAGGTGCGCCGGCTGGCGCGGCGTCACAAGGCGACGGTCCGGGTCATTACCGGCGATGCGCTGCTCAGAGCCAACTATCCCACCATCCACGCGGTGGGCCGCGCCAGCGCCAACGCGCCGCGGCTGATCGATCTCGCCTGGGGCCGGCGCGATGCGCCGAAGGTGACGCTGGTGGGCAAGGGCGTCTGCTTCGACACCGGCGGGCTCGACCTCAAGACCGCCTCGGGCATGCTGCGCATGAAAAAGGACATGGGCGGGGCGGCGCACGCGCTCGGCCTCGCCCACATGATCATGGCGGCGAAGATGAACGTGCGGCTGCGCGTTCTGATCGGCGCCGTGGAGAACTCGGTGGCAGGTAACGCCTACCGTCCGGCCGACGTGATCAGGACGCGCAAGGGCATCACCGTGGAGGTGGGCAACACCGACGCCGAGGGCCGGCTCGTCATGTGCGACGCGCTGGCCGAGGCCGACCGCGAGAAGCCGGCATTCCTCGCCGATTTCGCGACGCTGACCGGCGCGGCGCGCACCGCCGTGGGCACCGAACTGGGCGCGCTGTTCTGCAACGACGACGGTCTCGCCGCCGAGCTTCTCGCCGCCGGTACCGAGGTGGGAGATCCGCTGTGGCGTCTGCCGCTGTGGAAGCCCTACCGCCGGCTGCTCGACAGCAAGGTGGCGGACATCTGCAACGTCTCCGACGCGGCGGCCGGCGGCGCCATCACCGCGGCGCTCTATCTCGGCGAGTTCGTGTCCGCGTCCACCCCGTGGGCCCATCTCGACATCATGGCGTGGAACACCGGCGCCCGGCCGGGCCGGCCGGTGGGCGGCGAGGCCATGGGCATGCGCGCCTTGTTCGCGGCGCTGGAACGGCGCTTCGCGGGACGGACGCGGCGACGGTAATTCGCAGGTCGAGCGGCGTCGGAAGGAAGTGTTTGAATTTCTTCCCGCAGTCGCGTTTAATAGCGCGCCAATAACACCAAGTATAATGAAACCGCCGTGAGTTTCCGGATCAATTCGAAACAGGCGCTGGAGTTGTGGCGTGACGCCCTGGTGGAAAGCGTCCGCCACGAGGCGCCCGACCTGTCGGCGCGCCAGATGGCGATTCTGCTGCTCGTCTATCTCGACGACGAGCCGCAGACCGTGCGCGGGCTGGCGGCGCAGCTCGACATCTCCAAGCCGGCGGTGACGCGGGCGCTGGACCGGCTGTCCCAGCTCGGCTACGCCCGCCGCGTCAAGGACGAAGCGGACCGGCGCAACGTCCTGTTGCGTCGCACGGTGAAGGGCTCCGTCTTCATGTCCGAATTCGCCGAACTCGTCGTCGCCGCCAGTCGCACGCTGGGCTGATAACCCCCGGCCTTACGTTCCCACCACGTCCTCTTCGACCGCCTCGATGTTGAAGGCGGCGGCGATGAGCGCCCGGGTATAGGCCTCGCGCGGATTGCCGAACACGTCCCTGGCGGGTCCCTGCTCCACCACCCTGCCGGCGCGCATGACGATCACCTCGTCGGCCAGGGCGCGCACGACCTTGAGGTCGTGGCTGATGAACATGTAGGCCAGCCCGTGACGGGTCTGCAGATCGCGCAGCAGATCGACGATCTGCGCCTGCACCGACATGTCGAGCGCCGAGGTCGGCTCGTCCAGCACCACGAACCGGGGCTTCAGCACCATGGCGCGGGCGATGGCGATGCGCTGGCGCTGGCCGCCGGAAAATTCGTGCGGGTAGCGGTGCATTGACTCGGGGTCGATGCCCACTTCCTCCAGCGCCTCGCGGATCAGTTCGGGCCGTGCGTCGGCATCGATCTTGTCGCCGTGTACCAGCAGCCCCTCGCCGACGATCTGGGCGATGGACATGCGCGGGCTGAGCGAGCCGTAAGGGTCCTGGAAAACGATCTGCATCTCGCGCCTGAGCGGACGCAGCGTCTTCCAGTCCAGCGTCTCGATGTTGCGGCCCATGAAGACGATGGGCCCCTCGCTGCGCTCGAGCCGCAGCAGCCCGAGCGCCAGCGTGGTCTTGCCCGAGCCCGATTCGCCCACCACGCCGACCGTGTGGCCCTGGCGCACGGCGAGCGACACCCCGTCCACCGCCTTGATATGACCCACCACCCGGCGCAGCACCCCGCGCTTGATGGGGAACCAGACCTTCAGGTCTTCCGCCTTCATGACCACCGGCGCGTCGGCCTCGGCATGGGGCGGCGCGCCCTTGGGCTCGGCGGCCAGCAGCTTCTGGGTATAGCTGTGCTGCGCGTTGTCGAAGATATCGCGGGTGGCACCCTGCTCGACGATCTCGCCCTGGGTCATCACGCACACCCGGTCGGCCACCTTGCGCACGATGCCGAGATCGTGGGTGATCAGCAGCATGGACATGCGGTGTTTCCGCTGCAACTCCCTGAGCAGCTTGAGGATCTGCGCCTGGATGGTGACGTCGAGCGCCGTGGTCGGCTCGTCGGCGATCAGCAGGTCGGGATCGTTGGCCAGCGCCATGGCGATCATCACGCGCTGGCGCTGGCCGCCTGAAAGCTGGTGCGGATAGGCGGCAAGCCGGCTTTCCGCCTCGGGCAGCCCGACCTGCTGCAGCAGCTCGATGATGCGGGCCCGCGCGCTGGTCCTGTCCAGCTTCTTGTGTACGAACAGGATCTCGCCGATCTGCTTCTCGATGGTGTGCAGCGGGTTGAGCGAGGTCATCGGCTCCTGGAAGATGATGCCGACGCGCCCGCCGCGCACCTCGCGCATCGCGTCGTCCTTCGCGCCCACCACCTCGGTCCCGTCGAACAGGATGCTGCCCGTCGGGTGGTGCGCCACGGGATAGGGCAGAAGCTGCAGGATGGACAGCGCAGTGACCGACTTGCCCGAGCCCGACTCGCCCACCAGCGCCACCGTCTCGCCATGGCCGATGGTGAACGACACCCCGCGCACCGCCTTCACCTCGCGTTCGCCCGTGCCGAACGAGACCGAGAGGTCCCTGACATCCACCAGGGGGCCGGCGCCGGGGGCCTGTGCGGAGTCTCTGCTCATCCCTGGGTGAACGTCTTGCGCGGATCGTAGGCGTCGCGGACCGCCTCGCCGATGAAGATCAGCAGGCTCAGCATGGTCGCCAGCACCGCGAAGGCGGTGATGCCGAGCCACGGCGCCTGCAGGTTGGACTTGCCCTGGGCCAGCAGCTCGCCGAGCGACGGCGATCCGGGCGGAAGGCCGAAGCCGAGGAAGTCGAGCGAGGTCAGCGCCGTGATGGATTCGATCAGCACGAAGGGCAGGAAGGTCAGCGCCGCGGTCATGGCGTTGGGCAGGACGTGGCGGTACATGATGGTGATGTTGCCGATGCCCAGCGCCCGCGCCGCGCGCACGTAGTCGAAGTTGCGCGTACGCAGGAACTCGGCGCGCACCACGCCGACCAGCGACATCCATTCGAACAGCAACAGCAGCCCGAGCAGCATCCAGAAGCTGGGCTGGAACACGCTGGCCAGGATGATCAGCAGGAACAGCCGCGGCATGCCCGACCAGATCTCGATGAAGCGCTGGAACAGGAGGTCGGTCCAGCCGCCGAAATAGCCCTGCACCGCGCCGGCGGCGATGCCCACCACCGACGAGACCACGGTGAGGATCAGCCCGAACAGTACCGAGATGCGGAAACCGTAGATGACCCGCGCCAGCACGTCGCGCGCCTGGTCGTCGGTGCCGAGCACGTTCTCGGGCGACGGCGGCGCCGGGGCGGGGCGGCGCAGGTTGAAGTTGACGGTGGCGTAGCTGTAGCGGATCGGCGGCCAGATCATCCAGCCGCCGCCCCTAGCGATCAGCGTCTGCACGTCCGGCTCGCGATAGGCCGCCTCGGTCAGGAAGTCGCCGCCGAAGGCAGTCTCGGGATAGACCTTGAATACGGGAAAATAATACTCGCCCTTGTACTGCAGCACGATGGGCTTGTCGTTGGCGATGACCTCGGCCAGGAGCGTGACCACGAACAGCACCAGGAAGATCCACAGCGACCAGAATCCGCGCCGGTTGACGCTGAAATTGCGCAGCCGCCGCTGGGTCAGCGGCCCGATGCGAAAGCCCATAAAGCGGACCGTGGTCGGGGCGGAATCAGACACCGCGTGCCTCGAAGTCGATGCGCGGGTCCACCACGGTGTAGGTGAGATCGCCGATCAGGTTCATCACCAGCCCGAGCAGGGTGAAGAAGTAG
>Ga0326597_10004229_pt1 | contig 20285 bp, 14 predicted proteins | sample RVTome_12_FD_203789 | JGI IMG/M metagenome (GOLD analysis project Ga0326597, IMG submission 203789) | Soil microbial communities from uranium-contaminated site in the Upper Colorado River Basin, Wyoming, United States - RVT100D185 | ecosystem: Environmental > Terrestrial > Soil > Contaminated >...
ACCCTGGCGGAGCTGCGCGCGCGCCTCACCTTCCACCCGGAGCCGGCCCCCGGGGAGGTGCGCGACCGGGTGCGGGACGGCCTCAAGTATCTGAGCGACGAGGACTCGAAGACGTTCGACCCCGATCTCATGGGCGCGCTGCTGAACGGGGACACGACCGACCTCTTTTACGCCCACATCCGGCGGCAGGGTGCCGATCCGGTGATGTTCACGCTCAACCCGCACGAGGTCGAAGCGGTCAGCCTGAGCGGAAAGGCCTCCCGTTGGTGGGCCGAGGACCGGGAAGTGTTGTCGCAATTTCCACGGGCCGGCCGGCCGCGCGATGCGCAGATCACCGGCGAGCGCACCGATCCGGCCGAGATCCGGCGGTACGTCATGACCGTCGACCTGCCCCAGAGCGGCATCGGGGAGATCGCTTTCGCCGCCACCGCCAAGCTCGAGATCACGGCCAAGAGTGCGGTCGGCCCGTGGGTGGCGTTCGAGCTGTTCGACAAGCTGAAGGTGGATTCGGCGATGTGGGAAGGCGGCGAGCCGGCCACCGTCTTCAAGGGCAAGGACAGCGGTTTTCTGTGGGTGCGTCTGGGCGGACGGCTCCAGCCGGGCGACGTGCGGACGCTGACCGTGGCCTACCATGGCGACATGATCGAGCGGTCCATCGACTTCTTCCGGATCAAGAACTCGGTGGCCTGGTACCCCCTCTCGCTCGAGGGCCGGACATTGGCCACCTTCGACCTCACCTTCAACACTCCCGATGCCTATCTCCTGGCCAGCGTCGGCGAGCGGCGGGACTCCATCCGCACGGGGAAGGTGATCACGACTCGTTGGGTGACCTCGGGTCCGATCCGGAACGCCTCGTTCAATCTCGGCCTGTTCAAGGACTATACGGTCCTGGAGCCGGGCATTCCGCCGGTGACGGTGATGATCTCCGAGGAAGCGCACAAGAAGCTGGCGCGCGAGTACAAGTTCGCCCAGCAATCGAAGATGCGAGAGAGAGTGGGCGGTGACGTCAGCCAGAGCCTGCGGTTCTTCCAGGGAGTATACGGCCCGACGGAGGTGCAGCACTTCTACGCGACCGAGATTCCCGAGCTCCACGGCGAGGCATTTCCGGGCATGCTCCACCTCTCGTGGGTCACCTTCCAGCAGACCGACAACCAAGGGAGCGACGAGGTCTTCCGGGCCCACGAAGTGGCGCACCAGTGGTGGGGCATCGGCGTGGACTATATGACCTATCACGACCGGTGGCTGAGCGAAGGGCTGGCGGAGTTCTCCGGGCTGTGGTACATGCAGACCGCGCGGCACAGCAACGACAAGTACTTCGGCATGCTGCGCCGGTACCGGGCGTCCATCTTTCTCCGCAAGGAGGTGCCCGGGCCGATCTCCCTCGGCCACCGGGTGCAGTCCTCCCGCGATCCCGACCTGGACGACTACAGCACGATCGTGTACAAGAAGGGCGCGTGGGTGGTCCACATGCTGCGCATCCTGATGCTCGATCTGAAGACGATGAACGAGGATCGATTCACCGACACGATGCGAGACTTCTACCGAAGCTTTCAGGGCAAGCGAGCGTCTACCGCCGACTTCCGCCGGGTGGTCGAGCGTCATGTCGGCACCGACATGGGCTGGTTCTTCGACCAGTGGATCTACGGGACCGCTCTGCCGACCTACCGTGTCGCCCACCGCACCGAGCCGCTCGAAGGCGGCCAGTTCCGGGTGCGGCTCCAGGTGCAGCAGGACGGGGTGCCGGACAACTTCCTGGCTTACGTCCCGGTCACCCTCGACCTCGGCAAGGACCGGGTGGCCCGCGTCCGGGTGAAGGTGACCGGTCCCCGGTCCGAGCTCGAGCTGCCGCCCATGCCTGCCGAGCCTAAGGCGCTGCGGTTCAATGACCTCGACGGTGTGCTCGCGGAGGTCAAGACGGTGGACTGGAAGAACTGACTCGCTAGGAGGCGTCTCGGCGGGCTATCTTTCCCGCCGGTACCGGCAGTCGGCGACCGCGATCCCTCTTCCCCGAGTGCGATGGCCACACGACCTTCGACCCGCGCCCGCGCGTCCGCCAAGCTGGAGAAGGCGGACCTGCTGGACATGTATCGCATCATGCTGCTCGCGCGGCGGATCGACGACAAGGAGATCCAGCTCAAGCGGCAGAACAAGATCTTCTTCCAGATCTCCGGCGCCGGCCACGAGGCTGTGCTCGCTGCCGCGTCCAAAGTCTTCCGCCCCGCCTACGACTGGTTCTACACCTACTACCGCGATCGCGCGCTCTGCCTCGGCCTCGGGATGACCCCGACCGAGCAGTTGCTGTCCGCGGTCGGTGCGGCTGACGACCCGAATTCCGGCGGCCGACAGATGCCCTCCCATTGGGGCCACAAAGGCCTCAACATCGTGAGCGCGTCGAGCCCCACAGGGACCCAGTTTCTCCAAGCGGTGGGATGCGCCGAGGCCGGGCTCAAGTACTCGACCATCGAAGGGATCCCGGACCGAAACGACCGGATGCAGGACGACGAGGTGATCCTCTGCACCACGGGAGAGGGCACCACCAGCGAAGGGGAGTTCTGGGAGGCGCTCAGCTCTGCCACCAACCTGAAGCTTCCCGTGGTCTTCCTGGTCGAGGACAACGGCTACGCCATATCGGTTCCGGTGGAGGTCAATACCCCGGGCGGTTCCATCTCCCGCCTCCTCACCGGGTTCCCCGGTCTGTTGATCCAGGAAGTGGATGGCTGCGACGTGCTGGCTTCCTTCGACGTGGTGGCCAAGGCGACGGAGTATGCCCGGGCCCGCAAGGGGCCGGCCCTGGTCCATGCGCACGTGATCCGGCCGTACAGCCACTCCCTCTCGGATGACGAGGTCCAATACCGCACCCCTGCGGAGCGGCAGGCCGACGCGGAGCGCGACCCCGTCAACCGGTTTCCCAAGTATCTCCTGGACCAGGGCATCGCCTCGCAGGCGGAGCTGGACCTCATCGCCTCCCAGGTGGCCGACGAGGTCCAAGTGGCGGCGGACGTCGCTCTGGCATCACCCCAGCCCGCCGGCGACACCATCCACCGCTACGTCTATTCTCCCGACGTCGACCCCACGTCCGAGCAGTTCGATACCGAGGACGATCCCCGGTTCAGCGGGGATCCGACGACCATGGTGGACCTCCTGAACATCTGTCTCCGGGATGAGATGGCGCGCGACCCCGGGATCGTGGTCTTCGGCGAGGATGTGGCCGACTGCAGCCGGGAGGAGAATCTCGGCGAGGTGAAGGGTAAGGGCGGGGTGTTCAAGGTCACCTGGGGGCTGCAACGCGCGTTCGGGAAGGAGCGGGTGTACAACTCTCCCCTGGCCGAGGCCAATATTATCGGCCGGTCGATCGGTCTTGCCACCCGGGGGCTCAAGCCGGTGGTTGAGATCCAGTTCTTCGACTACATCTGGCCGGCCTACATGCAGCTACGCAATGAGCTCGCACTCATGCGCTGGCGGTCCAACAATGCCTTCTCTGCGCCGGTGGTGGTCCGGGTGACGTACGGTGGGTACCTGAGGGGGGGAGCGGCCTACCACTCCCAAACCGGGGCCGCGGTCTTCACCGGGGTGCCGGGGCTTCGGGTGGTCTGTCCGTCGACAGCGCTCGATGCCAACGGGCTTCTCCGCACCGCCATCCGGTGTGACGACCCGGTGCTCTTCCTCGAGCACAAGCACCTCTATCGCCAGACGTACAACAAGGCCCCCAATCCGGGCCCGAATTTCATGATCCCCCTGGGAAAAGCCAAAGTGGTGCGGCCGGGGACCGATCTCACCATCGTCACCTACGGAGCGCTGGTCCAGCGATCGCTGGTCGCCGCCAAGCTGGCCGAGGAGCAGCATGGGATCGACGCGGAAGTGATCGACCTCCGCTCGCTGTCGCCGGTCGACTGGGAGGCCATCGGCGCATCGGTCCGCAAGACCAACCGGGTGATCGTGGCCTATGAAGACGCGCTTTCGTGGGGGTATGGGGCGGAAATCGCGGCCCGGATCGGCGACGAGATGTTTGCCTATCTCGATGCTCCGGTGCGGCGGGTCGCCTCCACCGATACCTTTGTCGCCTACGCCCCGGATCTGGAGGACGTCATCCTGCCACAGGTGGCAACGCTCACTGGTGCCATGGTCGACGTGGCCCGGTATTAGGGGTCACTTCAGCGCCTCCCGGATCTCCCCGGCCGCGGCAATGGCGTTGTCCACGTCCCGTGACAGCGCCTTGGCCTGCTGAGTGGCCTGGGTGAGGTCGCCGAGCACCGCCGCCACTCCCGCCGATCGCAGCCGCAGCAAGTCGAACCGCACATTCTGCATCGCCAGGACACACGACTCGAGATGGCTGGCGATCTGGCCCCGCCGCTCCCGCAGGTCCACTATCGTCTGACGCTGCCGTTCCAGGAGGCCAACCCGGCGCGCCTGCTCGGGATCGGCCGCTTGCTGGGAAAGATCGGCGAGGCGCCGGTCGATCTGGGCCAGCCCCTGGGAGTCCAGGTTGCTGTCCATCGCATGGAGCGTTCGGGCCAGGTCGCTGGCGCGTTCATAGAGGGCGTTGGCCGTCTGCTGGACCTCCGGGAGCAGCTTCCGTTCCGCCGCCGGCAGACGATCCAGCAACTTGAGGATGGCGTGCCGATCACCCTGAACCTGCTGCACCGCCGCCATGTGGGCCCCGTACTCCTCGGCGCTGGGAGGCCGTAACTGACGAGGCAGCGCTGCCCCTTTGACCAGCGTCGTCTCGATGGCGTCGGGTGCGGGAGGGCGGCTCAGCACGTCCCGCCAGCTGTATCCGGCTTGCCAGAGCCGTCCGTAGTTGCGTAGCAGACCGATTCCCATGAAGAACATCGGGAAGAGGAACCACGGCTCGGTGATGCCGGTGGCGAGATTGATGCCGAAGCACCCGAGCGAGACGGCGGCCCAGCTGGCGAACTGTCCGCGCACTCGTTGGACGATCTTGGGTTCCCCGGTGTCGGGGACTGAATGCTCTCCGGACGCCTCCCGAGACCGGCGCCAGCCCCCCGGCCGGCCCACCCCGGCGCTCGACGGCCTGGGAGCCGGAAGCGGCCGGGGGCTGGGCGGCTGCCGGGTGGCGGCTGGGCGTGACCCGCGGTTCATGGCGCGGCCGGCTTCCCCGCCGCCCCCGCTCTGGACCGGTTCTGCCGGACGTGCTCTCCACCCCGTTCCCGTGGGCCGGTACCCGGTGACCGTGCGGGTCTCCAGCGCCCGGCGGAGGGCGTCGGCGCTGGGCCACCGATTCTCCGGATCTTTCTCCAGGCACCGGGTCACCGCCAGGGCGAGGTCCTCCGGAGTGTCGGGCCGACGCGCCCGGACATCGGGGGCGGGCTCCGTGATCTGCTTCATCAAAATGCCCGCCACCGTGGGAGCGGTGAAGGGAAGCTCCGCGGTGAGCATCTGGTAGGTGACAATACCCAGGCTGTAGATGTCGGATCGTCCGTCGATCTCCCGCTCTCCCGCTGCCTGCTCCGGGCTCATGAAGGCCGGCGTGCCGATCGCCACCCCGGCACCCGTCAGAGTGGCCCCGGACCCGGTGGACAGCGCCTTCGCGATCCCGAAGTCGGTCACCATGACTCTCCCCCTGGTGCCCTCGAGGAGAATGTTGTCGGGCTTGATATCGCGATGGATGATTGAGAAGGCGTGGGCGGCGCTCAGCGCGTCGGCCGCCTCCTTCATGATCCTTCGGGCTTCCTCCGCGGGGAGCCGTCCCCGCCGGCGAATCCTCGCCGCGACCGATTCACCCTCCACGTACCCCATCACGAAGTAGACCAGCCCCTGGCCCTCGCCGACCGTGTGGATGGGGACGATGTGAGGATGGGAGAGGCGAGCCGCGGTTTGCGCCTCGCGGGTGAAGCGCTCTCGGATGTCCTGCTGAAAAGCCAGCTCCGGCGGAAGCACTTTGATCGCCACTCGACGCTGGAGCCGCTCGTCTCGGGCCCGGTACACGACCCCCATGCCGCCCCGGCCGATCTCGCCTTCGATCGTGTAGGCGGTTCCCAGCGCCTCGGCCAGTCGGGCCGGCAACGTCCTACTGGCTGGGTCGGTCATGGGAAGGTCGCCTTTGGGCGACAGTGCGGAAGAAGGGAGCGGGATGCGCGGCACCCGCGCTGCTGCCTGCCATGGCAGACAATCTGTACGCCTGGGGTTTCCCCGGCAACCAAGCCAGCCACAGACCGACGTGAGGAGGGAGCCCCCTTTGCGAATGCGCAGCCATGCCGTCAAACTGGCAGGTCGGCGACCTGTTTTTCACCGGAACTGCCGAACCTTCAGGCGCCAGACCCCTTCCGGGAACCCGGTTCTCGCCGTAACTCGTTGTATGATAAGGACCGACCCCTCGTGACTGTGGCACGTTCGGTGCGTCGAGGAAAGCGACCCGCTGGCTCTGTGTCATTGCCCCTGAGAACGGGGATTGGTAAGGAGTAGTTTCGAAAATGTCTGAACGACTGGCTTTACCGGTACTTCCTCTGCGAGAAGTCGTCCTCTTTCCCGGTGTCACGGCGCCGATCGGCGCCGGCCGGCCGGCCACCCTCCGGGCCATCGAGGCTGCGCTGGCCACCCCGGACCGCCTGGTGTTCGCGGTGTCCCAGCGACAGAATATCGAGAGCGTCACCCCGGAGGTCCTCTACACCATCGGGACGATCGCCCGCATCGGTCAGTTGCAGCGAGGCCTCTCGGGCATGCAGCTGCTACTCCATGGTGAGCGGCGCGGCATGGCGGTGCACTGCGGCGAGAAGGAGGGGTACCTCCATGCGCTGGTGCGTGAGGCGGAAGAGATGGCGCCGCTCAACTCCGAGGACCCGGCGTTCGTGGCCCTCCATCGGGAGGCTCGGGCACGCGCCGCCGAGTTGGGGCAGAAGTCGGGACTGCCCGACGAAGTGGTGCAACAGGTGCTCGCCGGGGTCAATGAGCCCGGCAAGTTCGCCGACTTGGTCGCCGGCTACATCGACATCACGCCGGCCCAGCGGCAGATGCTCCTGGAAACTCTGAGCGTCGAAGAGCGCCTCCGCCGGGTGTTGGTCCATGTCCAGCGTCAAATCGGCGTGCTCGATGCCCAGGAAGATATCAAGTCGCAGGTGCAGGAGGAGCTAGGTGAGCGCCAGCGGGAGATGTTCCTCCGCGAACAGCTCAAGACCATTCGCCGGGAGCTGGGCGAGGACGACGAGCGGGATGATCTGCAGGAGCTCAGGGAAAAGCTCGACGCCCTGGAGCTCCGGCCTGAGGTGAGGAAAGAGGTGGACCGGGAACTCAGCCGCCTCGGGCGCATCGGTCGGGAATCGATGGAGTCCCAGGTCATCCGGACTTACCTGGAGAACATCGCCGAGCTTCCGTGGACGGTACGGACCCGGGAGCACTTGGAGCTTCCCGAGGCTCAGAAGATTCTCGACGAGGACCATTACGCCCTCGGCGACGTCAAGGACCGGGTGCTCGAATTCCTCGCCGTCCGGCAGCTCCGGATGCAGCAGGAGGCGTCGGTGCGGGCCGGGGCCGCCGACTCGGCGCACCCGGAGGCGGCCACCGAGCCTGCGGCGGCCGCGGCTGAAACGGAGGCGCCGGTCGCGACCGCCGTGGTACCCGCGCCCAACGTCCCCGGCCGGGGCAACGAAGATGATCGGGCAAAGGGGCCGATTCTGCTCTTCGTCGGCCCGCCCGGCGTCGGCAAGACCTCGGTGGCCAAGTCCATCGCCCGGGCGATGGGCCGCAAGTATGTGCGCATTTCGCTCGGTGGGGCCCGCGACGAGGCCGATATCCGGGGCCACCGGAGAACGTACGTCGGCGCCATGCCGGGGCGGATCATCCAGGGGATGAAACAAGCCGGCACCAAGAACCCGGTCTTCTTGCTGGATGAGGTGGACAAGCTCGGCGTTTCCTTCCAAGGCGATCCCGCGAGCGCGCTGCTCGAGGTCCTCGACCCGGCCCAGAACGACAGCTTCGTCGACCACTATCTCGGCGTGCCTTTCGACCTGAGCGAAGTGCTGTTCATCGCCACGGCCAACTTCATGCAGAGTATCCCGGGGCCACTTCTCGATCGGATGGAGACGGTGGAGTTCGCCGGGTATACGGAGCGGGAAAAGCAGGAGATCGCCCGGAAGTACCTGATTCCTCGTCAATTCGCCGAGAACGGAATCACCCCGGACCAGCTGACCATCGCCGACGACGCCCTGGCTGCAGTGATCACCAGCTATACCCGGGAATCCGGCGTACGCCAGCTCGAGCGCGAGATCGGCCGGCTGGCCCGCAAGGCCGCCCGCAAGATCGCGGCTCGCGAGGTGGAGCGTCTCACCGTCGACCAGGCGATGGTGGACGACCTGCTGGGTAGGCCCAAGGTCCATCCGGAGAAGATGGCCCGGCAGGACGAGGTGGGCGTCGCCACCGGGATGTACTACACCCCCGCCGGCGGCGACATCATGTTCGTCGAGGCGTCCACTATGCGGGGCAAGGGCGAGCTGGTTCTCACCGGGCAACTGGGAGACGTCATGAAAGAATCGGCCCGGGCCGCCTGGACCTACGCCCGCTCGCATGCCGGGGGGCTCCAGATCGCGGAGGATATGTTCGACCGGGACGTCCATATTCACGTGCCCGCCGGCGCGATCCCCAAGGACGGCCCATCCGCGGGCGTCACCATGGCCTCGGCCGTGGTCTCCGCCCTCTCAGGTCGAGCCGTCCGGCACGACATCGGCATGACCGGGGAGATCACCCTTCGGGGGCGCGTGCTGCCTATCGGCGGCGTCAAGGAGAAGGTGCTTGGCGCCGTCCGGGCCGGCATCACGAAAATTATCCTGCCCCGGGAGAACGAGCCCGATCTCGAGGATCTGCCGGGCGAGGTGCGAGACCGGATCGAGGTGTTCCTGGTTCAGGAGCTGGGGGAGGTGTTGGCCCTCACGCTTCGCGGAGCCACCTATCGGGAAGGCCGGCTTCTCTTTGGCGACGAACCCAACCCCCGCGATGTGATGCCGCTTTCGGCGGGGTTCCGGCACTAGTCCGCAAAGTGAAAAGTGAAAAGTGAAAAGTGAAAAGTAAAAAGGGGAAAGGGGCGCCCTCGCCTTCACCTCCTTTTCACTTTTCACTTTTTTTATGCTGTTTTCACTTTTCACTCTTCTCTCGTTGGAGCGCCCGGACCGCCGCGTGGACCAGTTCTCCCGCCGAGTTCCCGTCGCCGGGGAAACAGGCCCACCCGACGCTCACGTGGAGGGGAATGATGATGCCCTCCGAGGTGCTGGCCGACTGCGCGCCCAGAATCTTGCCCAGCTTGCTCGCCAGTAGAGCGGCGCCATCCGGGCCGCCCCCGCGCAAAATCATCCCGAACTGCTCCCCGCTGAACCGGCCGATGACGTCACTGGCCCGGACACTGGCCCGGAACACAGTGGCGACGTGCAGGAGCACCTGGTCCCCGACCGCGTTGCCGAAGCGTTCATTCACCTCGTGAAATCGCTCCAGGTCGAATACTACGAACGCGAGCGCGCCGCCGTGACGCCGGGAGAACTCGACGTCATACTCGAGCTCGGCAATGAGGGTCGCCTGGTTGAGCAGGCCGGTGAGCTGGTCGCGGTGCAGCAGCTCTCGCAGCCGCCGGCTCCGTTCCGCGCGGACGATGACCGTGTGGAGCAGCAACTCGGGGTCGACGGGGTAAGGGAGGAAGTCGTCGGCCCCCGCCCGCAGCGCGCCGATCTGATCGCGCGTCTCGCCGGGCCCGAGGAAAAGCACCGGGAGGAGCTGAAACCGAGGGTCCTGCCGGATCATCCGCGACACGGTGTCCCCCATCGTGTCGGGGAGCTGCGTCGCGACGATGACGAGGTCGGGCGACTCTCGATCGAGGCGTTCTCTGACTCCCTGGGCCAGGGGACATCGCACCACGCGAATGCTGGCTTGCTCCAGAACGGTGGCGATCGCCACCCCACGATCGTGGTCGCCTTCGACCAGGAGGACGCTCGACGGGGGCGCCCCGGCTCGGGCCATCGTCGCGGCGTAGCCCTGGAGCTCCCGGACCATGCGCTCGACCGTGATCACCGCGTCCACTCCGGCGGCGAGCGCCCGGAGCCGATCGATCGCACGCAAGGTTTCGATGAGAACCACTGCCCGCGGCCGGCGACTTCGGCTGTTGGTCCAGGCGGAGGCGACCGCAGAGGGGTCACCCTCGCCGGGACCGGCCCCGACCACGAGCAGGTCGAAGCGCCGGTCGCCCGACCGCGCAGCTGGGTCGTCCCGCCGGCTGCCCAGGTGCACGTCGTGCCCCGCGACCCGCAACGCCTGGACGACCTGATCCCGCTCAGGGCCCGCGGGGAAGATGAGGAGGACTTTCAGGGCGGGAACAGTTTTCTCCATGGCGGGCTACTGCCCCGCCCGCGCACGGCGATAGACCGCGTCCAGCTCCGCTACGACCCGGTCCAGGTGGTCGGCGTCGAGGCCGGCGGGCCGCGCGCTGATCGATTGCTCCGCTTCACGCGCCAGGGCGCTGATTTCCGGGAACCCGTAGGCCCCCCCGGAGCCGGCCAGTTGATGGAACCTGGTTTTTAGCTGGCTCACCGCGTCGTCCGAGCCGGTCCGGGACGCGACGATACACTGCCCCAAGTCGGCCAGTAGCCCGGGGAACGCCGCCAGATACCGCCGCTGCAGATCGAGGAACCCCTGGTCATCCGAATCGCTCATGGCATGCCGCGCAGCTGCTGAAGCGCCAACCGCGCTCCCGCAACAAATGCCGAGGCGGTACTCCAATGGCCTCTTACATCGTTGCCCTGGCGGGTCGCCAAGATGGCGCTCCGGTCATCCACCACGGTGATGACCGGCGCGCCCGGCCACTCGTGAGGCACCGCCACGACCTCCACGGCCGCGAAGCCCAGGTCGACCGTCGTCGTCGCGCAGAGGACCATCGGGATGCCCGCCGCGAACGGGCGGCGAAGCGCCGGGGCAACCAGTGGGAAGGCATCCGCGGGAGCGAGCAGAGCCACCGATTGAGCGGCGCGGGCGACGTCGTGGCTGATCAGTTGGAGCACGGCCCGGGCGGACTCGATCTCGACGACGGTGGGGGTGTCCGGCACGGTGATGGCGTCAAGCTCGCCACCGAGCCGTTCCAACGCCTGGCCGTGCCCGGCCGAGATCCTCGCGATCAGGGCCGCGGGGGCCTCGGGCCGGTAACGCTTGGGCCGTCCTGGGTCCACTCGAGCCGCTCCCTTCCCCACCAACCCCTCCAGCGCACTGTACGCATTGGCCCGAGCCAGGCCGGCGGTCCGGGCGATGGCGTAGCCGGTGCCGGGACCTGCGGTCAGCAGGCTCTCGTACACGAGACTCTCAGTGGGAGTGAACCCGAAGGGGGTGAGATCGATGCGCGCCACATACGTAGTATTACATGCTACCACTTACCCGGCAAGGTCGCCCTCAGCACCTCGGCGGCGTTCGTCGGCTAGGTGACGTTCAGTGACCAGCCGAGGAGCTTCGCAATCAGTGCCAGCCGGAAGGTGACGTCCGATTCGCGACCCTCGGCTGTCTTGGCATCCGTCACGAGCGGGTAGTAATGATGGGTGATCTTGTTGATCGCCTTCGGCTGGGACCGCAGGTTCTTGGGCCGCCAGATCCCCTGCTCATCGCAGTCCTTGAGCAGCCGACCCAAGACCTTGCTCGCCACCGGCGCCCACTGCAGGGCGCCCATCCGCGCCAGCAGCTCGATGTAATGCAGCGCCAGGGGGATGTCCTTGGCCGAGCCCTTCGCATCGGTCTCGATCGGATCCCCGAGCAGGAGGTGCTGCGGCTTGACGGTCCGCTTGCCGACCTGGATGACGAAGCTCTTCTTCGGCGCCGGCTGCGCCAGGTAATGGCCCAGGCGCTCCGTGAATCCGGCGCGCTCCCGCTGAAGGTTCGGCATCGAGGCAATCATGGCCACCGAGTACCAACTCGGCGGGCTCGCCTCCGGGTGCAACGCGACAGTCTTTCCCGTCTTGACGAAGGGCTTCTCGGCCAATGGACCGCGCAGGAACTGGGACACAGCGTTGGCGATCTTGTGCCCCGACCCCCGCAGGCGCGGATCCTCCACATATCCTGCCTCCGCCAGTGCCGCCGACGCCGCTTCTCGAATGATGCCCCGCGCCCACGCCACCGCGTCCACGTCGGCCTTCACCAGCCGTTGAAATTCAAACAGGAGTGCGGGATCCTCGTCCCGCGAGAGCAGCCGGAAAAGCAACCTGTCGGCCAACTTGAAGGGCCGGCCGGTACGGGGCCACTCTAGCTGTAACAGCCGGCGATACTGGGGAATGGTGCCCACATCTTTGATGCCCTGGGCAGGTGAGATGGCCAGCCCGAGCAGGTTCCCTCCCCAGACCCCGGTGTCTTTCTGTTTCTTGACCACGGCCTGAGCAGCCTTGGACTCCGGAATGGCCAGGTGAGCGGCTTCCAGGACCTCCGGGGCGGCAAAACCCTCGGGGGCGAGCTCCACATAGGCGCGGTACCGGATAGTGGGCCCGGCGTGCTCGAGCAGCCAGGTCAAGGGAATCCGGTGCTGGTTGGGCAGGTCCAGAAGCGCTCCTGGGGAGGTGGGGAGGCGCACAAACGGGCGCAAGATACCTAAGTCGGTGGACAGAGAGAAGTAAGGTGCAGGAGGTGAGCCGCAACCAGACAATTGTGTTGCATACTGCAACAATCAATGAGTCTCCCGCCTACCTTCCGTTCAACCTGCGGTTCCCAGCGGCTTTGAACTCCGAGGCATCGTTCCAGGTGGGTTGATCGGGTGCGTTTCCTAGCAGCACTGCTGCGCGGACGATGACCCGAAGCTGTTGTATCGCGCCGTCGTAAGAAAACCAAGGTAGGACCTCGTCGCTCGGCTGATGATACCGGGTGGCGACGTACTCGTCCTTGCGTTCTTTGCCCCAGCCGGCGGGCCGCCCCACGAAATCGTTTCCGTTCTCGATGGATGTGCCGGGGACGCCGACCCGGGCCAGGGCGAAGTGGTCCGACCGGAAATAGGCGCCCCGCGCCAGCGCTTCCTGGTTGGTCGATACCCTCAGCCCCTCGGCACTGGCGGCTCGACCGATCGTCTGTCCCAGAGATGACTGCTCCAGCCCGAGCGCGGAGAAGTCGTGGGTTCGCCCATAGAGGTTGACGACATCCAAGTTGAGAATCGCCGCCAGGTCGCGAAGCGGGAACGGCGGGCTCCCGGCCAGGGCCTCGGATCCGAGGAGACCGGCTTCCTCCGCGGCGAAGCCGACAAACACGAGCGAGCGCCGGGGACGCAGTCCGCTTCGGGCGAATGCCTCCGCGGCGGTCAGCATCGCGGCGGTTCCGGATGCGTTGTCCTCGGCCCCGTTGTAAATGGAATCGCCATTCACTGGTGCTCCGATGCCGAAGTGGTCGTAATGCCCGCCGATCAGCACCGCTTCGCGCGCCTGGGGGCCGTGACCCGGAAGCCGGCCGATCACGTTTTCGGTAGTGGACCGGCGGATAGAGCTGTGAATGGACGCGCGGACTCGGAGGTCGAGGGGCACCGCCCGGAATCCCCGACGAGTCGCGGCCTCGGTGAGGGCCGCCAGATCCTGGCCGCTGTGCCGGAAAAGACGCGCGGCGGCATCATGGTGCAGCCATCCCGCCGCCAGCAGCGAGGTCGGGGGTCGCTCCAGTCTGACCTGGGGCCCGATCCAGCCTGACTGCACGGTCGTCCACGGGTAGGTGGCGCTCTCGGGGGTGTGGATCAGCAGAATCCCCGCCGCTCCTCGCCGGGCGGCCTCCTCGATCTTGTAGGTCCATCGCCCGTAGTAGGTGAGGATCTTCCCGCGAAACGTGGTGGAGTCGGACAAACCGGGGTCGTTCACCAGGCTGATGACGACCCTTCCCTTCACGTCGGCCCCCGCGTAGTCGTCCCACCCGTATTCCGGCGCCACGATTCCGTGGCCGACGAAAATTGCGGCGGCATCGAGATTGACGAGGGAGTCGTTGCGCATGGCCCAGAGCACGAAATCCGTCTTCCTGTCGAGCGGCGCGGGGGACGCTCCGCCGATCGCCAGCGAGGGTTCCGGGGTCAGGGCGATGATCGGCACCCGTTGGAAGTAGGTGCCGCTGTCGCCGGCGGGCTCCAGACCCAGGCGCTTGAACTGAGCGGCGATGTACTTGGCCGCGAGCTCGCCGCCCCGGGTACCGGGAGCCCGGCCCTCGAGCGCGTCGTCCGCCAGGAACTCGAGGTGGGCGCGGAGCACCTTGGGGTCCACGGCCCGGGCGACTTGGTCGCCTGGAGTACTCTGAGGCGTCTTCCCTTGAGCCAAGGCGCTGCCGGTAATGAATGTCATCGCAAGCGAGGAAAGGAAGAAATCGGGCAGACGCATGCAAGGTCCTAGAGCTTGAGTCGCCTGAAGAGCGATTCGGGCACGTGAGTGATGACCAGCATGATGGGTCGCCAAAACCAGGGAACGTACACCACGCTCCGGCGTGCCAGAACGGCTCGGTGGATGGCCCGGCCGACACGTTCCGGGTCGGTGAAAAGCGGATGCTTCCGCATGCCGGCGGTCATCGGGGTGTCCACCAATCCGGGTTTCACGGTCAGGACGGCGACACCGGACCGGTGCAAGCGCCCCCGCAGACCCTGCAGAAATCTGTCCACTCCCCCCTTCGCCGCTCCGTAGACATAGTTGCTGGGCCGGCCCCGGTCGCCCGCTACCGAGGTGATGACGGCGATGCATCCGTGGCGCTGGGCCTCGAATCGATTGGCGAGGAGCGTAAGCATGGCCACGGTCGCCGTGAAGTTGACCTCCATCGCCGCCAGGGTGCCTGGCACACTGGCCTCGCACTTCGCCTGGTCGGGGAGGGTGCCGTGGGCCACCAGGGCAACGTCGAGGCCGTCGAACGGGGCGAAGGCGCCCGCTACGGTCTCCGCGTGGCCGGCGATGTCCGTGAGGTCGAGGGGGAGGCTCTCGACCTGCGTTGCTCCTCGGACCCGCAGGTCATCCGCGAGGACGGAGAGCCGGCCCGAATCGCGGCCGACGAGCACCAGTCGGCCTCCATACGTGGCGAACGCCCGTGCCGTTTCGCCGGCGATCGCGGAGGTCGCACCCACGATGAGCACCCGGAGCGATTGCGGGTCAGGCGGGGTAGACACGGCGCCAGAAGGACGAAGAGAACCGCGGGTCGACGTGCTCCGCGAAGGCCGCACATCCGGGGAAGAACGCCCGGAAGCTGTCGGGGCTCATGCGCGCGTCCTTGGCGGGGTACACCGCTCCGCCGGTGGTCCTGACGATGCCATCGAGATCCTCCAGTAGCTCGAGGGTGGGCCGGCCCCGAAACGGGAAGTCCACGGCGAGGGTGATGCCGGGACGGGGAAACGACAACAGGCCGGGGGACGGAAGGTCGCCGAACTTCTTCAGGACGGCCAGGGAGGGCGCCTCCGCCGAATCGCTGATGCGAGCCAGCAACGAGCGCACGGCGGCGCCCGAAGGCTGGTCCGGAACCACGCACTGATACTGCAGGAACCCGCGCCTCCCGTAGAGCCGTCCCCAGTCGCGAATGCCGTCGAGCGGAAAGAAGAAGGTGTCGTAGGGGAGGCTCAGGTGCGTCCGGCGGCGGAGCAGGCGACGATAGTACAGGGCGTTGAAGCACTGAATGGTCGTCCGATTGATCAACCGGTCCGGGGCGTCGAACGGGACGAATATCCGGGCCCGGCGCAGGGGGCGAGGCCCCTTGAGGGTGGCTCCGGCATGATCTCCCCTCATGAAGACGCCCCGTCCCAGGCGCCTGCCGCTGGCGATACAATCCACCCAGGCGACCGAGTACTCGTAGGCTTGGTCCTCGGCCGTGAGATCGAGAAACTGGTCCAGTCCTGAACAGCGAATCCGCTCCATCGAGATGGAGCTCCCGGTCACGCGCTTGAGCTGGATCTCCGCCCAGAGAATGACCCCGGTGAGGCCCAACCCGCCGATGGTGGCTCGAAACAGGGAGCTGTTCTTCCCTAACGAGCAGGTCAGGCGCTCACCGGTCGATCGCAGCAGCTCGAGCCGGCTGACGTGGCAGCCGAAGGTGCCGGCGCGATGGTGGTTCTTGCCATGGATGTCGTTCGCGATGGCGCCGCCAACCGAGACCCATCGGGTGCCGGGTACCACCGGGAGAAACCACCCCCTCGGCACTACCAGCGCCAGGATCTCGGCCAAGGTGACCCCAGCCTCACACCGGAGCACACCGCGCTCCTGGTCGAAGGAGATGAGCCGGTCGAGGCCGGTGACATCCAGTAAGACACCGCCATCATTGAGACAACTGTCGCCATAGCTTCGGCCCATGGCGAAGGGGAGCACGGACGCTTCGGCGTCGTCGAGCGGGAGCGGGTCCGTCCGCCACCGGATCGGAATCGCCCGGGCATGGGCCGCGCGGGGGTAGCGACCCCAGGACTGGTAGGTTGGCACGTCAGAGCGCGGCGAACAGGATGATCCCGACTAGCGTCCCCAGCAGGTAACTCAGCGGGTCGCGGACGGTCGACACGATCGGATCGTCGTCGATCTGGCCCCGATAGGCCAGCAGCCACATGCGGCTGATCCAGAACAACAGGACCGGGCAAACCAGCCAGAGAAACTCAGGCGTGCGGTACAGGCTGACGACCTGGTCGCTGCTGATGTAGAGCGCCAGCACCAGCACGGACAGGTAGCCACTGGCGCTTCCCATGGTTCCGAGCCACTCCCGGTCGCCGGGGACGTAGCCGCGGCGGCGGGCCGCACCGGTGCCCGGGTCCAGAGACCGGAACTCGGTGTAGCGCTTGAGAAACGCGAGGCTCAGGAACAGGAACATCGAGAAGGCCAGCAACCAGGCGGAGAACCTGACGTGGGCCGCGGCGACGCCGGCGAGCACGCGGAGGGTGTACAGACCGGCCAGCACGAGGACATCCACCACGGCGATCCGCTTGAGATAGGTCGAATAGGCCGCCGTGGCGGCGACGTAGAGCGCCAGCAGCACCAGGAACTTCCAGGAGAGGACCAGGGCGCCCAGCGCGAGCCCCAGGCCGATCAGGAGTGGCCCTGCGATCCAGCCGAAAGCCGCCGGCAGCGCGCCGCTGGCGAAGGGGCGCTGCCGCTTGGTCGGGTGGAGGCGATCGGCCTCCCGATCGAGCAGGTCGTTCAGGATGTACCCGCCGGACGCGGCACAGCAGAAGGCGGCGAAGGCCACGAGCGTGTGGATGGTGGCCGCGGGTCGGAGCACTTTGTGGTCCAGGACAAGCGGAACGAACAGGAGAAGGTTCTTGACCCACTGGTGAACCCGCAGAGCCCGCAGGATCGCCCATCCCTTCGATCCGGAGGCGGGGCTCACTGGATAAGTCTGGACGGGGGTCATGGGATCAGGCACGCGGCATCGATCCGAGACGAAACGCGTCGGCGAGGCGTGGTAAATCTGTGGCCCGTCCACGATGCTCCAGGACCGCCCGGCCGGCGTCGAGCCCGGACCGGAGCGCTGTCCCGGTGGAGACGATCGAGGGAAAGGTGCGATAGTTGCCACCGAAGTACACGTTGTCCCAGGTGGCGCTTTGGACCGGCGGATTGCGAAAGTGCCGGCGGAAGACCGGGGAGTACATGGGGACCCGGGCGACATGATGCCAGAACGATTCGAGGCGGCAGCCGAACACCGCTTGAAAATCCGCCGCGTAACGCTCCATGAGCTCCTCATCCGAGGCCCGGAACAGGGGACGCTCCCGCCCCTGCAGATGGGTGACGAAGTTGACGCAGGTGTCACCCGGGCCGCCGATGGTGGGGTTGAGAGCGCTGAGCAGAAAGATGGCGCAGGCGGTGCGATCGAGCGAGGCCAGGTTGATCCAGTAAGCCTCGGGCGCGACCGACTGCCGGGTCGCACAGACGACCGAGATCAAGGCGGAATAGCGGATGTCGGCCAGGTGAGGAGTCATGTCCCCGGGCAGAAGGCGGTGGTAGACCTCGGTGGGAAGGGTGCTCACGAACAGGTCTCCCCCAATGCGCTCGCCGCCGGCCAACTCGGCCTCTCGAACCCGGCCCGGGCCGGTGTGCAGCCTGACGACCGGAGAGCGCAGCCGGACGCGGACGCCCGTTTCCTCCAGCAGGCGGGTGAGCCCGTCGCAGAGCACGGTGGTCCAGTTGCACCCGGGGATATACCCCAGAGGTGCCGACCCCTCCCGGAAGTGCAGGCGAGCCCCGAGCCAGGCCCCGCTCACCTCGGTGCACGGCAACTCGAACTTGAGCCGGGTGAGCCGCTCGAACAGCGCCTCCCTAACCCCGGGCCCAGCCCAGGCGTCCACCAGATCCGCGGCGCTCCGGTCAAGCCAGTCGGACCAGTCTCGCTTGTCGAAAGCCCGGAGCATCAGCCGGACGAACCGAGCCTTGTCCACCAGGCTCATGGGGAAGCGGAGGAATCCCGCAGGGGTCCCCAGATCATACGCCGCGGCCCCGAGATGGAACAGCATCCGAATCCGCCGCCAGCGGACATCCGGGAGGGCTCCGATGAGGTTGAGGAAGAGGAGCAGGGTACGGTCCCGGTGGAGAATGTGATGATACCCCAGCGGGTAGAAGCGGCCATCGCGCTCGAAGCTGCCGGCCAGGCCGCCGAGTTTGGGCCCGCTTTCCACCACGGTGACGTCGGTGAGGCCGGCCCGGGCCAGGCAATAGGCGGCCGCCACGCCCGAGAGGCCGCCGCCGAGAACCACCACCGACGGGGGTGCCATCACCGAGCCGGCGGCACGAGCAGTGAGATCTCGTCGATCCGGATCCCGTCATTGCTCCGGTAGCGGTGTCTAAGGCGAATCCCTGTCACGACGCGACCGGCACCTCGGCGAACGCGCGCTGGATCTTCTCGATGCACGCACCGAGTGCCGCTTCTCGTTGGGGCATGACCACGGACAGGAGAGGGGAATCCGTCATAACTGGTTGGGCCTCCGCGTTGTCCAATACCTCCTTCAGGCCGCGCGCGTTCGCGTGCCCGTCCACCACGGACTCCCCCGCGAGGTGCGGGAGTCGGACGCTGTTCGCGATGGCCAGGTGGTGCACCAGTGCCGTCGCGAGCAGCACTACCGTTCCTTGCGCCGGCCGAACAGTCCCCGGAAGAGGCGCTTGGCCGATTCGCGCGCGCTCTTGACGCTGGCCGCGAGGGCGAAGGCTCCTGCGGCCAGGACCTGCAGGATCAGGCTCCCAGCGGTAGGATCGATGTACATTCAGACCTCCTGGCGAGCGTGTGGTGCAGCGGTCAAGGCTCCGCCACGGCGGGCTGCCCCACCGGGTCCGGCTCCCACTTTCCGAAAGGTCCGATGCCGGCGTCATGCAGCTGTCGCAGGCTGACGACCATGAGTGCCTCGTCCCAATGCAGCATGAAAGGATGATGGCGTCGGGCGAGGAGGGTGGACGACGCGCCAGCAGCAAGATCGCGTTCGAAGGCTGCCATGCCGGCTCCGAACCAGTCGCGCCGCCCCAGACCCGCGCGAGTATTGAGGGGGAACAGGAGCGCCAGGAGGATCGCCAGCGCCGCCGGCCCGGCGCGTCGCATCCGCGCCTTTCCGAACAGCAGGAGCGTGAAGTAGGTGGCGCACATTCCCGGCGCGGCCAGAAGGACGTAGCGGGTCGGCATCCGGCCCGTCTCCGCAGCCCGGCCGGCTCTACCCCAGCCCACGGCCAGCGCCAGTACGGTGACGGCCGCGAAGAACGCCAGGAGCCCGACGAGCCGAAGCCGCTCGTCGTCCCACCTCCGCCGCGCGGCGGTCAGGGCGCCGAGGCTGGCCACCAGGATGAGCGACACCACGATTCCGAAGAGCAGCCACGACTTCGTGGCGGCTGGCCCTACACCGAGGGTGAGGAACTTGCCGGATGTCTCCAGGGTCGCGCGCAGGCTGGGACTGGCCTGGTTCCACGGCGACGATTCGTAGCCGATAAAGTACACAGCGCACAACAGGGTGGCGAGAAATGCAGCCCCCGCGGGCAGCCAACTCCCCACCCATTGGCCTGGCTGGGGCCACCGCCGCCGCGCCCACGCCGTGTATGCGAACCAGGCCGCCAGCGTCGGTGTGAACACCAGGCCGTTGGCTCCAGAGAGCGGGAGACCGATGAGCGCGAGTGCACCGGCAACGGTGACCCCGCGCGTGGGCGGCGTCGGCCGTGTGACGATGATCAGCAGGAGGGCGCTCGCGAGCACGGTGGGGAGCACGAACTGGATTTGCCATCCCCAGACCAGATTGTCCCAGTTCCCCAGGTGGAGGAGGAGCAGGGGAAAGAACGCGTCCGCCAGGCTCGTGCGTCCGTTGCGCAGAGCCCGTGCGACGAGGATCATGGCCGCCGCCACCGCACCTAGGGAGAGGGCGTCGAACACCATCGTCGATCGGAAATCGC
>Ga0326597_10004230_pt1 | contig 20283 bp, 21 predicted proteins | sample RVTome_12_FD_203789 | JGI IMG/M metagenome (GOLD analysis project Ga0326597, IMG submission 203789) | Soil microbial communities from uranium-contaminated site in the Upper Colorado River Basin, Wyoming, United States - RVT100D185 | ecosystem: Environmental > Terrestrial > Soil > Contaminated >...
ACCGGGGTCGAGCGCGAGGCCGCGCGCCAGCCGGACCCTGGCGCGCATCTCCGGGCCGAGCTCGCCCACCGGTCGATCGGCGACCTCGGCCGGCAGGCCGACTTCCGCCGCCAGCCGCTCCGCACGCGCGCGGATCTCCGGCGTCGGGGGCTCGATTTCGAGCGTGAAGGGCACCGCCACGTTCTGCACGACCGACAGGGCCTCGAGCAGCACGGCACGCTCGCTGACGATGCCGAACCGGTCGACCGTTACCAGCCATTCGTCGCCACTCCCGATGTCCGCCGTGGCCCGGCCAAACGCGACGACCTCGCCGCGATCCGGCAGGACGGCGCCAGTGACGAGATTGACGAGGACTTCCGCGGCCGGCTGGTCGACGCCGACGACCGCGACCTGCTCACCGGGCTGAACGGCGAGGTGTTCGATGCGGAGCGGGCGGAGAGCGCGGTAGTCCTTGACGACGCCCGACAGCTCCAGGACCGGGCGGCTCACGAGGCGAGCAGCTGATTGACCTCGTCGACGACGCGGCTCGATTCCCGGAGCGCCTCGATCTCGATCTTGAGCGCGGCAAGATTCGTGGCAATCGCGCCGTAGGCCATCATCGCGTGAACGACCGGCGGGAGCACACCCGTATCGACGCTCGCGCCCAGGATGGCGGCCGTCATCGTGATCGCCATGGCGAAGGTCCCGATCGAGAAGACCGGTTTCCGGGCCTGGGCGATGCGCCCGACGTACAAGCGGTACTCCGGGTGATCGGGTCCGCGCCCTTCCTCTGCCATCGCGTCCTTCACGGCCTTCCCCTTGCCGATGAGGTAGAACATCATCATCGAATGCGAGAGGAGGATGACAAGCGTCGAGAAGATCCCGTACGACACGTGCCGTGCGATGCCGGCGCCATCCGACGCGGCCAGCCCGAGCACGGCCGCGGCCATGATGCCCGCGAGTCCGAGGCCGACGCCCGTCACGAGTGCCTGTCCCACGTCGTCTCCTAGATGCCCGGGTCTGCCGCGTTCGTGAAGGCCGCCTCGCGGCGCACGAGGCAGCAGGCCCACAGGGCTTCGTACGCCTCTCGAGGCAGCACGACACAGCCGGGACCCATGCCGTGTTTCTCGTCCGCGTGATAGTCGGAACCGCCCGACACGGCGAGCCCGAGATCCCGCGCGTGATCGAGGTAGCGGGCGGTCGCCTCCGCATCGTGCTTCGGGTAGTACGCCTCGATCGCATCGAGGCCACCCCTCGCGAACCGCGGGATCCAGTCGTCGTGCCTGAGGAGCCCCGGGTGCGCGAGGGACGCGATGCCCCCCGCCTCGTGAATCCAGGCGAAGATTTCTTCGGGCTCGGCGCCGGTGCGGGGCACGAACGCCGGCCGGCCCGGCGCGAGCCAGCGGTCGAACGCTTCGGCCGTGTCGTGTACGTGCCCGCCCTCGACGAGAGCCCGCGCCAGCCACGGGCGGCCGACCGATCGGGACGGATTGTCGAGCGCGGGCTGCAGCACGGCATCCGCGTCGATCGTGACGCCCTGCTCGGCGAGAAGCGCCGCCATGGTTCGGAACCGATCGATGCGGTGCCGCCGCTGGAGCGCGAGCGCCGTGAGGAACGTCTCCGAGGCGGTGTCGATGAAGTACCCGAGCACGTGGACGTCGAGGCCCTCGAGGACCGCGGTCACCTCGATACCGGGCACGAATTCGATGCCGCCCCCCGCACACGCGGCCTCTGCCTCGCCGCAGCCGGCGACGGTGTCGTGGTCGGTCACGCCCAGCACGCTCACGCCCGCCGCCCGGGCGCGCGCGACGAGCTCGGCCGGCCCGCACCGGCCGTCCGATGCCGTGGTATGGGTGTGCAGATCGATCAACGGCGTGAGCGGGCGGCTGCCGGTCGGCCGGCGCCGCGCTTCCCGCCCTGACGGCTGCGAAGCGCCTTGTACTCCTCGATCAGCAGGTCGAGGTGGACGCGTTCTTCGTCGGCGAAATCGAGGAAGATCTGCTTGCCTTCGGAATCCTCGAACCGTTCCCCGTAGCGCTTGAAGAACTTGTGGGACCCGCGCTCGCACTTGATGCCGATGAGGAGCGCCTGCTGATCGTTCACGCCCCTGCCGAGCTGCTCGGTGCCCTCAGCGAAGAGGCCTGCGGCGGCGCCCTTGAAGAACAGAAACGTCGGCCGCGACTCGAGCTGCGGATCCTTGGCGACGAGCTCCGCGTACCGCTTCTCGAGCGTGCCGAGGTGCTCGCGCTCTTCGGCCGCGAGCCGCTGAAAGACGCTGCGGCCGCGTGGGTCTGTGGTCATGCCCGCCGCCCTCAAGTAGAAATCGAGGCCGCTGCGCTCGGTCGCGATCGCGATGCGCAGCGCGTCGCGGGCGAACACGAACTCGGTCGTCTCGCCGTCGAGCGTCGCGGTCTTGACCCCCGTCCGACACTCCTCGCACGTGCCGAAGATCTGCACGACCGTCCGGGTCGAGGTGAACGCCCGCGCCTCGGCGACTTCCTCGACGAGCGCCTCGATGTCCGAGCTCAGGAACTCGGACGACCGGTGGCACGTCTCGCAGATCAGGTGGAAGTGGCGTGGGTGGCGATAGGCGGGCTCGAAGCGCGACCGGCCTTCCCCGAAGTCGACCTTCCGGGCAATGCCCGCACCGACCATCCACTGCAGGGTGCGATAGACCGTGGCGCGCCCGATCCCGGGCTCCTCGTGGCGGACGAGGTCGTACAGATCGTCCGCGCTGACGTGACCCTTCTGGCGCACGAAGATGCTGAGGATCCGATCGCGCTTGCTGGAGCGCTTGCCCCCAGCCGGCCGCAGGTTCGAGTAGTCGGGAAGCGGTCGTTCCACGTCAGCAACCAGCCGGGCCGCCGGCCCGGTCGTGAGGGCGACTACTCGGCGTTGAACGACTGGCCGCAGCCGCAGGTCGACGTCGCGTTCGGGTTCTTGATGGTGAATCCGCCGCCCGTGATCGTGTCCACGAAGTCGACTTCAGCGCCCTTCAGGTAGCGGATGCTGATCGGATCCACGAAGAGCTTGACCCCGTGAGACTCGTAGACCTCGTCGCCGGCGCCCTGGCCGTTCTCCTCGATCATGAGGCCGTACTGGAAGCCCGAGCATCCGCCGCCCTGCACGAACACCCGCAGTCCGCTCCCCGCCTTGTTCTCTTCCGCCAGCAGCTCGCTGATCTTGACCGCCGCGGTCTCGGATACGTTGATCATTGGTCGCTTCTCCCAACCTGACACGCCATTATACCATTGAGCCTCAATGCCATACGTCGTTTCCGTCCCGTCTGGCCGCGGTGCCCGCCTCGCCGGCGCCGGCGCCCGTTGGGCGGCCCTTCGCCGGTCCCGGCCAGACCTTGAACCCGCTGTGGCTCTTGAGCGCCGCCTGATCGAGGCCCAGATCGATCTATTAGACACCCTGGAACAGGGCGGGGGCCCGCGGCTGTCCCTTCCAGCCCGGTATCTGGCCGCCAAGCTCGCGCGCCTGGTCCCCGCCTTCGCGGGCGAGCCGGTTCCCCTGCCCGTCCAGATCCTTGGTCCTGCCCTGCTCGACCTGTGTGACATCCTCGCCGACGGCGGGGCTGGTGACCCGGCCAGACACGTCGCTGCGGTCCTCCGGGACGGGAGCATGGACACCAAATCCCTGTTGTCGGCCTCGTTCTCTCGTGACCGCCGCGCCATCCTGTCCGGCGCGACGCACCGCGGCCTGTCGCCCGATCTCGTCTGGCTGGCGGCCGAGCTTGCCGTTAGCCCCTTCGCGCACGCGCTTCAGCAGAGGATCGTGGCACGGGAGGCCGATCCGGCGCTCGAGACCGCGCTTGCTCGCTGGTCTTCCGGGTACTGCCCTGCCTGCGGGTCCTGGCCGGCCCTGGCCGAGCGCGTGACCGGACGCGACGTCCTGCGATGCTCGTTCTGCGCACTCGCCTGGACGTTGCCGGAAGGCACCTGTGCCTACTGCGGCGAGACCGGTGCGATGATGGCCGTGCCGGCCGGAGGATCGGCGCGACACGCCCTGCAGACCTGCCGGCATTGCGGCGGCTACCTCAAGGGCACGACGGTCGACAGCCTGTCGCCGTTCCCCCTCGTTGCCATCGCCGACCTCGAAACCATGACCCTCGACGTCATCGCCATGGAGCAGGGGTTCCATCGGCCTGATCTCCGCGAATTCGCGGCCGTCAGGTGATCCGCAATGCCAGTCGCAATCCGGACGACCTCACCTTCGCCCACGGCGCGGCTGGTCGCGCTCGGCCTCGCGGAGAGCCGCATCACCGCCGCGGGGCTCGGCGAGAGCCGGCCGATCGCGCCGAACACCGACGAGAGCGGGCGATCGCTCAACCGCCGTGTCGAGGTGCGCTGCCGGTAGGCCGTCAGACCCCGATCGCTTCGAGGTGCTCGCCTGACTCCTGCTCGATGTCCTTGTGCAGGCTGTTGCCGTGCGCGTCCATCGTCACGATGGCCGGGAACGCCTCAACGGTGAGATGCCACATGGCTTCCGGCGTCCCGAACTCGAGCAGCGACACTCCGTCCACGGCGGTTATCGAGCGGGCATAGAACTGCGCGGCGCCGCCGATCGCGTTCAGGTACACGGCGCCGTGCTCCCTGAGGGCAGCCAGCGTCTTCGCGCCCATTCCCCCCTTGCCGATGACGGCCCGCACGCCGTAGCGCTTGATGATCTCTCCCTGATACGGCTCCTCGCGGATGCTCGTCGTCGGGCCTGCGGCGTTGATGCGCCATCGGTCGCCTTCCTTCACCGCGACGGGACCGCAGTGATAGAGCACCGCGCCCCGCAGGTCAACCGGCGGATCGTGCTTCATGAGGTGCGCGTGCACGGCGTCACGACCGGTGAACATGCGGCCTGACACGAGCACCACGTCGCCGACCTTGAGCGATCGGACGGCCTCCTCGGTGAGCGGTGCGCGCAGGACGATCTCCCGCCCCGTGCGCACGAACCCCTGCTGGTCGAGCATCGGGGTGATCGGATGGGCGGGATCGCGGTACAACCAGCGGTCGATCGCGCCGGTCGACGTGTTGAGCACGACGCCCAGGCGCCGGAACGCCCAGCAGTCGTAGGCGACCGACACGAAGAAGCTGGCCGGCAGGCGGTTGAGCGCGCCGATCTTGCAGCCGATGAGCGTGACCTTGCCGCCGAACCCCATCGTGCCGACCCCGAGCTCGTTTACGTGCCCCATGATGGCGGCTTCGAGATCGGCGAGGACCGGATCGGGGTTCACGTCATCCAGCGTGCGGAAGAGCTGCGCCTTCGCGTGGGCGTAGCTCGACGTCCGATCGCCGCCGATGCAGACACCGACCGCGCCCGGGCTGCAGCCTTTCCCCTGGGCGTTCCACACGGCGTGCAGGATGCACTTCCGGACCCCGTCGAGCGTGCGATCCGCGCGCCCGAGGTGTGGCAGATCGACGGGCAGGGAGTACTGCGCGTTCGTGTTCTCGCAGCCGCCTCCCTTGAGGATCAGCTTGATCTCTATGCCATCCTGCTCCCACTGATCGAAGTGGATGATCGGCGTGCCAGGCCCGAGGTTGTCGCCGGAGTTCTTTCCCGTAATCGAATCGACGGAGTTGGGGCGCAGCTTGCCGCGTCGCGTCGCCTCGGCGACGGCCTCGCGGATCTGCCGGCGCATCCAGAGCTGGTTGGCGCCAATCGGGACCTTCAGCTCGAAGGTCGGCATGCCCGTGTCCTGGCAGATGGCGCCCTCGTGGTCGACCGCCAGGTCGATGTTCTGCGCGATGATCGTCAGGGCCTGGGACGACCGGGTGCCGGCGGGCTCCATGTCGAGCGAGGTTTTCATGGCAGCACGGACGTCAGGCGGCAGATCGGTCGACGCCCTGATAATGAGCTGGAGCACGCTGTCGAAGAATGATGGAAGCATGGTGATGTCTCGCAACTTCGTGGACCACCCGTCAGTATAATCGCCCATGCGCTACCGGACCGAACGTGACCCGCTCGGTACGCTGAAGGTTCCGGCCGACGCGTACTACGGCATCCAGACGACGCGCGCCCTCGAGAACTTCCCCATCAGCGGCCTCCGGGCCCACGCCGACCTCGTCACTGCCACGATGCTCGTGAAGAAGGCCGCGGCCCAGGCCAACGCGGCCCTCGGACGGCTCGACGCCGCGGTCGCCGCCGCCATCGTCTCGGCGGCCGACGAGGTGATTGGCGGCGCGTGGCGCGACGAGTTCGTCGTCGACGCGTACCAGGCAGGGGCGGGCACGTCGCACAACATGAACGCCAACGAGGTGCTCGCCAACCGGGCGGCGGAACTGCTCGGGGAGCCGCGAGGGACGTACGTTCGCGTGCACCCGAACGACCACGTCAACATGAGCCAGTCGACCAACGACGTCTTCCCGACGGCGACGCGGCTCGCCCTGCTGCTCGGCCACGCGCCGCTCGTCACCGCCGCCCGCGATCTGGCGGGCAGCTTCGAGCGGAAGGCCCGGGCGTTCGAGGACATCCTGAAGACCGGCCGCACGCACCTGCAGGACGCGGTCCCCATCACGCTCGGCCAGGAGTTCGAAGGTTACGCCGCCTGCATCACGCGCGGCGCCGACGATGTGGACGTGGCGGCCCGGCAGCTGCACGAGTTGAACCTCGGCGCGACCGCCGTCGGAACGGGCTTGAACGCCGGCGACGATTATCGGCGGCTCGCCGTCTCGAACCTGGCGCGCGAGACGGGTCTGGCGCTCAAACCCGCGGCGAGTCTCTTCCGCGTCACGCAGAGCATGGGCGACGTCCTCGCGTACTCGGGCGCCGTGCGCCGGCTCGCCGTCGAACTGGGCAAGATCGCGAGCGATCTCCGGCTCCTCAGCATGGGCCCACGCGCCGGCCTCGCGGAGATCACGCTGCCGGCCGTCCAGCCGGGGTCGTCGATCATGCCGGGCAAGGTCAACCCGTCGATCCCGGAGATGGTCAATCAGGTCTGTTTCCAGGTGCTCGGCTGCGACATGACCGTGGCGATGGCGTGCGAAGCCGGGCAACTCGAGCTGAACGTCATGATGCCGGTCGTCGCCTGGAACGCCCTGCATGCGTCGACCATCCTCCGGCAGTCCATGGTGGTCTTGCGGACGCGGACGGTGGAAGGTCTCGCAGCCAACGCGGAACGGGCGCGCGAGTGGCTCGACCGGAGCACCGCGACCGCCACCGCGCTCAGCCCGCACCTGGGCTACGCCGTCACGGCGGAGATCGCGAAACAGTCCATCGCCACCGGCCGATCCGTGCGCGACATCGTCATCGAGCGCGGACTCTTCGCCGCGGCGGACCTCGATCGCATCCTCTCGGTTGAGGCGATGACGCGTGGAGGGATCGTCGGGGCGGGTAGGTCGGGCGGGGCGAGTGGGCCGGGTAGGCCGGGTGGGGGCAGGCGTGCGCGCAAGAACGGTGGCCGCGCATGACGAGAGCCTTCCCCATGGCGGTCGTCGCGGCCCTTGTCCTGTCACCCGTCGCGGGCCTTTCCGTGCTCGCCCCACTCGGCCTACCTGCCCTACCCGGCTCACCAAGCCTGCCCGGCCCACTCGCCCTTCAAGCGGTGAAGCCACGGGCCCGCTTGTTCCCGCCTCAGGATCTCGGGCTGCTCGAGGGGCCGGACCGCGATCAGTGGCAGAAGCCCGACCTGATCATGGACGCGCTCGGTATCGCCGACGGCTCGATCGTGGCGGACCTCGGTGCCGGGGGCGGCTGGTTCAGCATCCGGCTCGCCCGGCGCGTCGGGCCGAACGGGATCGTGTACGCGGAGGACATCCAGCCGCAGATGATCGAAGCCATCGGCCGGCGCGTGACGCGCGAGGGCCTCGTCAACGTCCGCACGGTGCTCGGCACGCCGCGGGATCCACGCCTTCCGCCCGGCCTCGACGCCGTGCTCATCGTCGACGCGTACCATGAAATGGAGGATCCGGTCGCCTTGCTGCAGAACGTCGCGGAATCGCTCAAGCCGCAGGGCCGCATCGGCGTGGTGGACTTCCTGGCCGGCAGCGGCGGCCCGGGGCCCGCGCCTGAAGAACGACCCGATCCCGGTGCCGTCATTGCCGCCGCCCAGGCAGCCGGCCTCCGCCTCCAGTCGCGCCAGGCCGTCCCCCCGTTCCAGTACCTGCTCGTGTTCGGGAAGGCCTCGTCGGCGCGGGCACCGGCATCATGATTTCCATGCCGGACGGGTCGTTGGTTCGCGCGGCGCTCGCGATCGCCGGGAGCGACTCAGGCGGGGGCGCCGGCATTCAGGCGGACCTCAAGACCTTCGCGGCCCACGGCGTGTACGGCACGAGCGCCATCACCGCGATCACGGCCCAGAACACGGTCGGCGTCACGACGGTATCGGCGCTCGCGGCCGACCTGGTCACGGCGCAGATCGAGGCCGTGGCCAGCGACATCCCGATCCAGGCCACCAAGATCGGCATGCTCGCCACCGCCGCCATCGTCGAAGCTGTCGCGGCGGCCATCCGGGAGCTGGACCTTCCTCGCGTGGTGCTCGATCCGGTGATGCTCGCAAAGAGCGGCGACCTGCTGCTCGACGAAGCAGCGGTTGAAGGCCTGCGCCTCGAGCTGCTGCCCTGCGCACTCGTCGTGACGCCCAACCTGCCGGAAGCGGCCGTGCTCTGCGGGCATGCCGTCGAATCGCCGCAGCAGGTGCGGGAGGCCGCGCGGCGCATCCACGACCTGGGCGCGAGAGCCGTCGTCATCAAGGGCGGGCACGGCACCGGCGACCGGATCGTGGACCTGCTGTTTGACGGCGAGGAGTACGTCGAGTTCCCGACGACCCGCATCGAGACGCGGAACACGCATGGTACCGGCTGCACGTTCGCCTCGGCGATCGCGGCGCGGCTCGCGCTCGGCCACGACCTGCCCGACGCCGTCGGCCGGGCGCAGTCCTACGTGGTCGGCGCGATTCGGCACGGGCTGGCCATCGGCCGGGGTCATGGCCCGCTCGACCACTTCTGGCAGACCCGCGGGAGCGGCCGCCCGGATGCAACCCAGTCGGTATACTGAAACGGTGGACACGGCGCTCTTCACCATCGGCCCGGCGCCGCTCGTGCTCGAACCGCTCGTGGAGGCGGTGAGCCGGACGGAAGGGGTCCAGGGACGGGACGGCGCGGTGGCGACGTTCCTCGGACTCGTTCGCAACCACCATCAGGGACGGCGCGTCCTATATCTGGAGTACGAGGCGTACGAGCCGCTGGCACGGAGGACGATCGAGCGGATCGCGCGCGAGGCAGCCGAGCGGTGGCCGACGGTCCGACTGGCCCTGCATCACCGGATCGGGCGCGTGGACGTCGGCGAGGCCAGCGTCGTCATCGCCGCCGCCTCGCCTCACCGGGCCGAGGCCTTTGCCGCCTGCCGCTACGCGATCGAACGCGTGAAGCAGATTCTCCCGGTCTGGAAGCACGAGTTCTTCGAGGACGGCGACGTCTGGATCGAGGGCGCGACGGTCGACCCCGACGACGTGAAGGCGCGGGCGGACGCGGAGCGGGTGGCGTGCGCGTGACCGTCCGCCTGTTCGCGCGGCTGCGGGACGTCGTGGGCGCGGGTGAGCTGGCGCGCGACGTGACGTCGGGGGCGTCCGTCGGGACGCTCTGGCGACAGCTCGTAGTCGACTACCCGGGCCTTGCCGGCTACGAGCGATCGATTTCGAGCGCCGTGAACGCAGACTATGCGCAGCGCGATCACGTCCTGCGCGAGGGCGACGAGGTCGCGTTCCTCCCTCCCGTCTCCGGGGGATAGTGCGGCCAGCGAAGAGAAGAGAAGAAGAGTGTTCGACAAGCTGACGGCCACCGAACAGCAGTACGACGAGTTGCTGACGCGGCTCGGATCGGTCGAGGTCCAGAGCGATCCGGCCGAGTACCGGAAGTACGCGAAGGCGCTCGCCGAAATCGAGACGCTCGTCGAGCGTTTCCGCGAGTACAAGACCGTGACCCGGGACATCGCCCAGACCGAAGAGCTGGCGGTCCACGGCGATCCGGCCATGCGCGAGCTGGTCCAGGAGGAGCTGAAATCCCTGGTCGGCAGGCGCGAGGCGCTCGCAGCCGACCTGAAGGTGCTGCTGGTACCCCGGGATCCGAACGACGAGAAGAACGTCGTGCTCGAGATCCGGGCCGGCACGGGCGGTGACGAGGCGGCGCTCTTTGCCGCCGAACTCTTCCGGATGTACAGCAAGTTCGCCGAGCGCCAGGGATGGCGGCTCGAAGTGATGTCGAGCAGCGACACGGGCGTCGGCGGGCTCAAGGAGATCATCGCCGGCATCGAAGGGCGCGGCGCCTACAGCAAGCTGAAGTACGAGAGCGGCGTGCACCGCGTGCAGCGTGTCCCGGCCACCGAGGCCAGCGGCCGCATCCACACGTCGACGGCCACCGTCGCCGTGCTGCCGGAAGCCGAAGACGTCGACGTGCAGATCAACGACAAGGACCTGCGCATCGACACGTTCTGTTCGAGCGGCCCGGGCGGGCAGAGCGTGAACACGACCTACTCGGCCGTCCGCATCACGCACATCCCGACCGGCGTCGTCGTGTCCCAGCAGGACGAGAAATCGCAGATCAAGAACCGGGCGAAGGCCATGAAGGTCCTGCGCGCCCGGCTGTACGAGATGGAATTGCGGAAGCAGCAGGACGCGATTGCGAAGGACCGGCGCAGTCAGGTCGGCACCGGCGAGCGGTCGGAGAAAATTCGCACCTACAACTTTCCCCAGAGCCGGATCACGGACCACCGCATCAACTTCACGACCCACCGGCTGACGGAAGTCCTGAACGGCGACATCGCCGAGCTGCTGGACAACCTGATCTCGCACGACCGCTCGGAGAAGCTCAAGCACGCGACGGCCGTGTGACGTCGTGACGGTTCACGCCCTGGTCGCGGCCGCACGCCAGCACCTTCGGGCAGCCGGCATCGCGGACGACGAGGCCGACCTCGACGCGCGGCTCCTTGCGCAGCGCCTGCTCGGCTGGGATGCGGCGCGCTACTTCGTGGCGGGCCACGACCCCGCCTCCCCCGGATTCACGGACGCGTACCGGACACTCGTCGAGCGACGGGCCGCTCGCGAGCCGCTGGCCTACCTCCTCGGGCAGCGGGACTTCTGGGACCTCACGTTCGAGGTGTCGCCTGCCGTGCTGATCCCGCGTCCCGAGACGGAGCTCATCGTCGAAGCGGTGCTCGAGCGCTTCCCCAACCGCGCGAGCCCGCTCGTCGCCGCCGACGTCTGCACGGGCAGCGGGTGCCTGGCCGTCACCCTGGCCTGCGAGCGGGCGGGCGCCCGGATCACGGCGACCGACGTGTCTCGTGAAGCCCTGACCGTGGCGAAGCGCAACGCGAGGAGGCATCACGTGGCCGACCGCATCCGGTTCGCAGAGGCTGACCTCTTGACTGGCGTGCCGGGGCCCTTCGATCTCATCGTGGCGAACCCGCCATACGTGCCGGACTCGGACCGCCAGTCGCTGCCCCCCGAGGTAATCGACTTCGAGCCGGCCATCGCCCTGTTCGGCGGGCCTGACGGGCTGGACGTGGTCCGCGACCTGCTCGAGCAGGCCGCCGATCGGCTACGGCCGCAGGGCGTGTTGATCTTCGAGATTGGCGCCGGCCAGGCAGACGCGGTTACCGGGTTGATCTCGGCCTCGGCGCGCCTCAAGATCTCGGAGATCCGCCGCGACCTGCAGGGCACCCCGCGCACGGTGGTCGCCGCGCGGACTTGACGGACATCCATCATGGAGCGTTGCTGTGTCGAAATCCGAATGCCTCTTCTGCAGGATCATCAATCGGGAGATCCCGGCCACGATCGTCTACGAGGACGAACGCGTGCTCGCCTTCAGGGACATCAATCCGCAGGCCCCCACTCACATCCTTGTCGTGCCGAAGCACCACATCGCGTCGCTCAACGACCTCGGCCCCGGCGACGATGCGACGGTGGGCGAGGTGGTGAGGAGAGGTGCGGCACTTGCCCGTGCGGAGGGGATCGAGAACGCCGGCTACCGGACGGTCTTCAACACCAACCGGGACGCCGGCCAGACGGTATTCCACATTCACCTGCACGTCCTTGGCGGGCGCTCGCTCGGCTGGCCACCCGGGTAGAAGGAATGTGGGGGCGGCCCTTTCAGGGCCGCCTGTCAGCCTTCGTACGGCCCGGCGACCACGATCGTGGCGCGATCAGGATCGAGCGAACGCCGGGCCGCATCCCTGACGTCGTCGAGCGTCACCAACCCGAGCAGGTCCGCCAGGCGGATGTCGTAGTCGAGCCCCAGGCCGAAGAACTCCGACGACTGCAGGAACGCCGCGATTCCCGCGTTGGTCTCGAGGGCGCGCGGCATGGATCCGACCAGGTACTGTCGCGACTCGCTCAGCTCGCGGGCCGTGACGCCCTCGTTCCCGATCCGGATCAGTTCCTCGTCGATCGACGCGATCGTCCTGTCGACGTTTGCCGCACTCACACCCGCGCGGATGACGAGTGGCCCCTCGGCGAGATTCGCGTCGAGCACGCTCGACACCGAGTACGCCATGCCCTGCCGCTCCCGGATGCTCGAGCCGAGCCGCCCGCCCATCGCGTACTGACCGAGGATGTTATTCATCAGCCAGAAGGCGTAGTACGCGGGATCGGCCCGCCGGATGGTGACGAAGCCGTACGCCACCTCCGTCTGCGCGCGGGCGGGCATGGGGACCACGATCCGCCGCCGGGTCAGCTCCGGCTGCGCGCTCCCGACCTCGACTGGGGCGGGCGAAGGCGCCGTCCAGGGACCGAACACATCGCCTGCAAGTCGAACTGCCGCCAGGGTATCGACGTCGCCGACGATCACGACCGAGAGCGCACCGGGGGCGAAGCGGCCGGTGTGCAGTCGCACGAGGTCGTCGCGCGTCATCATCCCGACGCTCTCCGGAGTGCCCTTGAGGCGACGCCCGTACGGGTGATCCGAGCCGTACAGCGCGGTCATCAACGCCTCGATCGCCTGTGCCGACGGACTATCCTGGTCCTGTCGAATCGCCGTGATCACCTCGCCCTTGCGCGTGGCGATCTCGGCAGCGGGTAGCGCTGGCACCATGACGATTTCCGCCAGCAGGGCGAGCACGGCTTCGAAGTCCTCGGCCAGGCACGTGCACGCCGCGGAGAGGGTATGACGGTTGACGCCCACCGACAGGGACACGCCGCGGCCCTCGAGCGCCTCGGCAACGGCATCGGCTGACCGACTCGCCGTGCCGCGATCGATCACACGAGCCAGCAGGTGCGCTGCACCCGGGCGGCCGGGCGGATCGCTCTCCGAGCCGGCTCGAACGGCGAGATGAATGGCCACGGCCGGCGTCTTCTTCGTGGTCTTGGTGATGACGACGGCGCCGCCCGGAAGGACGATCCGCGTCGGATCGAGTCCGCGAGGTGCGGCCGGCGAGGCAGGTGTCACTGGGGCTGCGGGTCGAACCAGCCGATCGTCCGGTTCCCAGGGGCGAACATGGCGCCCGCGGTCCGGCCGACGGCGTCGGCGTCAACGGCGTCGATCCGGGCGTCGATCGTTGCCAGGACCTCCGCGGCCCCAATCGTCTCGAAGTAGCCGTGCTGATGCGCGATGTTGGTGATGCTGTCGCAGTCGAAGACGAGGCACGCCCTGAGCTGCCTCTGCGCGCGACCGATTTCCCCGGGAGTCACGCCCTGGGTGCGGACGCGTTCGAGCTCGTCGAGGAGCGCCGCTTCCACCGCCGCGAGCGGCGTGCCGTCGGTGGCGGTCAACGACAGCGTGTAGAGAAACGGCTGCTCGGTCGGCAGCAGGGCGCCGACGATCGACGATGCGAGGCCTCGATCGACGAGCGCGCGGTACAGTCTCGCCTGCCTTTGCGGCGGTGGTACCCGGAAGCTCGACCAGATGTTGATGCCCTTCGCGCCCGTGAGAATGGCATCGAGGACGAGGGCGGGCACGAAGGCCGCCTCGGTCGCCGCCGGCGCGTGACAGGCGACCTTCAGGTAGGCCGCCGCACCAGGACGACGCAGGGTGACCCGGCGCTCACCGGACTGCGGCGGCTCGAGGGCCGTGACCCGCTCCGGCACGGTCCCGCCGGCGATTCCGCCGAAGTGCCGATCGATCCGTCGCCGCACGTCGTCGGCCTCGACGTCGCCGACGATCACGAGCGTCGCGTTGTTCGGCACGTAGTAGCGACGGTAGTACCCGTAGAGGTCGTCGCGCGTCATCGCCTGCAGGTCCCTCAGCCAGCCGATGGTCGGATGCCGGTACGGGTGCACCGTGAAGGCCTCGGCCGTGACTTCCTGATCGAGCAGCTGATCGGGATCGTTCTCCCCGCCCTGCAGTTCGGAGATGATCACCGTGCGCTCGGACTCGCAGTCCGCAGGATCGTACAGACAACCCGCCATCCGTTCCGCCTCGATGAAGAGCATCCGATCGAGGGCGTCACGCGTGGCGGTCTCGAGGTAGGTCGTCTGATCGATCCAGGTATACCCGTTCCAGGTTCCGCCGAACTGCTCGATGATCCCCTTCACCTCGTCGCGGGGGATGTTCGTTGTCCCCTTGAAGTTCATGTGCTCGACCCAGTGCGAGGCGCCGGTCAGGCCCGGACGTTCGTCCTTCGAGCCGACCTTGTACCAGCACCAGACCGAGGCGAGCGGCGCCGTGCGTTCCTCCTGCACGAGGACCGTGAGGCCGTTGTCGAGCACGGTGCGGCTGACGCGGGCCGCGACGGACGATCCGACAGGGGAAGGCACCCGTTCATTATAGAATTGCGGGATACCCCATGCCTGAGTGGAAAGACACGGTGAACCTGCCTCGCACCGGCTTCCCGATGAAGGCGAACCTGCCCGAGAGCGAACCCGAGGCACTCGCGCGCTGGGGCGCGCTCGATCTCTACGCGAAGATCCGCGCGGCACGCGCCGGCGCGCCGCGATTCGTCCTCCACGACGGCCCGCCGTACGCCAACGGCAAGATCCACATCGGCACCGCGCTCAACAAGATCCTCAAGGACTTCGTCGTCAAATCGAAGACGATGGCCGGGCTCGACGCGCCGTACGTCCCGGGGTATGACTGCCACGGCCTGCCGATCGAGCTCCAGGTGGATCGCGAACTGGGCCCGAAGAAGCGCGCGCTCTCGACCGCCGACTTCCGCCGCGCCTGCCGGGCGTACGCGGAGCGTTTCATTGGCGTCATGAGCGAGGAGTTCCAGCGGCTCGGCGTCCTCGGCACGTGGCGCGATCCGTACCTGACGATGGCCTTTCCCTACCAGGCGTCGATTGTGCGCGCGCTCGGACGCTTCGTCGAGCAGGGCCTCGTCTACAAGGGCAAGAAGCCCGTGCACTGGTGCATCCACTGCCGGACCGCGCTGGCAGAAGCCGAGGTCGAATACGAGAGCCATTCCTCGCCCTCGATCTACGTGGAGTTCCCCGCGTCGCCCGAGGGCCGGCGCGCGCTCGCCGACCGTGTGCCTGGACTCGGCAGCCGCGAGGTCTCCACGCTCATCTGGACCACGACGCCCTGGACGATCCCGTCCAACATGGCGGTCGCGTTTCATCCAGAGCTCGACTACGCAGCGTACGAGGTCGACGGGCGGGCCGTGATCCTGGCCGAGGCACTTGGAACCCGGGTGAGCGAGGCCACGGGCCGGGCCTTCGGCCCGGTGCTCGCGCGATTGAAGGGCGTGGATCTCGAAGGCGTCGTGTTTCGTCACCCGCTATATGCCCGTGACTCGGTTGGCGTGCTCGGCGACTACGTGACGCTCGACGCCGGCACCGGGGTCGTCCACACGGCACCGGGGCACGGCAGCGACGACTTCAACACGGGCATGAAGTACGGCCTCGAGATCTACGCGCCGGTCGGCCCGGGCGGGCATTTCCTCGAGACCGTCGAACTCTTCGGAGGCCTGCGCGTGTTCGACGCGAATCCGAAGGTCGAAGAAGCGCTCGCGAGCCGAGGGCGTCTGTGGCACCGCGAGGCATTCGCCCACCAGTACCCGCACTGCTGGCGCTGCCACAACCCGGTCATCTTCCTCGCGACCTCCCAGTGGTTTATCCGCATGGACGGCGAGCCGGTCATCGCCCGTGGTGAGGGCGGACCGGCGTCAGGCGTCCGCACGCTGCGTGAGGCGGCGCTCGACGCCGTGGATCACCGCGTGCGCTGGATTCCGGCGTGGGGCCGCGATCGCATTTACAACATGCTGGCCAACCGCCCCGACTGGTGCATCTCGCGCCAGCGCGCGTGGGGCGTGCCCATTCCGGCCGTCGACTGTGTGCGCTGCGGCGAAGCCATTCTGACGGGTGTCCTCGTGGTCAGAGCCGCGGCGGTCTTCGATCGGTTCGGCGCGGATGCCTGGTACGAGCGGCCGATCGAGGAATTCCTGCCCGAAGGCCTGGCCTGCCCAGCGTGTGGCGGCACGGCCTTCGAGCGCGAGCGGGATATCCTCGACGTCTGGTTCGATTCGGGATCGAGCCACGAGGCCGTGCTGCCGTTCCGCCCTGAGCTGACGTGGCCGGCCGACATGTATCTCGAGGGGAGCGACCAGCACCGCGGGTGGTTCCACAGCTCGCTGCTCGTCGGCCTCGGCACGCGCGGCGCGCCGCCTTACCGGCAGGTGCTCACGCACGGCTTCGTCGTCGACGAAGAGGGACGCAAGATGTCGAAGTCCCTCGGCAACACCGTCGCGCCCCAGGACATCATCCAGCAGAGCGGCGCCGAGATCCTCCGACTCTGGGTGGCGATGGTCGACTACCGCGAGGAGATCCGCCTCGGCAGGCAGATCCTCGCGCGCGTCGTCGAGGCGTACCGGAAGATCCGGAACACGATGCGCTATCTCGTCGCGAACCTGTACGACTTCGATCCGGCCGTCGATCGACTGCCCCCCGGCCGGATGGAGGACGTGGACCGGTTCATCCTGGCGCGCTACGCCACTCTCGCGAGCCGGGTGGTGCGCGCCTACGAGGAGTACGACTACCCGCCGATCTTCCAGGCGTTCAATTCATTCACGACTGTCGATCTCAGCGCCTTCTACAACGACATCTCGAAGGACCGCCTCTACACCTTCGGCGCCCGTTCGGCGGAGCGCCGTTCGGCCCAGTCCGCGATGTACCTGATGGCTGACGGCCTGACACGGCTGCTCGCCCCGATCCTCCCGGTCACGGCCGACGAGCTGTGGCGTCACCTGCCGGGACGACGGGAGGAGTCGGTGCACCTGGCCGTCTTCCCCGAACTGTCCGCGCTCGACAGCCTTCTGGACGATGCGTTGGTCGACCGATGGAACCAGCTCACGGCACTGCGGGAGCGCGTGCTCGCCAGGATCGAGCCCTTGCGCAAGGACAAGCTGATTGGCAGCTCCCTGCAGGCGCGAGTCGTCCTGTCGGGGACGCCGGCCGACCTCGCCTGGCTCGAGCCGCACGCGGCCGAGCTCCCGATGTTGTTCATCGTGTCGGACGTCGCCCTCGAGACCTCGTCGGCCGGCCGGGACGGCGACGGAGAGTCGCTGCGAATCGCAATCGAGCGGACCGAGGGAGTCAAGTGCGAGCGCTGCTGGCGCTACGTGCGCTCGGTGTCCGAGGATCCGGCGTGGACCGGGCTGTGCGACCGGTGCCAGCACGCGCTGGCGGAACAGGTGCATGGCTGAGTCCGCCGGATCGGGTGTGTGGCGATGGCTCGACGTCTGGGTCCCGCTTCTCGTCGTCGGCCTCGATCAGGCGACAAAGGCCGTGGTCCGCGCGACCCTCCCGCTGCACGAAAGTGTGACGATTATCCCCGGGTTGCTCGACTTCACACACATCAGGAATACGGGTGCGGCCTTCGGCCTGTTCAACACGGCCGACTTCCCGTACAAGACGGCGATCATCTCGCTCGTCGCCGTGGCCGGGCTCGTCGGCGTCGGCGTGTACTCCGCCGGCCTGCCACGGCACCAGATCCTCGCCCGCGTGGGACTCGCGCTCGTGATCGGCGGGGCCGCCGGCAACCTCATCGACCGGGTCTCCGAGGGGTCGGTCGTTGACTTCGTGGATGCGTACTGGCGGTCGTACCACTTCTGGGCGTTCAACCTCGCCGACTCGGCCATCACGATTGGCGTGATTCTCATGATTCTCGATCTACTCGTGGGTTCCCGTGTATCCAAGGCTGTTTGAGCTCGGCCCCGTCACGGTTTACGCCTACGGCATCCTGCTGGCCGCGGCCTATCTGCTCGGCCTGAAATTCGCCATGGTGCGGGCCCGGGCTCGAGGCCTCGATCAGGCCCGCGTGCTCGACCTTGGCATCTACATCATCGTCAGCGCGCTCGTGGGGGCAAAGCTCCTGCTCGTGCTGACCGACATCGGGACCTTCATCGAGAACCCGCGCGAACTGCTGACGCTCGTCCGGGCGGGCGGCGTCTTCTACGGCGGCCTCATCGCGGCGGTGCTCGTCGCGGTCTGGTACATCCGCCGGGTCGGACTCCCCCTCTGGACGACGTGCGACGTCTTTGCGCCGGGCATTGCCCTCGGCCATGTCGTGGGCAGGCTCGGGTGTTTCTTCGCAGGCTGCTGCTACGGAAAGCCCACGGACCTGCCGTGGGCCGTCACGTTCACCGACCCGTTTGCCGGCGCGAACGTCGGCACCCCGCTGAACGTGCCCCTGCACCCGACGCAGCTGTACGAAGCGGGGGCGGAAGGACTGATTCTCGTCCTGTTGCTCGCAACCGAACGCCGCGGGCGTCCGTTTGCCGGACGGACGTTCTGGCTGTATCTGCTGCTCTACGGCGTGTCGCGCTTCATCATCGAGATCTTTCGCGGCGACCCGCGAGGCGAAGTTCTCGGCCTCTCGACCTCGCAGTTCATCTCCGTCGTCCTCGTGCCTCTGTCGATCGGCATGCTGGCGTACCTGTCGCGGCAGGTCCCCGCCGCGCCTGAGCCCCGGCGCGGACGCCGGGCGGCCTGAGCGGCGTGGCCCGCGTCCTCGTCACCGTCCTTGAGGACTCCGACGGCCTGAGACTCGATCGCTTCCTGACCCAGAGCCTTGCCGGCCAGTCGCGATCCCGGATCCAGCGTTTGATCAAGGACGGGCTGGTGACCGTGGCCGGCCGCCCCGCGAAGGCGAATCACAGCGTCCGGACCGGCGAGATCGTCGAAGTCGACATCCCCGCGTCGGTCGAGGCGGCCGTCGATGCGGAGGCGCTGCCGCTGCCGATCGTGTATCAGGACCACGATCTCGTCGTCGTCGACAAGCCGGCGGGCATGGTGGTGCATCCGTCCGCGGGCCACGCCACGGGCACACTGGTCAACGCGTTGCTGCACCACGTGCGCGATCTGAGCGGGATCGGAGGCGAGAAGCGCCCGGGCATCGTCCATCGACTCGACCGGGGCACCTCGGGCCTCATGGTCGTCGCGAAACATGACGCGGCGCACGAGGAACTGGCCAGGCAGTTCAGGGATCGGGAGGTCGAGAAGGAGTACGTGGCGCTCGTCTGGGGCGTCGTCCAGGCCGGGCGCCGCATCGACACGCCGATCGGCCGCGACCCGGCCAACCGCAAGCGGATGTCCGCGCGGGCACGGCGCAGCCGCGAGGCCGTGACGCGCATCGTGCGCGCGGAACACTTCGGACCTGGCGCCACGCTGGCGCACGTGGCCATTCACACCGGGCGCACGCACCAAATTCGCGTGCACCTGAGCGCCATCGGACATCCGATCGTCGGAGACACGCTGTATGGCGGCGTGCGTCGGCGCGTGCCGGCCGACCTGCGCGCCGTCGCCCGGCTCGAGCGGCCGTTCCTTCACGCTGCCCGTCTGGCGTTCGCACATCCATCCGACGGCCATCGCATGGAGTTCGTCAGCCCGCTGCCGCCGGACCTTCAGGAGCTTCTCGACGAACTGAGAGAAAGGACAGGACGCTAGCCATATGCCACGTGTCTATGAGGGTCGTGTGTTCTCGGTCGACGTCGACCGCGTCCGGTTTCCGAACGGCCGGACCCACGAGGTCGCCATCGTCAGGCATCCGCCGTCGGTCGTGCTGATTCCGCTCGAAGACGACGGCCGCGTCGTGCTCGTGAGGCAGTTCCGGGCCAGCGTCGGTCGCGAGCTCTGGGAACTGCCGGCGGGGAGCCTCCATGCCGGGGAAACCGCCGAAGAAGCCGCGGAACGGGAGTGCGAAGAGGAAATCGGCCGGGTCCCGTCGCGCATCGAACGCCTCGCGGGCCTGTTCCCGGCGCCCGGATTCTGCGACGAGGAGCTGGTCTTCTTCCGCGTATCCGGCCTGCGCCCGCCCGCTCCCGACTCGACGCGCCGGCCGGACGAGGATGAGGACATTCACGCCGAAGCGTTCGCGGTGGAAGAGGCGCGAGCCATGGTCGCCCGCGGCGACATCATCGATCTGAAAACCGCGTTCGGGTTGACGCTGG
>Ga0326597_10004231_pt1 | contig 20280 bp, 17 predicted proteins | sample RVTome_12_FD_203789 | JGI IMG/M metagenome (GOLD analysis project Ga0326597, IMG submission 203789) | Soil microbial communities from uranium-contaminated site in the Upper Colorado River Basin, Wyoming, United States - RVT100D185 | ecosystem: Environmental > Terrestrial > Soil > Contaminated >...
CTGGGCCTCGGCCTGTTCGTGCGCGCCATGGGGATGGGGCAGAGCGTGCTGGCGGGCGCCTCCACGCTGGCGCTGCTCGTGCTGCCGGTCATCATCATCTCCACGCGCGAGGCGCTGCGCGCGGTCCCCCCCTCGCTGCGCGAAGGTTCGTACGCCCTGGGCGCCACCAAGTGGCAGACCATCTGGCGTCAGGTGCTCCCGGCGGGGCTCCCGGGCATCCTCACCGGCCTGATCCTGGCGCTGTCGCGCGCCATCGGCGAGACGGCGCCGCTCATCACGATCGGCGCGCTCACCTACGTGCCGTTCCTGCCGACCGACATCTGGTCGCCATTCACCGTGCTGCCGATTCAGATCTTCAACTGGGTCTCGCGGCCGCAGGCCGCCTTCGCCGAGAACGCCGCCGCCGGCATCGTCGTCCTGCTCGCCCTGCTGCTGGCGATGAACGCCGTCGCGATCGTGCTGCGCGACCGGTTCCAGAAGCGCGCCTCGTACTGATTGTGGCGGCACGCCGCCGCCTCGCTTCCGCTTCCAGACAACCGCGCCGCCGCCCGCGCACGAATCAGCTTCTCGGCGCGGCGCCCGGCGGGATCGTCAGGGGTCGCGGGGGAACTGGTCGGGGTTGTCCGTGAACAGCGCGTCGATGCCGAGCGTGTACAGAAAGTGCGACATTTCGTCGCGCACGTTGGCAAACCGGCCCGTGCTCCCGGCGCGAAACGTATAGACGGTGACCGTCAGGCCGGCGGCGTGTGCGCGCGCCACGACGTCGGGCTGGCGGTCGACGAGCTGCTTCGCGGGGCCGATGCCGGTGGCGAAGGCCGCGATCGCGCGCAGACGGCCGTCGGTCATCCCGCCTTCGTCGAACGACTCCATCAGGAGCGTCCGCGGCAGGTTCGGCAGCTCGGTCGCGATGCGGCGGATCGTCGCTTCGTCGAACGACTGCACGACCAGCGGCGTGGCCTCGAGCGAGGCCGGACGGTCGAGGCCGTTTCTCCGGACCGAGGCGACGAAGAGTTCCGCCATGTCCACCCCTCGCGCGGTGTAGAAGGCCGGCGATTTCAGCTCCGGGTACAGCCCCGCCCTGCCGCGCACCAGGTCGATCGCCTCCTGCCACGTCACGATCCGCTCCCCGGCGAATCGAGGATCGAACCACCGGCCGGCGTCGAGCTGCCGAAGCTCCGCGAGGGTGAAGTCGTTCGCGAGCCAATGCCTGCCCGGCGGGCGCCCCGGAGGGTCGGGGGCGAACCGGGCGGGGAAGACGTCCGCCACGTCGGTGGTTCGTTCGAGCGTGTCGTCGTGGAGGGAGATGAGAATCCCGTCGCGCGTGACCGCGAGATCCTGCTCGACGTAGTCGGCGCGCTGCTCGAGGGCGAGCCGGTAGGCGGCGAGCGTGTGCTCGGGCGCGTAGCCCGACGCGCCGCGGTGCGCGATGACCTTCCTGGCGCCGGCCGCACGCGGCTGGATTATGTCCCCCACCCCTCGCGGTCGATCAGGGCGCTGACGCGGCGCCCGATCTCGTCGCGAATCGCCCGGACCTCGTCGGCCGAGCGGTCCTTCGGATCGACGATCGGCCAGTCCTCGCGGCGGACGCCCGGCACGACCGGGCACTCCTCGCCGCACCCCATCGTCACCAGCCAGTCGGGCCGGGCCGCCAGCTCCGGCGTGAGCCGCTGCGGCGTGGCGCCCGCGAGGTCGACGCCGAGATCGTGCATGGCCGCCACCACGGCGGGATGCACCCGCGCCGCGGGCCGCGTGCCGGCCGAGACCGCCCGCGCCCGCGCCGGATCGGCGGCGAGGTTGAACAGCGCCGCGGCCATCTGCGACCGGCCGGCGTTGTGGGTGCAGGCGAACAAGACGGTCACCATCTCAGTGAGGCTTCGTCGCCCGGACGAACGCGCTCGCGAACTGCTCGGGCGCGCCCGCGACGTCGTACACGCGCCAGACCTCCACGTCGATGTCGGCGAAGCCGGCCCGGGCCAGCTTGTCGCGGTACTCTGTGTCCTGGAGCGCGCCGGCGATGCAGCCGACCCAGGCCTCGACGTCGCGACGGATGGCGTCCGGCACTTCGCCGCGGACGACGACGTCGGAGACCGCGAACCGGCCGCCTGGCTTGAGCACCCGGAACGCTTCCCCGAGCACCCGGTCCTTGTCGGCGGAGAGGTTGATGACGCAGTTTGAAATGATCACGTCAACCGAGTTGTCCGGAAGCGGAATCTGCTCGATCTCGCCCTTCAGGAACTCGACGTTCGTGGCTCCCACCTTTCGCTGGTTCTCGCGGGCGAGCGCCAGCATGTCGTCGGTCATGTCGAGCCCGTAGACTCTGCCCGAAGGACCGACCCGGCGGGCCGACAGGAGCACGTCGATGCCGCCGCCCGAGCCGAGATCCAGCACCGTCTCGCCCTCGTGGAGCTCGATGAGCGCGGTCGGATTCCCGCAGCCGAGCGAGGCGTTGACCGCCTCCACCGGGAGACCTCCTCTCTCCTCGCCCGAGTAGAGGTTCGACGTGATCGGGTCTGCGCCGCATTCCGAGCCGCCGCAGCAGCCGCTGCCGACCGAGCGCTTCGCCGCCCCTCGGGCCGCCGCGCCGTATTTCTCCTGGATGATGGTCTTGAGCGAGCTCTGTGTTTCCATACTGTCTCCTCACATATTCGCTAATACGAATATAATGTCAATCTAGGCGCGTGTGATATATTTGTCAAGTCGAATATATGGCACGCATTCACGATCTGGCCAGCCTCTACGGTGCGCTCGCCGACGCGACCCGGCTTCGGATCCTGGGTCTCCTGGCCAACGGGGAGGTCTGCGTCTGCCATATCCACGAGTCGCTCAGGCTTCCGCAGCCGACCGTTTCGCGCCATCTGGCGCACCTCAGGCGGGCCGGACTGGTCCAGACCCGCCGCGACGGCGTCTGGATCCACTATCGTCTGGCCCCCCCGGCCGACCAGAGCGCGCTCGCGGCCTTCAGCGCGGCGATTCACGCCGTTGGCCATGCACCTGCGACGCGAACCGATCAGGAGCGGCTTGGCGAGCGCGCCAACCGCAAGGACACCAGGAGGCTGCTGCCCATCATCCAGTGCTGCGGCGTGACGCCTGAGCTCGTCCACGACGCGCCGTCCGGGCCTGCCGCACCCGGGCAGCCTCGGGGCCCCGATCGAGAAGACCGCCACTGACGGCGGCTCCGGCCGCCGTCTCCCGCGGGCGACGGCGCTCGAGCGTGCCCGGCTGCCGCTGATCACGATCCGCGCTCCCGCCCGGAAGCTCAATTCCCGCCCGCAGTTCCGACGGCGCGCCTTCAGTTTACCCACCTGAAACAGTTCCGTCGCCGGCGGTTCACAGCCGCCCCCTAGAGTCTTCCTGTATGGTTCGCGGTTTTCGAAAAGGGGAGCCTATGCGCGTGCTCAGAACGGGCGGACGTCTTCTTCTGGGTTGGACTCTGGCCGCGGCATCGTTCGCGGCGCTGCCGGCGGATGCCCAGTCAATCGCCGCCGCTCGCACGACCCGTGTGGTCGGCGTGGTTCGCGACGAGATGAACGCGATTCCGCTGCCTGGCGTGCCGGTGGAGGTAGTCGGTACTTCACAAATCGTCTACACCGACGTGGACGGCCGTTACTTGCTCGAGCTGCCGCCGGGCGTGCACACGATAGGGATTCAGCTCGAGGGGTACGAGACCAGGACGATCAGGATCGAGATCGGCGGCGAGCGCGTGATCACGGCCGACGTGGGCCTCACGATGGCGCGGTTCGCGGAAACGGTGACGGTCACCGCCGATTTCGTTAATGCCGAAACGTCGTCTTCGGCGGCCCAGCTCGTTCAGCGCAAGCACGCGCAGGTCATCACCGACAACATAGGGGCGCAGGACATGAGGGCCAACGGCGATTCGGACGCCGCGGCCGCCATGTCGCGCGTGACCGGGTTGTCGGTCGTTGACAGCCAGTACGTCTTCGTCCGCGGCCTCGGCGAGCGCTACAGCAACACCACTTTGGCGGGCTCCGTGCTGCCGACCACCGAACCGGACAAGAAGGTGGTGCCGCTCGACCTCTTTCCCGCCGGCCTCATCGACAGCGTGCAGGTTGCCAAGTCGTACTCGGCGGAGAAGTCGGCGGAGTTCGCGGGCGGGTTGGTGCAGATCGTTCCGCTCAAGTTCCCGAACCGGCCGGTCCTGGACCTGTCGTACGGGTTCAGCCACTCATCGACCGCGACGGGCAAGGCGATACCGCTCAGCTCCCTCGGCAGGCGCGACTGGCTCGGATACGACCGCGGCCTGCGCGCCCTGCCCGGCGGGATTCCTGCCACGAAGATCGTCCGCCAGGGCATCTACACGCCTGACGTCGGCTTCACCGCGGAGCAGATCACGCAGTTCGGCCGGTTGCTGGACAACACCTGGCGCCCGCAGCTGGCCGACGGCGCGCCGGGCCAGAACTGGGGCGTCGTGCTTGGCAACCGGAACGGCAAGCTCGGGTTCGTGGCCAGCGCGACCCACTCCTACAAGGAGCAGTTCGTCGAGGAGGAGCGCCGCTTCTACCGCGTGGCCGAAGACGACGAGCTCGAAGCCATCAGCGACTACGCCATGCAGTACGGCACGCAGAAAGCCCAGCTCGGCATCGTGGGAAACGTCTCGTACCAGTTCACGACGAACCACCGGTTCACCGTCGAGAACTTCTACAGCCACAGCGGCCGGGACGAGGGGCGGACCTTCGAAGGGCCGAACACGGAGAACAACTTCTACTTCCGGAACGACCGGCTGCAGTTCATCGAAGAGGGCCTCTTCTCGAACGCTGTCGGCGGCGAGCACTTCTTCCAGAACCTCTCGAACAGCCGGCTCGACTGGCGTGTGAATTCCGCCCGCGCCAACCGTGACGAGCCGGACCTCCGCGAGACGCTGTATCAGGGCTCGCTCACGGCGACGCCTGCGGCGCGCACGTTCCTCCTCTCCGACGAGTCGCAGAGCGGGTTCCGGATGTTCAACGAGCTCCAGGACGCGACCGTGGACGCGGCGGTGAACTGGAGCCTCTTCCGCACGGCCGGCGGACGGGCGATGCAGTTCAAGGTCGGCCTGAGCTACGTCGAGCGGACGCGCGACTTCCAGTCGCGCCGCTTCCGCTTCGTGCCGATCTCGCTCAACAAGGACGGCGGGGCGCCGATCAACCTGGCGCTGGCCCCCGATGTCCTCTACGCCCCCGGCAACATCGGCACCATCTTCCGCTTCAACGAGGAGACGCGGCCGGTGGACGCGTACGACGGCGATCAGACGACCGCCGCCGGGTACGGCCAGCTCGATATCCCGCTCTCGATGACCACGCGCCTGGTGGCGGGCGCCCGGATCGAGCGGTTCGACCAGCGGGTCAACACGTTCGACCCCTTCGGGCTCTTCGAGCGGCGGATCAGCGCCCAGAACGACAACACCGACGTGTTCCCCGGCATCAATCTGGTGCAGTCGCTCCGCGAGAACATGAACCTGCGGCTCAGCTACAGCACGACCGTCAACCGGCCGGAATTCCGCGAGCTGGCCGAGTTCGAGTTCACCGACGTCGTCGGCAACCGGGCCGTCCGTGGCAACCCCAACCTGGAACGCGCGCTGATACAGAACGTTGACGGCCGCTGGGAGACCTTCCTGGGCGCGCGAGGCATCGTCGCGGCGAGCGTCTTCTACAAGTACTTCGACGGGCCTATTGAGCGGGTCGTCATCGCAGCCGCCAACCCGATCGTGACCTTCCGCAATGCCGATTCGGCGCGCAACTTCGGGTTCGAGGTCGAGGCGAGCCATGACCTGGGCGATCACTTCTTCGTGAACGTGAACTACACGTTCGTGGATTCGTCGATTGAGCTTCTGGCCGAACAGCGGACCGTGCAGACCTCGCTCGAGCGCCCCCTCGCCGGTCAGTCGAAGAACCTGTTCAACCTGATGGGCGAGTTCAGGATGGGCGGCTTCTCGACCCGTGCGCTCGTCAACTACTTCGACGACCGGATCTCCGACGTCGGGTCCAACCAGGCCCCCGACGTCATCGAGCAGGGACGCGCCTCGCTCGACCTGGTGTTCTCGCAGCGCGTGGGGCCGTTCAGCCTCCGCCTCAATCTCGAGAACCTGACCGACAGCGACTACCTCTTCACGCAGGGCGCCGAATCGCAGCGGGAGTTCAAGCTCGGCCGCACGGTCGCTGTCTCGGTCGGCTACAGCCCGTTCTGAGAGCGCACATGAACCGTCACAAGGAGCACCCGAGAGTCATGACGAAGGTCTCACGCATACTTGGCGGCCTCGCAGCGGGCGCGACCCTCTGCCTGGCACAGATTTCGACGGTGTCCACCGCGCAGACGACGCCGCGGACGGTGCCGGGCATCGACAAACCGGTCGTCGTGGTCACCGGCGAGGTCGTCGGCGGCGAGACGTGGACGAACGGCTTCTACTACGTGCTGCGCGGCGCCGTGTTCGTCCGCAGCGGCGCCACGCTGACCATTCAGGCCGGCACCAGGGTGATCGGCGAATCGGGCAGCGGCGGCACCCTCGTCGTCGAGCGCGGCGGCCGGTTGAACGCCATCGGCACGCGGAGCCAGCCGATCGTGTTCACCAGCGACCAGCCGGTGGGCTCGCGGGCCCGGGGAGACTGGGGCGGCTTGATCATCAACGGCCGCGCTCCGGTGAACCTCGAGGGGGGCGAGGGCGAGGGCGAGGGCGACACCGGCGTCTACGGCGGCACCGACGAGAACGACAACAGCGGATCGCTGCGCTACGTCCGCGTGGAGTTCGCGGGCACCGAGTTCAGCCCGGACAACGAGCTGAACGGCATCGCGTTCCAGGGTGTCGGCCGGGGAGGCACCTACGAGTACATCCAGGTGCACATGAACCGAGACGACGGCCTCGAGTGGTTCGGCGGGACGGCGGACATCAAGCACGCGGTCGTGTCCAACGCGGCCGACGACAGCTTCGACTGGACGTTCGGCTGGCGCGGGCGGGCGCAGTTCATCGCCATCCACCAGCGCAGCGACGACGCCGACTGGGGCATCGAGGCGGACAACAACGAGTTCAACAACAATTCGCTGCCGCGCGCCAATCCGACGATCTACAACACGACGATCTGCGGCGACCCCGATCGGAACGAAGGCAACGAGAGCGTGCGCGCCGTCCTCTTCCGCCGCGGCACCGGCGTGACGTTCCGGAACTTCCTCATCACCGGCTCCAAGACCCTCGGCCTGCAGATCGACGGCGCCACGACGTTCGCGCAGGTCGCCAACGGCACGACCGAGATCGGGGCCGGCGTGATCTGGGGACCGGCGACGCCGGCTCACGCGGGCGCCGCCCCCTTCATCGCGAGCGGGCGGTTCCCCGACGTGCGGCTGAACGTCGACGGCGGCTTGTCGGCGAACTGCTTCCGACACGAGAGCCCCGATTTCCGGCCGGTCTCGATCGCGACGCTGGCCGGCGGCCAGATGGCGCCGATTCAGCCTCCGAACGACGGGTTCTTCGAGACCGTGACCTTCATCGGCGCCGTCGGCCCGGATCCGGAAGACGACTGGACCCAGGGCTGGACGTCGTACCCGCAGCAGTAGCCGTGCGCCTTCTCCACGCCAGCGCGGCCGCCGCTCTCTGTGCGATGCTCGGCGGTGCGGGCGGGTGCCGGCAAGCGGCCATTCACGGGGCCGAAGGTTCGCCCGATGCTCTCGCGCGCACCGTGCTCCTGGCAATCGAGCGGCAGGACGCCGCGCGGTTGCGGGCGCTGGCCCTCAGCTACGAGGAGTTCCGCGCCGTCGTCTGGCCCGAGCTGCCGGCGGCCAGGCCCGAGCGCAACCTCCCGCTCGACTACGTTTGGAACGACCTGCGCGTGAAGAGCGAGACCGCTCTTCGCCGGACGATGGCGGGCCGCGGCGGGGAACCGCTCGAGCTGCTGCGCGTGGGATTCATGGGGGAAACCACGCAGTATCGCACCTACCTGGTGCACCGCCAGGCCGTGCTGACGGTGCGAGGCGGCGACGGCGTGCAGGAGAGCGTCCGGCTGTTCGGGTCGGTGTTCGAGCAGGACGGCCGCTTCAAGGTGTTCAGCTACGTGGTCGATTGACCGACCCGGAGCCGCCCCAGGGATCGTCAGACACCACGCCCTACACCACCGTTCCTCGCGCGATGACGCCGTCCTTGGGCACGATGATGACGCCATCGCGGATGAAGTAGCCGTCGCCGTCCGCCTGCTGCGCGCCCCGCTCGTTCACCAGCCGCGCGCCGTCGCCGACGCGCGCGTTCTTGTCCACGATCACGCGGTCCAGGACGACGTCGCGGCCGATGCCGAGACGCGGGCCGGCGTCACGGGCCGGCGCGTCGCCGTCGGCCTCGTAGAAGTCGGCGCCGAGGAGCACGGAGCGGCGGACGACGGCGCCCTGCCGGATGTTGGTCCGGATGCCCACCACCGAGTCTTCAATGGTGCAGCGATCGAGATAGCAGCCTTCGGCAATGATCGCGTCGCGCACCGAGCAGTCGCTCAACCGCGAGCCGGGCAGGAATCTCGGGTGCGTGTAGATCGGCCGGTACGGGTCGTAGAAGTTGAACGGCGCGTCGGGCCGCGTGAGCATGATGTTCGCGTCGTAGAACGACGCGACGGTTCCCACATCGGCCCAGTAGCCGCGGTACAGGTAGGCGCTCACACGCTGCCGCCCGAGGGCGGACGGGATGACCTCGCGTCCGAAATCCTTCGCGCTGTCGGCGGCGAGCAGCTCGAGCAGCACGTCGCGCGAGAACACGTAGACCCCCATCGACGCCACGAACGGCCGGTCGGACGAATGGCCGATCAGCGTGGCGCTCGGCGGGATGCTCTGACCGATCTCGCGCAGGCGCTCGGCGTTGGGCTTCTCCTCGAAGGCGCCGATCTGCCCGCTCCGGTCGAATCGGAAGATGCCCATCGCCGGGGCCTCCTCGATCGTCACCGGCTGCGCGGCGATCGTGATGTCGGCCTTTCGATCCACGTGGGCCTCGACCATCTCCAGGTAGTCCATCCGGTACAGGTGGTCGCCCGCCAGGATCAGGTAGTAATCGGCGTCGTACCGCACGAAATGGCGGGCCGCCTGACGCACGGCGTCGGCGGTTCCCTGATACCAGTGGGGATTGTCCGGCGTCTGCTCGGCCGCGAGGATCTCGACGAACCCGCGGCTGAACAGGTCCATGCGGTAGGTCTGCGAGATGTGGCGGTTCAGCGAGGCGGAGTTGAACTGTGTCAGCACGAAGATGCGGCGGATGTCGGCGTGCAGGCAGTTGCTGATCGGGATGTCGATCAGCCGGTACTTCCCGCCGATGGGAACGGCGGGCTTGGAGCGTTGATGCGTGAGAGGAAAGAGGCGCGACCCCTGTCCCCCACCGAGAATGATCGCCAGGATGTCGTTGTTCACGGCCGCGTCGAAGGCACATGGTACACCGGGCGCGCCGATTTCCACGACTGCCTCAGGGCGGGGCGTTGAGCTCGATGATGAACCTCGCGCCTCCCTCGGCGCGGTTTTCGGCCCGCACGCGGCCGCCGTGGAGCTCGACCAGGTGCTTCACGATGGCGAGTCCGAGGCCCGTGCCGCCCGGATCGCGCGTCCGCGACTTGTCCACCCGGTAGAAGCGCTCGAAGACGCGCGACAGGTCCTCCTCCGGAATGCCCGGGCCTTCGTCCGACACCGCAAGCGTCAGCCCGGCGCCGCCCGGCTTCGCGTCAACGCGAATGACCGTGCGCTCGGGCGCGTACGTGCTCGCGTTCAGGATCAGGTTGCGGAGCGCGTCGTGAAGCTTGGTCGGGTCCACGGCGAGCGTCTCGGCGCCCGGCTCGACCGTGACGTCGATCCGCTGCGCCCGCTCGTTGAGCTCCGTCGTCAGGTCGCTGACGACGGAGTGGACGAGGCCCTCCGTGTCGCACGACACGACGTCGAGCGGCTCCTGGCCGGCGTCCAGCCTCGCCAGACGCAGCAGGTCCTTCACGAGACGCTCCATGCGGAGCGTGTGCCGCGTGATGATCGCGAGGAACCGGCGGCTCTCCTCCGGATCGGCGTCGCTTTCGGACAGCGCCTCGACGTAGCCCCGGACGGCGGTGAGCGGCGTCCGGAGCTCGTGCGAGACGTTGGCGACGAAGTCGCGCCGGATCTGATCGGCTCGCCGCAGCTCGGTGATGTCGTGGAGCACGAGCACGGCCCCCTGCGACGTGCCGGCGGTCGTCGGCGAGGCGCGCGCGATGATGGTGCGCGACGAATCGCGGGGCGGCGACAGCTGCATCGCTTCCGGCGGCTCGCCGGCCAGCGCCTTGCCGACCAGGCCCGCGATCGCCGGATGGCGAACGCTCTCCAGGTAATGGCGGCCGATGCCCGGATCGTCCAGCTTCAGCATCTGGCGCGCCGCCTCGTTCACGAGCTGCAATCGGCCCTGCGGATCGATGACGATGACTCCTTCGATCATGCCGGCGAGGATGGCGGCCATGCGGCCGCGGTCGCGGTCGAGATCGGCCACCCGCGCGCCCAGCTCCTGCACCGAGTCGTCCAGCGCGCGCGCGACGATGCCCAGTTCGTCGTCGCCGTAGTCGAGGGGAGGCCGCGTGAGCTCCCCGCGGTCGTGGCGCCGCGCCGCCGACGCAATCGTGCGGACCCGCCGCCTGATCTGGCGCGCCATCAGGAAGGCAATGGCCGCCGAGCCGGCCAGGGCCAGGCCGAACGCCGCGAGCATGGCCGTGAAGATCGCCTGGAGCTGGTCGCCGATGCCCGTGAGCGGCAGGGCGACGCGGAGGAAGGCGATGTCGGGATGCTGCACCGCGGCGGCGAGATACAGCATCTCGGCGTCGAGCGTCGCGCTGTGACGGCCCGCGCGCCCGAGCCCCGTGGCGCGCGCCGCGACAATCTCCGGACTCGTGCCCTGGTTCTCCATCGCCGCCAGCGCGGTCGGCGACTCGGCGGAATCGCCCACCACCCGGCCGTCGGAGGCGACCAGGGTCACGCGCGCGTTGATGAGCTCGCCAATCCGATCCGCCTCGGCGTCGAGCTCCGCGACGTCGAGCGCGCCGCCAGCGGAATCCCGCCCAGGGGCGGTTCGTTCCAGTAGCTGGGCGGCCAGCCGCATCTCGGCGACCAGCGTCTCCTCGATCTGCGCGTTCGCCTGACGCCGCATCGCAATGGCGACCAAGGCGCCGGAGGCCATCAGCGCCAGGACGGCCGCCGACAGCGCGGCGACGAACAGCTTCTGCTGAAAGCTGGCGCGAGGCATCTCAATCGAGGAGCTTGTAGCCGAACTGCTTCACGGTGACCAGCGCGACGCCCAGCTCCGGCAGCTTCTCGCGCAGGCGGCGGACGTGGACGTCCACGGTCCGCGTCCCCCCGGTGTACGTGTAGCCCCACACGTCGGTCAGGAGCACGTCGCGCGACAGCACGCGTCCCCGGTGTTTCATCAGGTACTCGAGCAGCAGGAATTCCTTGGCGGTCAGCGTGACACCCGCCCCGGCGGCCGACACCGTGTGGCGCTCGGCGTCGACGACGATCGATCGGTAGGTCGCGACCCCGCCCGGCGCCGGCTGCCGGCTGGTGCGCCGGAGCAGCGCGCGCACGCGCGCCACGAGCTCGTTCGGGCTGAACGGCTTCGCGATGTAGTCGTCGGCGCCGATCTCGAGGCCCACGATGCGGTCCGACTCCTCGGCCCGCGCCGTGAGCATGATGACGGGGATGGATGCCGTCCGCGCGTTGCCGCGCACCACGCGGCAGATCTCCAGGCCGTCCACGTGCGGGAGCATCAGGTCGAGCACCAGCAGATCCGGCGGGCGGGCGGCGATGGCCGTCAGCGCGTCGCGCCCCGACGACAGCACCTCCACGGCGAAGCCGGCCTTCTGCAGATAACGCTCGACGAGCGCGGCGATGTCGCGGTCGTCCTCGACGACCAGGATGCGCGTCATGGGCCGGTCGCGACTCCCTCGAGCGCGACGGTCGGAGCGGCGGCGTACGCGGCAGCGGCCTCGTGCCGCGAGGAGAAGGGCCGGTTCGGCAGCCGGCGGGCCGCCACGCTGAGCGGCACCTCGACGCCGCCGAACGGGTCGGGCGCGACCGCCAGCCGCGCGCCGTCCCATTGGGCCCGATACTCGCCGTCGCCCTGCGGATCGGACCAGCCGCTGCAGAAGGTCAGCGACAGGAGATCACCGATCCGGACGAAGAAATAATCGGATTGGAGGTCGGCGGCCTCCAGCCCGGCCGCCGCCAGCCGCCCGCTCCGCGCGGCGTCCATGCCGGCGAAGAACGGGCGCCAGAGGCGATCTCCCCGATGGGCCTCGAAGAGATGCAAGGCGTGCTCGGCGACGAGCGCCCCCGCGTACGGCGCATCGGTCAACAGGGCCAGGGCGCGGGGCCAGATCCGCTGCTTCACCGCGTCGGGCGCGTTCGCGAAGTCGACCAGCCGGCCGCTCGCCTCGTCCACGAGCGGCGACCGATCCTCGTCGATCCAGCCGTCGTCGTGCCGCCTCGTCGCCAGGAGCACCGTGCGGCGCCGGGGCGCCACGGAGAAACCATCGCGCCGCCAGGCGCCTACGATCGTTTCGGCTACGGCCGCATGATCCGATTGCGCGATGAGCAACAGATGGTCCTCGGTCGAGCGGATGATCACGGACTCCCAATTGTAAGTGACATCCCGCCGGCCGGGTCCGAGGAGGCCTCCGGCCGCGCCCGCTGTCCCCGGGCGTGTGGCCAAGCCGCGCGAAGCAGGCGTCAGAAGAGGTGGGCGATCGCTTGATGGCCCCACGCGAGGCCGAGCAGCGTCGACAGGCACCCGACGACGAGCGAGACGGTCCTCGCCACGGCGTGATGGGTGCCGAGGCGGGCGAGCGGCCATCCGAGCAGGCCCGACAGCGCCGCCATGCCCAGCGTCGAACCGACGCCGAAGAGCGCCACATAGGTCAGCCGCGCCGCGTTCGACGGCAGGGTCGCCAGGACGAGCGCGGTGAGGGCGCCGCTGCCGGCGAGGCCGTGGATCGCGCCGATCAGCAGCGGCCGCCGGGCGAAGGTCCAGGTGCCGACGTGGAGGTGCGCCGGGACGCCCGCGTGCCGGTGCACGAGGCGGCCGTGCCGGTGCACGTGCATCGCGCCGCTCGGCCCCTGCCGGGCGGCGTCGGCGACCGAGCGCAGACCCAGCCCGACGAGCATGAGCGCCACGAGCACCTCGAACGCGCTCGACAGGGCGGCGGGCATCTCCGCGCGGATCGCAATCAGCACGACGCCGACGACGACCAGCGCCAGGGTGTGGCCGAGGCCCCACCAGGCGCCGAGGAGCGCCGCCTTGAAGCCGCTGCGCTCGCGGCTGACGAGCGTCGACACCGCAGCCAGATGATCCGGTTCGAGCGCGTGGCGCATGCCGAGCAGCGAGCCGAATCCGGAACCGGTCAGGATCTCAAACAATGGCATAATGAGTGGCGGACGCTCGCTATCTTACGTGAATCTCCTGCTCATTGCGACGGGCGGCGCCCTCGGCTCCGTCGCGCGCTATCTGTTCTCCTCGCTGGTGTACCGGCTGGTCCCGTCGCTCTTTCCGTTCGGCACCTTCGCGGTCAACGTCGCCGGCTGCGTGGCCTTCGGACTGCTCGTCGGAGCCGCGCAGCAGCGCGTCGCGCTGGCGCCCGGCGGCCGCGCCTTTCTCCTCATCGGAGTGCTCGGCGGCTTCACGACGTTTTCGACCTTTGCGTTCGAAACCTTTCAACTCATGCGAGACGGCCAGTTCTTCTGGGCCGCGCTGAACATCGTCGGCCAGGTGGTCGCCGGCGTGGTGGGCCTGTGGGTCGGGTTTGCGATCGGATCGGCCTGACAGCCCTCCGGCCGATCGCGGCGAGAAGGGGAACACGATGACGATTCCCACCGAAGGCCAGCTCCTGCGCATTTTCGTCGGCGAAGCGGATCGCTGGGAGGGCCGGCCGCTCTTCGAGGCCATCGTCCTCGAAGCGCGCCGGCGGGGGCTGGCCGGCGCGACCGTCATCAAGGGTTTCATGGGCTTCGGCGCGCACAGCCGCATCCACACGGCCAAGCTGCTCGAGCTCTCGCAGGACCTGCCAATCGTCGTCGAAATCGTCGACGCGCCCGAGAAGATCGAGGCGTTCCTGCCGGCCCTGGAGGCGATGGTCGGCGACGGGTTGATCACGCTGGAGCGCGCCGAGGTGCGGCTCTACCGCCCCGGCCGGGGCTGACGCCCCGCGTCGCTCCCGTCAGATGTCCCTCATGCCGTGGCTCCGCGCGAGAAAGTAGATCGCGACCGCCACGAGCAGCGCGCCGTTCACGACCAGCACCCCCGGCGCCGAGAACACGCTCGCGAGGTAGCCGCTCGCGAGGCTGCCAAGCGGCATGCCGCCGCGGAACGCGAGCATGTAGATGCTCATCACGCGCCCCCGCATCTCGTTCGGCGCGATGAGCTGGATGAGCGACGTGACGGTGGAGAAGACGATCATCAGCGCGACGTTGGTGAAGAACAGCAGCGCGTAGCTCACGTAGATCGTCCGCGTCACCGCGAAGAGCATGATGAAGAGGCCGAAGGCCACCTGCACGGCCAGCGTCGCCACGCCCATCCGCTTGAGTCGGCCGAGCCACGCGACGATGAGCGAGCCGGCGATCGCCCCGGCGCCGGCGAACGCCATCATGCGGCTGTATTCGGCGACCCCCGCCTGGTAGATGTCCCTCGCGTACACCGGCAGCAGCGTCAGGACCGGCATGCCGAGGAACGTCGTGGCGAACGCCAGCACGATGAGCGGCGGAATCGCCGGCGTGTGCCTCACGTAGCGCAGGCCGCTGCGCATGTCGTCCAGCATCGGCTGGGTGGTCGCCGGCGGGATGTGCCGCACGTGGAGCGAGACGAGCGCGTAGATCACCACCAGGTACGACAGCGCGTTCAGCGAGAAGAGCGTGCTCATCGGCTCCGGGTCGGTGTCGCGGTACCCCAGGCTCGCGAACAGCGCGAGCACCGCGCCCGCGAGCAGCGGCCCGATCACGCGCGCCACGTTGAACTGGATCGAGTTGAGCGCGATCGCGTTGGTCAGGTCGCGCTTGTCCACGAGCGAGGGGATGAGCGACTGGTACGCCGGCCCCCCGAACGCCTGCGCGCAGCCGGTGATGAACGACAGCGTGAGGATGTGCCAGATCTGGATGTAGCCGGAAAAGACGAGGAGGGCGAGCGTTGCCGCGGTCGCCGTCTGCACGTACTGCGACATCAGGAGCGTCTTGCGGCGGTCGAGCCGATCCGCCAGCACGCCGCCGATGAGCGTGAAGAGCATGATCGGCAGCTGCTGCAGAAACGCGTCGAGCCCGAGGTAGGTCGCCGACCCCGTGATCGCGAGCACCAGCCAGTTGGCGGCCAGGCTCTGCATCCAGGTGCCGACGCTCGACGTGCAGGCGCCGAACCAGAGTATCCGGAAGTCGCGATAGGTGAAGGCGGCGAGCGTCCGGCGCAGGCCGCCGCGGGGATCGCTCGTCGCCGCGCTGACCCCGATGGCGGCTTCAGCGGTCGTCGGTTGTGCCTGGGCGGAATCGGCCAATCGCGGTCCTGGGTGCTGTGCTGACGGCGAAACGGTAGTCTCGCCGGAACGTCAATAACGGCTAAACACCAGTAGCGAAGGAGGTTAGTCCTGCGCACACAAATGTCCGGTATCTTACCTCACTCCACCGCTTGCTTGGTCCGCTGGGGTGCGCTATAGTTTCGCGGAAAGGCGAAAGTTAAGCGAAACCATGCCGCTCGCCCGCGCCGATCTCGAATCGCTGCTTCGCACGCGCCGGCTCGATCGCACCCTGACCACGACGCTCGCCTTGCCGGACCCTGCTGATGAATACGCCATTGGCCCGACCGGCGTTACCACGTTGGACGCGCGGCTGGGGGGTGGGTTTCCGCGCGGCCAGCTCTCGGAGCTCGTCGGGCCGCGCTCGTCGGGGCGCACGAGCCTGCTCCTGCAGATGCTGGCGACGGCGACCGCGCGGGGAGAGCTCGTCGCGCTCGTCGATGCGCTCGACATGTTCGATGTCGAATCGGCGGCGGCGGCCGGCGTCGATCTCGATCGCCTCCTCTGGATCCGCGGGCACGTGGCCGCCAGCCCCGGCCTGTGCGGCGACATGAACCAGCGCGCGATGGAGCAGGCCGTCCGGGCGCTCGCGCTGGTGCTGCAGGCCGGAAACTTCGGCCTGGTCGCGTTCGACGCCGCCGGGGCGCCGGGCGAGGCGCTGCGGCGGCTGCCGTTCACCACCTGGCTCCGGCTGCAGCGGATGGTCGAGGGACGCCAGACGATCTGCGTCCTGGTCGGCGACGGGCCGATGGCCCGCAGCTCGGCGGGCCTGACCGTGCGGCTGGCGGCTCGCGGGGGGAAGGCCGGGCGGGGGCTCGACGTCGAGGTGCGCATCGTACGCGCCCGGGCGCGTCAGCACGAACATGTTTGCCTGTCTCTATCAACCACCTGCGCCTGATCAACCCGCCGCCTCGCCGCTCCTCGCGGCGGTCGCGCAGGCGTTCTCGCCGCGCTACGAGCGGCGCTGCGACGACGCGGTGGCGATCGACGTGAGCGGCCTCGCGCGGCTGGTGGGCGCGCCGCGCGTCATCGGCGAGGAGCTGCGGCGCGCGGCGACCGCACGCGGCGCGCGCGTGCACGTCGCCCTTGCCGCCACGCAGACGACGGCGCTTGTCGTCGCGCTCGCGCGTCCGGGGGTGACCGTCGTCGATCCGGGCGGCGAAGCGGAGGCGCTGGCGCCCATCCCGATTGGCATGCTCGCCAGGATCGCCGAGCGCGCGGGGAGCGCTCCGCCCGCGTCGGCGCCTGGGGGGCACGGCGCCGGCGGTACGTCCGCCGCGGCGGGGATGGCCGTCTTCAAGGCGTGGGGCATCCGCACCCTCGGCGAGCTGGCCGCGCTGCCGGCTGCCGATCTGGCCGCGCGTCTCGGATCGCGGGGGCTCGCCTGGCAGGCCCTGGCGCGCGGCGACGACATCCGCCCGCTCGTGCCGGAGGCGCCCGAGGAGCGCTTCGAGTCGACGCTCGAGCTCGACTGGCCGATTGAGGGGCTCGACCCGCTGTCCTTCGTGCTCACGCGGCTCCTCGAACCACTCTCGACGCGTCTCGAGCGGCGCGATCGGGGCGCCGCCGTGCTCCACGTCGCGCTGCGGCTGGCCACCCGCCGGCCGGCCGAGGGCGAACCGCACGAGGTGCACGCGCGCCGCCTGCCGCTGCCCTCGCCGGTGCGCGACGTGCGGACCCTCCGCACGCTGGCGCTCCTCGATCTCGAGTCGCACCCGCCCGGCGCGCCGATTGACGCCGTGACCGTCGTCATCGACCCGACCCCCGGCCGCGTGCTGCAGCACACGCTGTTCGCGCGCGCCGTGCCGACGCCCGATCAGCTCTCGACGCTGTTGGCCCGGCTGGGCGCGCTGATGGGGCAGGACCGGATCGGCGCGCCGGCGACGGTGGATTCGTATCGCCCCGGCGCCGTAGCGATGGAGCCGTTCGCGACCGACCACGACCCGGCGTCTCGCCCTCCCACACCGCCCCGTCCGGTCCTGGAGCCGGCGGCTCCCGTGCTCAGTTTTTCCGTGCGCCGCTGCCGCCGGCCGGTTCCCGCGCGCGTCACCGTCGAGGCCGAACGGCCCGTTCGCGTCACGACGGATCGCCGTGGCTTCGCGGGCGGCGGCGTGGTGGGGTGCGCCGGTCCCTGGCGGACGTCGGGCTATTGGTGGGCCGGGACATCAGGCGCGGGCGCTCGCGCCTCCGACCGCTGGAACAGGGACGACTGGGATGTCGCGCTCGCCGACGGCGTCGTCTACCGGATCTTCCGCGACCGCGAGACGGACGGTTGGTTCATTGACGGGATCGTTGATTGACCGCGCAAGACACCCAGGACAAAGGACGCGAAGGATCTCTCCGTGTCGTCGCCCTACATCGAGCTCCACGCCGCCTCCGCGTTCAGTTTTCTTCAAGGCGCCTCGCTTCCTGAGACGATCGTCGATCGGGCCGCGGAGCTCGGCTACCCGGCGCTCGCGCTGCTCGATCGCGACGGCCTGTACGGCGCGCCGCGCTTTCACAAAGCCGCGCTGGCGGCCGGGATCCGGCCGATCGTCGGGGCGGAGCTGACGATCGCCGTCACCGCCGAGGCCGAGGGCGAGAGTCTACGCTCGAGCCCGAGGCACGGCGAAGCCGCGCCAGGCGTGGGGGTGGGCTCGCTGCGACGTTCTGTCCTGGATACGCGCGAGCACCACCGTGCGAGCGCGTCAGGCGTGGGGGTGGGCTCGCTGCGACGTTCTGTCCTGGATACGCACGAGCACCACCGTGCGAGCGCGTCAGGCGTGGGGGTGGGGCCCCACGCAAGTAATGAAGGGTGGCTGTTACCCGTCCTGTGCGAATCGGCCGAAGGCTATCGAAACCTCTGTCGTCTGATCACGCGCATGAAGATGCGCGCGCCCAAAGGGGCCGGCGCGCTCGCGCTCGACGATCTGGACGGGATGACCGGGGGGCTGGTGGGGCTGGCCGGCCGCCCGGCGCTCGACACGGGCCGCTTCGGCGTCGGCGGCCTGCTGGATCGCCTCGTGGGCCTGTTCGGCCGCGATCGCCTGTACGTCGAGCTGCAGCGCCATTACCGCCGCGACGAGGAAGCGGCCAACGAGACGCTGGTCGAGATGGCCGCGGCGTTCCGCGTCCCGCTCGTCGCCACCAATGGCGTCCGCTTCGCCCGGCCGGCCGAGCGGCCGCTGTTCGACGTGCTGACGTGCATTCACCACCACACCGATCTCGCGCGCGCGGGCCGCCGGCTGGCCCCCAACGCCGAGCGCTGCCTGAAGCCTCCCGTTGACATGGCGGCGCTGTTCGCCGATCGCCCGGACGCGGTCGCGCGCTCGCGCGATCTCGCCGATCGGCTGCAGTACACGATGGCCGACCTGGGGTATCGCTTTCCGGAGTATCCGGTCCCCGCGGGCGAGACGCAGCCGTCGTTTCTCCGCCGGATTGCCGACGTCGGCGCGCGCGATCGGTACCGGCCCTATCACGATCGCGCGCGCGCCCAGATCGCGCGCGAGCTGGATCTCATCGAGAAGCTCGATCTCGCCGGCTATTTCCTGATCGTCTGGGACCTGGTGAACTTCTGCCGCCAGCACGACATCCTCGTGCAGGGCCGCGGATCGGCCGCCAACAGCGCCGTCTGCTACAGCCTCGGCATTACCGCGGTCGATCCGGTCGGCATGGAGCTGCTGTTCGAGCGCTTTCTCTCGGAAGAGCGCGGCGAATGGCCCGACATCGATCTCGACCTGCCGAGCGGCGACCGCCGCGAGCGCGTCATCCAGCACGTGTACGACAAGTACGGCCCGCTCGGCGCCGCCATGACCGCCAACGTCATCACCTATCGCGGCCGGAGCGCCGCCCGCGAAGTGGGCAAGGCGATGGGGTTCGATGCCGGGCAGGTGGACCGGCTGGCGAAGGTGATGAACCACTTCGAGTTCACCGATCCCGCCGACGCGCTGCCGCGGCATCTGGCGGCCGTCGGGCTCGATCTGAACACGGATCGCGTGCGCCTGTTCGCGCGGCTCTGGGGCGAGATGCAGGATCTGCCGCGGCATCTCGGGCAGCATTCCGGCGGGATGGTGATCTGCCGGGGGCATCTCGACGCGGTCGTCCCGCTCGAGAACGCCAGCATGCCCGGCCGCGTCGTCGTCCAGTGGGACAAGGACGACTGCGCCGACATGGGCATCGTGAAGGTGGATCTCCTGGGCCTGGGGATGATGGCCGTGCTGCAGGAGGCCATCGCGCTCGTGAACGGCGGCGCGGCGGTCGCCGCAGAGACCGCAGAGACGCTCCCGGGCGAGGAGCAGGCCCTTCTGCGACGTTCTGTTCCAGATATGTCCGAGCGCAGCGCCCGCGGCTCGAGCGAGCGCGAACGCGCGAGTGAGGCGAGCGGGGGTGGGGCCCCGCGAGCAGTGAAAAACGGCGCGAGGGCATCAGGCGCGGGGGTGGGGCCCCGCGCCATGAAGATTGACCTCGCGCACCTGCCGGCCGACGATGCGGCGGTCTACCGGATGCTCTGCGCGGCCGACACGATTGGCGTCTTCCAGGTCGAGTCGCGGGCGCAGATGGCGACGCTGCCGCGCCTCAAGCCCGCCTGCTTCTACGACATCGTCGTGCAGGTCGCGATCATCCGTCCGGGCCCCATTGTCGGGCAGATGGTGCATCCGTACCTGAACCGGCGCGCGGGGCGCGAGGAGATCCGCTATCCGCATCCGTCGCTCGAGCCGTTCCTGGCGCGGACGCTGGGCGTGCCGCTCTTTCAGGAGCAGTTGCTCCGCATGGCCATGGTCGCCGCCGGGTTCAGCGGCGG
>Ga0326597_10004232_pt1 | contig 20276 bp, 18 predicted proteins | sample RVTome_12_FD_203789 | JGI IMG/M metagenome (GOLD analysis project Ga0326597, IMG submission 203789) | Soil microbial communities from uranium-contaminated site in the Upper Colorado River Basin, Wyoming, United States - RVT100D185 | ecosystem: Environmental > Terrestrial > Soil > Contaminated >...
CACTACTTTCATTCCCGAGGCCAAGCCGACGAGTCGATACTGGCAATGCGCGTGCGGACCTTCATGGCGATGATCGGCTCCAGGGCGCTGGACGCACCCTACGAATGGAGCGCGTGGGTCGGGTGGGCAATTGAGGCCGGGGTACCGCAGAAAACGGTGGATGCCATCCGCGAACGGAAGCCACTGGACGCGCTCACCGCTGAAGATACCCTGGTCTTGGAGTTCTGCTCGCAGCTCGTGGGCGGCGACCATCATGTAAGCGACGCGGTGTTCGCGCAAGCGCGCGAGCATTTCGGTGTGCAAGCCCTAGTCGAACTCGTCGGCACGCTCGGTTATTTTGCAATGATCGCGTATCCGCTCAATGCCTTCGAGATGGAAATGACCGCTGCGCAGAAAGCCAAGCGCAAGCCGTTCGAGGCGTTGCGTTACGATTCGCAGCCGAAGGAATCGCTTAGCGTCGCTCCAACTGGGCCGCTGCAGATGAGCCCGCGGACCAAGGCAGGCTCGGCGCGTCTTCCGTTGGTTACTGAACATGAGGATCTGCCACCGCCGCTGCAGCACTTTTTTGATCGGATCGTCAGGAATCGCGGGCGCGTTGATGCGCCGTATCAAGTTCTGCTGAACAGTCCCGACTTTGCCGAGCGCGTTGCCTACGTCGCCAGCTATTTTCTTTATGAGTCGCCGTTCGCAGCTGTGCCCAAGGCTTTGACCTGGCTCGTTACCGCGCGCGAATTCGATTGCGCTTATGCGTGGCAAGCTGCGCGGGTCTTGGCGCGCAAGGCCGGAGTCGAGCAGCGGTCCATCGACGCCCTCGGGAACCGCGATGTGCCGTCCAGTCTAAATCCCGAACAGCGCGCGCTCTGCAATTTTTGCCACCAGCTCCTGCGTGGGAACCACCATGTCAATGACGCCACCTACCAGGCTGTCCTCGAGTGGCTCGGTCTCAAAGCGGTCGTACAAGTGGCGGCCACATTGGGCTATGTCGCGATGATGTCGATCATCGCGAATGCCTTCGAACTGGACGTGCCGAGCGAAAACCCAGAGCTAGTGCTCTAAGGCACACGCGGGTGACCTACTCGGCGCCGTCGTGGGTTGCTATCGCGACCACCGCCGGCTTGCTGGAACGGTTGCTCCAGGCATGATTGCTTCCGCGCAGCACGACGAAGTCACCCGCCTGCAAGCGCACTTCCTGCGTATCCAGCACGAGGACGATTTCGCCTTCCTGCACGATGCAGCAATCGAGCGTGCGTGTTTTCTGCATATAGGGGTGCGGGGCTGTCGGAGAATACGTGGAGGCGCCGAGCGAACCCATCGCGCGGAAATATGCCTGGACTTGCGCAGCGCCGACTTTTCCGGCCCATACACTATCCGGCGGAAACGTATCGACGCGCATCACTGATCCGTTCGCCGGTGGTTCGATGCTATGCGGCAGATGCAGCGTTTCCAGTACGATCTTTGCGGGCGTGCCGTCGGTAACCCAGAGACGCTGCGAGGCAAAGCCGGGACGTGCCGGATCGATACGGACATCGGGCGTCGGCCCGTCGCTCACCAGGCAGGACTTGCCGGCCTCGCGGTCCGTGACGACGATTCGGCGCACGGGCTTCACTCCCGCCGGAAGCCTTTGATTCGGATCCGCGCGCATGATCTTGTCGTTGCCCTGTGCGAGTCCGACAGGCCCGTCGACGAAGGTTGCGGCAATCATGTCGAAGGCAACCCGGCCACCAGATTCATTGCGGCTCGACCACTGATGCCAAGCGCCGACATCGATGACGATGTCGCCCGGGGTCCACTGAATTTCTCCGTCGTCCAGGACGAGCGTTCGCTCTCCATCGAGCAGTATTGCGTAGTCTACAGTTTCGGTCTTATGCATGCCGCCGGAATACGCGTTCTCGCCGCCGCGATCCCAGCGCCGTGTGAGCGGATGTTCGACAGGCGCATGCGCAGCAACAATTGTCTTATCGTCGGCGGCCACGTAGTCGCGTGCTTTACCTAGCCCCTGAACGACTCTCCAGTGTCCACCCTTGGGTGGGCCAGGAAAATCATAGTGCAAACTGCCGTCGTCGGTATTGCCGGACAAGGGCGCCGGGCTCTTGTTCCAGACCCAGAAATCGATATGCCCGCGACCAGAGCCCATGGAAGCTTCGTGCATTGCCGGAGCGGGTCCATCCCAGAACACTTTCGATCGGCCTTGCTCGTCGTTGCCGGTTACGACGCGGCGGATCGGCTTTAATCCTATTGCCATGATCGCTTGCTCCTGGTCCGATGTGACATCTTGATGCCGAGAGTTTACTTCAGCGTGCGGCATTGAGCGGCCTCTTTCGCAGCGCCACGGCATGCATATAGGGAATCGTTGCGCGGCTTATGGTAGGTTCGGACGGTTTGCGTCGCTGGCTACACAAGGAAGAATAGTGAGAGACAACAAATCGGCGGCCAGTGCGAAGGCGAGCGCGTCGCTCGTTACGCGTCCCTTCGTCCTGCTTTGCGCTGCGATGTTTCTTGGCTATGCGAACCAGTGGGTGCTGACCCCGACGATCCCGTTGTATGTGGACGCTATGGGAGGCTCGGCATTCCTTGCCGGACTGGCGCTGCTCGCCTTCTCGGTTCCGAGCTTCGGGGCCCGACCCTTCGTGGGGCGCCTGGCCGATAAATGGAGCGCGGTAGGTGTGCTCGCTGTCGGATTGGTTCTGCTTGCCTTTGGCAGCCTGCTGTTCCTGATACCCTTGTTCGCGATGCTCTTCATCGCGGGGATTATTCGCGGGCTAGGCTGGGCCGGCATCAATACCGGGGGCTATACTTCGCTGGCGATGACCGCGCCCGCGGAGCGGCGTGGCGAGGCTGCCGGCTACTACACCAGTGTCACTGCGAGCGCGAATATCTTCTTTCCGGCCCTGGGGCTATGGATCATCGCCGGACATGGCGGTTTCGAACTGGTCTTCTGGCTGTCTGCCGGGCTTGCCGCGTTGGGGCTACCGATCGCCCTAAGACTCGACAGACACAGCGTTGCGACAGCCCCACCTCACAGCGCTCAAGACACACCTACGGCCAGCCTGATCGATCGCAGTGTGCTTCTGGCAACCGGCCTGAACCTTTGCTCGACCCTGGCCAATCCCGCTGTCATGGCCTTTCTGCCCTTGTACGCACGTTCGCTAGGCATTGAAAACATCGGCTTGTTTTACATCCTCGCCGGCGTTACGAACATCGTGATCCGGCCGATGCTCGGCAAATGGTCGGATGCGTTCGGCCGCGGACCATCGATTGCCATTGGCCAGGGTGCACAACTGATCGGCCTCGTTTTAATCCTTGTCGCTGATGCACTGCCGCTCATTCTCATCGGCGGGGTGTTTTTTGCGCTCAGTTCAGCGCTCATCGGCTCGAGCACCACGGCCCTGGCGATGGACCTGTCCAACCCCCATCGGCGCGGCCAGGCGATGGCAACCTACAGCATCTCCTATCAGATGGGTGTTGGCTTGGGCTCGATTCTCGCGGGAGCCATAGCAGATCTCGTGAGTCTTGCCGCCATGTACGTGGGGTCGATCGTGATCACAATCGTGGGCATGTGTATGCTCGCGCACGCGTGGAAGTCCTTTCCTCGCCCCGTTCGCTGACCGCGCCTACAGGCGCTCTACTATCTGCTGGCAAAATCGCCGCTGAATGTCCGGCTACTCGATTCGGCCGAAGTTGGCCAACCCGCGGCGCAAGCGCTCGACTCCATCCGCAAGGCGATCTTCGTCGGCGGCGAAGCACCAGCGCACGAACCCTTCCCCTTCCGGTCCGAACGCTGCCCCTGGGGCAAGCCCCAGGCCTGCTTCAACCGCCATGCGCTTACAGAACGCGAGGCTGTCGGTCATCCCGGCAATGCGGAAGAATGCGTACATTGCGCCGGGAGGCAGCGCCGCTTGTACGCCATCAATCTCGCGCAGTCGCGCCACCAGAAAATCACGAGCGCGACGAAAGCGCGCGACGGTTCGTGCGACCACTGGCTCGCCATGAATAATGGCTGCCAGTCCCGCTTTTTGAATGAATCCCGGTACACACGAGCTGTTGAACTCGATCAGCTTGGCGATCTCCGGAACCAATGCGTGCGGGGCGACGATCCAGCCCAAGCGCCAGCCAGTCATCAACCAGGATTTCGAAAACGTGTTTGTGACGAGCACGCGCTCATCGCGTTCAGCGAGATCGAGAAACGACGGCGAGCAGCCGGAGGATGCCTCGAAGTAAAGGCGTTCGTAGGCGTCGTCGGCGACGATCCAGATGCCGAGTCGGCGACAGCGTTCGAGCACTGCTCGCTGGCCCTCACGCTCTAGCGTCCAACCGGTGGGGTTGCTCGGAGCATTCAGGTAGAGCGCACGCGTATCCGGTGTGAGCGCGCTCAATAGACGCTCCACTTGCAACGACCATTGCCACTCACCGTCGCTGCCTTTCGCAAATTCGAGCGGCACCGGCACGATCTCCGCTCCCATGAGGCGCGGCGCGGAGGTGATGTTTGGCCACAGCGGCGTTACCGCGACGACTCGATCGCCCGGACCGATCAGCGCTTGCGAGATCAGCATGATGGCTGCCATGCCGGAATTGGTGACCACGATCTCCTCCATCGGCACGGGCCGATGCAGCCGCGAAGCGTAAGCAGCGATCGCCTCACGCAATTCGGGGATGCCATAATTGTGTGTGTAAAACGTTTCACCGTTTGCCAGCGCCTCATTGGCGGCTTTGCGAATGAACTCCGGGGTCACCTCGTCGGGCTCGCCGAACCAGAACGGCAGCACGTCGCGTTTGCCCAGTCCTGCATTGGCGACTTCACGGATTTTCGAGGACGCAATGGCCCGAACGTTGGCATGGGCCTCGATAGGATAGCGCTGCATAGACTCTCCCCCACCGGGCAGTAGCCTTAAGCCGCACCCGATAGCCTGGCTGTCTGAAGATATGGTCAGCGCATTGTAACTTGCCTGTTAGAATGCGCGCGGTCCGAGGGGACGCAAGCCAGACCGCGATCTGCTCAAGCAAGGAGGGGGTCATGTTCGCCAACCTGATGCCGCAAGAGCCGCCGTTCTTCGAGATGTTCGCGGCGCTAGCCATCAGCTGTCAGGCTGCGATGGGGTTGGGTACGTTGTTCGGCGGCTGGCGGATCGTCAAGACCATGGGCCAGCGCATCACTAGGCTGAAACCCTTGGGTGGATTTGCGCATCGGCCAGTGGCGCGTGCACGTTGTCTCTGGCAACCTGGCCAGGCATTCCGGTGTCGACCACGCATACAATCACCGGGTCTATCATAGGTGTCGGGACGGTCCGTGGCGTCAATGCGGTGCGCTGGGGGGTGGCCGGCGGGATCGTCTAGGCGTGGATACTCACGATTCCCTGTTCGGCTTTCATTGCCGGCGTCGCCTGGTATGTGGGGCAATCGTTCCTGTAGACAGAGGCAGTTGAACCAAACCTGGAAAGGAAAAAGCCTATGAGTGCCCAGCGTTCGGCAATGCATGCGGGTGAGGCAGTAGCGGAGGCGCTGCGCGCCGAAGGTGTCGAGAGAGTCTACAGCGTGCCGGGCTCGCATATCCATCCGCTGTACGATGGGTTGAGCCGCGTGCCATCGATCCGTTTCATTACCTGCAAGACGGAACCGAACACCTCCTTGATGGCCGACGCCTATGGTCGTCTGACTGGCAAGCCGGGCGTGTGCGTGGTAACCGCCGGGCCCGGCGGCCTTAATTCTATGGCCGGGGTGGCGCAGGCCTACGGCGCCGCGTCGCCCATGATTCATATTGGTGGCGCGGTGCCGCTCAAGGCCGATCTGGAAGCTTTTCACGGCGTCGACAACCCTGCGTTTGTCCATGAGATGTTCAAGCACATCACCAAATGGAGCGCCCGGGTTGAGCGTATCGAAGAAATTCCCGACGTTCTGGCCAAAGCGTTTCATATCGCGCGCAGCGGCCGGCCCGGCCCCGTGCACGTAGAGCTCCCGCGCCTGTCGGACTACAGCGAATACATTCTGAGCCAAGAGCCGACGGTGCTGCCGGCATATCAGCCTGTTCCTACCGTGGTTCCAGAACCCGACTCACAAGACGTGGAGCGTATCGCCGCGCGGCTGATGGCGGCCCGCTCTCCGGTCCTCGCCGCGGGCAAAGGCATAATCCGCAAACGTGCCATGGCAGAGCTCGCGGAATTGTCGCTCAAGCTGCAGGCGCCGGTGATCTTTGCTCAGGATGCGATAGGGGTGATCCCGGAAGACCATCCCTTTTTCGCCGGTCACTTCGCGCATCATCGCAGTTATCCTCTGTGCACCGACGCGCTGCAGCGCACCGACTTAATCCTTGGCGTGGGGCTACGCTCCGGCGCGGCCGAAATGACCGAGCTCACGGAAAAAGCACTCGAACGCAATCTCATTTTGGTTGGATTCGACGATGCGGCGAGTGCCCGCTATCAGGGGGACGATCAGAAAGTCGCCGACCCGAAACTGTTCCTGGCAGCCCTGCTCAGGCAGCTTGGCAATTATCAGCGTCCACGCGATGCAGCGCGCACCGCGCAGATGGCGGAAGCCAAAGCAAACGTGCGGCGCAATCTCGCCGCCCAGAACGAGCCCCACAAGAACGACCAGCCCATCCATCCGGGCATTCTCATGCATGCCATGAATGCAGTGCTGGGCGATGATGCAATGGTCGCAAGCGACGTGGGCAATTGCCAGATGTGGGCGCGCACGTTTCGTCGCATCGCAACTCCTGAATCGTTCATGCAGTCCGGGGTCTGGAATGCGATGAGTTATGCCTTGCCAACCGCGATCGTCGCCAAAATGGAGTTTCCAAATCGCGATGTCGTGGCGCTCGCCGGCGATGGCGCGTTTCTCATGACCATCGGCGATCTGCCTACCGCTGGGGAGTATGGCGCGAATATTCTTATGGTCATTCTGAACGACGGAGCTTTTGGCCAGACCTTCATGCAACAGACCAACATTTACGGCCACACCTACGGAACGACGTTCAAGAGCCCCAACTTCGCCGAGATCGCGCAGGCCTGCGGGGCCGAGGGTATCCGTGTCAGCGACCCCAAGGAGGTCGAAGGCGCCCTGCAGCAGGGCTTAGCCGCCACCAAGCATCAGCCGGCATTGATCGAGGTTATGGTGGCCGAGCACGCATATCCGAAAATCTAACGATCGAATTGGCGCCGAGCCCGATAGCACCCCGACCATCACTACGATCGAGACGAATCATGGCAGAGTTTCTTAAGCGACGCATCGACCAGGCACAATCGGAAGCCGCGGATCTGGAGGTCAAGCAGACCGTAGAGCGCATCATTGGCGATATCGGTAAACGCGGCGATGCGGCGGTGCGCGAGCTATCGGCGCAGTTCGATCGCTGGTCGCCTGGGAGCTTTCGACTGGGCGAGAGCGAGATCGGTGCGCTCATGCGCAGTGTCCCGGAAGCAACGCTTGCGGACATTCGCTTCGCGCAGCAGCAGATCCGCACGTTCGCGCAGCACCAGAAGGCGGCGTTGCGCGATCTCGAGGTGGAGGTGCGTCCCGGCGTCAAGCTCGGTCACCGGAACATTCCGGTCGAGAGTGTCGGCTGTTATGTGCCCGGCGGACGCTATCCGATGGTGGCATCCGCGCATATGAGTGTTGTTACTGCGAAGGTCGCGGGCGTAAAACGCATCATTGCCAGCACGCCCCCGAACGCTGGGGTCCCAAATGCAGAGACGGTAGCCGCAATGGCGCTTGGCGGTGCCGACGAGATCTACGTACTCGGGGGTGTGCAAGCGGTTTGCGCGATGGCGCTCGGCACTGAAACCATCAAGGCGGTAGACATGCTGGTCGGCCCGGGCAACGCCTACGTCGCCGAGGCCAAGCGCCAGCTCTTTGGACGCGTGGGCATTGATCTGCTCGCTGGGCCTACCGAAATTCTGGTGATCGCCGATGACAGCGCGGACGCCGAGATGGTCGCGGTCGATTTGCTGGGACAGGCTGAGCATGGACCTACCAGTCCGGCGATCCTCGTCACGACATCGCGTGAGCTTGCCGAGGCGCTGCCGGCAGAAATCGAACGCCAGTTGAAGGTGCTGCCCACTGCTGATGTCGCCGGCGTGGCGTGGCGCGACTATGGGGAGATCATCCTGGTCGCGAGTCTCGAGGAGGCGCTGACTGAAGCGGACCGGATCGCGGCCGAGCACGTCGAGGTGCTGACGCGCAATCCACGCTGGTTTCTCGAACGTATGCACAATTACGGCGCCCTCTTCCTCGGACCCGAGACCAACGTGTCGTACGGCGACAAGGTCATAGGCACGAACCACACCCTGCCTACGCGCGGGGCAGCGCGCTATACCGGCGGCTTGTGGGTTGGCAAGTTCATTAAGACCTGCACCTATCAGGAGGTGACGCCCGCAGCCAGCGTCGAGATCGGCGAATACTGCTCCCGCCTTTGTGCGATCGAACGTTTCTGGGGCCACAAAGAGCAAGCCGATCTCCGACTCAGACGCTATGGCGGCCAGGACGTTGGCCTGCATCGCGTCGGATCCAAGAAGACATGACACCAACGGCCAGCCTACCGGCGTCATTGAGCGGCTGCCGTTTGGACGGTCGGATCGCATTGGTAGCTGGCGGGGGGCGCGGAATCGGGTTGGCGTCGGCGATCGGATTAGCGCAAGCGGGCGCTGACGTTTATCTTCTCAGCCGCACCCTCAGGGAACTGGAGCAGGCTGCGGATTTGATTCGTGCGGACGGTGGCGTGGCCAATACGTTAGTGTGCGACGTTACGAACAGCACGGAGATGCAAGCGGCGATCGCGCGAATTCCGCAACTCGATATCCTCATCAACAACGCCGGCAGCAATCTGCCCGAGCCATTTGTCGACGTGACCGAAGAGCGGCTCGATCGAGTTCTTGACTTGAACGTGCGTGCAGCGTTTCTCGTTGCGCAAGCCGCCATCCGTAAGATGTTGGACGCGCCAAATCGCAAAGAACGTGGTGCTGCGGTGGTTAATATCTCCTCGCAGATGGGGCACGTCGGTGCGCCGCTGCGCAGCGTCTACTGCATGACCAAACACGCCCTGGAAGGATTGACCAAAGCCCTTGCGGTCGAACTCGCGCCACACAATATTCGCGTCAACGCCATCGCTCCGACGTTCATCGAAACGCCGCTGACGGCACCTTTCTTCGACGAGCCGCAGTTCCGTGAGTGGGTGCTGAACCGTATCCCGCTTGGACGCCTAGGCAAGCTCGACGAGGTCACGGCCGCAATCGTGTTCCTCGCTTCGCCAGCGGCATCGCTGATCACCGGAACCAGCCTGCTGGTCGACGGGGGCTGGACGGCGCAGTAAGGCGCGGGTTATAAGGCGGGGCACGATACCGCCTATAGGGCGGGAACCGTGCCTGGTGCACCGAGCATGTTCTGTCCGGCGTAGAATGTTTTGGCACAGCGTAGCGCGTATTCGCACGCGCCGCATTTGGTACGAGGAGAAAGTCAATGGGGCAAGTTCTTGGGTTGGGCATGACGCACTATCCGGGTCTGTCGTACAAAGGCAACATGTGCCTGCGTATCCAGAAGTGCCTGGACGATCCGGCGCTACCGGAAAAATTTCGCGCGCAAGAAGACTGGCATCCAACCATGCGCGCGCAGTGGGACAACGATCAAGGCCAAGCGCACTCGGATAAGCACCGCCAGGACCTGATTGACAACTTCCGCAGGATTCGCACGGAGCTCGATGCCTTCAACCCGGATTTCGTGTTGCTCTGGGGAGACGATCAGTACGAAAACTTCCAGGAGGACTGCGTGCCGCCGTTCTCGGTTCTGGCCTACGAGTCGGTTGAATTTCAGCCGTGGAAAGGAAATAAGCGCGGACGTAATTCCTGGGACGAGCCCGAGGAGCAGACATTTGCGGTTAAAGGCCACCGCAAAGCCGGCAAGTATCTGGCGAGCGCACTGCTCAAGGAAGGCATCGATGTCGCCTACGCCTATAAACCGCTTCACCACCCCCTAGGCCACGCCTTTGCGAACTCGGTAATGTACCTGGACTACGATCGCAAGGGTTTCCCCTACCCGGTCGTGCCATTCGCCGTCAATGCCTATGGCCGTTGGCTGGTCGCGGGGCACGGCGCTCCGATGTTCCCATCCGCTGCCGCCAAGTTCGGGCCCCGCGAAGATCTCGACCCGCCGGCGCCGCAGCCCTGGCGCTGCTTCGACGTCGGCGCCGCCATTGGCCGCGCGCTGGAAGCCAGCCCGTGGCGCGTGGCGGTAATTGCTTCATCGAGCTGGAGCCACTCCTTCCTGGTGGAGAAGCATGGACGCATGTTTCCCGATGTCGAGTCCGATAAGCGTTATTACGAGGCGCTGCGCACCGGTGACTGGAAATTCTGGCGCAACACCGCGATCGAGGAAGTCGAAGATCGCGGGCATCACGAAGTGCTCAACTGGTTTTGTCTCGCCGGAGCGATGGATGCGCTCGGCCATCGCAAACCGAACGAGTCGGTATTTCTGGAGTCATGGATCTCGAATTCGGACAAGGTGTTCGCCGTGTTTCGGCCCGCTTAGTCTCGAGCAGCAAGCGTAAAAAAGGCCGCGCTGTGCGCGGCCTTTTGCAGCATACGCCCGACATTATTTGCGCGGACGCTTCAACCCGAGCAGCTTCGCCGCATTGCCACCGATGATCTGATCCTTCTGCGCACGGGTCAGCCCTTTCGTGCCATTCACGAAATCGACCGGTTTGTAGTAGCCCATGTCGTAAGGGTAGTCGGTGCCGATCACGACGTGGTTCGCACCCCACAGATTGACCAGGTGTTGCAGCTGTTTTTCGCCGAACACCATGGTGTCGAAGTAGATCTTCTTCATGTAGTGATTGGGCGTGCGCGTAATGAAGTCGTGGCATTCGGGGCGTACGCGATAGGCGTGATCCATGCGTGCCGGGTAGTGTCCGAGATAGCCGCCACCGTGCGCCGCGACGAATTTGAGCTTCGGGTAACGCTCCAGCACGCCACCGAAGACGATGTGCGAGACCGCAAAGGTCGTGTCCAGTGGATTGCCGATCACGTTGGTCAAAAAGTGTGGTCCCAGCCGACTCGTGTCGGTAAACCCGCTTGGATGCATGAAGATCACCGAGCCCAGCTCTTGCGCTTTCGTCCACAGCTTATCGAAGCGCGGATCCGAGAGTTCGACCTTGCGAATGTTGGTGCCGATCTCCATGCCGCGAAAGCCAAGTTCCTGCGTGCAGTACGCCAGTTCACGCACCGCGAGTTCAGGCTCTTGCATAGGCACCGTTGCGAGCGCAACAAAACGATCCGGATGTGCGGCCACGATCGAGGCTAGATTTTCGTTGATGATGCGCGACGTTTGGCGGCACAGATCCGTCTCGATACGGTAGTAATACTGCATGGGCGAGGTGGAAATCGCCTGTACGTCGATCCCCATTTTGTCCATATCGGCCAGACGCTGCTTGACCGAGGTGAGCTTGGCATCGAGTTCCTGGCGCAACTGGTGCTGGCGATCGGCCGTACGCTGACTGCCATGGCGCTGAATCGGATCCGGCGACGGAACCGCGGTTTGCTTCGCGATCGCATCGGCCTCGGGGGTATGTACGTGGCAATGCAGATCCACCGCAAAACTCTTATTGCCGCGCTTGACGATCTTGCGTCCTTTGCTGGCACTTTCCGCTGCAGCGCGCGGCGCGCATGTGAACATCATCTAAGCCTTCTCCTCTAAATCCATCGTTCGCTCCCTCGCGTGATGCTGCTCAATTGCGATATATAGCACGAATCCTCTGCCGGCTCGCGCTGATGGATAATGTCGCAATCGAACGCCCTTGCCTAGCTTGCGGAGTGCCTATGCAGCTGACGTTTCAACAAGCGATCGAACTAGCCGTGATTAGCCTCACCCGGTATGGCATGGCAGCGGATAACGCGCGTCAGGTCGCAGATCATTTGCTGGAGGCCGCATTGTGCGGCCATGAATTTTCAAGTCTGCCGCGGTTGCTCGCGATCGTCGAGGAATTAAAGGCCAAACCGCCTGCCGGACCGATCCTTGTCAGCCGCGATGACGGCTGTTGCGCTCATATCGATGGCGGTGACAACATCGCTTACGTGGTTTCCCTGCGGGCCGTGAATAAAGCTATGGAGATCTGCCGGCGCCAGGGGGTTGCTGTCGTTACCGCGAACAATACCTGGTTCAGCGGCCGCTGCGCCTACTACGTCGAACGTGCGGCGCGCCAAGGGTTCGTTGCGATGCATACGACCAACACGACTGCACGGGTGGCTCCATTTGGCGGAACCGATCGTCTGATGGGTACTAATCCATTCGCTATCGCGTTTCCCAGCACGGACGATCCCGTGGTGATCGACATCGGCACCTCGGCCATTACCTGGGGCGATGTAGTACTCGCACGCGCCAAAGGCGAATCTTTGCCCCCTGGAGTCGCCGTCGGTACCGACGGACGGATCACTCTCGATGCGAACGCTGCACTCGAGGGGGCATTCTTGCCTTGGGGCGGTCCGCGTGGCAGCGCGCTCGCATTGGCGGTCCAGCTCCTTGGGATCTTGGCCGGCAGCCAGGTCGTCATCAACGACACCTGCAATTACGGACTATTCTTTGTCGTCATCGATCCGGAGCGCGTAATTCCCGGAGGCGGGTTCAAAGCACAGGTCTCCGCGTTGCGACGAGCGGTGCTCGCTACCCGGCCCCTTTCATCCGAAAGCGCAGTCCGTGTTCCTGGCGACGGCAGTCAAGCTCGGCGTAAACAGGCGTTGCAGTCAGGAGTCATCACACTGGATGACAAGGTCTACGCGCGAATCTTGGAGCTTACTTCGTAGGGGACAGACCACGTTTTCCTTTCGGTAAACGTGGTCTGTCCCCTACACCTAAATCATGCACAACGACATCATAATCATCGGTGCCGGAGCGGCCGGACTCGCCGCGGCCGCTGAACTCGCGGCACACAAGCGCCGGACGCTGGTGCTTGAAGCGCGCGATAGGATAGGCGGGCGTTGCTGGTCGCGGCACGAAGGCGGGCTGAGCGTTCCGATCGAGATGGGCGCCGAATTCATACACGGTCGCCCCGCGGTGACGCTGACTTTACTACAGCAGTCGGGCATCGAGGCGGTCGAGCGCACGGGTAGCCGCTGGTTTCATCAGTCGGGAAAAATTCGACCCAGAGCCAGGGACGAAATCATGACTCGAATCCAGCAGGCCATGAAGCAAGCTGGAGCACCGCGCCCCGACGTGTCATTTCAGGCCTACCTCGATCACGATTTGCGGGATTGGCTTGTGTCCGCCGAACGGACCTTCGCGCGCCGAATGGTGGAAGGCTACGATGCCGCCGATCCCCAGCACGTGAGCGCGCGCTCTATTGTCGAGGAATGGACTCGCGAAGACACAGGAAACGATGCGACGTACCGCCCACGCGGTGGTTATGGTGCGCTGATGGGCGCGCTGGCGAGTCGACTGGCGGGCAGCGCGGTCCGCCTGCAGTTGCAGAGCATAGTGCACAGCGTGCAGTGGAGTCGCGGGCGGGTCGTCGTTGAGGGGAGCGTTCTTGGCACGCCATTTCGGGAACAAGCGGCCCGCGTCATCGTGACGTTGCCGCTCGGTGTGCTGCAACTTGCGCGGGATGCGACAGGAGCAGTTCGTTTTGTGCCGCCGCTCCAGCAGAAAAGGCGCGCGCTCGACGGCCTCCTTTCCGGGCCGGTCACTCGGCTCGCCCTGCGGTTTCGGACTGCATTCTGGGAGGACGTGGACGCGGGCCGCTACCGAGACGCCGGTTTTCTGCAGTCGGCGGGCGCAGCGTTTCCGACGTTCTGGACGATGCTGCCGATGCGCGTGCCGCTGCTCATCGCTTGGGCTGGTGGTCCGAGGGCGCTGCGCATGGCCGGCATGGACACACCCGCCAAAATTCGGCGGGCAGTTACCAGCCTGCAGCGCTTCTTCGGCGCAAGAGTCGACGTCGAGTCACAGCTCGAAACTGCTTGGTTGCACGACTGGCAGGCAGATCCGTTCGCGTGTGGCGCTTACAGCAGCGTAAAGGTCGGTGGTAGCAGCGCGCGCAAGGCGCTCGGCGCGCCGTTAGAGAACACGCTCTATTTTGCAGGCGAGGCGACTGATTGCGAGGGTGAAGCAGGCACAGTCGCGGGTGCGTTGCAAAGTGGGATGCGCGCCGCGCGTGAAGTGATCTAGCGTCAGACCACGTTTTCTGGACCGAAAACACGGCTGTCCCCTACCGCAGCCTGGCGATGCTGACGTATGATGAGCGTGCTTCATCCAATTTTCAGGAGCATTTAATGGCCTCACTTACGATGGTATCCCCTCTTCCAGTCTATCTGGACGAACTGCTCGCCAGCACCGGTCTCGCACCACGCCCGATCAGCCTCGAAGGTAAAGTCCTCGGGCTATTGCCGAACTGGCGTCCCTCGGCGGTGGAAATTCTCCAGGGGGTTGGCGCAGCGCTGAAGGAGCGCTTCAGCCTCAAGGAGATCGTCATGGAGCAACCGATGCGTGAGATACCGGTCTCGAAGGGCAGGGTCATCGATGGAATGCGCGAGAAGCTCGACGGCATTGCGCAGCGCATCGATATTGCGATCGCCGCCACCGGCGACTGAGGCTCGTGTACGACGTGGTGTAGCCACGTCACTCCCGCGATGGAAGCCCGTGGAATCCCCACGGTGATGATCGTTACCGACACGTTTACGCAGTTCGGCCGGCGCATTGCCGCGACCGAAGGCTGCCCCTATGTGATGATCGCGCAGACGCCCAATCCGATTCGCCAGCTCGAGCCCGATGCGGTCCGCGCGCGCGTCGAGGCAATGCTCCCGCACATTATCGAAGGGCTTACGCTGCCGGTCGCCGAGATCGAGCGACGCATGAAAGACGTGGCGCGCCAGCAGATTCGCCCCGCAGGGGTGGTGCGCTCTTCCGTCCCGATCTAGGAGCCGATGATGGGCCAGACTCAAATACAACTCGAAGCTGCCTCGGTCGCTGACTTGATGACGAGTGCCTATGAACATGCGTACGAACAAGGCTGGACCGACGGTTTGCCGATCATTCCGGCAACACCCAAAAAAGTCGAGCAGTTCGTCGCCGCGTCCGGCCACCGTGCCGATGAGCTCATCGGCAATCCCCTGCCGCCGCGCAAAGGCCAAGCCACGGCCGCGGTGATTGCCGCCAACGCGATCATGGCCGGATGCCGGGCGGAATATATGCCGGTCATCATCGCCGCCGTGGAAGGGCTTACCGATCCGAAGTTTCCGCTCGAACTGATGCAGGTGACGACCAACCCGATGACGCCGTTTCTGCTGGTGAACGGACCGGTGCGTCAGCGTCTGGAGATCAACTACGGTACCGGCTGCCTCGGCCCAGGCTGGCGTGCTAATGCGACAATCGGGCGCGCGGTGCGGTTGCTGCTCTACAACGTGGGCGGTGCGCTTCCCGGCCTGTACTCGAAAGTCAGCTTCGGCTCGCCGCTGCGCTATTCCTACATCTGTGGCGAGAACGAAGAAGAAAACCCATGGACGCCGTTCCACGTCGAGCGCGGGTTTACCAGGGAGCAGAGCACGGTGACGGTGTTCAAGGCCTCCAACTTCTGTAACATTTCCGGTGGTGAGGGCGTTGGCCCCGACGAGATCCTGCGTCAGATCGCAACCAATATGCCACCGATGTATGGCGGCGGCGATGGCGTACTGTTGTTGTTAGGCGTTAACCATGCCCGCAATTTGTATGAAGCCGGTCTGATGAAACGCGACATCCAGCAGAAGCTCTGGGAGCTCGCCCGGCTGCCGGTGACTCACTTCGCCAAGGCCTTTGCGGATACCGAACGCGAGGCCGGGCGTGGAGATGCCGAGAACATCTGGCGCGCACGCAGCCCCGAGGAGATCTACATCGCGGTCGCTGGCGGCTCGGGCCCACAAGATGTCTACATCGGCGCCGGCATGCCACAGACGCGCCTGATTGACGAGGGATGACGCACACGCTCGCATCGCATCGGGAATGAAGGTCTCCGGGAACGTTACCCTCGATGGGACCCCCACGAAACAACGCGAGAAGAACATGATCACGATCTACGGCATACGCAACTGAACGACCATGAAAAAAGCCTTCGCGTGGCTCGAAGGCAACCAAATCGGCTACACGTTCCACGACTATAAGAAAAGCGGCGCTCCTCCTGATCGGATCAAGGCCTGGATCGCGCAGGTCGGCTGGGAAACGCTCGTCAACACCAGAGGCAGCACGTTCCGTCAGCTCCCACGCGAGCGCCAGCAGGGTGTGAACCCAGTCAAGGCGGCGGCGCTGATGCACGAGGTGCCCAGCCTCATCAAACGCCCTGTAATCGAGGGCGGCAAGGAGCTGCTCGTAGGGTTCGATCCCGAGCGATACGGCGCGGCGCTCAAGTGAGCACGACCGAGGCTATACTCTCGCACGCAACCGAGGGAGAACACGAACATGGACCAGAGCATCCGCATGCTCGCCGAGTACATCCACGGCCTGCGCTACGAGAGCCTGCCGGCGCAGACGGTGCACGAAGCCAAGCGGAGGATTATCGACACTATCGGCTGCGCGATCGGCGGCTACGACGCCGAACCGAGCCGCATTGCGCGCGCGGTCGCCGGGCGTTATGCCGGCACGCCCGGCGCGCGCATCTTCGGTTCCCTGACCCCGACCAGCCTGGAGCACGCGGCCTTCGCAAACGGCGCGGCGCTGCGCTACCTGGACTTCAACGACGCCTACCTGACACGCTCGAGCGGGCACCCGAGCGACACCCTAGCGGCGGTGTTCGCGGTCGGCGAGGCGACCGGCGCCAGCGGGCGCGATGTACTCACTGCGGCTGCCTGCGCGTACGAGGTCTTCTGCAACTTCACCGACGTGCTGCCCCGCGAGCAGGGCTGGGACCAGGTGCTGCACGGCGTGGTCGCGACTGCCGCCGCGAGCGCGAAGCTGCTCGGGCTCGACGCCGCGGGCATCGCTCAGGCGATCTCGCTCGCGATTGTGCCGAACATGCCGCTGGAGCAGACCCGCACCGGAGAACTGTCCATGTGGAAGGGCGTCGCGGCGGCGAACGCGTCGCGCAACGGCGTGTTTGCCGCGGTGCTGGCCGCCGCCGGCATGCAGGGTCCGGGCGCTGCGATCGAAGGGCGCTGGGGACTGCGTCACGCGGTCGGCGCATTCGACTGGGCGCCGTTCGGCGGCGCGGGCGGCGCGTTCCGGATCGGGCGCACCATGATCAAGCCGTTCCCGGCGGTGATCCATGCCCAGAGTCCGGCGACGGTCGCACTTGCCCTGCGCGCGCAGGTGGCGCTCGAAGAGATCGACACGATCGCGATCCACACCTACTGGGTGGCGAATCGCTACACCGACCGCGCCGCACCGTTGTGGCGGCCGGGCACGCGCGAGACCGCGGACCACAGCATCCCCTATGTAGTTGCGGCCGCGCTGATCGACGGCGGGATCACCGAAGCGACATTTGACGACGCGCACCTGCGCGACCCGCGCCTGCGGGAACTGCTCGAAAGGACCAGCGTGCACGAGGACACCGGATTCTCGGCTGCCTACCCGGAGCGCTGGTGCTGCCGGATCGAGGTGCGAACCCGGGGCGGCGACACCCGCAGCGCCGCGGTCGAGCAATTCCGGGGGCACCCGGACAATCCAATGACCGAGGCCGAACTGGAATCGAAGTTCCGCGGCCTGGCCGCGGCGCGGCTCGACACCGCCGCCTGCGATGCGATACTGGCCAAGCTGCGCGATCTGGACAATTGCAGGAACATTGCCGGGGTGATCGACCTGCTGCGCTGGTGAGCGCGGGCGGGACCGGCTCGGGCCGGGCAACCGGGCAGGCGAACGCGCCAGCGGGAGCCCACATGCCCCCGATGCCGCCCGCCCCCGCTACGTCGCCGAGACCCCTGACTGTGCAGCCCATTCCCTTGGCCTTTGAGCGGCGCACGGTTATGCAGTAATCTACCGACCAACTTGGAAAAAATTCGGGTAGGCCAGGAGGGCAATCAATGGATTTCGCATATACACCGCAACAAGAAGCACTTCGACGCGACGTTCGTCAGTACATCAAGGAGCATGTTACCGACGAAATCGTCGAGGAGATCGAGGGCCAAGATCATCCACTGGGCGGTGGACCAAAGGTGAACGCGCTGTTCAAGGAGATCCACGCCCGGGGCTGGCTGGGCATTGCCTATCCCAAAGAGTACGGCGGACAAGGCGGTGATCGCATCAGTCAATACATCGTCGAAGAGGAATTTCTCAGGGTCGGGATTCCGGTCGGCTTGGGCGGCAGCGGCGCGCCGGCAATCATGGCGGCGGGGACGGAGGAACAAAAACGCCATTTTATTCCGAAGCTGATCAGCCGGGAATATTCGGTTGCGCTGGGTTTCACCGAGCCGTCGGGGGGCGCCGATCTGGCGAGCCTACGCTGCAGCGCGGTGCGCGACGGTGACTACTACGTGATCAACGGGCAGAAGATGTATACGTCGACAGCGCATGCGTCGACGCACATTTATCTCATGGCGCGCACCGACCGCAACGCGCCCAAGCACGAAGGTATCTCGATCTTTCTCTTCCCGATGGACACCGCGGGTATCACGGTGCGCCCGCTGTGGACGATCCAGAACAATCCGAAGGCGCCGCCGGGTACAACCTACGGACATGCACGCACCAACGAGACGTTCTTCGACGACGTGCGCGTGCACAAATCGTGCCTTTTGGGGGAGGAAAACAAGGGCTGGCGCGTGGGCTCCATGGGTCTGAATCTCGACCGCGTCGGCGCGTCACGCTACCTGATCTCGGTGCGCCGCGATGAGGACATCGTGAATTGGGTTAAGACCAACAGCTTCAATGGCTTCGCTCCGGGAAAGGACCCGGCGATCCGTGACAAGATCGCCGAGTTGTGGACCGAGGCGCAGGTGTGCCGCCTGATGACGATGCGCAGCATGTCCATTGTGGAGCATGGCGGGAACTTCACCTACGAGGGCTCGGCCGAGAAAGTGTGGGCGCCAGAGCACGGGGTGCGGACCACCGAGGCGATCACGCAGATGCTCGGGCCGTACGTGCAGCTGTTGAACGGCTCGCCGCATGCGATCCGACGCGGCCTATTTGCGCACAACGTGATGGGCTCGTTCCAATCGGGGATCAATCACGGCAGCGTGCAAGTCATGCGTGACCAAGTAGCGCGGCGCGGACTAGGCCTGCCATCGTCGCGCAGCGCAAGAAAAGTAGGGGAAAAGTGAACTAAACCCGATTGAGCTTCTGCGTTCCTGCGCCTAGTACCACACCGCGCAGTGGCGAGACATCGGCAAACTCGCGCCCCCAACCGAGAGTGATGAACTCCACGTTCGCTTGTTTGCCGTTGGTCGGGTCGTAATCGACCCAGCCGAGTCCCGGGCAAAATCCGAAAAACCCATGCGTGCGAAGCATCGGCTCCTGCCATGCGTTGCTTTCCCATTGCGCTAAGTGGCCGGCTGAGGCCGGGGCATGGTCTTCGCTCGCGACCACCGACTCCGCCTGGACCGAAAGTGCATCGTGGGGCGTCTCGACCGCGCATCGCACCACCGCGTTGCTGCGATGCGCGTCTAAAATCTCGCGCCAGACTTGCGGCACGAATATCTCGATGCCGTGCAAACCGATATCGCGGCGATACACCGGGCAATTGCTCAGGAGCACCTGGATTTGCGCGACCAGTCGGGCGTGCTGCCGGCCGCGGCGACTGCATAACCGCGCCACACCGCCGCGGGATCTGGCCTACATCACCACATCGACAAGATACGGGCCTTTTTGCGACATGGCGTAGGTGAGCTGCTTGGTCAGCTCCTCAAGGTTGTGCGCCTGCCCGCCCGGTACGCCCATGCTCTTGGACAGCGTCGCGAAGTCGATCGTCGGTCGATCCAGTGTCAGCATGTCGATGGCGCGCGGGCCGGGACTGGCCGCCCCGACATCGGCGAGCTGACTGTATAGGATCTTGTATGCCCGGTTGGAGAAGATCATCACGCAGACGTCGAGATTCTCCCGCGCCATCGTCCACAAGGATTGGATCGTGTACATGGCGCTGCCATCACCGATCATGCAGACGACCTTGCGGTTCGGGCAAGCCACCGCTGCGCCCACGGCGACCGGTCCGCCGAAGCCAATGGCGCCCCCCATGTTGTTCAGCCAGTCGTGCGGCGGCGCCCCGGCACTGTAGGGAAAGAAGCCGCGGCCCGTGGTGACCGATTCGTCGACCACGATCGCCCCTTCGGGCATCGTTGCGCCGAGCGCCTGGCCCAAGCCTTCGAGCGTGAACTTGCCGGTTGGTCGCTCCGGCCGATTGGGTTCCGCAACCCCTAAGG
>Ga0326597_10004233_pt1 | contig 20268 bp, 21 predicted proteins | sample RVTome_12_FD_203789 | JGI IMG/M metagenome (GOLD analysis project Ga0326597, IMG submission 203789) | Soil microbial communities from uranium-contaminated site in the Upper Colorado River Basin, Wyoming, United States - RVT100D185 | ecosystem: Environmental > Terrestrial > Soil > Contaminated >...
TGACATTCCCGGTGTTTCATATCGGGAGTACCTGATGGGTGGGATCTTCGTCCAGACCTGCATTTTCGGGGCGACCATCACCGGTGCCGGCCTCGCTAACGACATGAAGAACGGGATCATCGATCGCTTCCGCTCGTTGCCCATGGCCCGATCGGCGGTCCTGATCGGTCGCACCACCAGTGACCTTCTCAACAACACTCTGGTGGTTGTGATCATGGGACTTACCGGGCTCTTGGTCGGTTGGCGCATTCGAACTTCCTTTGTTGAAGCGCTGGCCGGGTTCCTTCTGCTGTTGCTCTTCGCCTACGCCATCTCCTGGGTGATGGCCACGGTGGGTCTTTCGGTAAGCAGTGTCGAGGTGTTCAATAACGCCTCGTTCATCGTGATCTTTCCGCTCACTTTCATCGCCAACACGTTCATAGGAACCGATGGGTTGCCGGCGCCACTGAAAGTGGTGGCGGAGTGGAACCCGGTCTCGGCCGTCACGCAGGCAGTCAGGGAGCTCTTCGGCAACACCGCTGCGGGTTCGGTGGCGTCAAATGCGTGGCCATTGCAACACCCGGTGTTGGCCTCTCTCATTTACATAGTGCTCATCCTGATGATCTTCATCCCGTTGGCGGTGAACCGGTACAAGAAGGCATCCAGTCGCTGAGGTCAGGTGAGCGGGAGCGGCGGCTGCAGCCACCAGGGGCGCATCGATGGCTGAATCGACACCACCCACTTCACCCACCAGAAGCCTCGCCGACCCGGCGCCACGACTCGAGCCGGGAATCCGTGACCCGGGCTCAAGGGCTCGCCTCCCATGGCCGTGACCAGGTAAACCCGCCCCAGATCGCGCATGGGGAATAGAAGGGAATAGCCCGTGGCCGAGCGCACCTCGAAGCTGCGCCAGTCGCCAGCCTCGAGGAGATTCTCGAGGCTGACCCCCTCCCAGGTCTGAACCGAGTACCAGCCCCCGGTGCAGTCGAGCAGAGCATCGAATCGTTCTTGAGGTCGGTCGGTGATTGAGGTCAGGCTGGCTCGTTCCCCGCCGATGTCGACCCGCCAGTCGTCGCGGTCGATGTCTGGGATTCGGTCATCGAACCACGAGGTAACGGGGAGGGCGTGTGGATTCCCCGAGCCCCTTTCATGCGAGCCGGTGAATCGTCGATTCGCTCCCGGCCAACCGATGGCATGCAGTGTTCTCTGCCAGCCCAGCCAGGCCATACCTGCGCCCGAGACCAAGACAGTTGCCCGCAACAAGGCACGTCGATTGAGGTCGGTGGCTCGGGGAGGGACGGGATGGCGGACGAAATGCTGGATTGCCATCGCCAGAGCAATAACCGCGGCTCCGACATGAACCTGCATCACCGATAGCGGCCCGAGGTGAGTGGTCAGCCCGGTGGTGTGCAGTACCCCACTCAGAAGTGCGGTCAAGGTGAGACCCAGGAGGACGAGCGAGGTCCAGTTCCCTTTCCGTTGGCGGCGCAATCCGCGCCGGATCACGAGCGACTTCCAGGGACCCAGAAAGACGATGCCAAGGGCCAGGACACCATGCATGGTGGCGAGGTCAAGCGGCCAGTCCACTCCGATCGTATTGGAGGCCAACCCGCTGAGGACGGCTGTGAGCAAGAGGATTCCGAGAGCGAGGTTCGTGCGCCGTCCGCTCGGCATCTTCCTAACGATATGCTCATCCCCAGGTAACGACACGATCTATCCCTTGGCCGGGGTCGCTTATCGGCCACAATTAACGCGGTGCGCTTCGGTCAAAGAGAACGTGGTCCGTCATGGATGGCTTGCTTAGGTGTGGTGGCTATGTTCATGACTCTGCCGGTGGCCGCAGTCGACCCCGCGGCGCCGGTGGTCTCGGCCGAGGCGACCTTCCTATTCACCGGCGACATCCTTCCGCATACACCGGTCACCACCAGTGCGGCCCGCTATGGCCGGGTCAGCGGGACCCCTCACGACTTCGCCCCCATTTTCTCTGAGGTTGCCCCGGCCATCGCCGCGGTGGATTGGGCGGTCTGTCACCTCGAGGTGACCATCGGGGTACCCGGAGTGATCTCTTCACCCTTCCCCCTCATCGCCGCCCCGGCGGCGGTTGCGCTTGGGCTGGATGCAGCCGGTTTTGATGCGTGCTCCACGGCTTCCAATCACTCCCTCGACTTCGGCGTCGACGGGGTGTACTCAACCATTGCCGCTCTTGACCAGGTGGGGCTTGCGCATACAGGCACTGCCCGTGACTCTGGAACCGCCAATGGAATCCTGTACAACGTTGACGGTCTGGTCGTTGGCCACGCCTCTTACAGCTATGGATTCAACGGATTCTCCATCCCCAGTGATCAACCATGGCTGGCGAACCTGATCGATCCGGATCGGATTCTCAAGGATGCGGCCAGGTTGCGAAGGGTAGGAGCGGAGTTCGTGGTCGTGTCGCTGCATTGGGGTTCGGAGTACAACTCCAACCCGATTGCATATCAGACAGAGCTTGCTGACAGGTTGGCGGCATCCGATGACATCGACCTCATCGTCGGTCACCATGCTCACGTCGTGCAGCCATTGGCGTGGATCGCTGGCAAGCCGATCGCCTTTGGACTGGGGAACTTCCTTTCCAATCAGACCGACGCCAAGACCCAGGACGGCCTGATGCTCTTGGTGCGGGTTGTCGAAATAGACGGGTCTTGGCAGTTGGAGGACTTGGTAGCGGTCCCCACCTGGGTGGATCGTCGTAACGGCCATGTGATTCGATCTGCCTTGGGGTCAACGTCGCCAGTACTGGCTGCCTCCGCTGATCGCACCTCAGGCACTCTCGAGATGATGGGGGCCACTATTCAGGTGCTGTCTGTGCAGGATGCGAGGACATGGGCCAGGGCACCCGAGGTCGCCGCCCGCCTGGATTCGATCTGTGCCCGAGGGGGCTGTTGAACCCGGTTGGGTTTCAGGCAGTCGCCGAGATGAGGCTCTGCAAATGGGCCTGAAGCGCCTCTTGCAATTCGGGGGGCTCGATGATCGTGAACCGGCACGGCAGACCTGATAAATACCGGGCGATCCACGGAAGATCGTCGGCCCCGATCCTCAACAGGGTGCCTCTCCCGGATGGGGAGACAACCCCTACCATCGGCGATACCACTCGCACTGCTTCGGCATGCTTGATCCTCAGCAGCACCTTGGCCTGCCAGCGGTAGGAAGAGACCGCCAATCCTTCCGCCACCAGCGAAGCGGCATTGGGAGGATCAACATGCTCGAAGCGAAGCCCGGTGAGGATCGGACGACGAATCCGATCGACCCGGAAGGTACGCCACGCATCTCGATCCCGATCCCGGGCCACCAGGTACCAACGACGGGAGGCGAAGACGAGTTGTAAAGGCTCGACGTAGCGTTCGCTGGCGCGTCCGGCCGAATCGACGTAGTCGAATCGCATTCGTTCCGCCCGGCGGCACGCCTGAGCGGCGCTAACCAAAAGGTCAGTGTCGAGAGGTGTGCCCGGGGTTTCAGAGGGACGCAGCCTGACGGTCGCCGAGTCGATGGCTGTGAGGCGATCCCGCAGTCGAGCCGGAAGGACTTGTTCGATCTTGGCGAGGGCGGCGATGGCGGCGTCCTCGAACCCGGCCAGACCGCCCCCGGCTGCAACTCGCAGGCCGAGCGCCACGGCAATGGCTTCGTCATCATCGAGCAACAGCGGCGGAAGGGCTCCACCGGGAGCTAGCTGGTAACCGCCGGCCGGGCCGGACAGGGCCTCGACCGGATAACCGAGGCCCCGCAAGCGGCTGACGTCGCGACGGAGGGTGCGGGAGGTGACTCCGAGCCTGGATGCGAGTTCGGATCCGGTCCAATTGGGGCGGGCTTGGAGGAGGGAGAGCAACCGCAGCATCCGCGCTGGTGGATCCATTTGCTCCTCAGCATAGGCCGAAATCGGGGACGGGATCTGTCCGCAATCTTCGGTAGTTTCACACTTGTAATCCGCCGATTGGAGGCCCTGGTGTCCCTCAACCCCGACTACATATTTCGGATGGCGAAGCTGATCCAAGCCGAACGGCTGGAGGAGGCCGAGTCGATTCGACGATGGCTTGGGCTGCGGAGGCCATCGTTTGAGCTGCCTCCAAATCTGCCCCCACCCGTCGCAGCCGACAGAGAGTTCGGGAGTCGGCAGAAGGCGAGTTAAGAGCTAGATCATCTGGTACCAGGCAGCGATAGCGGCTCCAATCTCCTCACCCGAGTCTTCTTGAACGAAGTGGTGGCCCGCCACGGTGACCGTGTCCTGGTTGAACCAGCCCGAGGTCGCCTGCGCTATCGCGGGACTAAAGAAGCCGGGGTCGGCCTTGACGAACAGCTTGGGTATCGGACTCGACCGGAGCCATCGGTTGTAAGAGGTCACGATCTCATGGACATCTTGGGGTGTGCCGTCGAAGGGAATCTCGCGGGGCCAGGTGAGCGTGGGTCGTCGTGACTCTCCGGGTTCCAGGTAAGGGCGCCGGTACTCGTCGAGCACTTTCAGGGTCATTGGTTCCAGCACCGACGCTGGCAGCACGCGCTCGACGAAGTAGTTCTTCTGGAGCGCGAGTTCCTCACCGGCCTCCGAGCGAAAGCCACGGAAGATGGAGCGGGCCTGCTCGGGCCATTGTTCCCATCTCAACGGACCTATGAGTGCCTCCATATAGGCGATCCCCTTGACGGCCTCCGGGTGGCGACGAGCCCAGTCAAATCCGAGGGCCGACCCCCAGTCGTGAACCACGAGCGTGACGGCGTCGCTGACTCCGAGACCATCCAAGAGGGCATCGAGGTATCGGCGGTGTTCGACAAAGCGATAGCTGCCGGGACCACTCTCGGCCAGCTTGTCCGAGTCGCCCATTCCGATGAGGTCCGGAGCAATGCATCGTCCGAGGCTGGCGAGCGGCGGGATCACCTTCCGCCACAAGAACGAAGAGGTCGGATTGCCGTGAAGGAAGACGATCGGGTTCCCCTCCCCGACTTCAACATATGCCATTCGGTGACCCAACACCGTGGCGAATCGCTTTTCCATCACACAAAGGGTGCCTGGGCTTCGGCCAGTCGATTGGCCAGGACTTTGAGCATGGCCGACGCCAATCGTGGTTGGGTATCGACCAGGTCCTCGAACTCTCGACGGCCGATCGCCAGACCGCTTACTTCGGTTACCGCGTGCACCCTCGCTGTCCGGACGCGATCAGTGAGCAATGAGAGTTCGCCGAAGAATTCACCGGGACCCAACTCGATCTGACGGCCGCTATCAAGATCAACCTCCACCCGGCCGGTTTCTATCAAGAACATCCCCGAGCCGGCATGTCCTCTCTCGACCAGAACATGTCCGGGCCGGACCGTGAAGGAAGTGGCCAAAGCTTCAATCGCTGCCAGCGTGTCGTCGGGAAGATCGGTGAATAGGGGGATGCGGCGGAGTTGGTCGGGGCCGGCATTGCTCATGACTGCCCACGTTATCTGCCACAAAATGTGTCTGTGGGGACCTCGGAGGACCTCGATTTGACGATGCCAAACGTAGGATCAAGTGGTGCCCGCCGCCGAACCCGCGTGTTTACTCATCGCCGACATCTCGGGGTACACCAGATATCTGTCCGGGGTCGAACTCGACCACGCTCATGACATCCTGGCCGATCTTGTCGGCACCGTCGTCAAAACCCTCCAATCCCAGTTCAGGCTGGCTGGCCTCGAGGGCGACGCTGTCTTCGTATATTCACCCACGTCCGAGGTGGATGGCTCGGTTCTCCTTGACGTGATCGAGTCGACCTACTTTTCGTTTCAGCGTCGGCTGGAGTCGATCAACCGTGCCTCGTCCTGTAAGTGCGACGCATGCCGGCTGATGCCGACTCTTGATCTCAAGTTCGTAGTTCACCACGGGACCATGTTGCGCCATGAGGTGGCTGGCCGTCACGAGTTGCTTGGGAGCGACGTCATCATCGTCCACCGCCTCCTCAAGAACCAGGTCAAAGAGACCTTGGGCTTGAGCGCATACGCCTTGATCTCCGATGCTTGTATCGGGGTTACGACCTTGAAACCGCAACTACTCGGCATGACCCGGTATTGCGAGTCGTACGATGTTGGTGAAGTCTGTGGCTGGGCCCACGATCTCCACCGGGCATGGCATCATCACCGCGAGCAGGAGCGCGTACTGGTAGGCGAAGCACGCGCAATGTACACGCGGACCGTCGAGGTTCACGCTCCGCCTGCCCTCGTGTTCGAGTTGATGACGTCGCCTCGCCACCGTCCCGTGTGGGCAGCCGACCCGATGTCAATCGAAGAGCACACCCAGACATCACGTCGGGGAGTGGGAACGTTGAACCACTGCGTGCACGGCGATGGGGTGGTGCTCGAGGAGGTGCTCGATTGGCGGCCACCCGATTACTGGACGGTGCGATTCGAGGTGCCCGGAGCCATGGTGGGCATGATGACCGACTCAGTTGAGCCTTTCGGGGACGGCTCCAAGGTCACGGTGCGCGTGCGGGTAGAGGACCCGGTGGATCCGGAAGCCCGCCAGGCCATGCTGGCGGCAATCGTCCCTCTGGTGGACGCGGCCGCCGCCGGTCTGGAGAATTATGTGGCGACACATCCGATCAAGCGCGAGAGGATTGAGCTGCCATCGACAGATGAGGCCTCGAGATTGGCGACCGCAATCCTCGGCTGACCGGTGGTGTCTGGCCCACGGATCGAAGCCCACCCGCCGGGGAGGAGTCTCGGCAGGTGGCCTCGATGTTCGGACGGATCGGCTCAGGCGTCGGGATCTTCGTCGGCTTGAGGAGTCAGCCAGAACCCGTGACGGATCTCTGCGTTGACGAAGCTCTCAATCCGCTCGGGAGCGTTCTCCTTTATCTCGGCGGCCTGCTCCTCGGTAATCCTGCCGTCGGCGACCAGCTCGTCGACCTTGTCATTGAGGGCTGCGACCAGTCCGTCCACCAGTGTCTCGACGTCGGCGCCGTTGTCCTCGGCAACCTCCGCCAGCGTCGAGCCATCAGCCAGCGCCTCTCTGAGTTCGGAGGTCTCGATGCCGATGATTTCGGCAGCCGCCTCGAATGACGCCAGACCAGGACCCCGGCCGATGAAATGGCCATGACGTCCCGGCAGGGTGGTGGCCAAATGCCCGGCCACTGCGTCGGCCTGGGCATCGGTGATGGTGCCGTCCTCGACGAGGGGCTCGAGAGCCTCGCGTAACCATCCCGAACAGTTATCGGTTTCCTCGACCGTGTCAGTGGTCGATTCCTGTGCAGTCGCCGAACCTGGTCCGAACACCGTTGCCCCCAGCACCAGTCCCAGGGCAACGGCAACTCCGGCTATAAGCAGTGTCTTCTTGATATTCATGATGGCCTCCTTTCGCTCCTGGTTTGCCATCTCCCACCAGCTTGAGGGATCGGCCTGGGAAGCTGTCCCGAACTAGCTGAGAGTTGGCCGAGAGTTCATGCTGGGGGCATCCGAAAGCTGATCACCGCACCACCGCCGGGGGTGTTGGCTGCTTTCACCATGCCACCGTGAGCCTCGACGATGGCGGCAACTATTGCCAGACCCAATCCCGAACCGCCGCTGCGACGGCTTCGCGACGGATCAGCTCGATAGAAGCGATCGAAGACCAGGGGAAGGGCATCTGGTGGGAGTCCCGGCCCCGCATCTGCCAGACTCGCCTCCACCCATCCATCAGCAGAGTCGAGACTGAGAGTTGCGGCCGTACCTGGTGATGTGTGGATCCGGAGATTGGCGAGGAGGTTGGCGAATACCTGGGTGAGCCTCTCACCATCGCCGTGCACAGGCGCTCGCTCTAGTCCTACCTGGCTCACCGGGTGGTCGGGGTCGATGGCCTCATGGTCGGCGATGGCGTCGCGGGCGATCGTGGCCAGATCGACCGGGCGCTTAACCAGCATGGCGCCTGCCTGATCGCCCAGGTCGAAACGGGCCAGGAACATCAGATCCTCGACGAGGCGGCCCATTCGTTTGGTCTCGGCCTCGATCCGGCGCATCACCCGCTCCCGTTCATCGGCGTCGGTGAGCGCCCCCCGGCGTTCGAGCTCGGCGTATCCCGAAATCGCGGCCAGGGGAGTGCGGAGTTCGTGGGAAGCATCGGCGACGAACTGTTTGAGGCGCTCGTTGGCCCGGTTCTCGGCGATAAACGCGACTTCGACGCTCGCCAGCATCTCGTTGAGCGACGTGCTCAGGCGTCCCAGCTCGGAACCGGGGTCGGCCTCCGGCACCCGCTTGGTCAAGTCTCCCGCGGCGATCGCAGCGGCTGTGTCGATCATCCTCTCGACCGGTTGTAACCCCCTGCGGACGGTCAGCCATACCCCGCCGATCCCTAGTAACAGAACCAATCCCCCTCCAGTCAATAGCCGACGTGTGAGCGCAGCTTCGGCTGCTGCCACATCAGCGAGGGTGTGGGCGATAACAAAGATCCGGCCGTCGGGAGCTTCGGCCGCCAGCGCCCGATACTCCTCGCCTCCTGTCACCGCCGGCAGAGTGAATGGGCGCCCCCGACGCAAGGGCACCTCCTCAAGGCCCGAGGTGTCGGGAAGGGGGTCGAAACGACCAGGGAGGCCGGAGGGGAATGAACGCTGTACCTCACCGTCGGGATCCAAGATGACGATGGCCAGGCTGCGACCAACGGGTTGTTGATCACCTCCCAATGCGGGAAACACGTCGGCAGCCGACGCCGTGCGGAGCCGGTCCTCGATCTGGTTGAGTAGCACCCGGCGAGTCGACCTGACCGCCACGACTCCCACCAATGCGATCACAACTAGAACCAAGCCGGTGAAGGCGAGGATCAGCTTGGTGCGGAGAGTCACAGGGGTTGAGGAGATCGCAAGACGTAGCCCACGCCCCGCACGGTTTGGATCCTGGTCCCGGCGGGCTCACCAAGCTTGCGTCGGAGATAACCGATGTACGTCTCCACGATTCCCGCATTGCCACCGAAGTCGTATTGCCAGACGTAGTCGAGAATTTGGTCTTTTGACAGAACCCTGTCGCGATTGAGCATCAGGTAGCGAAGAAGCCTGAACTCGGTCGGAGACAACGCTACTTCCGCTCCGCCCACGAGCACCTGGTGGGCGTCTTCGTCAAGGAGGATGTCGCCATTGGCAATGCGGCGGGCCGGCGTCTGCTCACCGAGTGCTCTTCGCAACAAGGCCTCCACCCTCAGCGCCAACTCCTCCAGACTGAACGGTTTCTTGAGGTAGTCATCACCGCCCTGGCGGAACCCGGTGCGGAGGTCGTCGATGCTGTCGCGGGCGGTGAGAAAAATGACAGGCATCTGATGACCGTCCCGGCGCAGGCGACGGCAAACCTCAAACCCGTCGATATCCGGCAGGTTGACGTCGAGCACGACTAGATCGGGCGGTTCGGAGCGCACCGCCCGCAGGGCGTCGAATCCGTTCTGCTCGCTCCGGACCTGGTACCCGGCAAAGCGCAGCGCACTAGTCACCAGATCGACCAACGAGTCTTCGTCGTCGACCACCAGCAATCGCACCGGTTCGGACATTTCCCCGCTAATCATCTAGGTAATTCTCAGGATTCACTCAGAGCTTCCTGAGAGTCTCCTGAGATTCTTGCATGAGAGTCTTTTCATCGTCCCCTCATCGGAGTCTCACCGTGGTATCGCATCATGGCCAGAGCCGCCAATCTTCAAGGAGGAGAAAAGGTGCAGACCCGAGAATTGTGGAACCGGAGCAAGTGGAAGGTGGTAGCCAGTGCGGCCGCCGTGACTGCCTTGGGAGTAGGCGGAATGGCTATAGCCCAAGACGATGAAGACACCCAGCCGCCCGATGGGATAGCCCTCGAAGATCTCGTCTCCGCCGACATCTTTCAGTCGCCCGACGTCGTGGCCGTGGACACGGGTGGAGAGGTCAGTGAGCTCGACTCGCCCCTCGATGAGGACCCGAGTGTCGTGGCCGGCGCCGAGGATTCGCCTGACGATGATGGGGCCGGTGCGCCCGAGTCCCCTGATTCGCCTGACGACGGAGTCACCGGGGCGCCTGACGACACGACCACCGAATCCGGGGACTCGCCAGTCGCCCCTGACTCCCCTGATTCACCCGATTCACCCGATGACGACGACACGTCGTCCTAACCGGCGAACGGAAGTGGTGCGGCCGGGTTTGCCCCCAGCCTGCACCAACCTATGACGGAGCCTGAGGTGGCTATGACGGAGCCTGAGGTGGCGATGACGTAGCCTGAGGTGGGAGGCGACTCCGAGTACAGAGGGATTCCGACGACGACCACCACGGCGAACCAGACGACTAAAGGACCTCGTGCCCCGTCGGCGCGGCGGCGAATACTTGGCTGGTACGTCGCCATTCTCGGCATCGCCCTGATAGCGGCCCTGGTTCTTCAAAGAACCCTGCTTCTGGGTCAGGTGAGTTCCGAGGTCGACAAGGCGATAGAACAAGAAGTAGCCGAGTTGCGCCAGCTCGCATCGGGCAACAACCCCGAAACCGGGGAGCCTTTCGGAGTGGATGCCCCGGCCATCTTTACGACATTCCTGAGTCGCAACGTCGGAATCGAGGGGGAGGCGACCGTCACCTTCATAAGAAGCCCCCAGGCGACCGACGAAACCTGGATGGGCTCTGTTTATAACTCCGACTTGCCGGGTGCGGCGCTGGCTGAAACCGAATTGGCGATGGAATGGGCCGTGATCACCGAACCCACCCGCCGCGAAGTGGAAATCCAGGGGATCAGGATCCGTTATCTGGCGGTCCCAGTCTTGTACGACGATCCTGACCTGGGGAACACCGTTCAGGTAGGGACATTCGTAACGGCCGTGAATATCGGTGACCGGCTTGATCGGGTGGATGAAGTTGTCCAGCTAGGCGCCTTTGTCTACGGGTCCATCTTCCTGCTTGCGTCCGCCCTCGCCTGGGTGGCAGCGGGCGGCGTGTTGCGGCCCATCCGACTTCTAACCGACACCGCTCGCTCTATCACCCAGAGCGACTTTTCCCAGCGGATCCCGGCCGGGGGTGACGACGAGGTGGCTGAGTTGAGTCGAACCTTCAACTCCATGCTCGACCGACTCGAGGAGGCGTTTTCGGTGCAGAGGCGGTTCATCGATGACGCCGGTCATGAGCTCCGCACACCCATCACTGTGATTAGGGGAAACCTCGAGTTGATGGAGGTCACCGACGAAGCACACGACGAGACCATGCGACTGGTCACCGACGAACTTGACCGTATGGCCCGCATCGTTGATGACTTGCTGGTTCTGGCCACGGCAGAACAGCCCGACTTCATAATGCCCCACCCCCTGGATGTTGGCGAGCTAACCACCGATCTGGCCAGCAAAGGCAGTGCCCTCGACGGTCGGGTCTGGCACCTCGACGAACGGGCACACCTGGTATTGGTCGCTGATCAACAGCGACTGACTCAGGCCATGATGAACTTGATGCGCAACGCAATCGAGCACACCTCACCCGACACCAAGGTCGCCTTGGGAAGCCGAGTCCAACTCAGCGAGTCTGGTCCAGCGGTTCGTCTTTGGGTCCGAGATGAAGGTCCCGGGATAGGTCCCGAGGACCGCGAGCGTCTTTTCGAGCGGTTTGCCCGGGGGAGAATTGGCAAACGAGCCACGAGGGGAGCGGGGCTAGGGTTATCCATCGTCAAGGCCATCGCCGAAGCTCATGGGGGAACCGTGGAGGTGGAATCTGATTTGGGCCGAGGCTCTCGGTTCAGCCTCGTGATACCACTCAATGCCCGAGGTACCGATTGAGCCGCATCCTGATCGCTGAGGACGAACCTGGCATTGCCTCCTTTCTCGAGAAGGGCTTGCGGGCCGCCGGCTTCACAACTCTTTCGGTCGATGACGGTGCAAGAGCGGCGGCGGTGGCGTGGGACGACACCTTCGATCTGATGATCCTCGACCTCGGTTTGCCGGGTCTCAACGGTCACGAGGTGCTGGCTGACATCCGGGGAAGGGGCCAGCGGATGCCCGTGGTGATACTCACGGCCCGCAAAGGAGTGGGAGACACCGTCGCCGGTCTGGAAGGTGGGGCCGACGACTACATCACCAAGCCGTTCAGGTTTGAGGAGCTGCTGGCGCGAGTCCGAGCCCGGTTGCGGGAACGGGGCACTCCCGATTCGACGGTGGTTGAGGCGGGCGGGGTAAAGCTGGATCTTCGTACCCGTTTCGCCGAGGTGGGCGGTAAGAAGGTCGAGCTCTCAGCACGAGAGTTTCTTCTCGCCGAGACCTTGATGCGTCATCGCGACCAGGTCTTGAGCCGCGAGATCTTGCTCTCGCGAGTCTGGGGTTATGACTTTGACCCAGGCAGTAACGTCGTTGACGTCTACGTTGGCTATCTGCGTAAAAAGCTGGGCAGGGACCTGATCGAGACGGTTCGAGGCATGGGTTATCGCCTGGTCGATCACTCCTAAGCTGGCACGATCTCACGACTGATGAGGAGCATTCATGGATAGCAGGGCGCGGGCTGTGTGGCATGGAAACCTGGCTGAGGGCTCGGGCGAAGCAACGTTGGCCAGTGGAGTGGCGGGTCCGTTGCCTATGAGTTGGCCGGGCCGGACCGAGACAGCAGATGGCCACACAAGCCCGGAGGAGTTGATTGCGGCTGCTCATGCCTCGTGCTATTCGATGGCTTTGTCAGGAGGGCTGACCCGCGCCGGCTCCCCCCCGGCGACCCTTGAAACAGAAGCTGTTGCGACCTTCGAAAAGATCGAGCCCGGCTGGCGGCTCACCCGGATGGCCCTCACTGTCATGGGGGAGGTGGCGGGTATAGATGATGCGGCCTTTCAGGAAGCGGCCGCCGCTGCCAAGGACGGCTGTCCCGTATCCAATGCCCTCAAGGGCAATGTAGACATCACGGTGACGGCTTCCCTTCGTTAGAGCGCAAATACTTGATCCCCGGTGATGGGCAGCCGATGAATTAGCCAGATCATGGCGTACGCCGGAATGCTGGCCTTGGATGGGGACGAGAAGCCGATTCCTGCCCGAGTCGAGTTCACGTCCGCCGAACTTATCGTTGCTGTCGCCGCCGGACCACTCGGTTCGTGGCCTCTTTCGACATGCCGGATCGAGCCGGACGGCAAACGCTTCCTGATGAACGTGGATGGCGATCTGGTCTGGTTCGAGCCGGATCAACCCTACGATTTCGCTCGAGAAGCCCTGGTTTACGGTCGCTCGCCCGGATTGGCATCAGCTGTGAAGACGGCCCGGATGGCTGCCCATGTGACCTCAACTGAAGATGAGCCTGGTGAGGTCACTGACGCTGACGGACCCGCATCGCTGTTGGGTTGGTTTCGGACGTTGACAGACAGTCGCAAGAACCTGGCGCTGGCGGGTCTTGCCGTTTTGCTTACGGTGGTCGTCCTCACCCTGATTTCGCGTGGGAGCCCGCCCCCTGCGGCGTCGATGACCTCCATCACCTCGACCACAGCGCCTCCAGTGTTCGAGTTGAATCTGGAGCAGGTATCGATGCGATGGAACGAGACCGCTGCCGATCTTGGTCTTGACCTGTTCATCTCGGGCGTCCCGACCGGTCGGAGGATGCAGGTCGACCTCGGTCGAGGGATCGTCCTCTATGCCACGTCAGATCCCGCCAGCGACCGAGTGAGGACGTTGATGATCGGGGCAGGACCCGGCCAAGGGGAGAAGGCGGAGGCGGTGCTGGCGTCATGGGGAACTGTGATCGCCATGGTGAATCCCGAGCTCGATCCTGAGGAACGTCGTTTGGTGCTCGACCGCCTGGGCGTAGATGTTGATCGTCCGCTTCAGCTCGGGCTCGACATGGAAACCGAAGAGGGCGGTCATCGCTATTGGTTGTGGTCGGGTGTACTGGGCGCCAGGGTGCTGTTTGGGGTCGAATTGGCCCGGTGACCGGTCGCATCGACGGGCCGATGAGGCACAATGGGCCGGTGAGCGCGGTCTTTATCGTTGACAGCTGTCGGACCCCGATGGGCCGACTCGGCGGCCAGCTAGCCCATGTTCGTCCTGATGACCTCGCCTCCCACGTCCTCCGACGACTGCTCGATCGCAACCCGGGTCTCGACCCGAGGGGTGTCGAGGACGTGGTATGGGGAGCAGCCAACCAGGCAGGTGAGGACAATCGCAATGTTGCCCGCATGGCCGCCCTGCTGGCAGGTCTTCCGATCGACGTGGCTGGGGTTACGGTCAATCGGCTTTGTGGTTCTGGATTGCAAGCAGTAATCCAGGCCAGCCATGCACTGGCGGGCGGCTGGGGCGACGTGATGATCGCCGGTGGTTCGGAGTCGATGAGCCGGGCTCCCCTCGTCCTGGCGAAGCCAGATCGGGCCTTCCCGACCGGCGCGCCCGAGATCGTGGACTCGGTGCTCGGGTGGCGATTCGTCAATCCCCGGATGAAGTCGCTTTATCCACCGATCACATTGGGAATGACCGCGGAACGGGTCGCCGAGAAATACGGCGTTTCGAGATCGGATCAAGACCGGTTTGCTCTTTCGAGTCACACCAAGGCCGTGACCGCCTCCCAGCTCGGTCGGTTCAAGTCCGAGATTGAACCGATCGATGCCCCTGCCGACCCTCGGCACCGCGAGACGAGGACCATTTCCGATGACGAAGGTCCGCGGCCTGACACCTCTCTTGATGCACTGGCGAGCCTGCCGCCGGTCTTTCTCGAAGGTGGCACGGTAACTGCCGGCAACAGCTCTCCGATGAACGATGGAGCTGCGGCTTGCCTTCTGGCCACAGAGGAAGGACTGCGACGACATGGCCTGACCCCTCTCGTCCGCATCGTGTCGTCGGCGGCGGCCGGGGTCGATCCCGATCTGATGGGAATCGGTCCGGTGCCGGCCAGCCAAAAGGCTTTGGTCCGAGCAGGGCTGGAAACTGGGATTATCGATTTGGTGGAACTCAACGAGGCCTTCGCCGCTCAGGCCGTGGCGACGATCCGGCTGTTAGGGATCGATCCCGAGATCGTCAATGTCAACGGTGGGGCCATTGCCCTCGGCCACCCGCTAGGTGCCTCGGGAGCACGCATTCTCACCACGCTTGTTCACGAGTTGGTGCGGCGAAACCAGCGATATGGGTTGGCCACCATGTGCATCGGTGTCGGTCAGGGGGTCTCGGCAGTTGTGGAGCGAGTATGAGCGAACCCCTCGACGGGGTACGCGTGCTCGAGTTCGGGAATCTGGTCGCAGCCCCTTATTGCGGGATGCTGTTGGCGGATCTGGGTGCCGACGTCATCAAAGTGGAGCCTCCGGATGGCGATCTGGCCCGCCACATTGGACCGTTCATCGATGGAGTGAGTTGCTTTTACCGAGCCGTCAACCGCGGCAAACGGAGTGTCGCCCTTGATCCCAAGCACCCCGAAGCGCGCCATTTGATCTGGGAGTTGGCGAAATCCTCTGACGTCGTCATTCACAATTTGCGGCCGGGGGGGATGGAGAGGATGGGTCTTGCCTACGTCGATCTAGCCGACCGCAACCCTGGCCTGGTCTATGCCGTGATTTCAGCCTTTGGCACCAGCGGGCCCTACGCGGATAGATCCGGCATCGATCTGGTGTTTCAGGGAGAGTCCGGGATGATGTCGATAGGTGGCGAGCCTGGCGGAGAACCGCACAAGACGGCCACCACCATCGCCGATTTCGTCGCCGGGACCAACGCCGCGCTTCTGGTGGCAGCGGCGCTTGCTTCCCGTGGTGCCACCGGTCGCGGACGTCTCGTGGAGACCTCGTTGCGTGACGGTCTGATTGCGGTTCAAGCCGGTTGGAATGCCATCTACTTCGCGACGGGGCGCCAGCCACCCCGGACCGGCACCGCCTCACCCGTTACCGCTCCCAATCAGACCTTCGCCACTGCCGACGGCCACCTGAATGTGGCCATTGTCTCTGATCGTCATTTTCGAACCGCTTGTGAGCTGCTGGATCTCCAGGCGCTGGTGGCAGATGAACGGTTCTGCTCGAACGAGTTGAGGGTGGTTCATCGCGGTGAACTGGCAGAGCTGTTTCAAGAGGTCCTGGCTATCAAGCCGACGGAGTATTGGATGCAGTTGCTCGGTGGAGCCGGGCTCCCGGTCGGGCGCATTCTGACCCTCCCGGAGGTGTTCGCCGATCCCCAGGTCCTCCACAACGAGATGGCCGTAACCCGCGATGAACGAGTCTCGCAAGGCTCGCCGCTTCGATCCAACGGGGTCAGTCTGATTGCCCATCGGCCGCCTCCAACGTTGGGTGAGCACACCGTCGCCGTGGTCGGCGAATTGGGGGTGGCGGGTTCGCGCTTGGAGCGACTGGTGGCCGAAGGCGCCCTTCTCGTGGGTTGAAGCCATGCCGCTCCGTTGCCAACCTGAAGAAATTGCAGCCGCTCTCGATGCCTGGCGCGAAGACAGAAGCGGTTTGGTGTTCGTGGCCGACGACACCACCGGGGACGACTGGAGCGAAGTCAGCGCCGAGCTGACGGAGGCGTTTCGCCTCACCAAGAAGTCCCTCACGGCCATGAGGCCGGTGGTGTTTGTGGTCCACAACGACGATCTCCTCGGACGGAATGGTCCCGGCCGGGCGATGGTTGCTACCGGGCTGCTTTCGGCAGCTCGCACGGCCGCCCTCGAGCACCGAAAAGCTGGCGTGGCTGTCAACGTGATCGCCCGAGAGGAGGGCACGAATCCCCGTTGGCTAGCTCGGTGGTGCGGTCTGCTCATGGAGGGCACTGACCCCACCGGCCAGCTGATCCATCTTGGATCGGGGCACCTCGGCAAGGCTCTGCCATGACCGCCGTTGTCACCGGAGCGGCGGGCGGCATCGGTCGGGCACTGTGCCGCCGACTAGGGAAGGCCGGACATCGAGTGGTGGCGGTCGACCTCTCACCGCGACTCGAGGAAACGGTGGCCATTTTGGAGAACGAGGCCATCGTGGTCGAGCCGGTGCAAGCTGACCTGACAACCAGGTCTGGGATAGAGGCGGTGGCGCTCGCCTCTCAGCGATCGGGGGGATTGCAGGTTCTGGTCAACAACGCCGGTATCACCCGGGACAGTCGGTTGGTCAATCTCAGCGAAGGCGACTTCAAAGCGGTGATCGATGTGAACCTGGGAGCGGCCTACCGGCTGACCCGGGCCCTCGCCCACCTCATGGAAGCGGGGAGCATCATCAACATCTCGTCCCGGGCGTATCTGGGCAACTTTGGCCAGTTCAACTACTCGATGTCCAAAGGAGGACTGGTGGGCCTCACCAGAGCGCTTGCCTTGACCCTGGCACCGTCGATCAGGGTCAACGCCGTCGCCCCCGGCCTGATCCAAACCGAGATGGCGATGAGCATTCCTGACGACGTGCTGGGCCGGATGATCGCGTTGATCCCCGCCGCCCGCATGGGACAGCCGGAGGAGGTTGCCGAGCTGGTGTTCTTTCTTGCTTCGGACGCATCGTCGTACATCACCGGTGAGGTTCTGATCATCGGTGGAGGGCGCAGTCTCAGTCGGTAAGGGTCAGTAGACCAGCCTTGTGATGGTGACGGCGTCAAGGGCCATCTGACTATCCTCGGTCTCGACGATCACTCTTCTTCGGATCTGGATCGAGTCACCGATTCGCTCGACACCTTCAAGGAGGGCCCGGGCTCTGACCCGCTCTCCGACGACTACCACCGATCCGCTCTCAAGGCGCTCAAGCCCGTAGTTGATGGTGGCTCTGGGATTGCCGGTCGGCAACATCACGCCGGAAAAGAGATAGGGGAGGAGTGAGAGCAACAAGAAGGGCGGCACCCGGTCGACGGGCTGTGATTCTACGGCGTGCTCGAAGAGGGCAACCCGTGCTGGACCGATCTCGAACCAATCACTGAGTCCGATCTGCTGGCCCACCAACGCCTCGAGCGACGTGAGTGAGATCAAAGGCGCGGGAAAGTGAGCGGATCGGGACCAATCGTGATCCGCTTGCCCCAAACCTCGGCGGCGAGAGGTTGGCCCTCGGGCCGCTCGACCGTCACGGTATCGGAGGTGGCGTGAACCAGGACTGGCGACCCATCGACCAGAACGGAGAAAGACAGTGATCCCCACTCGGGCGGGACTCGCGGATCGACGATTACCTTCCCGTCGCGGCGGCGGAACCCGCCAAAGCCTTTTACCAGCGCGAGCCAGACACCGCCGGCCGCGGCCAAATGGACTCCATGATCTGTGTTGCCGGCAAGATTGTCCAGATCCGTCATCGCGGCTTTGCGGAGCAGTTCCAGAGCCCGCTCCGGGAATCCCACCATGGCCGCCACCGCAGCTTGCACGGGTGGAGAGAGAGAGGAGTCCCCTGTCGTGATGGGGTCGTAAAAGTCGAAGTCGGCCCTGGCCACGGCGGGTGAGAACTCGTCGGGATGGTTGAGAATGGCCATCACCACATCTGCCTGTTTGAGTACCTGATGCCGGTAGATAACCAACGGGTGGAAATGCAGGAGCAACGGATAACGGTCATGGGGGGTGTTCCAGTCCCATGGCTCCCGTTCGAGAAACCGGGCGTCCTGGGGGTGAATGCCTCTGGATTTGTCAAAGGGGATGTACATGGCGGCGGCCGCCCGGCGCCATTCCTCGATTTCGTGATCGTCCAGGCCAAGCCTGTTGACCAGGTCGCCATATAACTCGGGGACCTCGATCTTCATCGAATGGAGCCAGTCGATCGCCCGCACGAGGTTGAATCGGGCCATCAGGTTTGTGTATGTGTTGTCGTCGACAAGAGCGGTGTACTCGTCGGGACCGGTGACCATGTGGATGTGAAAATCGCCGTCGGCACCGTAGAAACCGAGGTCAGACCACATCCGGGCCGTCTCCACCGCCATCTCGACGCCACACTCCCACAGCAGGCCAACATCTCCAGTGGCCTCCAGGTAGACAGCCACTCCGAGAACCACGGCGGCATCGATGTGGTATTGGGCAGTTCCGGCCTCGTAATAGGCCGACGCCTCTTCGCCGGTGATCGTCCGCCACGGAAAGAGGGCACCATTGAGATTGAGCTGGCGGGCGCGCCGGCGGGCCTGGGGCAACATCGCATGTCGATATCGAATTAGCCGTGCCGCAGTGCCTGGATCGGTATGGGCGACGAATGGAAGCATGAAGATGTCCATATCCCAGAAGACGTGACCTCCATAGGCCCGGCCCGAGAGCCCTTTGGCGGGAACCCCGTGCCCATCGACGAGCACGCTCGCCTGGTGAAGTTGAAATAGGATCCAGTTGATTGCCTGCTGGAGGGCAGGGTCTCGATCGATCACTATTTGATGACTTGCCCAGAAGTCCTCGAGGTGGCTGGCCTGAGCGTCGACGAGCGCGGCGAACCCGGGTTCGCTTTCAGATACTTGACTCCCGAATGAGCAGACCTTCTCGACGGCCATGCTCTCGTTGGCGACCAGATCAGCTTGAAATCGGGTAGTCGTGCCCTCCGTCTCGACCTGCATCCCCTGCTCGAATCGATGCCGGCAGCCGCAAAGCATCGTCATTCCGGAGTTGGCTGTTCGGTAGGCAACCGTAAAACCGAGTCCATCGTCGGTCCGCTGTATCGGCCCCCCGGTCAGGGCATTGTTGTGCGAGGTTGCAGACCTCCGAGGGTCGAACCCGGCTGTCGTGGAGCGGTCTGGGCGATGACCCCAGGTCGATTCGATCTCGACAGACAGCGATTTGTGGGCGGTGACCTCGACCCGCGCTGCAACCAGGTTGGGGTACACAAGCGACACGAGCCTGCTCCAGCGCACCGTGATCGCCGGCCAGCGGGCGTCGGTGATCAGAATCCCCCGGGCCAGGTCAAGGGTTCGATGGACATCAGCATTGGCCAGATCGATCACGGATCGGTCGACCGAGACGCGCAAACCTGAGGGATCGGGCAGATAGACGATGGTCTGGCCGGCGGTGGCAAAGCCGAAGGCGCTCTCAGGATATGTGATCTGCCAGGTCTCGTGAAACCCATTGACAAGGACTCCGGGTTCGAAAACGGGAGCGCCCTGTTCCCAGACCCCCCTGACTCCCACCCGACCGTTCGAGAGCGCAAAGATCGACTCTTCTTGCCCGGCTCGGTCAGCGTCAACGCCGGTTACCCGGAGCGCGAAAGGGTCGGTGCCAAATCTGGATGTCTGCTGGCCGCTCACCGTTCGCTCCTCACACCAACTCGCCCAGGTCCCTGACTACGAGGTCGGCGCCAGCGGCCGTCAGCTCGGAAGCGTTGTCATGACGGGCGACGCCTATGATCAAACCGAAGTTACCTGACTTTCCGGCCGCTACCCCGCTGGTCGCGTCTTCGATCACTACTGCCATCTCCGGCATTACGCCAAGCTGGCGGGCCGCTTCCAGATACGGGTCGGGGTGGGGTTTGCCTTTCAGTCCCAGGGAGGCGGCCACTTCACCATCAATCCTGACA
>Ga0326597_10004236_pt1 | contig 20258 bp, 12 predicted proteins | sample RVTome_12_FD_203789 | JGI IMG/M metagenome (GOLD analysis project Ga0326597, IMG submission 203789) | Soil microbial communities from uranium-contaminated site in the Upper Colorado River Basin, Wyoming, United States - RVT100D185 | ecosystem: Environmental > Terrestrial > Soil > Contaminated >...
GGACCCCGGACGGGCGCAAGGTCAGGGGCATCGTGCACTGGGTCTCGGCGCAGCACGCCTGCGAGGCCGAGGTGCGGCTTTACGACCACCTGTTCGCGCAGCCCTTCCCCGAGGACGTGCCCGAGGGTCAGACCTTCCTCGACAGCCTCAATCCGGACTCGCTCGAGGTGCTCTCGGGCTGCAAGCTCGAGCCCGGCCTGGCGGCGGCGCTGCCGGGCGAGCCGCTGCAATTCGAGCGCCTGGGCTACTTCTGCGCCGACTCGCAGGACTCGCGCCCCGGCGCCCCGGTCTTCAACCGCTCGGTCTCCCTGCGCGACGCCTGGGCCCGCATCGAGAAGCGCGGCGGTGGCGCCTGACTGCCTCCCCGCGGCACGCGGCAGCGCCAGGTGGGAGGGGGGCCGGGTGTACGGCTTCCGAGCAGCCGCGGCTGCCGCTGGCAAGCGATGGCATCGCGCCGGGTGATCCGCGGTGATCCCGTTGCCCCGGGCCCGACCGGCAGGCGGCTCGGCGCGCCGGAACGGCAAGCGGGAACGACCTCGCCCTGATCCGATGTCCTTCCGTCTTCCGTCGATGCCCGGCGACTACGGCGCACCTTTCGAGGAGGTAGTTCGGGACGTGGCCATGAAGATGCGCACCGACCCGCACTCCGTCGCGATCCTGCTGACCTACTTTGCCGAGGGGCTCGGTCGCATCCTCGCCGGGGGCCGCGTCTTCCGCTGGCCCGGCGTCTTCGTCGCGGGTCCGTACCGCGTGGAGCGCGAGCACTTCACCTGCTGCCTGCCCCGGTTGCAGGCCAACCCGCCGCTCAAGCAACTCGTCTGGGAGGAGTGCCCGCCCGAGCTGGGCCGCAACCGCGAGATGGACGCGCACCGTCGCCGCCGCAGGCAGGGGCGCGTGCAGTTGCTGGCGACATTCATGCGCCAGCAGCGCCACGCGATCAGCTTGCAGGACCTGCGCATCATCGAGTCCCTCGACTCCGACTGGCGTATGTCCTCGCCGACGCACTGGGCGTCGTAGCACGACCGGGGGTGCCGAAAGGGCCACGATCCTGGCGAAAGCGGCCTCGATGCAACACGCGGGAACCCGCCGCGCCGCGTCCGGGTGGACGAGGGGCCGACCCTGGCGCCCCAGGCCCCGGGGGCCTTGGGGCTTCCTCCCACCGACACCGTGTCGGTGGGAAACCGCCCCGGGGATTCCTCGTCCCCCCGCGCCCTCCGCCGTGGATCGCCCCCGCCGGGTCCTATAAGGTTTGCAACGGCTTGCCGCCTGTTCCTAGGCCCTCCCATGAACCTCCGCGACTACCTCCGAACGTCCGAAGCCGCCGAGTTCCTCGGCGTGAGCCCCGGCACGGTCAGGAACTGGGTCCGCCAGGGGAAGCTCAAAGCCCGGCGGCTGCCCCAAAACGGCTACCGCCTCTTCCTCGAGAGCGACCTGGAAGCCGTCTTGCGCTCCGTCCAGGCACCCGAGAAGCACGAGACCAAGCCGTCCACGAGGGACCGCGCGTGAGCCCCCCCGAGCCGACGGCCGACGCGCCTCCGATCCTCGACGGCATCCCGCTCCGGCGGGTGTCGCTCCCCGACCGCTGGCCCTTCCAGGCCCAGGGTCTCGCCCTCGGCAACGGCTCCTCGGCCCTCGAGATCCTCGTCGCCACGCACTCCAGCGTCCCCCGCGCTCCCGAGCTGCGCTCCGCCTGGAAGGCGCGTCACGGCGGCCGCGCCGCCCCCCTGCTCGTCGTCGTCGGCTACGGCGACCGAGCCGCCCTCTGCGGTCCCGCCGGGGACGACCCCCCGGCCCGTCTCGATCTCGATCCGGGGCAAGTGGACCGCCTCTGCCGGGAGGCCCTCGGCGAGCCCGACCGCCACGCCGCCCTGCGCGCGCTGCGCGACAGCCTCCCCGCCCTCGCCGATGCACTTGGCGGCCTGCGCAACGAGGGCCTCGTCGCGCTCCACGAGCTGCGCACGGGCGCTCGCCAGCGCCGCGACTGGGAGGAGGCGAAGCGGAAGGCCCTGCGCGTCCTCGACCGCAAGGGACCCGACCTGCTCAGGGCGCTCGGTTTCCAGATCGAGTCGTGCGACCGCGTGACCTCGATCCTGCGCGCCAAGGACAAGGATGTCGCCGTCGCCGTGCTCCTCAACCGCGACGAGGCCCCCGAGCTGCAAGCGGGCCGCTTCGCCGACATCTCCCCGATCAGCTACGCCCTCGCCGTCGCCGACCGCAAAAACCTTCCCTACGTCGTCATCCAGCACGGCGCGAAGGTGCGCGTGGTCCCGACGCGCGTCGGGGTCGGCGTCGGCCGACGTGGACGCACGGAGACCTTCGTCGAGTGCCACGCGGGCCTGCTCAACGAGGAGAACGCCGCTCTGCTGTGGCTGCTCTGCTCGGCGGATGCGCTGACACCCGGCGGCTCCCTCGACGAGCTGATCGCCGCCTCCGGCCGCTTCTCCGGCGACCTCGCTGCCGGTCTGCGCGACCGCATCTACGACTCCGTCGTCCCGAATCTCGCGGCAGGCCTGTTCGCGGCTCGCAAGATCAAAAAGCCGAAAGCCGAGGACCTCGCCGACACGTACGAGATGGCGCTCGTCGTGCTGTTCCGGCTGCTCTTCGTCGCCTACGCCGAGGACAAGGACCTCCTCCCGTACCGCTGGAACGGGCTGTACCAGCGTCGCTCGCTCAAGACGAAGGCGCAGGAGATTCTGGAGCTGGTCCGCGAGCAGAAGCCCTTCGACGAAGGCGACGGCCTTTGGGACGAGGTCACGCGCCTCTTCCGCGCCGTGGATCGCGGCAACCGCGAGTGGGGCGTCCCGCCCTATGACGGCGGCCTCTTCTCCGAGGACCCTGCGATCTCCCGCATCGGCGGCCTACTCGCGAGTCTCTCCATCCCCGGGACGGTGCTCGGCCCAGCGCTGCGCGACCTCCTGCTCGCCGAGACCGAGAACGGCCTCGGCCCGGTGGACTTCCGCAGCCTGGGCGTCCGGGAGTTCGGGACGATCTACGAAGGGCTGCTCGAAAGCGAGCTGGCGGTCGCCGACGCCGACCTCGCGGTGGACAAGAAGGGCGTGTACCGGCCGTGCCGGGCGGACGACGAGCCGGTCGTCCGGCGCGGCGAGGTCTACCTGCACAACGCTTCGGGCGCGCGCAAGTCCTCGGGCTCGTACTTCACGAAGGCGTTCGCGGTGGAGCACCTCCTGGAGCGCGCGCTCGAACCAGCCCTGCGCGAGCACGCCGAGCGACTCAACGCGCTCGGTGACAAGGAGGCCGGAGAGCGCTTCTTCGACTTCCGCGTGGCCGACATCGCGATGGGCTCGGGGCACTTCCTCGTCGCCGCCATCGACCACGTCGAGAAGGCACTCTCTGGCTACCTCGCCCGCCGCAAGCTCCCGACCGTCACCGCCGAGCTGGCGAACCTCCGCGCCGCCGCGCTGACCGCCCTTGGCTCCCTGGCCGAGCAGGTCGAGATCGAGGACACGCAGCTCCTGCGACGCCTCATCGCGCGCCGCTGCATCTACGGCGTGGACATCAACCCGATCTCCGTCCAGCTCGCCCAGCTCGGGATCTGGATCCACACCTTCGTGCCCGGGCTCCCTCTCTCCTTCCTGGATCACAACCTTCGGCACGGGAACTCCCTCGTCGGCGTCGGGCGGCTCGTCGAGGTCCTGGAACGACTACAGGAGGAGAAGCTTGAGGCTTGGCTCGGCAACCCCGAGGAATACCTGCGGCAGGCATCCCATCCTCTCCGGCTGCTCGGGCAACTCCTCGATGCCAATCCCTCCGACGTGGAACGCGCACGGCGAGCGTGGATGCACGCTTCCGAGAAAATTCGACCCTTGGAGGCTCTCTGCGACGTGCTCGCCCATGCTCGGATCGAGGGTAGCGTCCTGTTCGAACGGCCCAAGCGTACGTGGAAGGACGACCGTCGCTTGCTCCTGGAGACGGAGGAGTACCGTCGGGCCCGAGAGAGTCATGCAGAGCTACCTCCCTTCCACTTTCCGGTGGCGTTCCCCGAGGTGTTCCTCCGCGACCGGACTGGCTTCGATGTCGTCGTCGGCAACCCTCCGTGGCAAGAGGCCACCGTCGAGGAGGACGCCTTCTGGGCACGCCACTCTCCGGGCCTCCGCTCCCTGCTGCAGCGCGAGCAGGAGTCCGCCAAGGCGCGCCTGCGCGCCGAGCGGCCGGATCTCCTCGCCAGCTACGAGCAGGAACTCGCGTCCGCGAACGCGCTCCGTGCCGCGCTCGTCGCGGGCCAGTACCCGGGAATGGGGACGGGCGACCCCGACCTGTACAAAGCGTTCTGCTGGCGCTTCTGGCATCTGGTCGCCGAGGACGGGGGCCGCATTGGTGTCGTGCTGCCGCGCTCCGCGCTCGCCGCGAAGGGCTCGACCCTCTTCCGGCAGGAGGTCTTCGGCAACGCGGCGGAGGTCGGAGTCACGATGCTGCTCAACAACCGGCAGTGGCTCTTCGACGAGGTGCATCCGCAGTACACGATCGGCTTGGTGACCGTCGTCAAGCGTCCGGCCGAGCGCACTCCCGTCGGGCTCCAGGGGCCGTATCCGAGCCTGGAGCGCTACACCGAAGGCGTGGTACGTGAGCCCGCCGTCTTCTACGGCTCCGACATCCAGGGCTGGAACGACACGGCCTCGCTGCCGCTGCTTCCGACCGACGACTCCGTCGAGGTCTTCTCGCAGCTCCGCAAGCACCCGCGCCTCGACCTCGAAGACGGCCGCTCCTGGCGCGCCCGCCCGTGCCGCGAGCTAGACGCGACGAACGACAAGGGCTTGATGGACGTAGAGTCCGCCGACTGCCCTCCGGGCTTCTGGCCGGTCTTCAAGGGCGAGTCGTTCGACCTGTGGACGCCCGACACGGGCACCTACTACGCCTGGGCGGACCCGAACGTCGTCCTCTCTGTCTTGCAGAAGAAGCGCCAGCGCGGCGGCCGCAGCAAGCGCTCCCCGTTCTCGGAGTTCGACGGGAAGTGGTGCGGCGATCCCAGGACGCAGCCCTGCCACACCGCGCGCATCGCGTTCCGGGATGTGACGCGATCGACGGACAGCCGCACCGCCCGAGCAGCTCTCCTCCCCCCCGACATCTTCATCACGAACAAGGGGCCGTACCTGCTGTGGCCTCGTGGCGATCGTCGCGATCAGGCGTACCTGCTCGGCGTCCTTTCGAGCATCCCCCTCGACTGGTACGCGCGCCGCTTCGTCGAGATCAACCTCAACTTCTTCATCTTCAACCCGTTTCCCGTCCCGCGCCCGGACCGCGACACCCCGCTCTGGACGCGCGCCGTCGAACTCGCCGGACGCCTCGCCGCCCCCGACGATCGCTTCGCTGACTGGGCCGCCTCGGTCGGCGTCGATCACGGCCCGCTCACGGACGACGCGAAGCAGGACATGATCCACGAGCTGGACGCCGTCGCCGCCCACCTCTACGGCCTGTCCGAGAAGCACCTCACCCACATCTTCGAGACCTTCCACGAAGGCTGGGACTACGACACCCGCTTGAAGGAAACCCGGCGTCACTTCCGCGAGTGGAAGAAGAGAGCGCGCTGACATGGCCGCGCAAGGCGATTCGACCGACACGACCGTTTCGCAATGGACGCTCCTATGACGACGACATCGGTACCCTCCCAGCCCGGCGCTCGTTGGCTACGGTGCGACCTCCATGTTCACACGCCCTTCGACGGAGAGAAGAGGTTCGGCGAGGACATCCGCGCGGCCATCGAGGCATTCAAGAAGGAGAAGACCACCCGGCTGGCCGAGATCGCAGAGCGCTTCGTCACGGCTTGCCGCAACGCGCACGACGGGGAGGGCATGGACCTCGTCGCGCTGACCGATCACAACAGCATCGACGGCTTCCGGTACCTGCGCCCCCAGTTCGAGACCCTTGCTCGGCTCGCGAAGGACCAGGGACTTCCGATGCCCGCCATCCTCCCCGGCGTCGAGTTCTCGGTGGGAGGCGAGCGTCCGATCCACTTCCTCGTCGTCTTCGCCTCCGCGACCGATCCCGACGCCATCGACGGAGCGATCTCCTACGTCTTCGGCACGAGCGATCGGTTCGACCGGAAGTCCGGGACTCCGCGCGCAACGGGCCAGTCGGTGGACGACTTCCTGACCAAGCTCTACGACTACTGCCGTCCTGCCTCTGGGGATCGGAAGCTCGACTTCGTCGTCCTGCCTGCCCATGCCGACGGACGACAGGGCGTCTCCCGAGAGGTCGTCGGCGGAGCTGCCGCTGGCGGGACCGACATCTCGGTCGCCACGTCCCTCTGGGACGAGATGAAGGGCCACCTGCGGGAGCGCGTCATCACGCGCAAGGACTGGCACGGCTTCCAAGCGGCCCGGCCGTTCCAGGACCTCCCGCAGGCGTTCAAGGAGCTGCTCTGGCGCTGGGCGGCCGCCAGGCAGTCGGATGACTGGGACAAGCTCACCGACACACAGCGGGCGGAGTATCGCGAACGTCGCCATTGGGCACTCGTCGAGTGTTCCGATCCCCACCGCTACGACGCCATCGGCAGCCGGTACACCTGGCTCAAAATGGAGGTGCCCGACGTGGAGGGCATCCGGCTGGCACTCCTCGACCCGGAGTCCCGCCTGCGCCGCATGGCCGACGGACCTCCAGGTCGGGCCTACCCCCGCATCCGCCGCCTCCACATCGAGCGAACCGACTTCTTCGAGGACATCGAGATCCCCATCGACGCCTGCCTGACGACGCTCATCGGCGGACGGGGGACCGGGAAGTCCACCGTGATCGAGTACCTCCGTCACGCGCTCGATCGCGCGCTGAGGGAGGACCTCCCTGACGACGAGCCGAGCAACGTCCGCGAGACTGTGCTCTCCGTCTTGGGGACCAAGAGAGAGCGAAACTACGGCCACACGAAGGGTACGCTTCTCCCCGACTACGAGATCACGGCGGATGTCGTCGTGGCCGAGCGTGAGTACCGCGTTCGTCGCACGGCTAGGGGCTTGGAAGTCGTGCAGGACCCCGACCAGCCCGGGGCCAAGCCCACTCCGCTGGACGTACGCAGCCTGCTCGTTCCCCGAATCCTCTCTCAGAAGCAGATCGCCCGGATCGCCAGAGATCCCTCGTCCCAGCGCAGCGAACTCGATGCGCTGATCGACCCTGATGAGCTTCGGGAGATCGAAAGCCGACGCCGTTCCCTGGCCGAAACGCTCGCACATCTCCAAGCGACGCGCACGAGGCTGACCGCGCAGAGACAGAAGCTCCCCGCGGTGGAGACGGACTTGCAGAAGGTCCGTGACCAGATCACCTTCCTGGAGAGTGCGGGTCGGCGAGAAGTCCTCGCGACCTTCGACAGCTACGAGCGCGAGCGCCGTTGGCTCGAAGAGACCCTCCAGGAAGCAGAGCGCCTCGCGAGCGCAATCGACGACACCGCGCACGATGTCGGCTCCCCGGACTCAGGGCCGATCGCGAGCCCGTCGGGTACTCCGACTGGAGGCTGGCTCACGACCGTTGCCGAGAGTGTTCGCAAGGCGCTTGCAGACGCAGCCGCCGGACTGCGCGAACACTCCGCTTCGGTCCGCGCCGTCGCGAAGGCCATCACCGACGAGCAAGCGGCGAGTTGGCAGGCCAAGTTCGATGCCGCACGCCGCGCCTACGACTCACTCCGAGACGAGATGGCCCAGACGGGCGTGGACTTCACGCAGCACGAGAAGCTCTTGCAGCGCAGGGCGCTACTGGAACGGGAGGTCCAGTCCCTTCGCAAGACGGACCAGGAACTCGATGAAGTTGCGCGGAAACTCAAGGACGCGCGGTTGCAGCTCGCAGAGACTCACGAGCGGAGGCTGGCCGCACGGCGGGAGCGAGCCGGAACCCTGGAGGCCATGGACGCCGACGTTCGGCTGCAAGTGCTCGGCTTCCGAGACCGGGAGGACTTCGAGTCCCGTCGTGAGCAGTGGTTCGGCGGAGCCGGATTGCAGGAGCGTGACTGGAGCACGATCTGCGACTACGTCTTCGCTCCTGGAGGTCAAGTCCCCGAGCGCGTTCGGGAGCTGGTCGATGCCCTCCGCGCGGACCTCGACGCCACCGCCGCTCGCGGAACCGCGCTCGATGGAGAAGAGTCCGCTACGGCAGTGCTTCTTGACGACGGTCGCCTGACCAGGAACTTCTTCAATGCGCTCGTGAGGCGCGATCGTGTCCGGTTGGACGAGATCGAGCGCTTCCTGCCGGAGGACCTCGTCAAGGCGCAGGTTCGCTCGGCTGATGGCACCTTCAAGACGATCGAGACGGGGTCGGTCGGCGAGAAGAGCACCGCGATCCTCAGCCTTCTGCTCTCGGCCGGGGACCAGCCGATCATCATCGACCAGCCCGAGGACGATCTCGACAACCAGTACGTCTACAACGTCGTCGTGGACCTTCTCCGGCGGCGCAAGTTCTCCCGCCAGGTCATCATCGCAACGCACAACGCCAACATCCCGGTGAATGGCGATGCCGAGCTGATCGTCGCTCTAGGTGTGAAGGAGCGCCTTGGTGTCGTCCTCGGAGCGGGCAGCATCGACCGCACGGAGATCAAGGACCTCGTCAGCGTCATCATGGAAGGGAGCGTCGAGGCGTTCCGGCTCCGCCGCGAGCGCTACGGGTACTGAGCGAGACTAGTCATGTTCGACACCATCGACGAGATTCAGGATCAGGTTCGGACCGGCGAGGACTCTCGCGCCGAGTTCAAGGAGGTCGTCGTCGGCGATCGAAGCGTGCGGTCCCCCAACACCGAGGACATGGCCGGGGAGATGGTCGCCTTCGCCAATGCGGAGGGTGGCTTCATCTTCCTTGGGGTGGATGACTCCGGGCTGATTCGCGGGCTCCCCGATGAGCGGCTCGGTGACGTGGAAACGTGGATCGTCAACGTTGCGAGCAACAACTGCGACCCGCCGATCCGCCCCATCATTCGGAAGGAGCTTCTTCCGAGACCAGGTGGCGACTTGGCGTGCATCATGCTCGTGGGGATTCGACGTGGGCTGTACGTTCACGCCACGAGCAGCGGACGGCACTACGTCCGAGTCGGTTCGACGAAGCAGCTCTTGAAGGGCCCGCCGCTGACGAGGCTCTTCCAGGAGCGCGGCCGTCTCTTCGTGTTCGACGAACAACCGGTCCTTACGGCGACGGTCGATGATCTCGACACGGACAACCTGCAGAGCTTCTTTCGCGAGCGTCCAAGTGCCATTCCGTGGTCCGATCTGCTGCGGAACACCCGTGTCACAGTCGCCAACGATGGCCACGATCGACCCACCGTAGCTGGGCTGCTCGCCTTCGGTAGAACGCCCTCGCAGCATCTGTACTCCGCGCACATCGAGGCCGCGGTGTACCGAGGGGCTCGGCTCTCGTCCGATGAGCTGGTGCACGCCGAGAGGATCGATGGTCGGGTGGACGCCCAAATCAAGGGCGGTGCCGAATTCGTCGAGCGCTTTATGCTCCGCCCCGCACGGAAGTACGCCGGCCGTGAGGACCACCCGCAGTACGAACTGGATGTCGTCCATGAAGCCATCGTGAACGCGGTCGCGCACCGCGACTACTCGATCTCGGGCTCCAAGATCCGGCTCATGCTCTTCCTGGACCGGCTTGAGCTGTACAGCCCAGGTGCTCTCCCCAACACCCTCACGATCGAGACCATGCCGTTCCGTGTGTTTACTCGGAACCAGCTACTCGTGAGCTTCCTCTCCCGGATCAAGAGCGTCCGCACGGGTCGTGCGCTGCTTGAGTCCCGGGGCGAGGGTGTCCGCAGCATCTTGGAGGGAGGCGAGCGCCACTCCGGGCGGAGGCCGCTGTACGAGCTGTTCGGCGAAGAGCTAAGGTTGACGATCTGGGCGCGTCCTTCACCTCATGAAGCACCGGGATCCGGGGAACCGTCGTGAGCGAGGATCCTCATGACCTCCGGGTTGCTGCACTTCCCCGAGTGGGAGCGGAAGGATCGCTGACATGAGCCCCTTGGACAGACACGGCAGCCCGCCGGAGGAGACCCGATGCTGAGGAAGCTGACCGTCCAGGGCTTCAAGTCCCTGAGGAACGTGACCGTTGAGTTCCCGCGCATGTCCGTGCTGTTCGGGCCTAACGCGGCGGGCAAGAGCAATCTGCTCGATGCCATCCAGGCCCTGTCGCGGATCGGAACCCGTCGCACGATCGCCGACGCGCTGACCGAGCCGATCCGAGGCTATCCGATTGAGTCGTTCTCTTTCCCGTCGGGCGGGCTGGCGGAGCTTCTCTCCGCGCCTTCCGCCAGCTTCTCGTTGGAGGCTGACTTGACCCGGAGGAAGGACGACTACCGGTACCGCATCGAGGTCTCCATCGCTCCGGGGTCTGGGGCGCTCTCGGTCCAGGACGAGTACCTGACCGGCTTGAACCGGGAGCGCACGCCCAAGGGCAACGCGGCGATCGAGCAGGTTGAGGGGAAGCTCCGAGTCCGACGCAGGGGTGAATCCGGCAAGCCGCGTTACGAGCTCCTCGGGTTGAACTACGCGATCGCCTCCGATCCCCGCCTGGGCAAGCCCTTGTATCCCGCGATCGAGGCCGCCCGAGCCGAGCTTTCGGACTGGCGCACGTACTACCTGGATCCCCGCGTCGCCATGCGCGCAGCCAAGCCGCCCTCCGACGTTCGCGACATCGGGGTACTCGGCGGAGACGTGGCTCCGTTCTTGTACCGACTCCGTGGGGACGACGAGAAACGGTATCGCGCCGTCGCACGCACCCTTCGCTCGATCATCCCGAGCGTCGAGGAGGTGAGCGTCGATCTCGATAAGCGCCGTGGGTCCCTCGACCTCCTCGTCCGTCAGGGCGGCGTGGACTACTCTTCGCGCATCGTGTCGGAGGGAACGTTGCGCGTGCTCGCCCTGTGCGCGATCACGGTCAACCCGTGGGGCGGCTCCCTCATCGCCTTCGAGGAGCCGGAGAACGGCGTGCATCCGAGGCGGCTGGAGCTGATCGCCCAGCTACTCCTCTCGCTCGCGCTCGAACAGGGACGGCAGGTCGTCGTCACGACGCACTCGCCGCTCTTCTGCGAGGCGGTGCTCAAGGCCGCCAAGGCGAACCCGGGCGATATCGGACTGTTCAACGTAAGGCGCGACGGCACCGAGACCGTCGTCCAGCCGTTCGACGTGAGCGGACCGCTGTTCACGGACCACGAGATCGCCGCCGCGCTCACGACGGGATCGGAGGATGGCCTCTTCGAGAGTCTCTTGCTCCGGGGGCTCTTGGATGAGTGATTCCCTCACCGTCGATCTCTTCGTCGAGGACCGCGCGCACGAGGAGCTTCTCAAGCACCTCGTCGCGCGCGTCGCCAACGAGGAGGGCGTGCCCACCCGCCTCCGTATTCGCAGCGCACGCGGAGGCAGCGGGCGGGCGATCCAGGAGTACCGGAACTATCAGCGCGTGGTGACCCGCAACGCCAGCTCGGCCCCGCTGCCGGACTTGATTGTGGTCGGAATCGACGGGAACTGCATCACGGCCCCGAGGAAGCGGAGGGAGATCGAGGAAGCGACGGAGCCGTCCTTCCAGGGCAGGCTCGTCGCCGCCTGTCCCGATCCACACGTCGAGCGCTGGTATCTCGCCGACCCCGACTCGTTCCATGCCATCGTGGGTCATCGCCCGACGGTGGGTCGCAAGAAGTGCGCTCGCGACCACTACAAACGCTTGCTCTCCGAGGCTGTCCGCAAGGCGGGCCACCCTCCGACGCTCGGGGGCATCGAGTTCGCGAGCGAGATCGCCCAGGGCCTGGACCTGTACCGAGCGTCGAAGGGTGACAAGTCCTTCGGCTCCTTCGTCGATGATCTCCGCAGTGGGCTTCGAACGTACGGCTCGAACTCCGACGGGCAATGAGCAGACAGCCTCCCCTCGACGAACTCGCCCGCCCCGTGTTCGTGGACAACCGCGACGGGAACACGCTCGCCAGGGCACTCACGTCACACCTCGGTGAGTTACGGAATCGGGGACATGTTCTGAGCGACCTTTGCGTCGCGAGCGCGTACTTCAACCCGCAGGGGCTCCAGCTCCTCGCGAGCGAAGTCCACCATGTCCCGAGGATCCGCTTGCTCCTTGGCGTCGAACCTGCGCCGGAAGCCATCCAGGCTCGTCGCGGGCCCTTCGATCCAGTCGAGCCCGAGTTCACCCGCCGGAAGGTTCGTGCCGACCTGGAGCAACAGGAGAAGGGCCTCCGGCACGACCGCGACTTGCTGCCGTTCCGCGCCGAGGACGACAGCGCCGTGCGGGGCCTCTTGGACTTCCTCAAGTCCGCGCGCGTCGAGGTTCGCCGGTACGAGCGACACTTCCTCCACGCCAAGGCGTTCGTGCTACGCGGCGAGGAGCGCGGCGTGATCGTCGGCTCCTCCAACCTGACGCGCGCCGGGCTCTCCACGAACCTGGAGCTGAACCTCGGGCACTACGACGATCCGCTGGTCGGCCAGGTCGAGGATTGGTTCGAGGAGCTGTGGGAGGAGGCCGAGCCCTTCGACCTCGCCTCGCTGTACGACGAGCTGTTCGCGGAGTACCCGCCGTACTTCATCTACCTCAAGGTGCTGTGGCACCTGTACCAGGACGAGCTGGCACTGGAGGAGCAGGAGATCGGCGCGCTTCCGATCACGAGCTTCCAGCGGCACGGCGTCTGGCGGGCGCGCCGCATCCTGGACACGTACGGCGGCGTCTTGGTCGCAGACGGCGTAGGGCTGGGGAAGACGTTCACGGCGGGTGAGATCATCCGGGGCTATCGGGACCGCAGGCAGCGCGTGCTGCTGATCTGCCCCGCCTCGCTGCGGGACACGACCTGGGAGAAGTTCCTGAACGACTACCAGCTCCTCGTCGAGAGCCTTTCGTACGAGCAGCTCTCGAACGATCTCCAGCTCGGCGGCGAGAAGCGGCATCTCCAGAACCCGCTCGATGACTACGCGCTCGTCGTGGTGGACGAGGCGCACAACTACCGCAACCCCGATGCCCCCACGCGAGCGGCCGTGCTCCGTCGGTTGCTCTCGGGGAAACGCCGCGAGGTCGTCCTGTTGTCCGCGACGCCCGTCAACAACTCGCTCTGGGACCTCTACCACCTGCTCCGCTTCTTCATGAAGCAGGACGCCCGGCTCTCCAGCCGGGGAGTGCTCTCGATCCGGGAGCGCTTCGAGCACGCGATGCGGTCCGACCCGTTCAACCTGAACCCGGACCTCTTGTACCCGATCATCGACGCGACCACGGTCAAGCGCACGCGCAGGTTCATTAAGCACTACTACCAGGACGACCTGATCCGGGGCGCGGACGGCAAGATGGTGCCGATCCAGTTTCCGACGCCGATCGCCGCGTCGATCGCGTACGACCTCGACGACGTGATGCCCGGCTTCTTCTCGCGTCTAGAGGAGATTCTCGCGCCGCCGCAGGGCAGTCCGCTCCTGCGGATGGCTCGCTACCAGCCGGATCGGTTCCTCGCAGGCGCAGGGCAGGCGGGTCAGGACACGGCCCTGGTCGGCCTCCTGCGGTCCGCGCTCCTCAAGCGGTTCGAGTCCTCCGCGTACGCCTTCCGATGCACGGTCGGTCGCATGGCGCGCGAGCACGACACCTTCCTTGCCGCCCTCGATCTGGGGAAGGTCGTCCGCAAGGAGCTTCTCCGCGAGCTGTCCGCGTCGGAGGACGACGACATCGAGTCGCTCATCGAGGACTCCGGGGAGGCCGAGGACGCCGCCCTCTTCGACGTGCAGGCTCTGCGCGCTGCCGTGCAGGGCGACCTAGATCTGCTGCGCGAGATGGAGGCGGCGGTACAGGCGCGGCCCGAGGCGACTCCGAAGATCGACGCCCTCGTCGAGGAGCTTGCCGCGATCGTCGAGCAGGCCGAGAGCGAGGGCATCGACGCGGAGGAGATCCAGCAGAAGCGCAAGGTCCTGATCTTCTCGCACTACGAGGACACCATCGACTGGATCGAGCCCCGGCTCACCGAGCGCATCGCGCGCGACCCGAGGTTGGCTTCCTATCGCGGACGGATCGCGAGCGTCAGTGGCGCGGACTCTCGCGGCGGAGTGTCACGCGAGCGTGCGATCCACGGCTTTGCTCCGGTCTCGACCGGCGCCATCCCACCCCACGACGAGGACCTTTTTGACGTGCTGATCTGCACGGACGTCCTGGCGGAGGGCATGAACCTCCAGCAGTGCCGCAACATCGTCAACTACGACCTGCCCTGGAATCCGATGCGCCTCGTGCAACGGCACGGCCGGGTGGACCGCATCGGCAGCATCCACGGCGAGGTGTACCTGCGGACGTTCTTCCCGGACGCGCAACTCGACGGGCTCTTGAACCTGGAGGAGCGCGTGCGGCGGAAGCTCGCGCTGGCCGCCGCCTCGGTCGGCGTCGAGGATGCTCCCATCCTCGACGGGGCCTCCGGTGATCAGTCCTTCGCCGAGACCCGCGAGGAGATCGAGAAGCTGCGCCGGGGCGATGCCTCGCTGTACGAGCGAGGTGGAACCGAAGGAGCCGCTCAGACCGGCGAGGAGTACCGGCAGGAGCTACGCCGCGCCCTCGAACGGCACGGCGACGCGATCGAACGGCTCCCCTGGCGGATCGGCTCGGGGATGGTCAAGGCCGATCACGACGGGTTCGTCTTCTGCGCGCGCGTCGCGGACCGCATCTACCTCCGCTTTGTCCCAAGCGACCAGGGGCAGCCGATCGTTTCGGAGATCGGGACCTGCTTGAGGTTCTTGGAGTGCTCCGAGGAGACGCCGCGCCATCTGCCGGACACCGGCATCGAGGGCGCTTACGAGGCCTGGCAGCGCGCCCGCGAGGACATCCTCGAAGCCTGGGCGTACGAGACCGACCCCGCCAACCTCCAGCCCAAGGTCCGGCGGCTCAATCGGGAGGTGGCCGAGTTCCTCCGACTGAATCCTCCCAGCGAGGTCGAGTTCGAGCGGCTGCACGCGGTGCTCGACGCGATCGAGGCTCCGTGGTCGATTCGCGAGGAGCGGCAGCTACGCACGGCGTGGGAGCGTGAGTATCCAAGCTCAGGCGCGAAGGCGCGCGCTCTCGTGGAGGAGGTCGAGCGGATCGGCGTGGAGCCCCACCACGCCCCCGAGCCGCTGCCGCCGATCGAGACCGAGGACGTGAACCTGATCTGCTGGATGGCGCTGGTTCCGACCGAGTAGCGGCGTCATGCGTCCAGCGCGCTCGACGCTTCCTCGGGCCATTCCCGACGCTGCATCGCCTCGACCAGCTCTGGCGGCGTCACGTGCTGGAGGTAGCGCGAGGTCACCGCGAGCGAGGCGTGCCCGAGCTGCTTCTGGATCAGGTTGATCGGCATCCGCTCGCGCATCAGCTCGCAGGCGAACGTGTGCCGCAGGCCGTGGGCGTGAACCCGCTTCTCGATTCCGGCCTGCGAAGCGAGTCGCGGTAGCAGCGCTCTCACGTACGCGGTCTGCACGCGCTTCCCGGCGAGGGTGCAGATCAACGGCGCGTGGCTTGGCACCTGGCGGATAGGTACTCGAAGCGGCCTCTCCCGCAGGCCATCGTGGCGCGGGGCGGTCGGCGGGGCGAAGAGAGGGCCTGTCCGGGTCGCTTTCCGTGGTGCTCGACGGGGCGGACGCGCCGGTGGCAGGAGCGGCCGTGCGCGCGCATCACTCGCACGCCTCCGACCCCATGGCGCTGAAGCCGCGGGGCGACCTCGGCCGGCGACCGGTCGTCGGCGAGGCGCAGGCCGACCGCGAGACGCGCTTCGCGATCCCGCTCGCCGCCGGCCGACTGCACGACGTGGATGTCCTCGCGGAGGGGCTCGCACAATCCTGGTCGCCGGGCACCAGGCGGGCGAGCGCGTCGTGATCCGGCTGGAGGCCGCGGCGGCTGTGCCCAGCGAGTCCTGCAAGAGGGTTGCGACGCGTCCGCAGCCACCGCGCCGGCCGGGGCGCGCGGCACAGATGCGGGGCTGGTCGTGCGCTGCCTCCGATGGCGGCCGTCCCCCACCGTCCCCCAGGGAGGCGCGGCCCGCAGGGAGCCGCCGCAGGGAGCCGCATCGCGTAGCTCAGCTCCCAGGGTCTGACCTGCGACCGGCGGGCGGCGCGCCGCGGCCGCCCGGCCCGCCAACGGCCGGCGCGGGCGCTGCGTATCGGCCTCGGCTCCGGCCGGAGCGCGGCAGACGCCCGGCTGGAGCGCGCACCCGCCGGCCCGCCAGCCGGCCCTGAACCCCTGGAGGAACCCGAGATGGAATGGAAGCACGCCTGCATCGGCGCCGGCATCGCCGGTGCCTCGCTGCTGTTGATCGCCGCCACGACCGCCCAGGACGGTGAGGATCCCGACCCGGCGCCCGCCGCGCCGCGCGCGCTGGTCGAGGTCGAGCAGCAGGACTCCGCCGCGGCCGGCGAATGGCGCGCGGCGTTGGAGGACGAGGACCTCGACCGGCGCGAGGAGGCTTTCGAGCGGCTGGTCGAGCGGGCGCGGCGCGACCGCGAGCTGCGCGAGACGCTGCGCGCCTGGGCCGGCGCAGCCGGCGAGCGCGAGCTGGCCTGGACCAGCCGCCTAGCACTGCGCGAGCTGCGCTCGGACACGTTCGGCGGCCTCGGCCGGCTTCCCGACCTGTTCGAGCCCTTCGGTCGCGCCGGCCGCCTGCGCCTGCGGGACCTGCCCATGTGGGACCGCTCGCTGCGCGACCTCTTCGACGAGTGGTCGCCGCGAGGTCCACTGGGCGGGCTGCCGCCGGGCGCGCGCACGCAGGGTGAGAGCTTCAAGCTCGAGTCGGGACCCGACGGCGTGAAGGTCGAAGTGACCGAGACCGAGGACGGCAAGGAGACGAAGAAGACCTACGAGGCCGAGAGCCTCGAGCAACTGTTCGAGGCCCACCCCGAGCTGCGCGAGCGCGTGGACGTGCGCACCGCGCCGCCGTTCGGCCTTCGCTTCGACCCGGACGACATGCGCGGCCTGCTCGACCGGCTGCGCCCGGGCGTGCGCGACGATCCCTTCGCCGCCCCGCGCGCCGGCCTCGACACCGGCCCGCGCACCGACGTGCTCGGCGTGTACCTGCGCGAGCCCGGCCAGCACGAGCGCGCGCCCGAAGGCGTGCAGGAGGGCATCGGCCTGCTGGTCGAGAGCACGCTGCCCGGCACGATCGCCGAGCGCCTGGGCGTGCGCCCCGGCGACCTGCTGGTCGAGCTGAACGGCACGCCGCTCGCGAGCGCGCAGGACGTGCGCGAGGTGCTGGCCGCGCGCCGCGCGCACGAGGCGCTCGAGCTCGAGCTGATCGACGACGGCGGCGCGCGCCACACCCTCACGTGGCGGCCCCCGGACCGCCGGCCGCAGTGACGACCGGGGGAGCGCGGATCCGTTCCGGAACCCGGCGGCCGGGCTCATCGAGGGATTCGGGCTCCTGAGCTACGACGGCGAGAATCCTCGCACCGCGCGAGGATTCACGGCCGTCGTAGCTCCGGCGCCGGTGGCGCCGCGCCGCCCATCAGGCGGCGAGGAGGGGGAGGCCGCGTGTCGCGGCCGGTGCGGGGGAGGGTCCGCCTCCCCCGCCAACAGAAACTCAGCGCGGGCCCGAGTCCGCTCGAGTTGGCTTGCGGGCCATGCCCGCGCTGGCAACCGCTGGAAGCCCTCCCGCGCCCGTGGGGACCGGACTTTCCCCACGGGCGCCGCGCTGGCCTTACAATCGGGGATGAACCGGCGGAGCGGTTCATCCCCCGCCGATGCAGCGGACGGCCGGACGGCCGCCGCTGATCGGCGATACCGGAAAGGAGTCCTGACATGAGACTGACGTTCTTCGCGCTCGTCGGCTTGGTGCTGCTGGCGCCGTCGGCGGGGGCGCAGGTGAAGAAGGCGGCGCCGGTGCGCCACTCCACGACGCCGCCCGGAACGGGCGGCTACCTCGGAGGCACGGACGGCTGCCTCGTCCCGATACCCATCGCGGGCCAGGGGGTGTTTCCCTTCGACAACACCGCGGCCACGACCGGGACGCAGGGCCAGAACGAGGCGTTGTGCTTCGACTACGGGACCTCGGGCATCGAGCACGACGTGTGGTTCTGCTGGACCTCCGACGCGACCGGCTGCGCCACCATGCAGACCTGCGGCCTGACCCAGCAGGTCGACACCAAGATCGCCGCCTACCCAGGCTGCGGCTGTCCGGCGAACGGATCGGCCCTGGCCTGCAACGACGACAACTGCATCGGCACGCTCGAGTCGAAGATCATCTTCCCGGTCGTCAACGGCGGCGTTTACACGCTCCAGGTCGGGACCTTCCCCTCCTCTCCCGGCGGGTTGGGCGCGCTCGACATCAGCATCGCGGCCGGCTCCTGCCTGGGTCCGCCGAGCAACGACGGCTGCGCCGCGGCGCTGGCGATCGCCGGCCAGGGCCAGACGTCCTTCGACACGACCTCCGCCACGACCGGGACCCAGGGCCAGAACGAGCTCCTCTGCAACCAGTTCGGCACGAGCGGCATCCAGCGCGACGTCTGGTACGACTGGACGGCGGACTGCTCGGGCACGGCGCTGCTCACGATCTGCAACCTGTCGAACGTCGACACCAAGGTCGCCGTCTACCCCAACGGAGGCTGCCCTGTCGACGGTACGTCCCTGGCCTGCAACGACGACGTGTGCGGGTACCAGTCCGAGCTCTCGTGGCCGGCGGCGATCGGTCTGACCTACACGATCCAGGTCGGCGTCTTCCCCGGCTCGGCCGGAGGACCGGGCGCATTCGACATCTCGATCAGCCCGTGCTCGGGCGTCGGCAACCCGCTCTGCTTCGGCGACGGCTCCGGGACCTCCTGCCCGTGCGGCAACGACGGCGGGACGGGCGAAGGCTGCGCCAACTCGAGCGGAGCGGGCTCGACCCTGGACACCCTGGGCTCGAACAGCGTCGGCGCGGGCGACCTCGTCCTGACCGCCAGCAACGCCCTCCCGGGTCAGCCGGGGCTGTTCTTCCAGGGCGACAACTTCATCAACGGAGGCAACGGTGTCCTGTTCGGCGACGGCCTGCGCTGCTGCGGCGCCAACGTCGTGCGCCTGCAGGTGGTCGTGCCCGACGGCAACGGCTACGCCGCGACGACGACGAACATCGCGGCCTCGGGCGGCGTCGCGCCGGGCGACACGAAGTGCTACCAGTACTGGTACCGCGACCCGTCGGGCAGCCCCTGCGGCCTGGGCTTCAACCTGACGAACGCCTTCTCGGTGGACTGGGTGCCGTAGGCCGCTCTACGGGCCGATTCCCGGACGCCGCAGCGAAACGGAAGTGCCGCTGCGGCGTCTCTTCGTCCGTGCACGGCGCGGTAGGGTATCCCCCACGAACCACCCCAGCGCGGAGCCCGCCATGGACGACCACACTTGCCGGCGAGCGATCGGCGTCGCCATCCTCACTTCTCTCCTCGCGGCCGACGCCCACGCCCAGGAGGCGCGGCCGCCGCGGGGCTTCCGCGCGCTCTTCAACGGCGCGGACCTCTCCGGCTGGTGGGGCGCGGGGACCGAGGACCCGCGCGGCTGGAGCGCGCTCGCGCCGGACGCGCTGGCGCAGAAGAAGCGGGACAGCCTGGCCGACGTCGCGCGGCACTGGCGCGTCGAGGCGGGCGAGCTCGTCAACGACGGGCAGGGGCTGTACCTGACGACGGAGGAGTCCCTGGGCGACTTCGAGCTCTCGCTCGACTACAAGACCGTGGCCGGAGCCGACAGCGGCATCTACCTGCGCGGCCTGCCGCAGGTACAGATCTGGGACACGACCGAGGCCGGCGGCAAGTGGGGCCTCGGCGCCGACAAGGGCTCCGGCGGACTGTGGAACAACAGCGCCGGCGCGCCGGGCAAGGACCCGCTGGTGCTGGCCGATGAGCCCTTCGGCGAGTGGAACCACTTCCGCGTCGTCATGGTCGGCGAGCGCGTCAGCGTGTGGCTGAACGGAGAGCTCGTGGTCGACCACGCGCGCCTGGAGAACTACTTCCAGCGCGCGCTGCCCGTGCCGCGCCGCGGGCCGATCCAGCTCCAGACCCACGGCGGCGAGATCCGCTGGCGGAACGTCTTCCTGCGCGACATCGGGAGCGAGGAGGCGAACGAGATCCTGCGCAACGGAGGGCCCGAGGGCCTGGCCGCGGAGACCGGTCTGGCAGGACCGCTCAGCGGCGGCGACAGCCGTCCGCTGCAGCGGCCGGCCGCGAGCAGCGCCTGGGCTCCGTACCGTCCCATCTTCAACGGCGTCGACCTCTCGGGCTGGGCCGGGCCGACGGACGGGTACGAGGTCGTGGACGGCGCGATCGCGTGCAAGCCGGGGCACGGCGGCACGATCTACTGGGACCAGGAGCTGGCGGACTTCGAGGTCGAGCTGGAGATCAACC
>Ga0326597_10004237_pt1 | contig 20258 bp, 17 predicted proteins | sample RVTome_12_FD_203789 | JGI IMG/M metagenome (GOLD analysis project Ga0326597, IMG submission 203789) | Soil microbial communities from uranium-contaminated site in the Upper Colorado River Basin, Wyoming, United States - RVT100D185 | ecosystem: Environmental > Terrestrial > Soil > Contaminated >...
GCTTCATAGGCCGTGCTCGCCAGCATGCGCTCGACGATGGCGAAGTTGCCGGTGACGAGATAGACGCCGAGCGCGCTCGCCATGCCGAGGGCAACAGCGATATGCACGCCCATCACCACCATGATGACGTGGCTGAAGAGCAGCACGAGCGCGATATTGACTTCGAACACGGCTTCGGGCCTTCGACGGTTCCTAACTCTTCTCCGGCGCCTCGTCCGCGCCGGCGGCCGCCCGCCCGCCGTTGTGGAACCCGAAGACGTCGATCAGGGCGGCGACGACGTAGTTCATGATGGCGAGCGCGGCGCCCACGATGATCATGAAACGAGTGGGCCACACGGGCACGCGCAGGGCGCCTTCGCCCCAAAACTCCGACGTGGTCCAGGCATGGACGGACGGGCTGATGGTCCCCCGCAGGATCATGAGGAAGAGCACGAGGCCCAGCGCATAGCCGACGGCGAGCGCGACCCGCCGCATCGTGACGGGCATGACGAGCAGCAGCGTATCGGCGCGCAACATCGAATGGCTGCGGATGGCGTAGCCCAGTTGCAGGTAGACGATCATGACGATCGAGCTGATGACGATTTCCCGCACGCCGGGGATGGCATGTCCGTACAGATTGTTGCCGACGATGTCAGCCACGATCAGCACCGACAGGCCCATCGCCCAGACGGCGGCGAGAATCATCAGGAATTTCGACAACTGATCGCTGAAGCGGATGATGTAGCGGAGCAAGCGCATGGGCGGTTCCGAAAGAGGAGGGTCTCGAAGGGCTGCGCCCGCCGGTCAGCTGGCCGAAGGCGCCGAGGGGCGGCGCTGCGGCTCCTGCCGCAAGCCCGCGCAGGCGGCCGGCACGGCCTAGGAGTTCGTCGGACTTTGGTCCGCCATACTCCTAAGGCAAAACCGCCTCCAGGAAAACAGCAAAAAAGGACGGTAGAGACATGAGTATGATTCCGCCGCTCTCTCTAACGACGCGCGAGGACCCGATCATCCGGCCGCTACTTGATCTCGTAGCGGTGGGGCCACTTGTGACCTTGCTTCTCCGCGGCGTCCAGCGTCAGCTTGAGAATCTGGGACGCCGGCAGGCCCTTGCCGTCGAGCTCCTTGGCGATCGTGGGCGGCCAGTCCTTGAGCGCCTTGGCCCAGTCCGCGCGCACGGCGGCATCGATCGCGTTCACCTTGATCAGGCCGCGCAGCGTGTTGATGTCCTTCTCGTAGCGCGCGCGGTTGACTTTGCCCACCTGCTCCTCGAAGTCCTTCGCGGTCGCGAGCATGATGTCCTGCACTTCCTTGGGCAGGCGCTTCCAGGTGTTCAGGTTGATCGTGAGGCCGTGCCAGACGATCGTGCCGAAGCCGATCAGCGTGTAATAGGGTCCCACCTCGTGGAGCTTGAGATTGACCCAGGCGCTGGGGAACATGATCCAGCCGTCGTACACCCGGGTCTGCATGCTGGTGTAGGCCTCCGGCAGCGAGCTCTGCACCGGCGTGACGCCGGCATACTTCAGCCAGTTGAGGTTGAGGCCCGCTCCGGCGACCCTGCGGCCTTTCAGGTCGGAGAGCGACTTCCATTCGAAGTTGGTGCCGAGGTTGTAGCTCGAGTCGGTGATCCGGGCGAGCAGCTTCTGGTTGAACTTCTCCTCGAACACCTTCGTCAGGTACGGGACCTTCGCATAGACTGCCTGCGCAGTCTTCAGGCTATCGATCGGATCGACCGGTCCGAAGGGCAGCATGACCTGGAAGGCGTGCATCGGCAGGTTGGCCGGCTCGAAGCAGAAACAGAAGCCGCCGATGTCCACGATGCCGTCGCGCACGCCGCCGAGGGTTTCATAGACCTTGACGATGGATCCGCCGTAGCCCTCCACCCATTCGATCTTGTGCTTGGTCTTGGCCTCGACGCGCTTCTTCAGCTCGACCTGGAAGTAATCCTTCATCTGGCCCGCGTAGACCACGGCCGGCGGATGACCGGTTGCGATGCGCAGCCTGATGGTTTCCGCCTGAGCCGGCAGCGCCAGTGCCAGCGTGACTGCGGCTGCAGCCAATACGGGCGCAATACGGGATGGTTTCATTCAGGCCTCCTTTGGGTAGCGTAACGGCATGCTTGTCTTGATGAGAATGCGCTGTTATTCCAACCTGTATGGGTGCCGGTGTCAATAGCGCGCGTTGCGCGGACGACCAAGCGCTACTGTTATGCCGGGAGGAGCGTAGAATCGGTGCCACGGCACGGCGCGCCGGTGGAAATTGCGGGACCAGGCGCAATGCGCGGTTGCCGGCGCGTGGCGCGAACATGCACCGTCGTTGGTGCCGCATCGCGCACGATGCGGGCAGACGTGGTCCGCTGATCGCGTTAATGCGCGGCCGGCTCGCGCGCACGCCGGGCCCTCTTCTCGCGCGATCGCGTCGATGTCCGCACCCTAGTCCGTATGGTGAATTGCTCCGCCTGTGAATCCGACAAACGGGTTAGAATCGTCCCCCGATAAACCGGTCTGCGTATCATGGACTTCAGGCTTACCCCCGAGGAGGAGCAGTTCCGCGACGCGGTGCGCGGCTTCGCGGAGCGCCGCCTGCGCGCCGGCGCACTCGCGCGCGCCCACGACCCCGAACATCCGTGGGACGTGGCGAAGCTCATGGCCGAGCAGGGCCTGCTCGGCATCACGATCCCGGAACAGGACGGCGGCCAGGGCGGCACGCTGATGGACGCCGTTATCGCGATCGAAACCGTCGCGCAGGTCTGCCCGAGAAGCGCGGACGTGGTGCAGGCCGGCAACTTCGGCGCAATCCGCGTGCTCGCGGAGTACGGCACGAAAGACCAGAAGCGGCGCTACCTCAAGCGCCTGCTCTCGGGCGAGGGCGTGATCTGCGTCGGTATGACCGAGCCCGAGGCGGGCTCGGCGGTGACCGACCTCAAGACAGAGGCCCGGCCCGACGGCGACGGCTACCGCGTGAGCGGCGAGAAGGTATTCACCACCCACGCGCAGTATTCGGACGTGATGCTCACCTACGTGCGCTTCGGCCCGGGGGTGGGCGGCATCGGCTCGGTGCTGATCGAGCGCGGCGCGGAGGGCGTCAAGCAGGGCAAGCCCTCGCGCTTCTTGAACGGCGAGGAATGGGTCACGACCTACCTTGACAATGTCTACGTTCCGCCGCAGAACGTGGTGCTCAAGGAAGGCGGCTTCAAGAAGCAGATCGCCGGCTTCAACGTCGAGCGCCTCGGCAACACCGCGCGCTCGCTCGCGCTCGGGCGCTACTGCTACGAGACCGCGCGCGAATGGGCGCTCACGCGCAGGCAGTTCGGCCGCCTGTTGTGCGAGTTCCAGGGCCTGCAGTGGAAGTTCGCGGAGATGAAGATCAAGCTCGACGCGGGACAGCTCCTGCTCTACCGCGCCGCGGTCAACGCCGATACCGGCATGCCCTCGGCCGCGGAGACCGCCATCGCCAAGGCGTTCTGCAACCAGGCGGGCTTCGAGATCGCCTCGGAGGCGATGCAGGTGATGGGCGGCATGGGCTACACCGAGGAGACGCTGGTCGAGTGGTGCTTCCGCAAGTGCCGCGGCTGGATGATCGCCGGCGGCTCGCTCGAGGTGCTGAAGAACCGCATCGCCGAATCCGTCTTCGAGCGGACGTTTTCACAGCGTCCGCCGAAGACGGATAAAGGATAGGTCCGGCATTCGAAGTTCACGCGCTTCCCATCACACCTGATCCCCGGATCGGCGAAGGAGACGCGCGGGTCCCAGTCATATCAAGAAAATGTCAGACCAGAAACTTGCACAAGCGGTTTTCTCTCCCGGCGTGATCGCCTTGATCGGCGCATCGGGCGACGAGCGCAAGAACACGTCGCGCCCGCAACGCTTCCTGCGCAAGCACGGCTACAGCGGGCGCATCGTGCCCGTGAACCCGGGGCGCGACGAGATTTTCGGCGAGAAGGCGTATCCCGACATCGCGTCGGTGCCCGGGGCCGTCGACCACGCCTTCATCATGGTGCCGACTGACGCGGTCGCCGGCGCGCTGGAACAATGCGTGGCGAAGCGGGTGCCGGTGGTCACCGTCTACAGCGACGGTTTCGCGGAAACCGGCACGGCGGGCCGCGCCAAGCAGGCCCGGCTCTCGGCCATCGTCCGCGGCACCGGCACACGGCTCGTCGGCCCCAATTGCATCGGTCTCATGAGCACGCAGACCCATCTCGCGCTGACGGTCAACGCGGTGCTGGAGAAGCTCGACATAACACCCGGCGGGCTCGCCATCATCTCGCAGAGCGGCAGCATGATGGGCGGGCTCATGTCGCGCGGGCTCGGCCGCGGCGTCGGCTTCTCCAAGCTGATTTCGGTGGGCAACGAGGCCGACCTCGGCGTGGGCGAACTGACCGACATGCTGGTTGACGACCCCCACACCGACGCGTTCCTGCTGTTCATGGAAACCATCCGCGATGGCGAGCACCTGGCGCGCGCAGCTCGCCGCGCCTTCGAGGCCGGCAAGCCGGTGGTCGTCTACAAGCTGGGCCGCTCCGAGGCCGGCCAGGACCTCGCCGCCTCCCACACCGGCGCCATGGCGGGCGCGGACGAGGCTGCGGACGCCTTCTTCCGCGCTCACGGCATGCTGCGCGTCGACAACCTGGAAACATTGTTCGAGCTGCCGGCGCTGGTCAAAGGCCGGCGGCCGAGCGTGCGACACCGCGTGGCCGCCATGACGACCACCGGCGGCGGCGCAGCGAGCGTGGTGGACCGCATCGGCACTTATGGCATCGACATCGTCGCGCCCGCCGACGCGGTGATCGCGAAGCTCGCGCAGCAAGGCATCAAGATCGGCCGCTCGCGCATCACGGATCTCACCCTCGCCGGCGCCAAGAAGGAAATCTACGGCGGCGTGCTGAACGCGCTGCTCGCCTCGGACCACTGCGAGCTGGTGCTGGCGGTGGTCGGCAGCTCCGCGCAATTCCAGCCGCAGATTGCGATCGAGCCGATCATCGAGGCCGACCCGCGCGGCAAGGCGCTAGCCGTGTTCCTGGCGCCGCACGCCGAGGCATCGCTCAAGCTGCTCGCGGACGCCGGGGTGGCGGGCTTCCGCACGCCCGAGTCGTGCGCCGACGCGATCCGCGCCTGGCGCGACTGGGTGGCGCCCGTGCGGTTTCCCGCGCCCGATGCGCGGCGTATCGATGCCGCCAGGAAGCTGCTCGCGGCCGCGCCGCAACCGCAACTGAACGAGCAGGAAGCCTGCGCCGCGTTCGGCGCGCTCGGCGTCACGCAGGCACAGGCCGACGTGATTACGGCGCCCAGCCAGCCGGCGCGCGTGCCGTTTCCGGTGGTGGCCAAGATACTGTCGCCCGACATCGCGCATAAGACCGAAGCGCGCGCGGTACGCCTTAATGTGACATCCAACGAGGAGCTGGCCGCGGCGTGCGAAGAAATCGTCAGGAACGCGCGCGCTTACAACAAGGACGCCCGTATCGACGGGGTGCTCGTACAGCATATGGAGCGCGGGCTCGCGGAGGTGATCCTGGGCTACAAGCGCGACCCGCAGGTCGGGCCGGTGGTGGTTCTCGGCATCGGCGGCACGCTCGCCGAGATCTATCGGGATTTCGCGCTTCGGCTCGCGCCGGTGACCGTGGATGAGGCAACCGGCATGATCGAGTCGGTGAAGGGCCTGGCGGTGATCCGCGGCTACCGCGGCCTGCCGCGGGGCGACTGCGCCGCGCTGGCGCAAGCGGTGAGCGACTTCTCGCAGCTCGCGGCGCTCGAGGACGTCACGGAAGCGGAGGTGAACCCCCTGCTGGTCCGCGCGGAACGCCAGGGTGTCGTCGCGGTCGACGGCTTGATCGTCCGCCGCGGATGACGCGCGTGCGCACGTGGGCGTTTTCCGTATAATCGGGCGTTCGACGTCCGGAGGAGTGAATGGCACAGAATCTGAGCAAGAAGCTCGACGGGAAGATCCAGGTCGCGGCCTACTCGACCGGGCCGCTCGGACGGCTCACCGCCGCCGACGTCGTGCAACTCGTCAAGCTCGTTGCCAAGAAGTAACGGTTGAATCGGAATCGCGGAGGCCCGCATGCTGCTGCAAGACATTGCCGATTATGCGCTCCGGGAGCAGACCTCCCGGCTGCCCGAGGAAGTGATCCATCACGCCAAGCGCGCGGTGATCGATTGGTACGCGTCGCTGCTGCCGGGAAGCCGGGTTGCGCCGGCGACGCTGCTCGAGCAGGCGTTCGCCGAAGACCTCGACCGCGGCCGTGCCCGCCTCGCTTCCGGACGGCGGGCGACGCTGCGCGCCGCCGCGCTCATCAACGGCGCCGCCTCCCACTCGGTGGAATTCGACGACATCTACCGCGACGCCGGCTACCACCCGGGCAGCCCGGTCATCTCGGCCGCGCTCGCCGCCGCGCAGGCAACGGGCGCGTCGGGCGAGACGTTCCTGCGCGCGGTGGTCGTCGGCTACGAAACCTCGACCCGGCTGGGCGAAGCGGTGATGCCCTCGCATTACAGGTTCTGGCACACGACCGGCACCATCGGCAGCTTCGGGGCAGCGGCCGCGGTCGCCACCATCCTCGGTGCGACGCGCGAGCAGTTCATGCATGCGCTCGCCACCGTGGGCACCTTTGCCGCCGGACTGCAGCAGGCGTTCCGCTCGCAGGCAATGAGCAAGCCGCTGCACGGGGGGCACGCCGCCGACGCGGGCGCGATGGCCGCGATGGCCGCGATGAAGGGCGTGACCGGCGCGCTCGACATCATCGAAGGCGACGTCGGCTTCGGCGCGGCGATGAGCGTCAATCCCGACTGGAACAAGGCCACGCGCGGGCTCGGCAGTGACTACCATATCGTCCACGTGACCTTCAAGAATCACGGCTGCTGCGGGCATACGTTCCCGTCGATCGACGGCGTGCTGCATCTCATGCGCGCCCACAACCTCAAACCCGAGGACATCCGGAAGATCCGGCTTGCCACCTACAAGGCGGGGCTCGACATCATCGACAATGCCAGTCCCGAGGGCGAGTACCAGGCGAAATTCAGCCTGCAGTACACGGTGGCGCATGCAGTCATCCACGGCAGCGTGCGGTTGAACGCCTTCCTGCCGGAGCGTCTCGCCGACAGCCGCGTGCGCGCGATGATGAAGAAAATCGAGTGCGTCGCGGATCCCGAGCTTTCCAAAGGTTACCCCACGCAGCGCGCCGCGCAGGTCGAGATCGAGACCGCCGACGGCCGCAGGCTCGCTCATTTCCAGCCGACCCGCAAAGGCGATCCGGAAATGCCGTTGACCGACGAGGAGCTGAACGACAAGTACCTCGAGCTCGCCGCACCGGTGCTGGGCGAGGCGGCGGCCCGTACGCTGCTCGAGCAGTTGTGGGTGCTCGAGACGCTGAAGAACTGCGAATTCGATTACGGCGCACGCACGGCGCGCGCGGCGAGCTAGGAGTTCGTCGGAGTTGGCCCCGACAAACTCCTTAGGGCAATCCTTGAACGCAAAAAACCAGAAAATGAACCGCCGATGACCGCCCATGAAAAACGAAGACTCCGAAACGAAGGAAACCTGAAAACTCTAGCTATGCAGCTTGGAGTTTAATCATGTAAATGCTTTCCGTCGGGCTTTTGATCTTGATTCTATCGGCGTTAATCGGCGTTTATCGGCGGCTAATTTTCTGGTTTTTGAGACCGCTTTAGGAAATGTTGGCAAGCTTGTTCAGTACGTCTTGGCGTTTCGCTTGAACTGGGAAAATGGTGACATGATGTCCACGGGTAGACTGCCGCTCAGCGGATTCACCGTGCTCGACCTCACCCGCGCCCGCTCCGGACCGACGTGCGTGCGCCAGCTCGCCGACTGGGGTGCGAACGCCATCAAGATCGAATCTCCCGGCGAGCAGGACGGCTACGGCGGTCCGTTCGACAAGCGCCACAGCTCGGACTTCCAGAACCTGCACCGCAACAAGCGCAGCATCGCGCTCGACCTTAAGGCACCCGCAGGCCTCGCCGCCTTCAGGCGCATGGCGGCAAAGGCCGACGTCATCGTCGAGAACTACCGTCCCGGCGTGAAGCACCGTCTCGGCATCGACTACGAGAGCCTGCGCAAACTCAACCCGCGCCTGGTCTACGCCAGCATTTCCGGATTCGGGCAGGAAGGCCCTTACAAAGACCGCCCGGGACTCGACCAGGTGGTGCAGGGCATGGGCGGGATCATGTCGATCACCGGGCTGCCGGGCCAGGGGCCGGTGCGCGCCGGCATCGCCATCTCGGACTCGAGCGCGGGACTCTACTGCGCTTTTGGCATCGTGCTCGCGCTGCTCGAACGCGAGCGCTCCGGCGAGGGGCAGTGGGTGCAGACCTCGCTGCTGCAGGCGCTGATCGCGATGCTGGATTTCCAGGCCGCGCGCTGGCTGGTGAGCCACGAAGTGCCGCCGCAGGCGGGCAACGACCACCCGACGGCGATTCCGACCGGGGTATTCAAGACCGCCGACGGTTACATCAACATCGCTGCTTCGGGCGCGCTGTTCCAGCGCCTGTGCCGCGCCATCGGCGCGCCGGGGCTCGCGGAGCATCCGGACTATGCCGGCTCGCAGTTGCGCTCGAAGCACCGCGAAGCCCTGCATGCGGCGATCGGGGAGCATATCGCGCGGCGCCCGTCCGCCGAATGGATCGACATCCTCAACCAGGCCGGCGTGCCGTGCGGCCCGATCTACACGATCGACCAGATGTTCGCCGATCCCCAGGTGAAGACCTTGAACATGTCGCAGCCGGTCGATCATCCGATCCTGGGACGCATGGAACTCGTCGGCCAGGGCGTAAAGCTCTGCCGCACGCCGGCCGAGGTGCGCACCACCGCACCGGAAAAAGGCCAGCACACGCGCGAGATTCTCGCCGATTTCGGCTATGACGCGGCCGAGATCGACGATCTGCAACGCCGCGGCGTCGTGTAACGGGCGACGATGACCCGGCCCCTGCTGAAGCCGATTTCCGGCAGCGGGGCGAAGGGGCCGGCATGTTTTCTGGTCGAGACCGGCGCGGCGCGTTTCATGCTCGATCTCGGTTCCGGCCCGCGGCCCGGCCTGTGGCCCGACGTGAGCAACGTGGGCCGGGTCGACGCGCTGCTGCTCACGCACGGAAACCGCGACCATGCCGGGGCTTTGAAGCTGCGCGCCGGGATCGGCGATCCGCCGGTCTACGCAACCGACATCGCGCGGCGTCTGCTGCCGCGGGAAATCGCGGTGCGCAGCCTGCCGCTTGCCGGTTCGATCGAGGTGTGCGGCGTGCCGATCGCGGCGGGCCGCAGCGGCCACGCGCCGGGCGGCGTCTGGCTGCACCTCGCGGTCGGCAGCGGACTGCTTTACATGGGCGAGCACTCGCCCGAGTCGAGCGTCTACGCCTCGGATCCGCCCCCGAACGCCGTAACGCTGGTGCTGGACGCGTCGTACGGCGACTACGATACGCCGCTCGACGAGCAGATGCGCGCTTTCGATGCCCTGTTCGACGCCGGGCCGCTGCTGCTTCCGGTGCCCGAAGGCGGTTGCGGCCCGGAGATCGCGCTTTACCTCGCGCGCAGCCACCGTCCGCTGCCGCATATCGACGACGCGATGCGCGCGGCGCTGATACGGCTCGCTGCCGCCGACCGCGCCTGTCTGCGCGCCGGCGTCGCCGAAGAGCTGGTGTTTCTCATCGCGAACGCCCCGCGAATCGAAGGCCGGCGGGGGGTGATGCTCGCCAGCCGCGCCGACGCCGCCGCCGGCGAAGCCGCGCGGCTTGCCGAGCTGTGGGAGATCGAGCCCGAACCCGCCATCGTCTTCACCGGCTACATTCCGCCCGGCACGCCCGCCGCGCGGCTCACCCAGCGCGGCCGGGCGCGTTTTCTGCGCTGGAACGTGCATCCGCGGCTGCCCGAGAACATCGCGCTCGCGCGCGCGGTCGGCGCGCGAACAGTGATTCCGGCATTCGGCGATGCCAGACACCTGCCCGTGTGGCAGAAGGCATTTGCGCCGGCGCAGGTATCGATCGCAGAAGCGGCGCCGCTTTGACGTCAAGACCGCCGCACCCGGCTCGACCCGCCTCCCGCCGGCGCGTCCGATATAATCGCGTGATGATTCATCAAGGAAGGCCGGATCAAGGTGATCGCCGTGACCACCGCGAAGGACGAGCTCGACAAATGGCGCCGCGTGGCCAGGGCTGCAAACCTGCAGTTCAACTGACGGAGGCTGAACGGTGAAACCGACGGCCCGATTACGCACCCTGCTCAAACAGGGCCACTGTGTCGTCGCACCGGGCGTCGCCGATGCGCTTGCCGCGCGGCTCGTCGCCCGCGAAGGATTCGAGGCGGTCTACATGACCGGCTTCGGCACCAGCCTGACGCGTCTCGGCATGCCCGACGTGGGCCTCCTCACCGCCACCGAAATGGTCGACAACGCGGGCCGTATCGCCGACGCGTCGGGGCTGCCGACGGTGGCCGACGCGGACACCGGCTACGGCAACCCGATCAATGCGCGGCGCACGATCCGCGACTACGAGAAAGCCGGCGTCGCCGGCGTGCACCTTGAAGACCAGGTCTGGCCCAAGCGCTGCGGCCACCTGGCGGGTAAACGCGTCATTCCCACCGGGGAGATGGTGGCGAAGATCAAGGCCGCGTGCGATGCCCGCAACGACCCGGACTTCGTCATCATCACCCGCACCGACGCAATCGCGGTCGAGGGCATCGAGGCCGCGCTCGAGCGCGGCGAACGCTACCGCGAAGCGGGCGCCGACATGCTATTCATCGAGGCGCCGGTCGGCCGCGTTGAGGTCGAGCGCGTGGCCAGCCATTTCAAAGGCGTGCCCCTGCTCTACAACATGGCGGCGAGCGGCAAGACCCCCGACCTGTCTGCAGCCGAACTGGGCCCGCTCGGGTTCCACCTGGCGATCTACCCCAACTGGGTCATCCTCGCGGCGATTCCGGCGATGCAGATGCTGCTGCAGGAACTGAAGCGCACCGGCACCATCGCGCACCTGCGCGACAAGGTGGCGAGCTTCAAGCAGTTCACCGACATCGCGGGCCTGCCGGAAATCCAGGAGTTGGAGGCGCGCTATGGACTACCCGAGGACCAGCGCGCAAGTTTGTGAGCATGTGCTCACAAACTTTATAACATATTGATAACAATGGTCTAAATGCATGCGTTCGCCACGCACCCTATTCGATAAAATCTGGCACTGCCATGTCATCGTGGGCCGCGATGCCGGAGAAGCGCTGCTGCACGTCGATCGCAACTTCGTGCACGAAGGGTCGATGTTCGCCTTCGGCGCGCTCGCCAGGGAGGGCCGCAAGGTGCGCAAGCCGCGCCAGACCTTCGCGGTCGCCGACCACTACATGCCGACGCTTAACCGGGAGCAGGGCATCGCCGGCGTTGCCGACCCGGAAGTGCGCCATATGATCGAGTTGCTCGAGAAGAACGCCCGCGCCAACGGCCTCGCGCACTTCGGCATCGACGATCCGCGCCAGGGCATCGTCCACGTCGTCGGCCCGGAACTCGGCATCACCCAGCCGGGGCTCGTCGTCACCTGCGGCGACTCGCATACCTCGACGCACGGCGCGCTCGGGGCGCTCGCCTTCGGCATCGGCGCCTCGCAGCTGAAGCAGATTCTCGCCACGCAGTGCCTGTGGCAGAAAAAACCGAGGACGCTGCGCATTGCCGTGGACGGCACGCTCGGGACCGGCGTGAGCGCGAAGGACGTGATTCTGGCAATCATCGCCAAGATCGGCACCGCCGGGGCGACGGGCTACGCCATCGAGTACGCCGGCGCGGCGATAGGCGGGCTGAGCATTGAGGGCCGCATGACGGTGTGCAACATGTCGATCGAGGCCGGCGCGCGCGCCGGCATGGTCGCGCCCGACGACAAGACCATCGCCTATCTCGAGGGACGGGAGTTCTCCCCCAAGGGCGCGCACTGGGACCAGGCGGTCGCGCTGTGGCGCGCGCTGGCGAGCGACGAGGGCGCCGTGTTCGACCGCGAAGTCACGCTCGATGCGAGCGCATTGGAGCCCATGGTGACCTGGGGCACCAGCCCCGAGGAAGGCGCGCCGGTCAGCGCCGCGGTGCCCGACCCCGCGTCTGCCGCGTCTGCAGACAGGCGGGCGCGCATGGAGCAGGTACTGCGCTACATGCATCTTGCGCCCGGAACGCCGCTCGAGGCGGTGAAGATCGATCGCGCCTTCATCGGCACCTGCACCAACGGGCGCATCGAGGATCTACGCGCCGCCGCCGCGGTATTGAAAGGAAGAAAAGTCGCCGTGCCGTCGTGGGCCTCGCCCGGCTCGAGCGCGGTGAAGCGCCAGGCGGAAGCCGAGGGGCTCGACCGGGTGTTCCGCGAAGCGGGGTTCGAGTGGCGCGGTTCGGGCTGCTCGAGCTGCGCGGCGATGAACGGCGACATCGTGCCGGCGGGAATGCGCTGCGCATCGACCTCCAACCGCAACTTCGAGGGCCGGCAGGGCAAGGGAGCGCGCACTCACTTGATGAGTCCGGCGATGGTCGCCGCCGCCGCCATCACCGGCCGCATCACCGACGTGCGTAAATTGCTGACTGCGTGAACCGTGATCCGTGATCCGACTAAAGCTCGCGAGCGCGTAGCGTCGAAGTGCTTGGTTCGGTCGGATCACGGATCACGAGTCACGGATCACTTCTTTCCTTCTCCAACGAAGAGTCGGCGCACTGAATCATGAAACCCTTCACCAAAGTCACCGCCGTCGCGGCGCCGGTCGACATGACCAACGTCGACACCGACAAGATCGTGCCGGCGCGCTTCCTGCGCAAAGCGCGCGGCGCCGACTACGGGAAATTCCTGTTCCACGACATCCGCTACCGCGCCGACGGATCCGACAACCCCGATTTCATCCTCAACCAGGCGCCGTACCGCAACGCGCAGATCCTGGTTGCCGGCGACAACTTCGCCTGCGGCTCCTCGCGCGAGTCGGCGGTGTGGGTGCTGATGGACTACGGCATACGCTCGGTGATCGCGCCTTCGTTCGGCGACATCCATTACGGCAACGCGCTGCAAAACGGGCTCTTGCCGGTGCGGCTTGCCGGCGAAGCCTGCGGCAAGCTGCGCCGCGAGCTGCACGAGAATCCGGGCGCGCAGATCACCGTCGACCTGGAAGCGCAGGCCGTCACCGGGCCGGACGGCACGCGCTATCCGTTCGAGATCGACGCCAGCCACCTGGAAAAGCTCCTGAAAGGCCTCGACGATGTCGCCCTCGTGCTGCAGCACGTCGAGGCGATCGAGGCGTTCGAGAAGCGCTACCACGGCGAGCTGCCGTGGCTCGCCTAGCGCTGCGCGATCGTTTCTCAAAGGAAAACAATTGGTTGCGGCCTACCGGTGGAGCGCAAAGACGAGGGCGATGTACGGTCCGGGTAGTACCGCCGACCCGGGAATCATCCTATAATTCTGCGCACACCTAGTCGAGATTCAGTCCCACAGCTTCCTGGGATTGCCGCGCAGCAACTCTTCAACCAGCTCCTGCCGCTGCCGGCGGGCCTCCTTTTCCGAGAGCGCCTGCGCCTCCAGTTTCATGGAATGCGCGACCGGCTTCATCATCGTGCTGGCCAGCGCCCCGGCGCGCGCGCGCCGCATGTCGTCCAGCGACTTCTCGGGGACCAGCGCATACACGAGGCGGCAGTCGAGAGCTCTTGCCAGCTTGTTCAGCTTTCGAGCGTGATCTTCCCGCTGGCCTCGCTGCGTTCGTATATTGCTGGTTAAAACCAGCGTTCATACGCATTCCGCCAAGACGACTTCTAAAAGAAAACCAATAAACCAATAGGTTATGACTTTTTCCCAAGAAGCCAACAATTAGCCTGTCCGCAAGCTGCTCGATAGGCAGGTCTTTGGCGCCGAATGCTCGCAAACGTAGAAACCTTTTTTGCGCTGATACGACGCAACCCTGGATCGACCAGCACCGAATGGCATACCGCAGGAGTTCCATTTTTGGGAACACTCTGGTAGAATCTCGCTATGGGAATAATCCGAGAACAATATGCGGCTCGTCGGGCGAGATCAGCTCGATGAGTTCGCCAAGGCCCATGCGGATGCACGTGCATGGAGCGAGAACTGGATCGCTGATGTTGAAACCGCGCGCTGGTGTACGCCGCAGGACATCAAGAACAGCTACGCGTCAGCCAGCTTTCTGGCAAACAGGGTCGTGATCTTCAACGTGAGAGGCAATCGTTATCGGTTGGAGGTGCAGGTGGCCTACAACACCGGCGTGGTCGTGGTGAAGTGGGCTGGAACCCACGCAGATTACACGAAGCGCATGAATTGAAACCCATGATGCTTGAACCCAAAATCATCAAAACTGACAACCAATACCGGGCCTACCTTGCCGAGGTAGACCGGTTGGCGGCTGACGACCCTGCTCCAGGAACCCCCGACGGCGATCGCCTGGAGTTGCTCGCCAAACTGGTCGAGGACTACGAGAAAGAACGATTCCAATTCAGGCGTCCGGATCCTATCGAGGCCATTCGCTTTCGCATGGACGAGCAGGGATTACGGCAGAAGGATCTGGCGCCTCTGCTCGGAGGCAGGAACCGCGTGTCCGAGATCCTGGCACGCAAGCGCCCTCTTACTCTGGCAATGGTGCGTGCGCTCAATGAATCGCTGCGGATTCCGGCCGAACTGCTGGTGCGCGAAATCGAGCCGGCGCCCTACGGCGCCGCAACGCGCCGGGCGCGGCGGCCGACCCGCCCGCCGCGCAAGCCGCAGTCGCGAGCCCGAAAAGACGCCTGACCGGCTAACGCCGCAGGTCCTTGATCCCGAGCTCGCGCCACAGCCAGCGCGCGTCGTAGCCCATCCCGGTATCTCTGGCGCGCCGCGCCTCGCAGTTTTCCAGCTCCTTTAAGAGCAAGACCAGTTGCTCGCGCCCTTCGAAGTCGCGCGCCACCTCGCGCGGCGACTTGCCTCCAAGCGCGGGGATTTTCTCGTCCAGCCAACCGCGGTAATGACTGTCCAGATAGCGCTGCGTGACTTCCCGCTCCACCCGCTTCGGCACCGGGCGCTGGCGCGATGACGGCTCATCCCGTTTCTCGGCCATGGCATCTTCCACGGATTTGATCGCGACTTCGGGTTGGCCGAGCAGCCCGGAGAGCAGCGGCTCGATGAATGCGCGCGCTCTTTCGAGGCGGCGGCGCGAATTGACCGACAACTCAAGCTGTTTTCCGGACAGCGTCACGCTTGCGAGCACCACGCGCCCCGTATCGCCATCGGGGTGGCTGTCGAACGCAAGGCCCTCTCCGGCCGAGGGCGCGCCTGAAGGACGCCCCGGAGTATTCGTCACCCAGTCCCATTTGGCCGGACGCGCGCCGGTGCGCCGCAACCCGGGCTCGGCATCGAGGCGGGCGACGACATCCTTTCTGTTCCGGGACGTGAGCGGATAACAGGCTTCCACGAATTCGAACGGATCGCCATCCCGGTTCGTGAGCTTCGGCAGGGGGCGGTGCAGGTTCGCCAGGATCTGGGCGATGCGCAGGCCGGCGATCTGCGGCGCGGCTTCGCGCATCACGTTGGCCACCTCGCCGCGGAACGCATCTGCCACCACGCCGGCTTTTTCAGCCAGTCCATGCAGCATGGCGCTCAACTCGTCAATCAGCGCCTTGCTGCTTTCGGCAGCGAGTGGGAACACCCCTCCGGTGAAGACGCGTTTTCCCGCGTGCTCGACGACGCGGGCCGCGAGCCTGTCCCATTGCACGATCTGCCGCGAGCCGCTGACTTCGACCACGTCGATCGGGTCCCTGTTGGCGCCGACGATCAGTCATCTGCGGCTCCCGGCAAGAGGCGCGGTCGAGCCGGGAAGAAAGGCGTCGAACGCCGGCGCCGCATTCCATAGAATTTCCCCGTATCATTTGCCCCACGCGGCAAAGAGTTCGTCGAATGAAAAGAATCGCCTGCTCAGCCAACCCGTCCCCTTTTGCAGATTGCCCTTCTTTACCGGCGGGTTGAAGACGAGCCGGGGGGCGCCAAGCAGCAAGAAACTCCGATGCGTCTCCTTGTTCCACCGCCAAACCGGATGATGTCGCGCGCAGACTTGAGCCCGCTACTTCGCGGCGTTACGTAGCCAGGAAACTACTTGCTCCGCGTTGTGGTTAGGCGGGAACACCGGATAGAACACCTTCTCGACCACCCCGTCGCGCAGAATCAGCGTGAGCCGCTTGATGAGCGTCATGCCGTCGACCTCGAATGTCGGCAGCTTGAGCGCTCGGGCGAATTCCAGCCGCTCATCGGAGAGCAGTTCGAACGGCAGGCGCAGCCGCTCCACCGCCTCGCGTTGGTACGCCGTGTCCTGGGTGGAGAGCCCGAACAGGTGCCCGACCCCCAGCTTTTGCAATTCCTGGTGGTGGTCCCGGAACGCGCACGACTGCGGCGTGCAGCCGCGCGCCCCGGGAATCTGGTTCCATCCGGTCGGCACTTCCTGGTCGGGACGCCCGGTGCGCGGGTAGACGTAGACGACGCTGCGCCCGCGCAGCCGCGAGAGATCGACAACGCGCCCGGCGGTGGAGGCGAGCCGCACGGCCGGCAGCCGCATGCCCGCGAGGTGCGCGCACGCGCCGTCGTCCTCGGGCACCGGCAAATCCTTCGGCAGATCGTAAACGTTGTCGCTTCGCACGTGGCTCCGAGATCCGGTAACCGAAAAAAGCTCTGTCTATCGAAGTTTCCAGCCTTTGTGCACTTTTGCCAGTAGCGCGTTCACTGCATCCAGAATTCCCTGCGGTGTCGCGCCGGCCTCACCAAGCTCGAGGGCAACCCGAAAGCGCAGCCGCTGACCCGCTGCCGCCTTCTTGATCTCTCCCACATGATCGGCCAGGTCCTGGATTTCATTTGTTTCCAACTCAGCTTCCGCAACCTTTGCACCGTATACGCCCGTGGCGGGAGCTGCACCGCGTTTGCTAACACGAATCCTTACCGCCGCAGCGCCGCCCAGGTCGGTCGGCCAATCTTTCGAATCGATCGTTCGCTCCAAGAGGCCGAGGCGGAACGCGTCGTCCAGCGCGCTTCTAATCACAATCCACGGAAGAGTCTGTGCGCGACTGGTGGACAAAGCCGCATGGATAAGGTGCGCAGTCGTTTCGTCGCCCGACCAAGCCGCCGGCAATCTTTCTGGGAGGAGCTCCGTTGCCCCTGCTGGTGCCGGTAGCGCATGGAGTTCCGCATCTTCGGTCAGGAGACTTAGCGGGACATCTTCACCGAGCACACTCATCGCCTGCGTGGTGAGCCAGACGCGGCCCAAATTCACTGCGGCGCTGACTGCGTGTTTTACGACATCAAGCGACGCTCCGGGTATCGGCATCGGTTCTTTGTATCCGCCCTTGTCGACCTGCACATAGTGCTTACCGGAAAAATAGGCGCCGATATCCGCAAGCTTGAGCGGCTTTCCGTTCCAAAGCCCCGGCAATACGCCGGGAGCGAGCAATCCCGATTCGATCTCGGTAAGCGTCGCGGCTTCGGACAAGACAACTTCCAAGCTCGGATCAGCGAGCGCATGTTCGTCCGGCCGTGACTTCCAGAACGTGCGCGCGGACTTATCCCCGCGCGTGACCTGGAGCACAAAGTCCCCCGCCTCACAGCCACGCAGCAGCGTGTCGAGGATCGCCTGCCGGTTGAGCATCTTGGGCAACCGTGCGGTGGAAGCGAACGCGCCGACCAGATCCTTGACGTAGCGCGACTTCTCCCCCGACTGCCACAGATTGAACGGCCCGCCCGGCAGCAGCGCCTCGGCATTGATCGCGGTGCTCTCGATGCGCGCGCGCTTGTCGCCGACGATCTTGGTGAAAAGCGGCTCGTTGTCCACGTTCAGCCGGAACGCGGCAACCTCGTTCGCGTCGTTCACCGTGATGACGATGCAATAGGTCATCACGATATGCGAAGCGGTCTCGCTGCGCGCGGCCTTGACGTTGATCTCGAGTTGCGCGAGGCGCACCGCATCCACGTCCTCGCGGCTTTTCAGCATCTGCCGCACTTGTTCCCACGCAAGCACGTCGCGCACGCGCTCACGGGCGAGCTCGATTCCGTCTTTGGAGGGAACTGCGAGCACGACTGCGTTGCGATTGTTTGCTCGCGGTCGATCGGCACTCGTGGTTTCATCGACAAAACGGCGCGCGTCCGGATTTGGCTTGCCCGATTCCGATGCGGCCTTGGGTCCCAGGACCGCGTAGTGAAACTCACCGTCGTCCTCGATGTCCGCGGGCCGGTCCGGAAGCACGTGTACCGCCGCGCCCATCGCGCGCGCACCCTCGGTAAGTTTCTTCGTGCCGCCGATTTCCTTTTCCAGCACCTCCTCGACCACCGGGTCCGTGATGTGGATGCGCGCGTCGTGGTGCATCTGCTTCAGGTTCGGTTTGGAGCCCAAGCGCCAGACTTTCGGCAGCCCTCCTTCCTTTTCGGCGGTGAAGGTGTCATCCAGATACCACGACGCGTCCCCCCAGCGCACAAGCCCCTTCCCCAACTCGATGCGGTCCGGCGCGATCTGGCCGAGCATCACCATCAGGTCGCGCGTCTGCGCGCGCTGCCCGATAGGCTGCGAGTGCAGGAAGGTCGCGATCACCGCCTGCTCGATCTCCCGATTGGCGAGTCCCGAGGCGTCCTGCTGTATTTCTCGTGCCTTCTTCAGCTCGCCCTGGAGGATTGCCTGCCAGTCCTGTCGCTTGCCCTCGTACTGCTCGGTGCGTGCAGTTGCTGCGAGTTCGCGCGCTGCGTCCGTGAGATTCTCCTCGCCCGCAGGCGGCAGAAACACCGCGGGACCAGCCAGCGGTGCCGGATCGCCCCACTTGGCCGCGTCGCGCAAGGCAGAAGCAAAGGAGCGCAGCACCCCGCGCGTGCGCTGGAATCCTTCGAGCTGTGTCCATTTCTCGAACAGCACGTCGGTCAGGTCCGGATGGAACGGAAACGCCTCCGTGTAACGCGCCTCCTCTTGCGCGCGCTGACGTTTGGTCTGATCGTCAAGTTCGCAGATGCCGTTGAGCGCGCTCACGACCTGCGTCTTCCAGCCCGACTTGTGCGTATAGCTCGCGTGGGTGAAGAGCCGCCTGCGCAGAACTTCCGCCACGTCTTGTCGTTCGACCGGCTGAATGCCGGTGTCGGCAACGCGCTGGAACATGTCGTAGAGCGCTTTCTCCACCTGCTTGCCGAGATCGTCGCTCTTGGAGGGATCGGAGGCGAGCAGCGACGCGACCAGTGCGCAGCCCTTCACGCGTCCCGCCGCCTGCGTCAGGCATTGGAAGAAGGTTTCCAGTCTCTTGATCCAGGCCTTGTCGGTGCTCACGATCGTATGCGCCCACATGAGCACCTCGTCGAGAAGCACCAGCGTTGCGAGTCCGTCCTTCGCGGGCAGCGCCAGAATGTCCTCCATGACATTCGTCGCAGGCGGCGTCTCGCGCTCCTTTTCGCCGCCGCCGAGGAGTTTCAACCCCGCCTCCCCACCCAGTTGCCAGGCCAGCGCGCTCCACGGCATCTTGAATCGGCGCAGCTTCCCGTCCGGAGCACGCACATCCATCCCGGTCTCCACGTCGAGCCGGTCGAATACCAGCGCCGCCACGCGTGCCTTGGGCGGAGTCATCCCGATATGGCTTATGAACTCTTCGATTGCGGCAAGCTTCGGCAGCTTCGCGGGTTCGGTCACCAACTGCACCAGCGTGATGAGCGCGTGCGTCTTGCCGCCACCGTAGGTGAGCTGCAACTGCCGCACCGCCTTCTCCGATTTCCCGGCGAGCCGCAGCACCACGTCGCGCGCCAGCTCGCGCAACCGCGTGGTCGGATACGTGAGCTCGAAGAACTGCTTCGGGTCGTGGTAGACCGAGCGGTTGCGGTCCATCATCACGTCATACAGGTCCGCCGCGAACTCCTTCTGCGACAGCTCACCGCTGAGGATATTCGATGAGAAATATTTCTTCCTTGCTCATATTGTTGGTGAAGATTCAGTTAATGCCTTTAAGGGTTTTTATGAGTTTTCGAGTGCAAGCAACGACCAGATCTATCGACCAAATGTCGGTGCACGTCCCACGAGTTGGAAAGCTGCGTGACGTAATAGTCGAGACAAATGCGACCTAGCCCTCTACAACTTCAGCGCGTCATCTACACGAACGTATCGGTTCGGCCGCGAGAAGGCACGAAGGACGTGCCAATGCGTGCTATCGGATTCGATTTTGAGGGCGTCAATATTCTCGCTAAGGTGGGCATTGCTCTCAAGAAGGGACAGGAAGACGATCCGCGGGATTTTCTTGTTAGCTTAGAGATCGTTATTGACAATAAGGAAGGCAAGCCGTCGCCTTATAGCGTCGATGTCGGAGT
>Ga0326597_10004238_pt1 | contig 20250 bp, 18 predicted proteins | sample RVTome_12_FD_203789 | JGI IMG/M metagenome (GOLD analysis project Ga0326597, IMG submission 203789) | Soil microbial communities from uranium-contaminated site in the Upper Colorado River Basin, Wyoming, United States - RVT100D185 | ecosystem: Environmental > Terrestrial > Soil > Contaminated >...
ATCACGCAGGCGGCTTTGTTCCTGCGGATCCCCCGGCACATCCTCGTCTACCGGATCGAGAAGTACGGGCTTCGCCGCGATGCCTGACCGCACGGGGCGCGGCTTCGCGCAAGGGCTGCTGGAGGACTTGCGGCCGGTCTTCACGCCGAGGATGGTGCTCGCCGCGTGGATCCCGTGCCTCGTGATCACGGTGCTGCACTACCGCACCGGGTCGCAGCATCCGTGGGGGCACGACATCCTCCGCCGTCTCTACTACCTGCCGATCCTGTTCGCGGCGTTCGCCGGCGGCCTGCGGGGCGGAGTCACCCTTTCCGTGTTCGCCTCCCTGGTCTACCTCCCCCACGCCTTCACGAGCCTCCTGGTGCAGGACCCGGCGGACGCGCTGGAGAAGGGCCTGGAGATCATCCTTTATAACATCGTGGCGGTCGTGGCGGGCCTGCTGGTCGACCGGGAGCGCCGCGAGCGGGAGCAGCAGGAACGGCTCGCGACCCGCCTGGGGGACGCCCTCGAGGAGCAGCGGCGGATCGAGGCGCAGCTGATCCGCGCGGGGAAGCTCGGAGCGCTGGGGGAGATGACGGCGGGGATCGCCCACGAGATCAAGAACCCGCTCCACGCGCTGAAGGGGACCGCGGAGATCCTGCGGGACGCCGTTCCGGAAGGCGTGCCCGAGCGGCGGATGCTCGAGCTGCACATCGACGAGATCGACCGGCTCGACCAGACCGCGGACCGGTTCCTCTCCTTCGCGCGGCCGATCCCCGCTTCCCTGCGGCCGGTGGAGCCGAATTCGCTGATCGACCGCGTCGTGTCTCTCGTCTCCACCCAGGCCCGCCAGGGGGGGGTGGAGACGGTCGTGACGGCGTGCAGGGCCGGGAATCTCCCGAAGGTGACGGGGGACCCGGACCTTCTGGTGCAGCTGCTGCTGAACCTCGCGCTGAACGGGGTGCAGGCGATGGCACCGGGAGGCGGGGGAACGCTGACCTTCTCCCTCGGGACGGAGCGGCAGGGAGGGAAGGCGTACGTGCGGGTGCGCGTCGTGAACACGGGGCCGCCGATCCCGGAGGAGGACCTCGAGCGGATCTTCGACCCGTTCCACACCACGAAGGACGGCGGGACGGGGCTGGGGCTCGCCATCAGCTCCCGCATCGCCGACCAGCACCAGGGGACCCTGTCGGTCCGGAACCTCCCGGCGGGGGGGGGCGTGGAGTTTTCCCTCGTCCTGCCGGCGGCAGGAGCGGGCGATGGCTGAAAACCGGTCTCCCTCCGAAGATCTCCCCACGGTGGCGGTCCCGGAGTCACGGCGGTCTCTGCGGCTGACCGCCCTGGTCTTTCTCGGGGCGCTGCTCCTCGTGCCGGGTTGCGGGAAACCCCAAGGCCCCGGGACCGTGGCGTCCGCTCCGACGGACCTCTCGAAGCGGAAGATCCGCGTCGTCGCCACGATCGGGATGATCGCGGAGATGGTGGAACAGGTCGGGGGAGGGCGGGTCGACGTGCAGGGATTGATGGGCCCCGGGATCGATCCTCACCTCTACAAGGCAAGCGAGGGGGACGTCATCCGCATGGCGGCGGCGGACGTCGTCGTCTACAACGGCCTTCATCTGGAAGGGAAGATGTCGACGGTCTTCGAACGGATGGGAAACCGGATCCGGTCGGTCGCGGTGACCGACGGCATCGACCGGGAGAAGCTGCTCCGCCCCCCCGAGTTCAAAGGGGCCTACGACCCCCATGTCTGGTTCGATGTGACCTTATGGATGGATGCGGTGAGGACGTTGGAGGGGGCGCTCACCGGGATGGACCCCGCCCACGGGGACGTGTACCGGGCGAATGGAATGAGGTACCTGAAAAGCCTTGAGGCGCTGGACCGATATGTCCGGAGGGAGGTTTCGATCGTGCCCCCCCGGAAACGGGTGGTCATCACCGCGCACGACGCCTTCAACTATTTCGGGAGGGCGTACGGGTTCCGGGTGAGGGGTCTCCAGGGGATCAGCACGGTGGCCGAGGCCGGCGCGGGGGACATCCAGGCGCTTGCCCGCCTGATCGTCGAGAACGAAATCCCCGCGGTGTTCGTCGAATCCTCGGTGCCGCCCCGCTACATCGAGGCGCTCAAGGAAGCGGTGGAAGCGAAAGGGTTCCGGGTGAAGATCGGGGGGAGCCTCTTCTCGGACGCGATGGGCGATCCCGGAACCCCGGAAGGAACGTACGCCGGGATGGTTCGTCATAACATCGACACCATCGTCTCGGCGCTGGCCGGACCCCGCCCCGCGGGGACCGGACCCCTCCCGGAGGGGAGCGACAATGACATCCGCTAGAGAAATGGGACCGGCGATCAAGGTTGAGGACCTGACCGTGGCGTACGGGGAAAGCCCGGTTCTTTGGGATGTGGACATGGAAGTGCCCGCCGGCATCCTGATGGCCGTGGTGGGTCCGAACGGGGCCGGGAAGACGAGCCTGATCAAGGCGATCACGGGACTGGTTCGCCCGGTCGCCGGCCATGTCTCCATCTTCGGGAAACCGTACCCGGAACAGCGGCATCTGGTGGGCTACGTACCGCAGCGCAACAGCGTGGACTGGGACTTTCCCACGACGGTCCTGGACGTCGTCATGATGGGCCGGTACGGAGGCCTGGGCTGGTTTCGGCGGCCCGGCCCGGCCGAGCGGGCGCTGGCCCTGGAGGCCCTCGAGAAAGTGGGAATCGCCGAATTCAAGGGCCGCCAGATCAGCCAGCTCTCCGGCGGCCAGCAGCAGCGTCTCTTCCTGGCCCGGGCGATCGTCCAGGACGCCAGCATCTACCTCATGGACGAGCCGTTCCAGGGGGTGGACGCGACGACCGAGCGGGCCATCGTGACGCTCCTCAAGGAGATGCGCGCCCGCGGAAAGACCGTGGTGGTCGTCCATCACGACCTCCAGACCGTTCCCGAATACTTCGACTGGGTCACCCTGCTCAACGTGCGCTGCGTCGCGAGCGGTCCCGTCGAAAGCGTGTTCACCGACCGGAACCTGAGGCTGACCTACGGGGGGCGCGTCTCCTACCTGACCCATCACGCTCCCGGGGATACGCTCGCCGACGGGGAAGACGGCGACTGACGGAACGCTGGGGGCGTCGATGGAATTCCTTGGAGACCTGCTCGCGAACTACACCTTGCGGACCGTGGGGATGGGGGCGGTGTTCCTGGGCGCCGTCAACGGCGTGCTCGGTTCGTTCGCCGTCCTCCGGAAGCAGAGCCTGCTGGGCGACGCCATTTCGCACGCGGCGCTCCCGGGGATCGCGCTGGCCTTCCTCCTGACGGGGAGCAAGGCCCCGATCGTCCTGCTCCTGGGCGCGGCGGCGGCCGGCTGGGTCGGGACGCTCCTCGTCGCGAACATCGTGAAAAACACCCGGGTCAAGTACGACAGCGCTCTCGGGCTGGTCCTCTCCGTCTTCTTCGGCATCGGCCTGGTTCTGTTGACGTACATCCAGCGGATGCCCGTCGCGTCCCAGGCCGGGCTCGACACGTTCCTGTTCGGACAGGCCGCGACGCTCCTTGCCAGGGACGTGACCACCATCGGAATCCTCGGCTCGGCGGTCCTTCTCATCGTCTTGGCGGTATGGAAGGAGTTCAAGCTGCTCTGCTTCGATCCCGACTTCGCCCTGAGCATCGGTTTCCCGATCCGGTGGCTCGACGTATTGCTGATCACCCTCCTCGTGACGTCGATCGTCATCGGCCTCCAGACCGTGGGCGTCGTGCTGATGAGCGCGATGGTCGTCGCCCCGGCGGCCGCGGCCCGGCAATGGACCGACCGTCTGGGGGCGATGGTCGCGATCTCGGCGTTTTTCGGGGCCCTGGCGGGGGGCGCGGGCGCCTTGACCAGCAGCCTCGTGGCGCGCCTTCCGACGGGGCCGACGATCGTCCTCTACCTGACGGTCATCGTGCTCGTCTCGTTGGTGGCGGCCCCGAACCGCGGCGTCGTATGGAACCGGGTCCGGGAGCGGGTCAATCGGAACAGTCTCCAGGCGGAAGCGGTGCTGGCCGACCTGTACGTCCTGGCCGTACGGCACGAAGATCCCGGGCACGGCCATCCGATCTCGGTCCTGCGGACCATGAGCATCGGGCACGGGGGAGTGGACCGGAGCCTGGAAGTGCTCCGGGAGAGGGGACTCGTTCGCAGTACGGCCGACGGCACGTGGTCCCTCACCCCCCGCGGCCTGGAGGAGGCCGAACGGCTCGCGGGGAGACGGGGGGAGGGGCCGTGACCGCGCCCCAGGTGGAAATCCAGCTCATCGCCGCCGTCGTGGCGGTTTCGTGCGCCCTGCCGGGAACGTTCCTGGTCCTGCGCCGGATGGCGATGATGAGCGACGCCATCAGCCATGCCATCCTGTTCGGCATCGTCCTGGCGTTCTTCGTGGTGCGGGACCTCTCGTCGCCCTTCCTCGTCATCGCCGCGGCGCTGACGGGGGTGCTGACCGTGAGCCTCGTCGAGCTCCTGAACCGTACGGGTCTCGTCCGGGAGGACGCCGCGATCGGCCTGACCTTCCCGGCGCTCTTCAGCATCGGGGTCATCCTGGTGGCCAGATACGCGGGAAGCGTTCACCTGGACACCGACTCCGTCCTGCTGGGCGAGTTGGCCTTCGCGCCCTTCAACCGGCTCGAAGTGATGGGATACGACATCGGTCCCAGGGCGCTCTACCTGATGGCGGGGATCATGCTCCTGAACATCCTGTTCATCGCGGTGTTCTACAAGGAGCTGAAGCTCGCCACCTTCGATGCCAGCCTGGCCGCGGTCCTCGGTTTTTTCCCCGGCTTCCTGCATTACGCCCTGATGGCCCTCGTTTCCGTGACGGCGGTCGGCGCATTCGACGCGGTGGGATCGATCCTCGTGGTGGCGCTCATGATCGCCCCCCCCGCGACGGCGTACCTGCTGGTCGACCGGTTGTCGCTGATGCTGGCGGTCAGCGCGCTCCTGGGGGCCGTGAGCGCGGTATCCGGCTATTGGATCGCCCACATCCTCGATGCCTCCATCGCCGGCTCCATGGCGTCCGCGGCGGGCCTTCTCTTCGGGGCGGCGTACCTTGCCGCCCCGGGCCGGGGCCTGATCGCCATCACCGCGAGGCGGGTCCGGCAGCGCTGGAAATTCGCCCAGACGATGCTCCTCGTCCACTTGTACAACCACGAGGGCCTTCCGGAGGAGGTTCGCGAGAACCGCATATCGAACCTCCATGAACATCTGAAATGGGATCATCGCTTCACCGAGCGCGTCGTCGCCGTGGCCAGGAGGCAAGGGTTTGCAGAGACCCGGGGCAGCTGTCTCGTCCTGACGGAGAGGGGCCGCCGGTCGGCCATGGAAGCGATGGTGGGATAAGCACCGGGAACCACGGTTCCGAGGGAACGTTCGCGAGCGGGCATCCTTTCCCTGCGGCAGGAAATCTTATTACCAATAAGCGACGCAGGCGTTGGTATCCAAACGACGAATCGCAGGGGAGGGCGCGGTGATGATAAGGAAGAGGGCGTTTCTGGTGCTTGCCGTCGGTGTATTGATGGGGACCATGGCGGTGTCCGGTTTCGCGGACTATTCCGACAGGGACCTGTACGAGCCGGGGGATTCCTCCGTCTCAACGCACCCGGAGCAGGGCATGGAGCGGTCGGACGCGGGAGAGATGCGCGAGCCGATCGGGACCGGGGCGCTGCCGGACACGTCGTCGGGTATATCCGTCCAGCATTGCTGCTCGGAAGGCAGCAGTGATCCGACGTTTTGGCCTGGCGGCCCGTAACCCGGCGGCGAACGCAGCGCACGGTTGGTAGTTAACGGCGCCGGGTTGCGGATCGCACCCGGCGCCGCCGTTTTCATTACTGATATAATAAGATCGAATCTTCGGGGGCGCGTCGCCCCGGTCGAGGTGGTCGTGTGAATCGCCGGTCCGTCGCCGCATTCCTCGGGGTGATCCTTCTCTCGTGCGCCTCCGGTGTGTCCGCCGGCGCCGGGACGTCCCCGGCCCGTTCGCACGCCTCCGCGGGAGATCCTTCCTTTCCTTCCGTTTTCCTTCGCCATTCCGCCCATGGAAGCAGGGAACTGCTCGGCCTCCCGGTGGATCCGTCGCTGGCGGGGCGCGAGATCCGGCGATTGGCGGAGCGCCTCCGTCCCGAGGTGAGCCGCGCCGCCGATGAAGGGCAGGTCGTCGACGCCTTCCGGCGCGTCCTCCTGGACGAGGAGGGGTTTGTCTACGACAAGTCGCCCTCGGACCCCGGGAATTACCTTCTGGAGACGGTCCTCGTCCGGAAGAGGGGGAACTGCCTGGGCCTTTCGATGCTCTTCCTGTCCCTCGCGGACCGCCTCGGCGTCCCGTTCCGCGGGGTGTACGTCCCGTCCCACTGTTTCGTCCGGTACGAGGGAAAGACGATCCGGCGGAACGTCGAGTTCGCGGAGGAGGGCGCCTCCTGGGAGGACGACCGGTACCGGCGGGTGTTCGGGATCGACCCCGCGAGGCCGTATCTCCGCTCCCTCACCTCCGCCGAGATGCTCGGCGTGTTCCTGAAGACGCTGGGGGCGGGGTACTCCCGGAATGGGCGGGAGGAGGACGCGCTCCGGCTGTACGCCGAGGCGGAGCGCCTCTACCCGGGGCTGCCCGACGCGCACTACAACGCCGGGGTCTCCCTGCAGAAGCTCGGCCGGGACGACGAGGCGCTCGGGAAATACCGCCGCGCGCTCGACCTCGACCCCGGGATGGCGGCCGCCCGGGACAACCTGGGCGTTCTCCTGGCCGGGATGGGGCGATACGAGGAGGCGATCGCGGAGGCCCGCCGTGCCGTGGAGCTCGAGCCGTGGAACGCCGCCACGCGTGGGAATCTCGCGGCGGCCTATTGCGGCTGCGGGCGGCTGGACGAGGGGATCCGGGAGTACCTTGCGGCGGTGAAGATCGATCCCGGGAACCGGAGGGCGCAGTCGGGGCTCGCGCGGGCGTACTTCGCGAAGGGGTCGTACCACAAGGCGGCGACGGCGTGCGAGCGCGCGGAAGCGCTGGGGTGCCGCTTCGACGCGGCGATGCTCGAAACGTTGAACCGCTTCCGGGACGGACGTTCCACGGGCGGGAATCCCCCGTAGGAGGCCGCGGCGCGGTCGCGCGGCGCTACCGGTCGGTCAACGCCCGAAGGACGGCGGAGATGTCCCGGTCGCCGAACCCCTTGTCCCGCGCCGCCGCGAACAGGTCGCACGCCGCTTTCGTCACCGGCGTCGGGATCCCCGCCGCCTTCCCCGTCTCCACGGCCAGCCGCATGTCCTTGTGCGCGTGCTTCAGCGGGAAGTTCGGGGTGAAGACCCGCTCCCCGAGCATGTCCGCCCCCTTGATGCGGATCGCCGGGCACGCCACCACGGAGTTCTCCAGCACGTCGAGGATCTTTTCCGCCGGCAGCCCCGCTTCCATCCCGGTGAGCGCGCCTTCCGCGAAGACGCACAGGATCGTCCCCATGATCTGGTTGATGATGAGTTTCATGTGGGCGGCCATTCCCGTGTCGCCCATGTGGATCACCCGGTTCCCCATCGCGAGGAGGAGCGGCTCCAGCCGGCGGGAGAGCCCGGCGTCCCCCCCGGTCAGGATCACGAGCGTCCCCTCCGTGGCCGGTTTCCTGCTCCCCAGCACGGGCGCTTCGAGGTAGTCGGCGCCGGTGCCGCGGACCATTCGCGCGATCTCGCGCGACGTTTCGGGAGAGACGGTCGTCATGTCGATGTACGTCTTCCCCGGCGACAGGGCGCCGAGAATGCCGCCCTTGGCGGTGACGACGTCCCGCACGGCGACGGGGTCGGAGATCATCGTGATCGTCACTTCGGAGCGGCGGACAAGATCCGCGAGCGACGCGGAGGCCTGCGCCCCGGCGGCGATCAGCGGCCCCATCTTCGCCGGCGTCCGGTTGAACACCGTGACGTCGTGCCCCTTCGACAGGAGGTTCCGGCACATCGGCTCCCCCATGGTCCCCAGCCCGACAAAACCGACCTTCGCCATCGGACCCACCTCCCCCGGAGATCGGATCCGCCTGCGGAATTCCCTCCTTGACGCCGCGGTTCGATCCATCAGAATGGTACCATGACCCCCAAGGCGATCGACGTCCTCCGGAATACGCCCCTGTTCGCGACCTTGCCCGACGACGACCTCCGGCGGGTCGCCGATCTCGCCCTTTCCCGGCGGTTCGCGAAGAAAGAGGCGGTCTTCCGGGAAGGGGACCGCGCCGACGGGTTCTTCATCGTCGCCTCCGGCAAGGTGAAGGTGTTCAAGCTATCCGGGGAGGGGAAGGAGCAGGTCCTTCACGTCCTGGAAGCGGGGCAGACGTTCGCCGAGGCGGTGATCTTCGAGGGGGGAGGCTACCCCGCGCACGCCGAGGCGCTCACCGACGCGGAGCTTCTCTTCCTTCCGAAGCGCCCGTTCGTCGCCCTGCTGGAACGGCATCCGGCCGTCGCGATCCGGATGCTGGCGTCCCTCTCCCGCTGGCTCAAGCGGATGACCGATCTCGCGGAAAGCCTCTCCTTGAAGGACGTGGAGACGCGCCTGGTCTTCTACCTCTCGGAGGAGCTCAAGGTGCGAGGCATCCCGGCGAGGGACGGGGCGGAGCTCGAGTTGCCGATCGGCAAGAACGTCCTCGCCTCCCGGCTGGGGACCGCTCCGGAGACCTTCTCCCGGACCCTCAAGAAATTGCAGGACGACGGCCTGATCGCCGTTCGAGGGAAGCGGATCCGGATCCTGTCGGCGGGGAGTCTCTTCTCCCTTCTGTCGCGCTGAAGGGGGAATACCGGCAACCCACATCCAACCCGCATCATGAGGAGGTGTCCCATGGGAAAAAGAGGATTGCTGCCGGCGCTGGTTCTCGGGTTGTTTCTCGTCGTACCGTCGGCGCCGTCGGCGAAAGCGACGGTCCCCGACTCCAGCAGCGGCTGCGTGTCGTGCCATGCCAAGGAGAAGGTGGCGGCAACCGCCATCGAGGAGTGGAGGAACAGCACGCATGCGAAAGAGGGCGTCGGCTGCCTCGACTGCCACGAGGCGGAGAAGGGGAAACCGGCGGCCTTCGAGCACTATGGGAGCACGATCCACACCATCGTCACCCCGAACGACTGCGCCCGGTGTCATGAAAAGGAGAGCCGCCAGTTCCAGGCGAGCCACCACGCCAAGGCGGGCGAGATTCTGGGCAGCCTCGACAACTACCTCGGTGAGGTTGTCGAGGGGCCCCCGGCGGCGATCTCCGGGTGCCAGCAGTGCCACGGCGGCACGGTGAAGGTCCTCGCGAGCGGGAAGATCGACCCCACCACCTGGCCCAATACCGGCATCGGCCGCATCAACCCCGACGGCTCGAAGGGCGCATGCTCGGCATGCCACTCCCGGCACCTGTTCAGCGCCAAGGTCGCGCGTTCCCCCGAGTCGTGCGGGAAGTGCCACCTGGGCCCCGATCATCCGCAAAAGGAGATCTACGACGAGTCCAAGCACGGGGTCGCTTTCTATGTGAACCGGGACCGGATGAACCTCGACTCGCGGAGCTGGGTCCTCGGGAAGGACTACACGGCGGCGCCGACATGCTCCACATGCCACTTGAGCGCAACGGCCGACCTGCCGGTGACCCACGACCCGGGCGAGCGGCTCTCGTGGACGCTGCGCCCCGCCGTCTCCAGGAAGATGGAGAATTGGGAGAAGAAGCGCGCGACGATGAGGCAGGTCTGCGGAAGCTGCCACGACCAGCGGTTCGTCGGCGCTTTCTACACCCAGTACGACATCACCGTCGACCTTTACAACGAGAAGTTCGCCAAGCCCGCCGGCGAACTGATGAAGAAGCTCGCCGACGCCGGGAAGATCTCGCCGAACACCTTCACCGGCAAGATCGAGTGGACCTACTTCCTCCTGTGGCACCACGAGGGGCGGCGGGCGCGGCACGGGGCGTCGATGATGGCCCCGGACTACACGCAATGGCACGGATTCTTCGAAGTGGCGAACCGGTTCTACAACGAGCTCCTGCCGGAGGCCGAGGAGCTCCTCCCGGGTTCCACCGGCTTCATTCTTGCCCAGGACCAGCACAAGTGGAAGAAGGGGATCGCCAGGGAAGAGCGGGAGAAGATAAAGAAGTTCTACGAGGAGCGGTACGGGAAGTGAAGTGAACCGCAAGGGGGAAGCCGGGTCCGGCATGCGGGGCCGTCCATCCCGGGCGGTCCCGCCGGTTTCCCGCGTCACCCCGCGATGGGTCGTCGCGGGGGCGTGGTAACATGACGGGCATTGCATCCTTACGACGGAAGGGGGGCCGCAGGGATGGGACACTTCGCGCTCAGCGTGGTGGGCAGGGACCGGCCGGGGATCGTCGCGGAGGTGAGCCGCGTCCTCTTCGAGCTCGGCTGCAACATCGAGGACTCCACCTGCACGATCCTCTCCGGGCAGTTCGCGATGATCCTCGTGATCGCGCACCCGAGATTCTCCTCGTCCACGGAGATCGACCCCTCCTTCGAGCCGGTGCGGAAGAGCATGGGGCTCACGATCTCCCTGCACTCGCTGAAGGACGAGGAAGTCTCCCGGGAAAAGGGGTTCGAGGGAAAGCCGTACATCATCTCGGTCTACGGCGCCGACCGTCCGGGGATCGTCTACTCGGTGGCGCGCGAGCTGGCCCGGCTGCAGGTGAACGTGACCGACCTGAACACCCAGGTCGTCGGCGCCAAGGACCGGCCCGTCTACATGATGGTCCTCGAGGTGGACATCCCCGAGAGCGTCGACATGAAGGAACTCGAGCGCGACTTCGACAAGATCCGGAAGGAGCTCTCCGTCTCCATCTCCGTGCGCCCGATCGAATCGCTGGAGTTATAGGCAGCGCTCTCCATGGCCGTCCTCCCCATCCGGATATTTCCCGACCCCGTCCTCAAGGAGAAGGCCGCCCCCGTCGAGGGGGTGACCGCCGATGTGGCCGCGTTCATCGACGATCTGCTCGAAACGATGCGGAGCTCCCCCGGGGGGGTGGGGATCGCCGCACCGCAGGTCGGGATGCTCCTGCGCATCGTGATCGTCGACGTTTCCGCGCACCGGCGCGGAAGCCAGGAACAGAACCACGGGCTGCTGGTCCTGGTCAACCCCGAGATCCTGGCGATGGGGGGGAAGCAGGTCGTCCGCGAGGGGTGCATGAGCGTCCCGGACTACACCGCCAACGTCCAGCGCGCCCAGTGGGTGCTCGTGGACGCCCTCGACCGCGACGGTGGGCGGAAGGTCATCGAGTCGATCGGGTTCGAGGCGGTGGCGATCCAGCACGAAATGGACCACCTGGACGGGGTCCTCTTCCTCGACCGCGTCGTGTCGGTGAAGACGGACCTGTTCCGGCGGAAGAAGTACCGCTGACTAGTGCAGCGTCACTTTTCGGGCGGCGCGGTGTCGGCCCTCCCGACCCGCCGTTCCGGAACCGCGACGGCAACGGGCGAGACCGTCCTCTTCTTGCGGGATGCGCGCAACTCCTTGAGGAACCTCTTCACGCTGCGGACCGTGATCTCCCCGGGCAAGGGGGGGAGCGACGAAAGGAGGGCATCCGGTCCCTCGAAATCTTCCGTCGGCGGCCCGGCCCGGCCGCCCGGGCAGAGCGGGGGATTCCCGGCGGCCGTCCCGGGAGAAATCTCTTTTGCCGCCAACCGGTCGATCATCCTCCCGATCCGGTACTCGATCCGCCGGACGGTCGGGTCGTACAGCGTAAAGAACGGGGTCGCGGTCTGGCGGGTCCCTTCGCGGGAGATCTCCAGCGTCATGCCGCTCCCCACGGCGTCCCGGAGAAACGGGACCTGCCATTCGACGTCCGAGGCCACGGCGGGGACGCCGGCGAGGAACGCGAGGGCGGAAGCCATGGCAAGGGCGCCCATCCCGATCCGCTGCTCCCGTCCGGCACCCCGCATCCTCGTTTTCCCCCGTTCCCGAGGTTCGCTCCGACTTCCCGATCATGAGGAAAGCAAGGAAAGGACCATGGGGGGATCAAATAAAAAGCATTGAAATCAATAGAATGGAGCGGAAGCTTCCGCGCCGCGGATTGCAGGAATGCAATTCCGCTTCTTCCCGTTTACGATTTTCGCCGTTCGGAAAATTTGATGAAATCCGCTTGGGGACGGAACGAAAAAACGTCGGTACGGGAATTGCTGTACATTTGAAATAGCACTGGTTTTCGTGGGAAAAGGCACTATTTCCGACGTTTTTGAAATTCGTGATTTCAGGAATGGAATTTTCTTGCGGTTCGCTTCACCCCGCGTACGGCAGCGACGGGGAAGGTGGTCCCCTCCCTCCGTCGTGCCCGCGGGTTCCTGCCCGGAGGCTGCGGGGGCGTTCAACCCCTCCTGGAATTCCCCCGCCGCCTCCGGGTGAAATTCTTCCCGTCCTCCCTTCTCACTCTTCGCTCCTTGGATGGAAGTGGACCCTGCTCCATCCGCCTGCGCAGGATGTCTTCCGGTTGCGGGAGACGCCGGCGATTATATTCTTGTTTTGTCGATGAAATTGGTCTAATGGATTGGATTAATGGGGTTTTTAATGATCTCCTGATTTTTAACCCATCAGGGAGCGTCGATGATTGACCAAGGCATGGAGCGGCAAGATGACTATCCCGGCCCGTCGAATCGGACCTGGGGGATTTTCCTGATCAGCGTCTTGGGGCTTTTTCTGGAAATGCTCCTGATCCGGTGGATCGGCACGGAGATCCGGATTTTCGCCTATCTGCAGAATACGGTGCTGGTGGTATGTTTCCTTGGCTTGGGATTAGGTTGTTTCACCAGTCGCAAGCCGATCATCATGCGGAACATGCTCCTGCCGCTTGCGATCCTGACCCTGCTGCTGGCTATCCCCATGACCAGGGACGGTCTGGGAAAAACGAGCGAATTGCTCAGCGTCCTGGATGACCTGCTCATCTGGGGCAATCGATCCACCACCGGCCCGGGCTGGACCACTTTCTCGCTGGTTCTGGGATCTGCGATAACCTATTGTCTGATGGTGATTGTCCTGGATATCTTCGTGCCCATCGGCCGCATTCTGGGGCGGCTGATGGATGAGCACCCCAGCACCATTTGGGCCTACTCGGTGAATGTGGCAGGGAGTCTCCTGGGTACATGGTTATTCGTCTTGCTGAGCATCTGGTACCAGCCGCCGATGACCTGGTTTCTGGTTCTGGGAGGGCTGACTCTCTTTTTCCTTGCCGGAAAGGGCCAGGGCTGGAAGCTCAATTGCGCCATGATGGCCGGGATAATCATCCTGTCATTTTTTGCCGGGTTGGAGCCGGGCGCCCTGAAGGTGACCTGGTCTCCCTATCAGAAGCTGGTCCTCAAGCCGCGCGACATGAAGCCTGAGATGCCTGGTGATTACCTGGTCAAAGTCAATAATACCGGCTACCAGGCCATGATTGATTTGAGCGAGTCCAACGTTACGTCGGATCCTCGCCGTTTTCCCCCGGAGATGCGCGGGCTGAGCCAATACGACCTTCCCATGCTGCTGCATCCCAAGCCCTCGAACCTGCTGGTGGTTGGGGCGGGATCGGGGAACGACGTCGCCGGCGGGTTGCGCCATGGGGCCAAAAAGATCACCGCCGTGGACATCGATCCGGCCATCATCGCCATGGGGGGACGTTATCATCCCGAGAAACCGTATGCCTCTCCGGCCGTGCGACTGGTCAATGATGACGCCCGTTCTTTCTTTGCCACCTGCCAGGAGCGTTACGACGTCATTTCCTTCGGACTCCTGGATTCCCATACAACAACCGCCATGACCAATGCCCGCCTGGATCACTATGTCTACACCAGGGAGAGTATTGCCCGGGCCAAGTCCCTGCTGGCCGACGGCGGTATTCTGGTGTTGAGTTTCGAGGCCCAGAAATCCTTCATTGTCGACCGGATGGCCGGGGTCCTCCGGGAGGTCTTTCGCGAAGACCCCATCTTTTTTCGAATGCCTCATACCGATTATGGTTGGGGAGGGGTGATTTTTGTGGCTGGAGATCTGGCCGCCGCGAAAAAGCAAATCGCCGGCAACTCGAGATTGGCCGCCGCGATTCAGCAGTGGCAGCAGCAGTTTCCTGTCTCCCTGCTCCATACCACGAAAATCACCTCGGATGACTGGCCGTATCTCTATCTCGAGAGACCAAGAATTCCGGCGCTATATTATCTTCTGGCCGGTTTGATGGCTCTCGTTCTCCTCCGCTCCCATAAATATTTGTCTCTCTCCAGTCTGGCCGCCGCCTGGGGCCGTTCGCACTGGCACTTCTTTTTCCTGGGGGCGGCTTTCTTGCTGCTGGAAGTGCAGAATATCAGCAAGGCCTCGGTGGTTCTGGGCAATACCTGGGACGTCAACGCGGTAATTGTCTCCGGGGTTCTCGCCATGATCCTCCTCGCCAATCTCCTGGCGCAGAGGTTTCCCGGATTGCCGCTCCGGGTGGTCTACTTCTGCCTGATCGGCACCTGCCTGGGTCTCTATTTCGTGGATCTTTCCCGCTTCGCCTTCCTGCCGTATGCCACGAAGGCTCTGGTAGTCGGGTCCCTGACCACCGTGCCCATGCTCTTCAGCGGGATCGTCTTTATCCGCTCGTTTGCCCTGGCGGCGGGAAAGGACCAGGCCCTGGGGGCCAACCTGATCGGCGCCCTGGTGGGTGCCCTGTTGCAGTCCATCACATTCATCATCGGGATCAAGGCGCTGCTGCTGATCGTGGCCTGTCTTTACCTGCTTTCCTTCTTCAGCCTCCCCGCGCATGTGGAACAGGTAGAAAAATGGGGTTACGGCGATTCGCCGTAACCCCTCGATTTTCATGGTGGCCCCTCCCGGAATTGAACCGGGGACACGAGGATTTTCAGTCCTCTGCTCTACCATCTGAGCTAAAGGGCCACCTGGTGCAGCGGAGCGGTGGATTATAGCGGCGGGCTCGCGCCGGTGTCAAGGGAGGCCGGATCGCCTGGAGGAGCCTCGGGGGGGGCTTCCGGCTCGACGGCCGCGGGAGGCGGGTACGTCGCGTCGGTCCGCACGACGACGGTCTTGCACACCTTGTCGTGCAGCCCCTGCTTCCGGTGGTCGAACGCGGCCCAGACGTACCCGATGTAGAACGTCAGGTCGCACAGGAAATACCCCAGCCACCGGAGGAACGCCTTCCGGTAGTCGAGCGGCGTCCCGTCCTCGTTCACCACCTTGATCTTCAGCGCCATCTTGCCGAACGTCTGCCCGTACGTTCCGTGGAGATGGACGTAGTAGAAAACGGGGAACGCGAGGAAGAAGAGGAAGCGAAGGACGTTGGTCATGGAGAGGCCCGCGCCGGTCGGCATCCCCTCGTTCAGCCCCGTGCCCGTCCACAGCCCCGCGCCCGCGCCGAGCCGGTCCACCAGGTAGGTCAGGTTGAACACCGCGATGATGATGAGCAGGTCGATGATCCGCGCCGCGGCGCGCGCCCAGAACCCGGCAAAGGGAGTATGTCCTCTGGATGATTTCATTCGCTACCCGGATTCCTTTTCGAAATGGTACATCACCATGGCGAGAACCGCGAGCGCCGCCGTCTCGACGCGCAGGATCCGGCTCCCCAGGCCCGCGCACCGGCACCCCGCCGCCACCGCTTCCCGGACTTCGTCCGGCGAGAAGCCGCCCTCGGGGCCGACGACCAGGGCGACGGTGCGGACCCCCCCCATCCCCGACAGGACCCTCTTCAGGGAGAACGCCCCTTCGCCTTCGTAGAAGACGACTTTCCCATCGTGGCCCGCCGCGCGGCGGAGCGCCTCGGGGTACGGGACGATCCCCGACACCTCCGGAACGCGGCCGGAGCCGCACTGCTTCGCGGCGGCCAGCGCCACCCGCTCCCATCGCGACAGCCGTTTCCGGGAATCGGCCGGGTCGAGGCGCGGGATCGTGCGGGACGACCGGAACGGGATCACCCGCGAGACGCCCAGCTCCGTCGCCTTTTCGAGGATGAAGTCCATCTTGTCCGCTTTCGGGAGTCCCACGAACAGGGAGACGGCGATGTCGGGCGGTGGTTCCGGCGGGAACGCCTCGAGGATCTCCGCCCGCAGGGAGCGCGATGTGGCCTCGAGGATCCGCATCCGGTACCGGTTCCCCTCCTCGTCGAAGGCGAAGAAGGAGTCGCCGACGGAGAGACGCAGGGAGCGGAGCATGTGCCCCGCCTCGGTTCCGGAGAGGACGGCGGTGTCGCCGGAGATGTTCTTTCGATCGACGAAGAAGGTCGGCATCGCGTTTTCCCGGTCACGCCCCCCGGCGGAAGAGGAGGGCCGACCATTGCCCGTCGACCGATTCGGCGAGAAGGGAGGCGCCTCCCCTCACGAACTCCTCGACCACCCAGCCGCTCTTCTCCGCGAGGATGCCGGAGAGAACGAGGTGCCCGCCCGGGACCGTCCGCCGGAGGAGGTCGGGGGCCATGTCGACCAGGATCTCGGCGATCAGGTTCCCCAGGACCAGGTCGAAGGCCCCCGGGATCGCGGACAGGGGAGTGGTCTCCGCGCGGAACACGTCCGCCACGCCGTTCTCCTCGGCGTTCTTCGCCGCGACGCCCACCGCCACCGGGTCGATGTCGACCGCGAGGACGCGCTTCGCGCCGAGGCGCGCCGCGGCGATCCCGAGGATCCCGGTCCCCGTCCCCACATCGAGGGCGTCGCGGGGAGCCGGGGAGAGGTCGAACACGTCCTCGATCAGCCGCAGGCACATCCGCGTCGTCTCGTGCGTGCCGGTCCCGAAGGCCTGGCCGGGGTCCACCGTCAGCACGACGTCGCCCTCCCGCGGCTCGAACGCCTGCCAGGAAGGCTTGATCACGATCCTGCGGCCGATCTTCCGGGCGTGGAAATGCTCCTTCCACGTTTCCGCCCACCCCGCGTCGGTGATCTCGGCGGCGTCGCTGAACTTTTCCGGACCGGGCCCGAACGACTCCGAGAGGACCGGGAGGAGTTCGAGAAACGCCTGCTTGAGGGCGTGGAGATCGGTGTCCCAGGGGAAATACGCGGTCAGGCGGGTCACCTCCGGCGGCGGGGGGATCGGGTCCGCCGGGTCTCCCTCCGCGCCGAGCAGCTGCTCGTCGTACGCCGTCCCGAGGGAACCGTGGGCGACGAAGAACTGCGTGACGGCGTCGACCGCCTCGCGGCGGGCCTGGACGGAGAACGATTTCCAGCGGGTCATGGGGTACGGGCACGATCCATGGGGTAGGAGAACGATAGAAGAAGGGATGGGGAAACGCAAGCCCCTTCGGAGCGGGAGGTCGTTCCAATATGGTATCATCCACTTCTGTTCCGCAGGAAAACGCGCCCATGGATCCCGCGAGAAGAAACATCCTGACGATCGCCGACCGGCTGGCTCCCCGGGCCGCCCGGATGCTGCGCGAGATCACGTCGTACGCCGAACTCCCCCTGAAAGAGACCCGCACCTCGGACACCCTCTCGGCGTTCCTCTCGGAGCGGGGGTTTCGCGTGAAGCGCGGCGTGGCCGGGATGGAAACGGCCTTCCGCGCGGAGTTCGCCTTCGGGAAAGGGCGGCCCGCCGTCGCGTTCCTTTGCGAGATGGATGCGCTGCCCGGGCTGGGGCACGCGTGCGGGCACAACATCGTGGGGGTGGCGTCGGCGTGCGCCGCCGCCGCGCTGGCGGAGTCCGGGAAGGGCGTCTTCCGCGCGGGGAAGGTGATCGCCCTCGGAACGCCCGCCGAGGAGACGGGGTACGGGAAGGCCCGGATGATCGAGAAGGGGATCTTCCGGGAAATCGACGCGGCGATGATGGTCCACCCGTCCTCCCGCCGCCACGTGGCGAAGGGGTGCCTCGCGCTGGCCAGGCTGCACTTCACCTACCACGGCCGGGCGGCGCATGCGGCGGCGTACCCGGAGCACGGGATCAACGCCCTCGACGGCGTCCTTCTCCTCTTCAACGGCGTCTCCGCGCTGCGCCAGCAGCTTCCGGACACCGTCCGCGTCCACGGCATCGTGACCGAAGGGGGGCGCGCTCCGAACATCATCCCGGAACGGGCAAGGGCGTACTTCTACGTGCGGGGCGAGACGCTCGCGGAGATGCGCGAGGCGGTCGCGCGCGTGAAGGCGTGCGCCGCCGGCGCGGCGACGGCGTCCCGTTGCCGGCTCGAAGTGGAGGAGGGGGCGTATACCCTTTCGCCGATGAAGGCGAACCCCGTCCTGGCCGACGCCTACCGTCGCGCGCTGACGCTGCTCGGGTGTCCGGAGAGCGGCGCGCCGAAGGACCGGAACCGCGGCTCCTCGGACATCGGGAACGTCTCCCAGGTCGTCCCCACGCTGCAGCCGAACGTCCCCATCACCGCGGGCGCCCGCGTCGAAATCCACACCCGCGCCTTCGAGGAGGCGACGACGAAATCGTCCGGCGTCGAGGGAATGATGGAAGGGATCCGTGCGCTCGCCCTCACCGGGTACGACCTCTTCGCGGACCCGTCCCTCGCGCGCGAGGCATGGAAAACGTTCCGGAGCCGCGAGATCATGCGAGGAGGACGATCGTGACGCCGTCGCCGCCCTGTTCGCGGGGGGCGGGGAGGGACCGCTTCGCGTAGGGGGAGATCGCGAGGTGGCGGCGGACCGCCGTCTTCAGGGCGCCGGTGCCGTGCCCGTGGATCAGGAAGACGTGGGGCGCCTGTGCCAGCGACATCCGGTCGAGGAAGGCGTCGACCTCGGGGAGCGCGTCGTCCACGTACATCCCGCGCAGGTCGAGGGTGTTCTCCGGCGTCTGCAGGCGCACCGCCCCCGGCGACGCCTCCACCGCCCGCGACCCGCCGTCCGACCGGCGCTCCCGCGTTCCTCCCGGCGGCGGGAAGACGCGGACCTGGTCGCGCGGGACACGGACCTTCATCCCGCCCGCGGCCACCTCCACCTCGCGGTCCCCGGCCGCCGCCGGCGCGGCCACTTCCGCCTCCTTCGACAGCGACGCGACGAACACCTTCCTGCCGGGAAAGAGCGTTTCCCCGGGCGCGAGGGGAGCGGAACGGCTCATCAGCGTCCGGACGGCGGGATCCTCCTCCGCCGCGTGCGCCTTCTCCTTCCACGCGCGGATCACCGAGGAGGCCTTCCGCACCGTGTCGATCTTCCGGTCCTTCCGCATCTCCTCCGTGACCCGGGCGAGTTCCCCTTCCGCCTTCCGGATCTCCTCCCGCATCTTCAGGCGCGCCGCGGAGACCACCCGCGACTCCTCGGCCTTCGTTTTCGCCAGCGAAGCGTCGAGCCGCCGCGCCGCCTCCTCCGCCTCCTTACGCCGCGCCGCGAGCTCCGCCGCTTCGGCGCGCACCCGCTCGCGCTCCCGCTCCAGGCGGTCGATCACCTCCGGGAGGTTCGGGCCCGGTCCGGAAAGGTACCCCTTCGCCCGCTCGAGGACCTCGCCCGGAAAGCCGAGGGACCGCGCAATCTCCATCCCCATGGAACGGCCGGGGATCCCCAGCGACAGCCGGTACGTCGGCCGAAGGTGCTCCCCGTCGAACGCCATCGAGCCGTTCTCGAACCGGGTATCCGTGAAGGCGATCCCCTTCAGCTCCTCGAAGTGCGTCGTCGCCACCACGCGCACCTCCCGGTCCGCCAGCGTTTCGAGGAAGGCGCGGGCGATCGCCGCCCCCTCGCGCGGATCCGTCCCCGAGACGACCTCGTCGAGCAGCACCAGCGAGCCGCGGTCCGCGCCCGAGAGGATCTCGTTCAGCCGCCGGATGTGGGCGGAGTAGGTGGACAGGTCCCCCTCCACGCTCTGCTCGTCCCCCACCGCGACGAACAGGTCGTGGAAGACGGACACCGTCGAATCCGGGGAGGCGGGGATCGAAAGCCCCGCCATCGCCATCAGCGTGAGCAGCCCCAGCGTCTTCAGCGCGACGGTCTTCCCCCCCGCGTTGGGGCCGGTGAGGATCAGGCACAGGTACGGGCGGCCCAGGCGAAGATCGTTCGGGACCACCGGGCGCCCGCTCAGGACCAGCAGCGGGTGGAGGGCGGCCCGAAGGATCGTCTCCCCGGCGTCGGTCACCGTCGGCTCGGAGGCGGAGAGCTCGTCCGCCAGCAGGGAGCGCGCCTGGATCCCGTCGATCCGGGCGAGGAGGGAGAGGGCGAGAAGCAGCTCCTCCTCCTTCCGGGCGACCCGGCCGGAGAGCTCGGCGAGGATCCGCGCCACCTCCCGCTCCACCTCGAGCTCGGCCATCTTCACCTCGTTGTTGAGGTGGACGAGCTCCTCCGGCTCGAAGTAGACCGTCTGGCCGCTCTGGGAGGAGTCGTGGACGATCCCCTGGAAAAGCCCCTTCGCGCTCGTCTTGAAGGGGATCACGACGCGGCCCGACCGGATCGTGGCGTACGTCTCCTGGACGT
>Ga0326597_10004239_pt1 | contig 20244 bp, 23 predicted proteins | sample RVTome_12_FD_203789 | JGI IMG/M metagenome (GOLD analysis project Ga0326597, IMG submission 203789) | Soil microbial communities from uranium-contaminated site in the Upper Colorado River Basin, Wyoming, United States - RVT100D185 | ecosystem: Environmental > Terrestrial > Soil > Contaminated >...
CCGGAAGTCGACGCGGCGTCGCAAGTAGGGGCTGCGGGCCGCGGTCAGGCTAGTTGCGCTTGCCGCGGCCCATCCCCGGCTTCCGCCCGTGGTTCGCGCGCTTGGAGCGCCACCCGAGCTTGCCGGTCGTCTTCCGCTTCTTCTGTCCCTTGCCCATGTCCCACCCCCGATCAGATATCAAAGGGTGACATATCGCGCGCGCGATCGGGTTAGCGTTCGGGACCATGACGGAGGGCGCCCTCATCGAGCGGCTGCGCCGTCTGCCCCTTTTCGCGCGGCTTTCCGAGGACGAGCTGGCCGACCTGGGCGCGCGCATCCGGACGCGGACCTTCAGGCGCGCCGAGACGATCTTCCGCAAGGACGATCCCGGCACGCACCTCTACCTCGTGCTCGACGGCGCCGTGAAGATCGCGCTGCCGGGCGAGTTCGGGCAGGAGGCCCTGGTGGCGATCATGCGCCCCGGCGACTTCTTCGGCGAGCTCGCGCTCTTCGACCGCAGTCCGCGCTCCGCGACGGCCGTCGCGCTCGAGGACACGCGAGCGGCGCTCCTTGCGAGCGACGAGTTCCTGGAGTTCCTCGAGCGGCATCCGGCCGCGGTGCGCCTCGTGCTCGAGACGCTCGCGCGGACCATCCGGCGGCTTTCCGACCGCGTCGAGCACCTCACGTTCCTCGACGTGCCCAGCCGCGTGGCCAAGTACCTCCTCGACCTGTCGCAGGCCGGCGACGGGTCGGCCGGCGCCGCGGCCCGCGAGCTCACGCTGACCCAGGACGAGCTGGCCGCCTTCGTCGGCGCCTCACGGGTCTCGGTCAACCGCGTCCTCGGCGACCTCGAGCGCCGCGAGATCGTCTCCGTGCGGCGGCGACGCATCGCCATCAAGGACCCCGAGCGGCTCGCGAAGGAGGTGCGCTTCTAGTGCCAGGCACCTCGCGGCGGCGACCCCTGGTGCTCATCGTCGAGGACGACAGCGACCTCGGCGTCGCGATCATCGAGTACCTCAAGGACGAGGGCCTCGACGCGAAGCTGGCGCGTGACGGCGATCAGGCCATGCGCATGGTCGATTCGCTGCGGCCCGCCGTGGTGGTGCTCGATCTGATGATGCCGAGGCGCGACGGCTTCAGCGTGCTGCGCGAGCTCCGCTCCGACGGCCGCATCGCCTCGCTCCCGGTGATCGTGGTGACGGCGATCTTCGGGCTCTCCGAGCGTCTCTATGCGACGGAGCTCGGGGCCGCCGACTACGTGACCAAGCCGTTCACGCTCGAGGACCTCTACGCGCGCATCGTGGCGCTGCTCCCGGCGGAAGCGCGCCGCCTGGGCGCTCGGCCACCGCCACCCAAGCAAGCCGACGAGCCTTGACGGCGCGTCCGACCGGCTGGTAGCCTCGTTAGCACTCCCGAGGTGAGAGTGCTAAATGGCTCGAACGTCCCCGTATCTGCTGCCTGAGCTGCCGCCGCGACGCCGCGACATCCTGCACGCGGTCATCCGCGAGCACGTGGCCTCGGCGCGCCCGGTGGCCTCGGCGGAGCTCGTCCGGCGCTATCGCTTGGCGGTGAGCCCGGCGACCGTGCGCAACGAGCTCGCCGCTCTGGAAGAGGCCGGGCTGCTGACGCATCCGCACACGTCGGCCGGAAGGGTGCCGACGGACCTCGGGTACCGCTACTTCATCGAGAGCCTCATGCCCCAGCCGCGCCTAGCGGCCGCGGAGCGCGTCACCATCAGCCACCAGTTCCGGCAGGCGCCCGCCGACACGACCGAGTGGCTGCGCCTCGCGGCGTCGGCGCTCGCGCGGCTCACCTCGGAGGCGGCCCTGGCCACGTACGACCGCGCGCTCGAGGAGCCGGAGGCCATCTGGACCAGGGAGGTCCACTACGAGGGCATCGACGGCGTGCTCGGCCAGCCGGAGCTGGCCGTCGGCGACCGCGTGCGCGAGATCTTCGTGCTCTTCCACGACCGCGCCCGCCTGGCGCGCGTGCTCCCGTGGTCGCTGGGCGAGGGCGACCTCGCGGTGACCATCGGGAGCGAGCTCGGGTTCGAGCCGCTGCGGCCGTTCAGCCTGGTCGTCGGCCGCTACGGGCGCGGCGACCGGCCCGCCGGCTACGTCGGTATCGTCGGCCCCACGCGCATGGACTACCAGCGGACCATCGGCGCGGTGCGCTACGTCGGCGCGCTCATGAGCGACCTGGTCCGCGCCTACGGGAGCGCCTGAGATGGACGACCCCGTCCGGCGCGCCGAGGAGCGGATGGAGGAGCGCATGCGCGCGCGCGCCGAGGGCGAGGCGCGCGAAGCCGCGCCTCCGTCGGACGAGGCCGAGCTCGTGGAGCAGATCAAGCGCGACCTCCAGCGCGAGCGCGCGGACTTCGCCAACTACCGGCGGCGCAACGAGGCCGACCGCGCGGAGTTCGCCCGCTTCGCCAAGGCCGACCTCATCACGCGCCTGCTGGAGGTGCTCGACGACCTCGACCGCGCCCTCGCCGCCGTGCCGGAGGACCTGCGCGGCCGGCCGTGGGTCGAGGGCATCGGCCACGTGGAGCGCAAGCTGCGCGACGTGCTCGCCGCCGAAGGCCTCGAGGAGGTCGGCGTGGTCGGCGAGCCGTTCGATCCGCGCGTCCACGAGGCCATCGCGCACGTCGAGTCGACCGCGCCCGAGGGCACGGTCGTGGACGAGGTGCGCAAGGCCTACCGGCTGCACGACAAGGTCATCCGCCCCGCGCTGGTGACGGTCGCCAAGGCGGCCTCGCTGGCGCGCGAAGGCGGCGAGCGCGGTACACGTCCGGGCGGGAAGGAGCACGACAATGGCTAAGGTCATCGGCATCGATCTCGGGACGACCAACTCGGCGGTCGCCTACATGGAGGCCGGCGAGCCCACGATCATCCCGAACGCCGAGGGCGGTCGGGTCACGCCCTCCGTCGTCGGCTTCACCAAGAGCGGGGAGCGCCTGGTGGGCCAGATCGCCAAGCGGCAGGCCATCACCAACCCCGAGAACACCGTCTACTCGATCAAGCGCCTGATGGGGCGCCGCTTCGGCGACCCCGAGGTGGAGCGGACCGTGAAGATGGTCCCCTACAAGATCAAGGAGGCCAGCCACGGCGTCGAGGTCGAGCTCGCCGACGGCAAGCGGCACTCGCCGCCCGAGGTCTCGGCCATGATCCTTCAGAAGCTCAAGACCGACGCCGAGGCGTTCCTGGGAGAGAAGATCACGCAGGCCGTCATCACCGTGCCGGCCTACTTCGACGACAGCCAGCGTCAGGCCACCAAGGACGCGGGCCAGATCGCGGGGCTCGAGGTCCTGCGCATCGTGAACGAGCCCACGGCCGCGTCGCTGGCCTACGGCCTCGACAAGAAGAAGGACGAGCTCGTCGCCGTTTACGACCTGGGCGGCGGCACCTTCGACATCTCGATCCTGCAGCTCGGCGAGGGCGTCTTCGAGGTCAAGGCCACCAACGGCGACACGCACCTGGGCGGCGACGACTTCGACCAGCGCGTCATCGACTGGCTGGTCGAGGAGTTCAAGCGCGATCAGGGCATCGACCTCAAGAACGACCGGATGGCCCTCCAGCGGCTCAAGGAGGCCGCCGAGAAGGCCAAGATCGAGCTCTCCTCGACGCAACAGACCGAGGTGAACCTGCCGTTCATCACCGCCGACCAGAGCGGGCCCAAGCACATGGTCATCACGCTCACGCGCTCGAAGCTCGAGCAGCTCACGGGCGACCTCGTCGAGAAGACCGTCGGCCCGGTGAGGCAGTGCCTCGCCGACGCCGGCGTGGGCGCGGAAAAGGTCGACGAGGTGATCCTCGTGGGGGGCATGACGCGCATGCCGCTCGTCGTCGAGACCGTGCGCAAGCTCTTCGGCAAGGACCCGCACAAGGGCATCAACCCGGACGAGGTCGTCGCGCTCGGCGCGGCGGTCCAGGCCGGCGTGCTCAAGGGCGAGGTCAAGGACGTGCTGCTGCTCGACGTGACGCCGCTCTCGCTGGGCATCGAGACGCTCGGCGGCATCGCCACGAAGCTCATCGAGCGGAACACGACCATACCCACCTCGAAGTCGCAGGTGTTCACGACCGCGGCGGACGGCCAGACCCAGGTCGAGATCCACGTGGTCCAGGGCGAGCGCGAGATGGCCGCCGACAACAAGAGCCTGGCGCGCTTCATCCTCGACGGCATACCGCCCGCGCCGCGCGGACTGCCGCAGATCGAGGTCTCTTTCGACATCGACGCGAACGGCATCGTCAACGTGAAGGCGCACGACAAGGCGACCGGCCGGTCCCAGCACGTCACCATCACGGCCACGAGCGGCCTGGCAAAGGACGAGGTCGAGCGGCTGCTCAAGGAGGCGCAGGCGCACGCCGAGGACGACCGGCGCAGGCGCGAGGCCATCGAGCTGCGCAACGAGGCCGACACCTTCGCCTATCAGATCGAGAAGACGCTCAAGGACAACGCCGACAAGGTCCCGGCGGACGTCAAGACGGACGTCGAGGCCAAGCTCACGGCCGTGCGTGAGGCGCTCAAGACCGAGGACAGCGCGCGCATCCGCGGCGCGCTCGATGAGCTGCGCGCGTCGGCGCAGAAGATCGGCGAGGCGATGTACCGGACCGAGCAGCCCCAGCAGGCCGCCGAGGGCGAGCCCGCCGGCGCGACCGCCGGGCGGCCGGACGGCGAGACCAAGGATCGGGACACCATCGAGGGCGAATTCACGGAAAAGCCTGATTGAGGGTCGACCACTACGCGGTCCTGGGCGTCAGCCGCGGCGCGTCGGCGGATGAGATCCGCAGCGCGTACCGGCGGCTGGCGCGCCAGTACCACCCCGACGTGAGCGGGGCGCCCGACGCGGCGGCGCGCTTCAAGGAGATCACCCAGGCCTACGAGATCCTGTCCGATCCCGAGAAGCGCCAGCGCTACGACATGTTCGGCGAGAGCGAGCTCGGGGACCTCTCCGGCTTCGGCATCGACGACCTCTTCAACACCTTCTTCGGCGGGGACCGCCGCAGGGAGCGCGGCCCCGTCCGCGGCGCCGACCTGCGGCTGCAGATCGACATCGACCTCGAGGAGGCCATCCGCGGGACGGCGAAGAATGTGCGGGTCCCGCGGCTCGAGACGTGCGACCGCTGCCACGGCAGCGGGGCCGAGCCGGGCTCGGGAACGTCGACCTGCCCGACGTGCGGCGGCCGCGGCGAGGTGCGCCAGGTGCAGCAGTCGCTCTTCGGCCGCTTCGTGAGCGTGGCGACGTGCCCGCGCTGCGGCGGCTCGGGCCGCACGGTCGACAAACCCTGCGAGCGCTGCCGCGGCGAAGGGCGCGTCGCCTCGGAGCGCGAGATCGGCGTCAACATCCCCGCGGGCATCGACGACGGCCAGCAGATCCGCGTGGGCGCCGAGGGCGAGTCGGGCATGCGCGGCGGGCCGCCCGGCGACCTCTACGTTCTCGTGCGCGTGCGCGAGCACGAGCTCTTCCGCCGCGACGGCGACGACCTGGTGCACGTCCTGCTCATCACCCCGGCCCAGGCCGCGCTGGGCGACGAGGTCAGCGTTCCGACCCTCGACGGTGCGCCGGCAGCGGTGAAGATCCCCGCCGGCGCGCAGCACGGCCAGTCGGTGCGCCTGCGCGGCAAGGGCGCGCCGCGGCTCCACGCCAGCGGGCGGGGAGACCTGCGCGTGTACTTCGACGTAGTGATCCCGCGCTCCCTCAGCAAGGAAGAGCGCGCGCTGTACCAGAAGCTCAGGTCGATCCGCGGGTCAGCGGACCGCGACGAGGACGAAGGCCTCCTCGGCAGGGTGAGGGATGCCTTCGGCGGGTAAGCCACCCGCCGTGCGCTGGCTCGAGATCTCGGTCGAGAGCGGCGTCGAGGCCGTCGAGGCCGTGAGCGAGATCCTCGACCGGGTCGGCTACCGCGGCATAGCGGTGGATGTCCCGCTCGAGGAGGGGCGGCCGCACCTGGTGAAGGCCTACCTCCCGTACGACCGCGCCGCGCGCTTCAAGGTCCGCCGGGTGAAGGAGGCCATCGGCCGCCTGCGCGCGTTCGACCTGGGACCGCTCGGCGGGGTGGCCCTCAGGCGCATCCGTGACGAGGACTGGCTCGAAGCGTGGAAGGCGCAGTTCGCCCCGGTGCGCATCGGCCCCTTCTTCGTCCGGCCGTCCTGGTCGGAGGCGCGCGGCGAGGGGACCGAGATCGTCCTCGACCCGGGGATGGCCTTCGGCACCGGGCTGCACCCCACCACCCGGCAGTGCCTCGAGGCCCTGGGCGCGCTCGACCTCGCGGGCCGCGCGGTCCTCGACGTCGGCACCGGCTCGGGGATCCTGGCTATCGGCGCGGCCAAGCGCGGGGCCGCGCGCGTCGTCGCCGTGGACACGGACGCGCTGGCCGTGCGCGCGGCCGCGGAGAACGCCCGCCGCAACGCCGTACCTGTCGACGTGCGCGAGGGCTCCGCCGCGGACGTCGCCGGCCTGTTCGACGTCGTCCTGGCCAACCTGGTGGCCGACGTCCTGGTCGCGCTGGCCTCCGACCTGCGCGCGCGCAGCGCGGCGCGCGGCAGCCTCGTGTGCGCCGGGATCATCCGCGAGAAGGAGGAGGCGGTCGTCGGGGCGCTCCGCGCGCAGGGCTTCGCGCTGGCGCGGCGCGACCAGCAGGGCGACTGGGTCGGCCTGACCCTCGAGGCGCCATGAGCGCCCTGCACCGCTTCTTCGTCGGACCCGCCACGCTGCAAGGCGACGCCGCCCGCCTCGAGGGCGACCAGGCCAGGCAGGTCGCGGCGGTGCTGCGCCTCGGGCCGGGCGACCGCGTGATCCTCGTGCGCGACGGCGTCGAGCACGAGGCCGAGCTCGAGCGCGTGTCGCCAGGCGAGGTCACGGGCACCGTCCGCGCGCGCCGCGAGTGCGCCGCCGAGCCCCGCCTCCGCCTCGCGCTCGCGCTCCCGCTGCTGCGCGGCGACCGCGGCGAGGAGGTCGTCGAGGCGGTGACCCAGCTCGGCGTCAGCAGCATCGTGCCGTTCTGGAGCGCACGCAGCGTGGCCCGCGAGCTCTCGCCGGCGCGGCGCGAGCGCTGGCAGCGCATCGCCCGCGAATCGGCCGAGACGGCGCGCCGCGGACGCGTCCCCGAGATCGCCGACGCCGTCGGCTGGGCCGACCTGCTGCGCGCGCTCCAGCCGCCGGTGCTCGTGGCCTGGGAGGGCGAGCGCGCCACCCACCTCGCGGACGCGTTCGACCGCCGCGCGCCGGGCGCGTCGCTGGTCATCGGCCCCGAGGGCGGGCTGTCCTCCGACGAGGTCGCGCTCGCGCGCGCGCGCGGCGCGCGCACCGTCTCGCTGGGCGAGCGCAACCTGCGTAGCGAGACGGCGGCGGTGGCCGCGGTGGCGATCGTCTTCGCGCTCGCGCGCGGCTAAGACACGCGGCATTCGCCGCGGCCGTACGCCGGGGCAGAGCCTTCGGCTCAGCCCACGTTAGGGCAGGGGCTGGCTGCGCTGCAGCTGCGTGCGGTCGTATAGCACGCGGTCGCGCAGGATCCGCGCGAGCGGCACGCCGCTGCGCAGATCGTCCAGCAGCCCGGCGGTCAGCCGGCGCAGGAGGATGAGCGCGAGCAGCAGCAGGCCTCCGACCACCGTGGGGGTGACGCCGAGGATCTCCCAGATCGCCGCGGGCCACACCATGAACGTGAGCAGCGACGCGACGGGGACCAGGCGCGTCGGCGTCGGGCGCATCGTCTGTCGCAGCGCGACGGCCGCGATGAGCGGGATCGCCGCGACCGCCGCGGCGAACACGTCGAGCGCGAGCATGGCCCCCCAGGCCGTGGCATTGCCGCGGCCGCCGTCCAGCTCGTGGAAGAGCGGCCACATCTGGCCCGCGACGACCGCCAGCGCGCACATGACCTGGGTCTCCGCGGGCAGGCCCAGCGCGGCCGGAACGGCGACCGCGAGCGCGCCCTTGGCGGCGTCGAGCAAGCCGCCGGCGATGCCCCAGCGCAGGCCCAGCACGGCCATGAGGTGGCTGCCGCCGAGCTTGCGCGAGCTGGCCCCGCGCAGGTCGATGCCGTGCCACCAGGCGATCAGCCAGGGGAAGGAGACCGAGCCCAGCAGGTACGCAGCGACGACGAGGGGCAGGTCCACGGGCCGCAGTCTGTGCCAAGGGCCGGGATCAGCGCTCGCCTCCGATCAGGTAACGCACAACTTTACCGACAACCCGAGGCGGCTATCATTCACTCTGCCGGCGGGAAGACCGCCGTCGTTCTGTCTCATGGGACAGGACCACGAGAGGCGGGTGACAGGCGAAGCGTGACAGAGGTGATCATCAGCGACGGGGAATCCTTCGAGGCCGCCCTGCGCCGGTTCAACAAGAAGATCCAGCAGGCCGGCATCCTCGCGGAGGCCCGCCGCCGCGAGTACTACGAGCGCCCGGCCGCCAAGCGCAAGCGGAAGGAAGCCAAGCGCCGTAAGCGCTAGGGCGCGCCGGGCGGAGATCCTTCCATAGCCAGCCTCAAGGCACGGATCGAGAGCGACATGCGTGCGGCCACGAAGGCGCAGGACGTCATCCGCCGCGACACGCTGCGTTTCGCGCTGGCCGCCATCCACAACGAGGAGGTCGCCAAGCTGCGCGAGCTCAGCGACGACGAGGTGGTCGGCGTGCTCGGCAAGCAGGCCAAGATGCGCCGCGAGTCGATCGAGGCGTTCGCCAAGGGCGGCCGCGAGGAGCTGGTGGCCAAGGAGCGCGCCGAGCTCGCGGTCATCGAGGGCTACCTGCCGCGACAGATGGAGCGCGACGAGATCGTGGCGCTCGCGCGCACGGCCATCGCCGAGACCGGGGCGGCCGCGCCGGCGGATCAGGGCAAGGTCATGCAGCGGCTCATGCCCCAGGTGCGCGGCCGGGCCGATGGCAAGACCGTCGCCGAGGTCGTCGGCGGGCTGCTGCGAGGCTCGTGATGGCCAACGCGACCGAGATCACGATCCTCATCCCCGACCCCGACGAGATGATGTTCGTCACCGGGACCAACGACCAGAACATCGACCGCATCGAGCGTGAGTTCGGGGTCAAGGTGATCTCGCGCGGCGCGGAGCTGCGCATCAGCGGCGACCCCGCCGCTGTCAGCCGCGTCGGCGACCTGGTGGCGGCTATGCGCGGCATCTCGGCGCGCGACCAGGGGCTGCGCAAGCCGATGCTCGAGCGCCTGATCGGCGACGCCAAGGAGGCGCCGGTGCTGCCGCCCGAGGAGATCCGCGAACACGTCGCCACGACCACGAGCGGCAAGCGCATCCGCCCGCAGTCGGACAACCAGCGCCGCTACGTGGAGGCCATCCGCGCGCACGACCTCGTCTTCGCCATCGGCGTCGCCGGCACGGGCAAGTCGTACCTCGCGGTCGCCATGGGCGTGCAGGCCCTGCGCGACCGGAAGGTCAGCCGGCTGATCCTGACGCGGCCCGCGGTCGAGGCGGGCGAGCGCCTGGGCTACCTGCCGGGCGACATGCGCGAGAAGGTCGACCCCTACCTGCGGCCGCTGTACGACGCGCTCTACGAGCTCATGCCGCCGGAGCGCTCGGCGCGCGCCATGGAGCGCGGCGAGATCGAGGTCGCTCCGCTGGCGTTCATGCGCGGCAGAACGCTTAACGAAGCGTTCATCATCCTGGATGAGGCGCAGAACACGACGCCCGCCCAGATGAAGATGTTCCTCACGCGGCTCGGCTACGGCTCGCAGGCGGTCGTGACAGGCGACGTCACGCAGACCGACCTCCTGCCCGGCCAGCCCTCGGGCCTGCTCGCGGCGCGCCAGGTGCTCGAGGGCGTCGAGGGCGTCGCCTTCGTCGACTTCGACGAGCGCGACGTCATCCGCCACGAGCTGGTGGCGCGGATCGTGCGCGCGTACGAGCGGCAGGCCCAGGGACCCGCGAAGTGATCGCGCTGCGCCGGCCGCGCTCCCCGCGCGTGCTCGCCGTGGCGCTGCGGCGCGCCATCCGCAACGAGCCGCGCGTCCGCGCCGGTACGTTCGTCGTGCTCGTCGGCCTGGCCACGGCGGCCGCCCTGCTGCTGGCGCCGCCCGCGCCCGTCGCCTACGAGGCCGGGGTCGTGGCCGACCGCGCGATCAAGGCCCCGCGCTCGGTGTCGTTCATCTCGTCCGCGCTCAGCGAGGCCGAGCGGGAGCGCGCCGCCGCGGCCATCCCCGACCAGTACCGCCGCGACCCGACCGTTGGCGTCGCCGAGACGGGCCGGCTGGCCGAGACGCTCACGGGTATCGGGCGCATCCGCGCCAACGCCGAGACGAGGGACCAGAAGGTCGTGGAGGCCACGCGCGTGGGCGGCTCGCAGATCAGCGGGCCCATCGCGGCCGACGCGATCGACATGAGCGACGCCGAGTGGGATGCCGTCGCGCGCGAGGCCGACCGCACGCTGCAGAACCTGTACGCCCAGGGCCTGCGCGCCGGGCAGGTCGAGGAGACCATCGCCGAGGTCGCCAGGGCCTGGCCGCCGGCCTGGACCGCCGCGCAGCGGCGGGTGGCGACCGAGCTCATCAGCCAGCACGCGCGCGCGAACGAGGCCGAGGATCGGGTGGCCACGCAGGCGGCGCGCGCCGCGGCCCGCGCGGCCGTGCCGGCCATACAGGTGCAGGTGACGTCGGGCGAGGTGATCGTGCGCGAGGGCAGCGTCGTGACCGAGGGCGACATGGAGAAGCTGCGCGCGCTCGGGCTGACCGACCAGGGCACGGACCGCGCTCACGCCATCGGCCTCCTGGGCTGGGCCTTCCTGGTCGCGGGCGTGCTGGCCCTCTTCGTGGAGCGCTTCGCCGAAGAGGCCTGGGCCGACGACCGCCGGCTCGTCCTCGTGGGGCTGTCGCTCGTCGCCCTCGTGGCGGTGGGCCGCGTGCTCGCGCCCACGCACACCCTGGCCGTGTACTTCACGCCGTGGGCCGCGGTGGCGATGACGCTCACCGTGCTCGTCGGGGGCCGGACGGCCCTGGCGACCCAGATCGCCGGGGCGCTGCACGTGGGCATCCTGTCCGACCAGGTCGAGCTCGTGGCCTACGTGCTCGTGCCGGCGCTGCTGGGGATGGCCGCCATCCGCCGCGCGACCGCCGTGCGCGAGTTCGTGGCCGGGGCGTTCAACGTGGCGGGCGGGAACCTGGGCGTGCTCGGCGCCTTCTTGCTGGTCTCGCGCCCGACGGACCTGCTCGGGCTGATCCAGCTGGGTGCGGGCGCGGTGTCGAGCGGTCTGCTGGCGGGCCTCGTGGCCTTCGGCGCGACCGTGATCCTCGGCCACCTCTTCCGCATCACGACCGTGTTCGAGCTGCGCGAGCTCGCCGACCCCGACCACCCGCTGCTGCGGCAGCTGCTGCTGCGCACGCCGGGGACCTACCACCATTCCCTGCTCGTGGCCAACCTCGCCGAGCGCGCCGCGGAGATGATCGGCGCGGACGGCCTCACGGCGCGCGTGGGCGCCTACTACCACGACATCGGCAAGATGCGTAACCCGCTCGCGTTCATCGAGAACCAGACCGGCAAGAACCCGCACGACGAGCTCGACCCCCACGTGTCGGCGCAGATCGTCAGCGCTCATGTGCGCGACGGCCTGGTGCTGGCCGAGCGCTATCACCTGCCGGAGCGCATCCGCGAGATGATCCCCGCGCACCACGGCACCTCGCTGATCAAGTACTTCTGGCAGACGGCCCTCGAGCGCGGACAGGACCCCGACGAGGCGGCGTTCCGCCATCCCGGACCCCGGCCGCGCACGCGCGAGGCCGCGATCGTCATGCTCGCCGACGGCGTGGAGGCCTCGGTGCGCAGCCTCGCCGAGAAGACGCCCGAGTCGATCCGCGCGATGGTCGACAAGCTGGTCGACGAGCGCGTCGCGGACGGCCAGCTCGACGAGTGCGATCTCACCCTGCGCGACATCCACCGCATCAAGGACGCCTTCTGCGAGCTGCTGGCCGGCGTGTATCACGAGCGCATCCCGTACCCCGAGGATCGCATAGCCAGGCTCGAGAGCCCGCGACCGCCCGCGGCCAGCGGCCGCTAGCGTGCGCATCGCCGTCCGCGGCGAGGCGCCCGTCGAGCTCGCTCCGGTCCGCGCGGCGATCCGCGCCGCGCTGCGGCCATACGGGGTGCCGCCGGACGCGGTGCTCGCGCTCGCCTTCGTGGCCGACGCCGAGATGCGCGAGCTGAACCGCCGCCACCGCGGCAAGGCGCGCACGACCGACGTGCTCTCGTTCGGACAGGATCTCCCCCCGGGTGCGAAGGGCGCGCTGGCGGCCGTCTCGCTCCGCCGCGAGCGCGACGGGACGCTCGAGCTCGGCGACCTGGTGATCGGCGCGGCGCAGGCCCGCCGCCAGGCCCGCCGCGCGCGGCGCTCCCTCGCGCGCGAGGTGGCCTTCCTGGCCGCGCACGGGGCGCTGCATCTGCTGGGGTTCGAGGACGAGACGCGCGCGGGCCACGCCGAGATGGTCAGGCTGGGTCATGCGGCCGCCGCCGTCGCCGGCCTCGCGCCGGGGCGGTCCGCGGTCGCAAAACGGTAAGCATCCCGTAGCGAGCGCTGGGAGGAGGCTGGGCTCCAGCGCCGCCGGGCTTCGGCCGGTCCGGCCCCTTCTAGGCGCTCAGCGCCAGCGCGTGAGGATGTTCTCGCGCTGGAAGGCCAGGCGCGCGGCGGCGAAGACGACCGCGTCGATCACCAGCAGGACCAGGCTCATCTGGATGAAGGAGCCCTCGTCGAGGACGACGCGGCCCGTCACCTGGGCGATGCCAAGCGCCACCACCGGCACGACCACCAGCCCGCCGATCTGCTGGGCCACACGCACGTCGTTCACCCGCGTCGAGATCAGGATGCCCAGGTTCACCGAGAGCGCCGTGATGAGCGGGACCATCACGATCATCGCGAGCACCCAGCGCGGAGCGGTCACCGCCCGTATCGCCGCCGGGCTGCCCACGGCGCCCACGGCCAGCAGGTAGAAGAGGTAGGCCAGCCAGGTGACGATCACGGCGGGCACCACCGAGGCCACGCTTTTGGCGAGCAGCAGCTCGCCGATGCGCACGGGCGTCGCGAGGAGCGGCTCGAGGGTGCGCGCGGACTTCTCGCCGATCACCGAGTAGACGGCGATCGTCAGCGGCACGATCGTCGGGATGAGCATGAACAGGATCAGGAAGTACTGCGCGATGATCCCCTGCACGGCCTGGGCGGGGTCGAGGCCCACGACCGCCGGAGCGGCGGCGTAGATGGCCTCGAGGTCGCGCTCGTTGGGCGGGTAGATCGCCGCCGCGCCCACGGCAAAGATCCCGGCGGCCAGGATGACCAGGGGCGGGAAGAGCGTCATGGCCACGAGCAGCTTGTTCGCGCGCGCCTCGCGCCACTCGCGCACGCACACCGACGAGATGATCGTCGAGCGCGAGGGCGCCCGCGCCAGGACCGTCACGGCTCCACCTCATCGGCGTGCACGATCCGCAGGTACACGTCCTCGAGACGCGCACGGCGCTCGGACACGAAGGCCACGTCGGCGCCGGCCGCGACGAGCGCGCGCACGACCTCGGGATCCGTGCGCGTCGGGTCGGCCGTGCGCAGCACGATCGAGCCGTTCTCGAGCCAGGCCTCGTTCACGCCCGGCACGGCGCGGACGGTCTCGAGGTGGTGCGGGAGCGGCGCGGGGACGACGCGCACCTCGACGCTGCGGCCGTACAGCTCGGCGCGCAACCGGTCGGGTGAGTCGATGCGGATGACGCGCTGCCGGAAGAAGGCGATGCGGTCGCAGAGGCGGTCGGCCTCGTCCATGTTGTGCGTGCACAGGAAGACGGTGCGGCCCTCGCGCGCGAGCGCGAGGATCAGCTCGCGCACGGTGCGCGCGGCATCGGGGTCGAGCCCGGTGGTGGGCTCATCGAGGAAGAGGATGCGCGGCTCGTGCAGCGCCGCGCGGGCGATGGCCATCTTCTGCTTCATGCCGCGCGAGAACATCGCGACCGGGCGGTCGCGCTCGTCCCACAGGCCCATGAGCCTCAGGAAGCGCTCGACCTGCGCGTCGGCCGTGGCGGCGCCGAGCCCGTAGAGGTCGGCGAAGAAGCGCAGGTTCTCGCGCGCGGAGAGGCGCTCGTAGAGGCCCGGGTGCTCGGTGAGGATGCCCACGCTCGCGCGGATGCGGCCGTCGTCGCGGCCCAGGCGCAGGCCGGCGATCTCGGCCGTGCCCGCGCTGGGCGCGATGAGGGCGCACAGCAGGCGCAGGGTCGTCGTCTTGCCCGCGCCGTTGGGCCCGAGGAAGCCGAAGACCTCGCCCTCGCGGACCTCGAGGTCGAGGCCGTCGACGGCGAGGAGCGACCCGAAGCGCTTGGTCAGCCCTTCCGACCGGAGAACGGTGCCCACCGTGCCATCATCGCAGCATGGGCGCTCCTGACACCGATCGGAAGATCCAGGAGCTCTCGTTCCTCCACGAGATCACGCAGCTGGCCGCGTCCACCCGCGACTGGGACGAGATGCTCCGGATCGTCATCGACCGGACGACCGACGCCATGGGCACCAACGTCGCGTCGCTCTACCTGATGGAACGGCGCGAGGGCCTCCTGCGCCTGGTGGCCACGAACGGCCTCAACCGGCGCATGATCGGCCGGGCCACGCTGCGCCTCGGCGAGGGCATCACGGGCTGGGTGGCCAACGCGCGCGTGCCGCTGGCGGCCCGCGACGTGCGGCGCGACCCGCGCTTCAAGTGGATCCCCGGTGTCGACGAGGAGCGCTTCACGTCGATGCTCTCGGTGCCGCTGGTGCTGCGCGACGAGCTCGTCGGCGTGATGAACGTCCAGACCGTCGAGGAGCGGGACTTCTCGCGGGACGAGATCCAGTACCTGCAGACCATCGCCGACCAGGTCGCGGGGATCATCGACAAGGCGCGCCTGCAGCGCGAGGCCGAGCGCAAGCTGCGCGAGGTCTCGGCGCTGTTCGAGGTCTCGAACGTGCTGACCTCGACCCTCGACCTCGACGAGGTGCTCCAGCTCGTGGTGGACCGGCTGGTCCGGGTCTACCCCGGCGCGTCGGGCGCGGTGCTGCTGCGCGACGAAGGTGGCGGCGCGAGCGTGCGCGCGCGCTCGGGCGAGCTCGCCAAGCCCGCGCTCCAGGCGGCCCAGCGCGCCGTGGCCGAGACGCGGCCCATCGTCGCCTTCGACCACCTCGCGCTGCCGCTGCTGGCCGGGGACCGGCTGCTCGGCGCCGTCGCGCTGCAGGTGCCCGACTACAAGGAGTTCCTCGACGAGGAGGTCGCCTTCGTCGGCGCCCTGGCCAACCAGGCCGCGCTGGCGATCGACAAGGCCTCGCTGTACGCGCTGGAGCGCCAGACGGCCGAGTCGCTGCGCGAGCTCGAGCGCGCGCGCTCGGAGTTCGTGGCCGTCGTCACGCACGACCTGCGCACCCCGCTGTCGATCATCCGCGGCCACCTCGAGCAGCTGGCCGAGCGCGACGGCGCCAAGCGCACCGCGACCGAGGCCGTGGCCCAGGTCGAGCGGCTCGACGGCCTGGTGGACCGCATCCTCGAGAGCGTGCGCGACGACCGCCCCGAGCTGAGCCTGCGGCGCACGCGCTTCGACCTGCGCGCCGCGGTGAGCGCGGCGCTCAGGGAGGTCGCGCCCCTGGCGCGGCGGCACCGCCTGCGGGCGCCGCGCGCCGGAGCGCCGCTGTGGGTGCGCGCGGACAGGCGCAAGACGGCCGAGGTGCTGGGCGGCCTGGTGCACAACGCCACGAAGTACGCGCCGCCGGCGACGACGATCGCGGTCACGCTCGCGCGCGGGGACGGCGTCGCCAGCGTGCGCGTGGCCGACCAGGGTCCGGGTGTGCCGCGCGAGGACCGCGAGCGCATCTTCCACCCCTTCGTGCGTGGCGGCGGCTCGGCCGGTGGGGTGCCCGGCTCGGGCATCGGCCTCTACGCCTGCCGCCGCATCGTCGAGGCGCAGGGCGGGCGCCTGTGGTACGAGGACGCGCCGCCCGGCGCGGCGTTCGTCTTCACGTTGCCGCTGGCAGAGAAGTAGGCCGTGACCACGGTGCTCATCGTCGACGACGACCGCGCGATGGTCGGCATGGTCGCGGCGCTGCTGGGCGACGAGGGCTACGACCTGGTCACCGCCTATGACGGAGAGCAGGCGCTGAAGCGGCACGCCGACGACCACCCCGACGTCGTGATCCTCGACCGGCGCCTGCCGCGCCTCGACGGCGACGAGGTCTGCCGCCGCATCCGCACCGTCGCGGACACCCCGGTGCTCATGCTCACGGGCGAGCGTGGCAGCGAGGAGCGCGCGAAGCTCCTCGAGCTCGGGGCCGACGACTACCTGGAGAAGCCGTTCAGCAAGCGCGAGCTGCTCGCGCGCGTGCGCGCGCTGCTGCGCCGCGGCGGATCCGGCAGGCGCGCGGCCGGCCCGGTCCAGGTGGCCGATCTGGCCGTCGACCCGCGCACGCACACCGCGGCCGTCGGGGGCGCGCCCCTCACGCTCACGCCCACCGAGTTCCGGCTCCTCGCGGTCCTTGCCACGAACGCGGGCGAGGTCGTAGAGCGCCGCGCGCTGCTGCGCGCGGCCTGGCCCGACGAGCGCGACCCCGACCCGGAGTGGCTGAAGGCGCACCTCGCGCGCCTGCGGGCGAAGCTCGGGTCGGCGGGAGGACCGGTGCCGGTGAACGTTCGCGGAGTGGGATACCGCATCGGGTGAAGCGCGAGGTCGCGACGTTCGGCGTCCTCTCGGCCCTGCTGGTCCTGGTGGTCGGCGCGGTGCCGCCGTTCCGTGCAGCCGTTGTGGACACGGTCAGGGCGGCCTGGGATGCGCGGTTCCCGGGCGACTGGTCCGGGTACTACGTCGTCTACGACGACCCCGAGAGCGATCTCTCGAGCGACGACCCGGCGCAGCTCTTCTTCGCGTCCGGCTCGTTCCCCGGCCGCGCCGTCCGCGTGCTGAGCAACGGGGCGAGCGTCGGCGGCTGGTCGGCGGACGGCGAGAGGTTCGTGGTCGGCTCCGGCAACCGCCTCTACCTCGGCGACCGCCATGGGAGCGTCTCGCTGCTCGCCGACCTGCGCGAGTTCCGTCCGACCTGGGGACCAGCATGGATCGCCGACCGAGAAGTGGTCGTGAGCGTGACCACCGGCGGGACCACGACCTGGCTCCTCCGCCTGGACGCGCGCACCGCGCAGCTGGTCGACCAGCGTGGCCTGCCCGACGGCTTCTTCTCGTCGGTCCCGTCTCCTGCCTCCGACTGGGTGCTGACCTTCGACGGCACCACCGGTCCGCCGACCCGGGTGCTGTACGACCCGCTCGAGCGGCGGACCGTCCGGCCGGCGGCCCACGAGACCTTCCAGGGCTGGCTTCCCGACGGCCGCGTGCTGGTCGTGACCGGCGACTGGCCCGGCCCCAGCGAGCTCGTCGCGAGGCCGGTGGCCGCGGCCGGCGGCGAAGCGCTGCTCACGTCGCGGGGCTGGCTGGCTCGGACGAGCAGCAACGGGCGGCATCTCGCGGTGACCGAGGTCATCGATCCGGAGCGCCAGACGTGGTCGGTCTGGCTGATCACCCAGGGGACGGCTCCGGCGCGCGTGATCGAGGGTGCCGGCTCCGATATCGGCGCCCGGCCGTCAGGCGACGGCAGGTTCATCTCGTTCTCGGAGCTCAGCACGCGCGATGAGGCACTGCGCGCGCGCGCCGGGGTGATCGAGGTGGCGACGGGCAGGGTCAACTACGCCTGCGGATCCGGCTGCGCCGGGCTCGCGCTGCGCTAGACGGTCTAAGCCGCTTCGGGCAGGGTCTCGCGCTCGTCCGCGACGACCGCCGTGGTCGGCGCCGCGAGCCACGCGAGGATGAGCGCGGCGAAGGCCGCGAAGGCGATCAGCTGGGTCGCGCTCAGCTCCGGCACTTCACTCACCTCCTTGGCTTGTGCGGCAGGCTACGCGCGGCGCGGGCCGCGTCAGTACCGCGAGGGTGACGCCCAGGGTCGCGATACGGTGGCTCACAGCTGGTAGGCGGCTTCGCGGTGCTGCGTGGCGTCGAGGCCGAGCACTTCCTCTTCCTCGGGCACGCGCAGGCCGAGGACGAGGTCGATGACCTTGAGGATGCCGAACGTCACGACCGCCGCGTACGCGACGACCACGGTCACGGCCAGGGCCTGGATCCCTAACTGCGCCGCGTTCCCCGCGAGCAGGCCGTCGCGGCCTCCGGCGTTGACGGCCACCGTCGCGAAGACGCCCGTGGCGAGGGCGCCCCACGCGCCGCCCACGCCATGCACGCCGAACACGTCAAGCGCGTCGTCGACCTTGAGCCGCCGCGTGAGCTGGATCGCCACGTAGCAGAGGCTCCCCGCGCCCAGACCGATGAGGATCGAGGCCGAGACGTCCACATAGCCGGCGGCGGGGGTGATCGCGACGAGGCCGGCCACCGCGCCGGCGGCCGCCCCGAGCACGCTCGGCGCGCCCTTGTGCAGCCAGCTCACGGTCATCCAGGTCAGTGCGGCCATGGCCGCCGCGGTGTTCGTGACCACGAAAGCGTTGACGGCGAGGCCGTTGGCCGCGAGCGAGCTGCCGGCGTTGAAGCCGAACCAGCCGAACCACAGGAGCGACGCCCCGAGCACGGTCATGGTCGCGTCGTGCGGCTCGATCGACTCCGAGCCGAGGCCCTTGCGGCGTCCCAGGACCAGCGCGGCCACCAGCGCCGACACGCCGCTGGTGAGGTGCACGACCGTGCCGCCCGCGAAGTCGAGCGCGCCGAGGGCGCCCAGCCAGCCGCCGCCCCAGACCCAGTGCGCGACCGGGTCGTACACGAGCGTGGCCCACAGCAGGGTGAACACGACGAAGGCCTTGAAGCGCTTGCGCTCGGCGAACGCGCCCGTGATCAGCGCCGGCGTGATGACCGCGAACATCATCTGGAAGGCCATGAACGCGAGGTGCGGCACGGTCGGGCCGTAGACCTCGTGCGGCTCCTGGCCGACCCCCTTGAGCGCGGCCCAGTCGAGGCCGCCGATGAGCCCGCCGTGATCGGGCCCGAACGCCAGCGAGTAGCCCCACAGCACCCACTGCACGCTGATCAGGCAGAGGATGAAGAAGCTGTGCATGATCGTGGCTAGGACGTTCTTGCGGCGCACTAGCCCGCCGTAGAAGAACCCCAGCGCCGGCGTCATCAGCATCACCAGGGCCGCCGAGACCAAGATCCAGGCGGTGTCGCCTGTGTCGATGGTCATGTCACGCTCCTCTCCCGTTCTGGCGCCAACGCTCCGGCAAGGCGCCCGCCGCGTCAGCAGCGCGGCGGTACGCCGCGCGTCGAGGTCCGGTCGCCGCCGCGCTGCGGATCAGCACCGTTCCGCGACCCTTCCGCCACCTTCGTGGCGTTGTCCGTGGGCGCCCGCGGCACGACGCTCGCAGTCGGAGCTCGTCCGGGAGGTGGACCAGATGCGTGGTGCGAGCGCGGCCGGCACGGCGCAACGTCGCCTTGCGGGGCTGCACTGGGCCAAACGGCCGCTGCCCGAGCCCCCGCGCACCAGGCGGGTCTCCAGGTCGGCGCGAGCGCCGCGCGGCCGCCTCGACGACGAGCTCGAAGCCTGGCTTCGCGAGCAGAGCGTCAGCTACACCTACGACGGCGACTAACCGGGAGGAGCGCGGAATGAGCGGGGTCTACCGGGCGGAGTACATCTGGATCGACGGCACCGAGCCCACCAAGAAGCTGCGATCGAAGACCAAGATCGTGCCCAAGGGCGACCCGCCGCCGGTCTGGGCCTTCGACGGGTCGAGCACCATGCAGGCCACGGGCGACCGCAGCGACTGCGTCCTGCAGCCCGTCTTCGTGTGCCCCGACCCCATCCGCGGCGGCGACGACAGGCTCGTGCTGTGCGAGGTCATGCTGGTCAGCGGCGAGCCGCACCCGACCAACACGCGCCGCGGCTGCGTCGAGCTGGCCGAGCGCTACGGCGAGTTCGACACCTGGTTCGGCATCGAGCAGGAGTACACGTTCTTCAAGGGCTCGCGGCCGCTCGGGTTCCCCGACAGCGGCTTCCCCGCGCCGCAGGGCGGCTACTACTGCGGCATCGGCGCAGACGAGGTCTTCGGCCGCGAGGTCGTCGAGGCGCACCTCGACTTCTGCCTAAAGGCCGGGCTGCGCATCTCGGGCATCAACGCCGAGGTCATGCCGGGGCAGTGGGAGTTCCAGGTCGGCCCGCTGACCGCCCCCGAGGTCGGCGACCAGCTGTGGGTCGCGCGCTGGCTGCTCTACCGCGCGGGCGAGCCGTTCGGCATCTCGGCCACGCTGTATCCAAAGCCGGTGCGCGGCGACTGGAACGGCGCGGGCGCGCACACCAAC
>Ga0326597_10004240_pt1 | contig 20221 bp, 19 predicted proteins | sample RVTome_12_FD_203789 | JGI IMG/M metagenome (GOLD analysis project Ga0326597, IMG submission 203789) | Soil microbial communities from uranium-contaminated site in the Upper Colorado River Basin, Wyoming, United States - RVT100D185 | ecosystem: Environmental > Terrestrial > Soil > Contaminated >...
AAGATCGGCGTCGTGGCGTAGAACACGCTGCGCGCGTCGGATTGTGGTCGTGCAGACATGATGCCTCCCGAGCGGCGGGCGCCGCCAAGCATGGAGGAGCCTAGCAGATGCGGCGCATGCGAGAATCCCTGCATGGCCGAGGGTGCCGCCGGCACGGCGCAAGCCGTCGAGGACTTCTATCGCGCGCGAAGGCGCGCGCAACTCAGCCGCTTCCTCTCGCAGATGGGGCGGGAGCGCAGGCCGCTGGTGCCGTACGAAGAGGTGCGCAGGAGCTTGCGGGCGATCGAGAGCGCCGCAAACCGGCTGGAGGACGTTCCCCTTGATGCGATCGTCGGTTCGGTCGGCCGTTACAACGACTTCACGCGGGAGTTCCTACCGCGGCTCAACTCCGATCGTGAGCGCTGGGTCGGAGTCAAGCTCGCCATGACCGGGCTCGAGGGCGTCCCACCGATCGAGGTGTACCGGATCGGGGATGCCTACTTCGTACGCGACGGTAACCATCGCGTCTCCGTCGCCCGCCAGCTCGGCGCGCGCTACATCCAGGCGTACGTGACGCCGGTCCGCACGCGAGTGCCGTACTCGCCCGATGACGATGCCGACACGTTGATCCGCAAGAGCGAGTACGTCACTTTCCTCGATCAGACCGCCCTGGACGAGCTGCGACCCGGCGCCGACCTGAGCGTCAGCGAGGCGGGCGCCTACGCCACTCTGCTCGAGCACATTTCGGTGCACCGCTACTTCATGGGTATCGATTCGGGTCACGAGATCGGCTGGGACGAGGCGGTTGCTCACTGGTACGACACCGTCTACGCCCCGATCGTCGAGTCGATCCGCAGCAGCGGCATCCTGCGTGGCTTCCCCGGGCGTACCGAAACCGATCTTTACCTGTGGCTGGCGGAGCACCGGGCCAAGGTGGAGGAGGCGCTCGGCTGGGAGCTACCTGGACAGCAGGTGGTGTCCGGCGTGGCCGGTTCGCATTTCGCCGGTGCCGAGGAGCGCGGCAAGCTGCTCGACCGCCTGGCAGGGGCCGACGTGACAGAGGGTGAAGGGCACCTGGCCGACGATCTGCTTGTCGCCTTCGACCTTGGCGAGCCCGGCATGAAGGCGCTCGAGCAAGCCCTGATCCTGGCTGGCAGGGAGAACGCCAGGGTGTACGGACTGCGGATCCTGCCGCCAGGCGCCGAGGCGCAGGAGCGTGACAGGACGCGAGCATCGTTCGACGCTCTCTGCTTGAAGGCTGGCGTGCAGGGCCAGCTCGCGTTCGAGGAGGGTGACCCGGTCGGCAAGATCGTCGAGCGGGCCAAGTGGGCGGACATGGTCATCTGCAACGTCGCCTATCCCGAACGGCCAGGTGAGCCGGCGACGTTGGCCCAGAACGTTCGGCCGCTGCTGCGGCGCTCTCCGCGCCCGCTACTCGCCCTGCCGGGCGTCATCAGTCAGCTCGAGCGGCCGTTGCTCGCCTACGACGGCGGCGTGCGCGCCCAGTCCGCGCTGTTCGCTGCCGTCTACGCTGCGCTTCGCTGGAATCAACATCCAGTGGTACTCACCGTCGGCGAGCCTGGCTGGGGGCCCACCTCCCCGCTCGAGGAGGCACGCGAGATGTTCGAGCGTTACGGCGTGCGCGCCGACTACCTGACGGAAGAAGGCTCGGTCGCTGACGCGATCGTTCGCGTCGCGCAAGAGCGGGACCGGGATGTGGTGCTGATGGGCAGCCACACTTGGAAGCGTTGGTTGGAAACGATGTTCGGGGGTCTCCTCGAAGAGGTGCTGCGCCGAGTCGGAATGCCGGTGCTGATCACGTAGGGGAGGTAGGATGCGCGCCATGTCGAAACGCGGCCTTACGCCCCAATCGGAGGATTTCAGCGCCTGGTACAACGAGATCGTCTTCCAGGCGGACCTGGTCGACCTCTCGCCGGTGCGCGGAAGCTTCGTGATCCGGCCGTACGGCTACGCTCTTTGGGAGAACATCCAACGCGATCTGGACGCCATGTTCAAGGCGACCGGCCACGAGAACCTCTACTTCCCGCTGTTGATCCCGATGTCGTTCTTCGCGCGCGAGGCGAAGCACGTAGAGGGGTTCAGCCCCGAGTTGGCGGTCGTCACGCACGCCGGTGGCAAGGAGCTCGAGGAACCGCTGGCGATCCGGCCGACCTCCGAGACTATCATCGGCGAGCTGTATTCGAAGTGGGTGCAGAGCTACCGCGATCTTCCGCTGCTCTACAACCAGTGGGCGAACGTGATGCGTTGGGAGCTGCGCACCCGTCCGTTCCTGCGAACGACCGAGTTTCTGTGGCAGGAGGGGCATACGGCGCACGCGACCGCCGATGAGGCGATCGCCGAGACGCATCGAATGCTCGACGTGTACGCCGCCTTCGCGCGCGATTACGCGGCGATCCCGGTGATCGAGGGCGAAAAGACCGAGGGCGAGCGCTTCGCCGGGGCGCTGCAGACGTTGACGATCGAGGCGATGATGCGCGATCGCAAGGCGCTGCAGTCCGGCACCAGCCACTACATGGGCGAGAACTTCTCGCGTGCGTTCGACATCTCGTTCAACGACGAAAACAACGAGCAGGCCTTCGCGCACACCACCAGCTGGGGATTCTCGACCCGCTTCATCGGGGCGATCATCATGAGCCACGGCGACGATGCCGGCCTGATCCTGCCACCGAGGCTGGCTCCGCACCAGGTCGTGATCGTGCCGATCGCACCTGGCAAGGATGCCGACGCAGCCGCCGAGGTCGGCGCTGCGGTAACCGAATTGGCAGCCCGCCTACGCGCCGGGGGTGTGCGGGTCAAGGTAGACGACCGCGAGGGAACGAGCCCCGGCCGGAAGTTCAACGAGTGGGAACGAAAGGGCGTGCCGTTCCGGATCGAGCTGGGACCGAATGACGTGTCCACCGGCTCGGCGGTACTGGTCGATCGCCTCAGCGGCGAGAAGGTGTCGCTCGCAACTGCAGATCTCGCAGAGCGGATGCCGGGCCTGCTCGAGGAGTTCCAGCGGCGCCTGTTCGCGCGCGCAAAGGCGTTTCGTGACGAGCACCTGCTGGAGGCCGAGGATTACGGCGAACTCAAGGAGAAGCTCGACCACGGCTGGGTCTACGCGACGCACTGCGGAGACCCGGAGAGCGAGGCCCGCATCCAGCAGGAGACCAAGGCGACGGTGCGCTGCATACCGCTCGACGGCCCGTCGGCGGAAGGGACCCGCTGCGTGCACACTGGCAGGCCGAGCGGCTACCCACGAAAGGTGATCTTCGCCCGCGCGTACTGACGCGTACCGACCACAGTACGCTTGCGTAAGAGAACGGTAAGGCTTGCCGGGTAGGCTGGGACCCGTGATGACCGAATTCGTCCTCGATCCCACCCGTCACGTCCGTCCGGTCCCGCGGCAGGGCCGCGTGGCCGAACTTCGTGCTTACGTGCTGCGCGAAGCCCGGGAGCGCTCCGAGCGAGAGGGCGTAGAGTTGATCGTCGAGCGTGCTCGCCGTAGTTCCGACGTCGCTCTGCTCTGGTTCGAAGGCGATCGCCGTGCCGTTCTCCGCACCGTCGGCGGCTGGGACCCGGACCCCGCCGTGGAGCTGCAGATCGCCCACGCAGGAGCACGCTCGTCGCACTACGAACTCAGCCTATACGTCGCGGTACGCGACGGCGAGACCGGCACCGAACCCGCCGTCAGGCCGCTCTCAGGCAGGCCGTGACAACGCCAGCAACGCCGCGCCTACCGCCATCGCCGCGGCCGACGCGAGACGGCGCCGAACGTTTCCCTCCCGCAACACCCCCGCGCCCAGCACCACGGTGATTAGCATGCTGACCTCTCGCAACGGTGCGACCACGCTGATCGGAGCCAGCGTGAAGGCGTACAACACCGCCAGGTAGGCGAGCGGACTCGCTACGCCAACCCCGATAACCGGCACCAGGGCCTCTCTGCCGACGCGCCGCAACTCGTCTCGCCGGGTCAGCGCTAACGGGGTGAGCAACGCCGCTCGAACCGCCTCGGAAAGCCAGGCGAACGCCAGCGGTGCGACCCCGGCGCGTGTCACTGCGGTCGCGTCCCAGAGCGTGTACGCGGCGATGAACAGGCCGGTGGCGAAGCCACCACGAAACGCTCGCGGCGAGCCGCCCGCGCCAGCGCCACCCGCCAGACCGAAAGCCGCGACGGCCACTGCGGCCGCACCCAGTAACGCGAGCCTGCCTGGCCGCTCGCCGAGCAGCGTTACCGCCACGATCGTCGCCAGTACCGGACCGGTGCCGCGTGCCAGTGGGTAGACCAGCGACAGGTCTCCGAGGCCGTACGCCCGCTGCAGCGATACGAAATACCCGATGTGCAGCACGGCGGAGACGACGACGAAGCCCCAGGCCGTGGGCGAGAGGGCCGCGTCAGCTCGCGTCAGCGCCAACACGCCGGCCGGTGCCAGGGCGAACGTTCCCACCAGCGCGTACCCCCAGGCGACCACGAAGCCGCCCCGCGCGCGCTTCGCCAGCAGATTCCAACCGGCATGCAGACCGGCCGAGCCCAGCACCAACGCCAGCGCTAACGGGTCCACGGCGCGCCGCCCGTCGAGGCTGAAACGTGAATCAACCGACGTAGGTCAGCCAAGCTCCGAACCGCTCGTTGCGCCCCTCCACCACGTCGAGGTACCACGAGCGCATCTGCAACGCGAACGGGCCCGCCCGCCCTGAGCCGATCGGCCTCCGGTCGATCTCCGCGATCGGCGTGACCTCCGCCGCCGTACCGACCATGAAAACCTCGTCCGCCGAGTACAGCTCGTCGCGCGTCGCCCACGTCTCGCGTACCTCCAGGCTGTTCGCCTTGGCGACCTCGATGACGGTGTCGCGCGTGATGCCGCGCAGGTTGACCGAGTGCACTACCGGGTAAAGAACGCCGTCACGTACGATGAAGATGTTCTCGCCCGACCCCTCGGCGACGAAACCGGCATGGTCGAGCAGCAGGGCTTCGTCGTAGCCGAGTTCTTTGGCCTCGTCGTTGGCGAGGACGCTGTTGACGTAGTTCCCGCCCGCCTTCGCCTTCGTCGGCATCACGTCGGGCGGGCTGCGCCGCCAGCTCGACGTGATCAGGCGCGCACCCTGCGCGACCGCTTCGTCGCCGAGGTAGGTGCCCCAAGCCCAGGTGGCGACCATGAAGTGAATGGAGTTCTGCGATGGGCCGACCCCCAACGACTCCGGGCCGTACCACAACAGCGGCCGGATGTAGCAGCTTGTTCGCTGGTTGGCGCGCACCGTCTCGGTGATCGCAGATTCGACCTCTTCGACCGTCGGCACCGAGCGCATCCCAAGGATCCGAGCCGAATCGAGCAGCCGGCGGCTGTGGTCGCGCAGTCGGAAGATCGCCGTACCGCGGGCGGTAGCGTACGCCCGGGCGCCCTCGAAGACGCTGGTGCCGTAGTGCAGTGCGTGACTTAGCACCGACACCGTCGCCTCAGCTTGGGGCACCAAACGCCCGTCGAACCAGATCTGTCCAGCGTCGATGCCGGGAGCGTTGCGGCCGTTCGAGTCCGCCATGGAAGACCTACCTCCTAATCGACCTGCCGACCACTCTACCGCCCGGAGCCGAGCAGCAGCGGACCGGCCGGTAGAGTGGCTTTATGCGCATCCTCGTCACCGGCGGAGCCGGCTACATCGGCAGCATCACCGCGGCCGTCCTTCAGGACCGCGGGCACGACGTCGTCGTCCTCGACGATCTGCGAAGCGGCAACCGCGTCGCGGTTCCGAACGGAGCGGCCTTCGTCCGAGGCGACGTCGCCGACCCGTTGGCCGTGGGCGACACCCTAGCCAAGCACCGCTGTGAAGCGATCGTGCACTTCGCCGCCAACTCGTTGGTGGCCGAGTCGATGGAACGCCCGATGCTCTACTTCGGCAACAACACCGCAGGGACGCTCGCGCTGCTCGCCATGGCGCTCGACTACGGCGTCGAGCGGTTCGTGCTTTCCTCCACCGCTGCGATCTACGGCACTCCGGACACGGTGCCGATCCCCGAGGACGCGCCGCTCCACCCCGAAAGCGTTTACGGAGAGTCGAAGCACCTGATCGAACGGACGCTCGGCTGGCTCGGCCGTACCGCCGGTCTCGGTTGGACGGCGCTTCGCTATTTCAACGCCGCAGGTTCGGACGGCGTCCGGGGCGAGGATCACCGGCCCGAAACTCATCTCATCCCCCTGGTGCTTCAGGTGGCGCTGGGGCAGCGCGACGAGATCGCGGTGTTCGGCAACGACTATCCCACCCCGGACGGCACCGCGATTCGCGATTACGTCCACGTCGCCGATCTGGCCGAGGCGCACGTGCTCGCGCTCGAAAAGATCCGGCCGGGCCAAGGGGTTGCGTACAACGTCGGAACCGGACGTGGCTTCAGCGTTCGTGAGGTGATCGAGACCTGCCGCGAGGTGACCGGCCGGGAAGTGGCAGCGCGTGACGCGCCCCGCCGCGCCGGAGACCCTCCAGTGCTGGTCGCAGACCCCGGACGCATCGGCTCCGAGCTAGGCTGGACGCCGCGCCACCCCGAACTGGCGGAGATCGTAGCGTCGGCTTGGGACTGGCACCGGAACCAGCCGAACGGCTACGCTGCGGAGTCGACGGCGCGCTGACGCTCGCACGGCCGGGCCAGCCGGCGCCACACGAGCCACACGCCGCGCCGTGATATACCCGGGGCGACCCGATCCGAGGTCCACGCGCGGCCCCGCCGCCTAGGCGGCGCGCGCGACGGCCGCGCCCCGACCCTCGTTTGGAGATCCGCATGCGAAGAACCCTTCTGATCCTTCTCCTCGCTCTGATCGCCTCGTTCTCCATCGCGCAACGCAGCGTGGTGATTGCCGGCGTGATCGACAGCGAAGATCCCCTCCCCGAAGGCACCCGTCTGGGCGTGCAGCTGCTGGACGCCGAGGACGCCTGGTCGTACGAAGTCGCCAGTGTCGCTCCGATAGCCGGAAGTTTCAGGCTCGAGCTGGCGGGCGCGCCCGAAGAGCGCCTGCGCGCCTTCCGCAGTGGAGCGGTGCTGTTGCCCGGTCTGCAGAACGAGTACCGCGTCGAGCCCGACGACGTGCGCTACGCCCAGGGGGCGTTGGCGATGTACCTCGACAGGGACGGCGACGAGGTGTGGACGCGCGAACCGGAGCGCGACCCGTACTTCCTCGCCCTCGCCCAGCTCGAGGAACCGATCGGCTTCTTCTCGCTGATCTACGTCGACCGGCCGGCCGTGATGGCCGGTGGTGGCGTGGAGCTTCGGCTCGAGCGGGGCTGGAACCTGTACGCCGTGCGCTTCCCGGAAACCGGGCCGGCCTACGCCGTGGTTCAGGAGTTGAGCGACGTGGCGCTCGAGGTACTCGACCTGCTGCCACGCTGAAGCTGTGTGCGCGCTTCGCTTTGGAACGGTTCGGTTCGCAGCGCTGCCAACGCTGATATAACGGCCGCATGGATAGCTACCAGGGGTCGCTCGCTGGCGCCGGCGTTCACGTCGCGATCGTCGCGAGTCGCTTCAACGACCTGATCACCCACAGGCTGCTCGACGGGGCGCTGGACGCGCTGCGTCGTTGCGGCGTGGTGGACGACGATGTCGCTGTGGCCTGGGTGCCGGGCGCCGTCGAGATCCCGCTGACCGCCGCTAGGCTAGCGTCCAGCGGCCGCTACCAGGCGCTGGTGACCGTCGGCGCTGTGATTCGCGGCGCTACCGGACACTACGAGCACGTCTGCGGGATGGTCGCAGCGGGCGTTGCCCGGGCGAGCCTCGATAGTGGAGTACCGGTCGCCTTCGGGGTGCTGACCACGGACACGCTCGAACAGGCGCTGGAGCGGGCAGGCGGCAAGGCCGGCAACAAGGGCGCCGAGGCGGCCGAGACCGCGATCGAAATGGCCGACCTGATGCGGCGTCTGCCGACGAAGCCATGAACGGCGCGGGCGAAGCGGAGGTCGAGCTGGACGCCCCGAAGGTCCGTGCCGGCGACGTCGCGAGGCAGGCGCTGGTGCTCCTCACCATTCTCGCGACCATCGCCTTCAACGCGTTGGCTGTCCTGCTGCCGCTGATGGGTCGCACCCCGGGCGAGATCTCCGCCGCCTACCCGGCGCCGTTCACGCCCGCGGGGTACGTGTTCTCGATCTGGAGTGCGATCTACCTCGGCCTGATCGTCTTTGGCATCTGGCAGGCGCTGCCTGGCCAGGCAGCCGAGCCACGCCTGCGCGCGGTGGCGCCGTGGGTGGTCGTTACCGGCGCGTTCAACGTCGCTTGGCTGGTCGCCTGGCATGCCGAGCGCGTGGCCTTGGCGGTGCTCCCCATCGCCGGACTGCTGCTGTCGCTCGTGATGGTGTACGAGGGGTTGCGCGAAGAGGCGTCGCACGACTCGCCAGGCATGCGCTTCGCAGCGCGGCTGCCGTTCGCGATCTACCTGGGCTGGATCACGGTGGCGACTATCGCGAACCTGTCGGTGGCGGCGTGGGCGCTCGGATGGCGCGGCGCGCCGTTCGGTACGGACGTATCGGCGCTGGTGATGGTCGCCGTCGCGTCGGCGATCGGTCTACGCGTGCTGCAGGTTCGAGGCGACGTGGCGTACGCCTCGGTACTGGTCTGGGCATTCGTCGGCATCGCCGTCCGCGCCGGCCTGCCGAGCCTGCTGGCCTTCGGCTCCCTGGCGTGCGCGGCACTCGTGCTCGGGGGTGCCGTCGGTCGCCTCGCGCACAGCGCGCGGGAAGCGCGGCGATGAGCGACGAGCCGAAGGCCACCTGGACCGCCCGCGAGATCGTGCTGGAGCTGTTCCCCGCCACGAACGAACGATTGGTCCCCAGCACCCGCAACTACCGGCTCGAGGAGGTGGACGACGGCCAGGCGCTGATTCGCGGCGCTGGCGGGGCGGTAGTGGCGTGGCTCAGCGCGGTTCCTACCAGCGGCAATCCCACCGGAGAGCTGTGTTGCGACCTGTGCCAACGCACCGGCACCCGCCGCTGGCTGGGGCTGTTCCGGGCCGAGCTGCCCGGATCGAGCGGGCGGCGCCTGCGTTACCTCACCGCCTGCCGTGACCATCGTGCTTGCGAAGAACGCCGCCTAGACGACGCAGGCATCGAGCAGCTGCTGCGCTTCGACTCGTGAGGCGCCTACAGGGCGGGGGCGAGCGGCCGCACGCCGGGTAGTCTTAGGTCGTGAAAGCACCGAGATTCGCGTCGCGCCGCGTCCAGGCCATGCCGGACAGCGTTTTCGCGATCATGGACCGCGCCAAGAGCAAGGCGCGCGCCAGCGGAGCAGACCTGATCGACCTGTCGATAGGATCGTCCGACCTGCCGGTTCCAGCTGAGGTGCTCGACCGAATTCGCGCGGCGGTCGACGAACCCGGTACGCACGGATACTGCCTGCACGCAGGCACCGGGCCGTTGCGCGAGGCGGCGGTCGCCTGGTACCGGCGCCGCTACGGACTCCAGCTCGATCCCGACCGCGAAGCGCTGGCGCTGATCGGGGCGCAGGAGGGGTTCGCGCACCTGCTGCTGGCCGTTACCGATCCGGGTGACGCGATCCTGTTGCCGGAACCCGGCTACCCCAGCTGGTTCGGTGCCGTGGCCCTGGCCGGCTTGGAACCTATCCCGCTTCCGCTACGCGAGGACAGCGGCTTCCTGCCCGAACTCGAGGCGGTTCCAGCCGCGGCGCGCCAGCGAGCGAAGGTGCTGGTTCTCAGCTACCCGAACAACCCCACCGCCGCCAGCGCGACGCAGGAGTTCTTCGCGCGCGCCGTCGAATACTGCGAGCGGCACCAGCTGCTGCTGGTGCACGACTTTCCTTACGTCGACCTGGTGTTCGGCAGCACGCTGGCGCCGTCGGCGCTGGCCGTCCCCGGGGCGCGCCAGCGCGTAGTAGAGCTGTACAGCTTCTCGAAGTCGTTCCACATGGCCGGCTTTCGTATCGGCTTCGCGCTCGGGGCCCCGGAGGCGATCGACGCCCTGGCGCGCGTCAAAGGTGCCGTCGACTTCAACGCCTGGAGTGGCATTCAACGCGGTGCCGTCGCCGCGCTCGAGAGTCCGCCCGAACGGGTTCGCGACCATGCCGAGCGTTACCGGCGTCGCAGCGACACGCTGGCCTCCGCCCTGACCCGCGCTGGGCTGCCGACGCGCCCGCCCGGCGCCAGCATGTACGTCTGGACCCGCCTGCCGGCCGGCGAGCACGACTCCACCGATTTCGCCGTTCGCCTAGTGGCCGCGACCGGGGTCGCGGTCGCGCCCGGCGTCGGATTCGGCGCGACCGGCGAAGGCTGGATGCGGCTGGCGCTGGTGCGAGAGCCGCAGGTGCTCAGCGAAGCGGCGGCACGGATCGGGAGCTTCGCAGCAGCCCAACGCCGTTGACGACGGCGTGCGCCACGATCGCCGCTGCGACCCGCCCGGTCACAACAACCAACCCGCCCAACAGTAGGCCAGAGGCGGCCACGAACAGTGGGTAGCTCCAGCCGCGGCGCCCGGCCGGGTGAAGCGCTCCGAACAGCAGCGCCTGTGGAACCAGCCCGATCGTGGGCAGTAGCACGCCGCGAAACAGCAGCTCCTCGCCTACCGACGTGGCCAGCGCCAGCAACGCCGCAACCCCGTGCGGCAGCGCCAACCGCCGTAACGCCCGCTCGGTCGTCCTTGACACCCAGGCGAACGATGGGACGGTCCGCTCCAGCAGTGCAGCCGCCGCCAACAACAACGCCCCGACGGCGAGCCCGAGCGCGAGCGAGGGGAGCGGCTGCAGCCGGGGCGTCGGGTCGGGCCGCAGCAGCAGCCAGGCGACGACGCCCACCAAGCCGAACGCGAGACTCGGCGCGAACGCCAGTAGGCGTGCTCGCCAGGGCACGCGGCGTGGGGCCGCGGTAGGCTCGTTCACGCCCGCGGCTCGTCTGGGACCCAGCCCTGCGCCGCGGCGTAGCGCCGCAGCGCCTCCTCGGCCTCCTCGACGTCGCGAACGTCGCCCACGGCGCGCGCCTCGGCCAGGTGAGTCAGCGCCTCGCCCACCCGCGGGCCAGGTCCGATGTCGAGAAGTCGCATCACCGACCGGCCGTCGAGCAGCGGAGCGGGTGCGGGCTCGGCCTCCAGCAGGCTCACGACCCGCGCCAGCGCCGTTCGGTAGGCGCGGCGGGTCGCGCGGCTCGACAGGCGCCCGCGGGCGGCCTCGCGGTCGGCAACCATCAGCTGAAGAAGCTCGGGAAGCAGTTCACGCCGCCGGTGCACGAAACGGCGTGCTTCGCGCTCGTCCCTTGGGAGGGGCAGCATGTGTCGGCGCACCAGTTTGCTGGCCATCGCGACGGTAGACCGCTCGAAACGCAAGCGTCGTAGCGCCTGCTCGGTCACACGCGCCCCATACTCGGCGTGACCGTAGAACGTCAACCGTCCGGCCTCGTCGCGTTCGCGGCAGGCGGGCTTGCCGACGTCGTGCAGCAGGGTCGCGAGTCGCAGCTCCAGGCCGGCGCCGGGGAAGCCTGTCGCGAGCCGCTGCAGCGCCTCGAGCTGGTGCTGCAGCACGTCAAGATGGTGAAGGCCACCCTGAGTCACGCCGTCGCCAGCCAGCAGTTCCGGAAGCAGCACCTCGAGCCAGCTCAGCTCGTGCGCGTCGGCCAGCGCGTCGCCCGGCCGTTCGCCGAGCAGAATGGCGCTCAACTCGACGCGCATCCTTTCCGGCGCGGGCGTCCCCAGCTCGCCGGAGCGGATACGGCCCACCGCGCTTCGCGCCGCCTCGCGCGTGGCAGGATCCCAAGCGAGCTCTGTCGTGCCGACCAGGCGAACCCCCCGAAGTCCACGCAGCGGGTCGTCCTCTAGGGCCCCCGGCGCGACCTGGACGAGTCGCCGCTGGCGCAGGTGCTCGCGCCCGCCAAGCGGATCGATCGGACCGAGCTCGCTCAGCGCCATGGCGTCGACGGTGAAGTCGCGGCGAGCCAGGTCCTCCTCGACCGGCCCGCGCAGCTCGATCAGGTCGACGGTACGCGCGCCAGCCACCACTCGCCAGTGACCGCGCTCCGCGTCGAGCGCGAACGGGCTACCGCCCAGCTGGGCCGCCACCTCGTGCGCGGCGGCCGCCGGGTGGGCCACCAGCCAGTCCACGTCGGTCCACGCGAGCCCCAGCATGGCGTCGCGAAGCGCACCACCGACCAGCACGCCGCCTGTCGGGCGGGGACCGAACGCCCCCAGGTCCGGCCATGGCGCCGGATGGTTCCGTAGAGACCGCGCTTTGGGCGTCAGCAGCTGGCGCAAGCGGCGAAGCGGTCCTGGTCGTGGCTCGCTCACGTCACCCACGCTAGCGCAGCGTGGTGCAATGGAGGCATGACAGTCGAGGTAGGGCTCACCGGCAACATCGGCGCAGGCAAGTCGACGGTCGCGCGCCTGCTGAAGCAACGGGGCGCCGTGATCGTCGATGCAGACGAGCTGGTCGCCGCCGCCCTGTCCGACCCCGAAGTCGTCGCCGAGGTTGGTGACACGTTCGTCGGCGTGGTGACCGAGGGTAGGGTGGACCGGTCCGCGCTTGCCGCGCTAGTGTTCGCCGACGAGCCCGCGCGACGAAACCTCGAGCGGATCGTCCACCCACGCGTAGCGGCCGCAACGGCAGACGCCGCCGCGCGACTGCGCGACGGTCCCAACCCGCCGCCGATGATCGTGCACGACGTGCCACTGCTGTACGAAGTGGGAATGGCTGCCGGCATGGACGCCGTCGTGGTGGTCGACGCACCGCTCGAGCTGCGTGTCGCCCGCGTCGCGGCCCACCGGGGCTTCCCGCCCGAACAGGTACGAGCGCGTGACGCGGCGCAGTGGCCGGCCGCCCGTAAGCGCGCCCTGGCCGACGTGGTGATCGTGAACGACGGCGACCAGGGACGTCTCGAAGAGCAGATCGAGCAAGCGTGGCCGCGGCTGCTCGCCGCGGCTCACCAATCAAGGTAGATACGGCGCTCGCTCTCGAGCGCTCCGTCCAGCCAACGGGTCCAGGCGAGGCTGGGACCGATCCGGTCGGCGAGGAAGGCGGCGTAGCCGGAGATCGCATCGCTGGCGCGATCGACCGCTTCGAAGTCCAACCCCGAAGCTCCGCCCATGCCTGCCAGCAGCTGCACTTGCGCGATCCAAGCTTCGCTGCCGGCGCTTTCGCCGCTCGGCGCCCCGGTGAGGTTCCAGGAGCGCAGATCGGCCGGAAGCTCGTCCGCGAGCGCCAGCAACTCGGCCGGACCGTCGGCGCCCGATGCGTGCGCCGCGAGCACCGCCTCGGTCGCGTCCGGCGAGCCCGAAAGCAGCGCCCAGCCGTCCACGACGGCGGCGTCGAGGATCAACGTTTCGCTCAGCGACAGGCGGCTGACCGGCACGCCAGCGACCTCCACCGAAACCGGTACGGTGCCGCCCTCGCCACTCGGGGAGAGCAGGGCCGCCAGTCCCTGGCCGGCCACAGCGAGTAGCCGCTCGAGGCCGGCGCGTGCGGCCACGTCGTCGGTCGAGCGGATCAACAGAATCTGCTCACCGAGCAGCGGCGCGTCGGCAAGGCCGGCGGTGGGCGGCGTAGGAGGCGCCGTTTGAATAACGGCCGCCTGACTGCCGGCCCAGGCCAGCAACAGCGCCTGCGGGTCGAGATCGAGCAGCTCGAGCCCTTCGCTCGCCGTCGGCACGCCCAGATCTGCGGCGCTCGCCAACAGGTCATCGAGCCAGGCGAGCCAACCCGCCAGGTCGGCCGTGCCGGCGGAAACCGACGGCGCGCCGCCCGGAGTGAACGAAAGCAATCGCGGAGTCGGCGCCAAGCCTTCGCTGAGCAGGGCGTAGAGGCGTACGTCGCCTCCGGCCGGGTCGGGCCGCTGGCGCGACAGGCCGAGCAGACCCTGGTCGTCGGCTCGAAGCACGCCGACGCTGGGCCCGGCGGTCGCGAGCGCGGCCTGTAGGCGCGCGAGCAGCGCGGCTGCACCGTTCGATGCGGCCAGCGGCTCGAGCCCGCGCGTCAACGGTGCGGGATCGATCATGGCCCGCACCTCACCCTCGCCGAGCGCCTCGAGCGCGCGGTAGGCCGGGTTGTCCACCAGGCGGGCATCGCTGCCGCCCGCGCGGGTACGCAAAACGAAGCGGACGACCTCGGGGTTGGTAGAGACGACCACGACCTCGCCCGACTGCGCGAACGCGAGCGGAACGCCACCTGTGGGACCGCTCGTCTCATCGCGGCTGGGCACGAAGGTGTAGAAGGGACTACCCGCCTCCTGCCGTTCGGTCGTTCCGGGGCTCGAGGCAGCCTCGGCGATCGCCGAGGCGAAAGCGTCGGAGGCGGCAGGGGTCAGCAGCGCGATCACGGTGACCGAAGGCAGCGGTTCGAACCGCGAGGCGCTAACGGCGATCCACGCCTCGCGTCCCAACAGGTCGAGCGGTGCGAGGCCCGCCAGCGCACCGTCGTCGTTGAACGGTCCGCCCGAGCTCGGTCCGGCGCCGGGTAGGGCGTCCCGCAGCGCCGGCAGCAACCCCAAGCGCTCGGCCTCGTCGAGAAACGGCTGGAGCCGGTCCGCCTGAGCGCCCAGCTCGATCAGGCCTATCGCGAGGTGGACGTCCGCAGGTAGGAGCGCCGGCAGCGTCTGGGCAGGGGCAGGCCGCCCAATCAGGGCGAGCAGGGCGGAGGCGGCCAGCAGGCTGGCGACGAGACGCATAAGCGAGGTCGGAGTGACGTGGCTCATGACGGCAGACTACCCAGCAGCACCTTCGCTCCGGGTGAGCAACGCCTTGGCGCGGGCCGCGACGTTCTCCGGCGTGAACCCGAACTCTTCCATCACGCGTCCCCCGGGCGCCGACGCTCCGAACCTGTCGACGGCGAGCACGTCGCCTTGCGGCCCGGTCCACTCGTGCCAACCTAGCGATACGGCTGCCTCGACCGCCAGGCGGGCCGGCACTCCGTCCGGCAGCACCGTGGCGCGGTAGGAGTCGTCCTGCTCGCGGAACGCGCCCCAATCGGGCATCGATACCACCCGCGTCGGCACGTCGTCCGCCTCGAGCAGCCGCTGCGCGGCAAGGCACAACGAAACCTCCGACCCGGTCGCGAGCAGCAGCAGGCGCGGCGTTCCACCCTGCGCCTCGCTGTGGACGTAGGCGCCACGTTCCACCGAGCCTGCGGGCACGTCCAGGTGCGGGACGCCCTGCCGGGTGAGGATCAGCGCCGTCGGCCGGTCGCGGGTCTCGAGCGCGACTCGCCACGCCTGCGCCGTTTCGTTACCGTCGGCGGGTCGAACGACGCGCAGGTTCGGGATCGCCCGAAGCGACGCGAGGTGAGCCTCGGGCTGGTGGGTGGGGCCGTCACCGCCAAGACCGATCGAGTCGTGCGTGAACAGGTACACCACCGGCGTGCCCATCAGCGCCGACAGGCGCAGGGCGGGCCGCAGGTAGTCGGAGAACACCAGGAAGGTGGCGACGAACGGCCGCACGCCGCCGTGCAACGCCAGACCGTTGGCGGCTGCGGCCATGGCGTGTTCGCGGATGCCGAAGTGGACGATCCGTCCCGACGCGTCGCCCTTGCGGATCGAGCGTTCCCCATCGATATCGGTGTAGTTCGACCCGGCCAGATCGGCCGAGCCACCGAGCAGCTCGGGCATGCGGGCGGCGAAGTGGTTGAGCAGCTGGTTCGACGCCTTGCGGGTCGCCACGCTCCCCGCGCCGGAGAAACGCGGAAGCGGTTCGCCTAGCGAGCTTGGCAGGTCGCCGCGCATGCGGCGCTCGAGCTCTGTCGCAGCGTCGGGATGCTCGTTGCGGTAGGCGTTCCAAAGCTCGCTCCAGGCAGCCCGTGCCGCACTGCCTGAGGCCCTGACTTCGGCTGCGTCGGCGAGCACGTCGTCCGGCACCGTGAACGCGGGCCAGTCGATGCCCAGCGCCCGCTTGGTAGCGGCGGCCTCCTCCTCTCCGAGGACCGAGCCGTGCACCTTCGAGGTGCCCGCCAGCTTTGGGCTTCCATGACCGATCGTGGTCCTGACCGCGATCAGCGATGATCGTTCGGTCTCCTCCTTGGCGGCCAGCACGGCGGCGAGGACCAGGTCGGGGTCGCTGCCGTCCTCGACCCTCTGGACGTGCCAGCCGTAGGCGGCGTAGCGCTGCAGCACGTCTTCGCTGAAGGCGATATCGGTCGGGCCGTCGATGCTGATGTGGTTGTCGTCATAGAGCACGTTCAGCTTGCCCAGGCCGAGATGGCCGGCCAGCGAAGACGCTTCGGAGGTGACGCCCTCCATCATGTCGCCGTCGCTGGCGATGACCCAGGTGCGGTGGTCGACGATGTCGAACCCCGGCCGGTTGAAGCGGGCTGCAAGGTGGGCCTCGGCCAGGGCCATGCCGACCGCCGTGGCGAGCCCCTGCCCGAGCGGACCGGTCGTGGTCTCGACGCCCGGCGTGTCGCCAACCTCAGGGTGACCGGGCGTGCGGCTTCCCCACTGCCGGTAACCGCGCAGGTCGTCGGCCGTGAGTGCATAGCCGGTGAGGTGCAGCAGCGCGTATTGCAGCATCGAGCCGTGCCCGGCCGACTGCACGTAGCGGTCCCGGTTCCACCAGCCGGGGTCGGACGGATCGTGGCGCAACGCGTGTCGGAACAACGCCCAGCCCATCGGCGCGGCACCCATCGGCATGCCCGGGTGGCCGTCGCCGGACTGCTGGGTGGCGTCGATGGTGAGGCCGCGGATGGCGTTGGCGGCGCGCAGGTCGAGCGAACGTTCGTCGTCGGATCGATTCATGTCGGCAGGCACCATACCAGCGGCGCTGGACCGGCCGGAGGCCGCCTTCACGACTCGCCGCGCCGCTTGAGGATCGCCTCGCGCACGCGGCGGCCGACCTCGAAGTGGCGTCGCTCCTGCTCTGTCTCGACACGAAGGCGCGGAACCGCTGTCGGTCGCCCCTGATCGTCGACAGCCACGAAGTTGAGGTGGCCTACCGTGGTGAGGCGGCGCTCGCCGCTGGTCGGATGTTCAGCGTGAACCTCGCAGCGCACGATCATGCTGGTTGTGCCGACCCAGGCCACGCGACAGCGAACCTCGAGAATGTCGCCGACCCGAACGGGACCGCGAAAGTCGACCGGCTCGCTCGACGCGGTCACCGCGATGCGCCTGCAGAAGCGGTTGCAGGCGATCGAGGCGGTAACGTCCATCTGCTCGAGCAGGTGCCCCCCGAACAGCGTGCCGATAGGGTTGGCGTGGTGTGGGAAGACGGTGCTGATGGCCGTTACCCACTCGCTGACGCGGGTCTCTCCGGGATCGCTTGACATGGCTGGAGGATAGCGGACCGGGCTGCTATGCTCGGCGGACGTTCCACCCCTCTGGAGGTTCCCTCATGGCGTCCCGCAGTCCGGTCCCTCTCGCCGCCCCGCTCGCTCGGCACCTCGTGCCGTTGCGTAGCGACCTGCTACGCAGCGCCGTGCAGCTGGTGCTGGGAGTCGCTTTCCTCGCCCTGCTCGCTCAGGTGCGCCTGCAGGTCGGGCCGGTGCCGATAACCGGTCAGACGCTCGGCGTGCTGCTGATCGGCGCCTCCTACGGCGCCACGCTCGGGCTCGCCACGGTGGCCGCCTACCTGCTGGCGGGGGGGCTGGGGCTGGCGCTGTTCGCCGGCGGAACCGGCGGTTGGGCAGTGCTCGCGGGGCCGACGGCGGGCTACCTGTTGGCGTTTCCGTTCGCTGCCGCGCTGGTAGGCGTGTTGGCCGGGCGTGGCTGGGACCGCCGGCCGCTCAGCACGGCCGCCGCGATGGTGCTCGGCAACCTGCTGATCTACGCGCTGGGGCTCACCTGGCTGGCGCGCTTCGCTCCCGACCTCCCGACCACCCTGGCCTGGGGGTTGTGGCCGTTCCTGCTGGGCGACCTGCTCAAGGTCGCGCTGGCGGCTGGGCTGCTTCCGCTCGCCTGGCGCTGGCTAGGGCGGCGGCGCGAGACACGGTGACGACGCGAGCGCCCCGCTGGGCTCGTCGAACGGGGCGCATGCACGCGTCCACGATCCGCGAGATCCTCAAGCTCACCCAGCGCAGCGACGTGCTTTCGCTGGCAGGTGGGCTGCCGTCCAGCCGACTGTTTCCCAGCGCCGAGGTTGCCGAAGCGACGGTGCGGGCAATGGCCGAGAACGGCGTGCGCGCACTGCAGTACGGGCCGACCGACGGTTTTCCCGAACTGCGTGAAATAGTGGCGGCGTCGCGACCGGGCGCCGACGCCGACCGCGTGATCGTTACCTCCGGCTCGCAGCAGGGTCTGGACCTGATCGCCAAGGTGCTGCTGGATCCAGGCGACGAGGTCGCGGTCGGCTCGCCGTCGTACATGGGTGCGCTACGCGCGTTCGATCCGTACGAGCCGAACTACCGGACCGTCGAGCTAGACCGCCACGGCATGATTCCGGAGGCGACAGAGGCGGCGCTCGCTCACCGCCCGAAGTTCCTCTACGTGATCCCCGACTTCGACAACCCTGCCGGCAGTCGCATGCCGCTCGAGCGGCGGCTCGCACTGCTCGAGATCGCCGACCGGCATGACGTACTAGTGGTGGAGGACGCGCCCTACCGCGAGCTGCGCTTCGGCGGCGAGGCGATCCCGACCCTGTTCGACCTCGCGCCCGACCGGGTGGTGCACGCCGGTTCGCTCTCGAAGACGCTGGCCCCAGGATTGCGGCTCGCCTGGCTGATCCTGCCGCGCGAGATGGTGAGCACGGTCGAGCGCGCCAAGCAGGCGGCCGATCTGCACACCAGCACCTTCGTGCAGGCGGTGGCGGTCGAGCTGCTCGGGACAGGCATGCTGGAGGCGCGTCTGCCGCGGTTGCGCGAGCACTATCAGGCCCAGCGCGACGCGCTGGCGGGAGCGCTTCAGCGAGAGGCGGGCGAGCTGCTACGCTTCGAGCCTCCACCCGGCGGAATGTTCCTGTGGGCGACGTTGCCTGACGCATGGGATGCGAACCAACTGCTGCGCGTCGCGGTCGAACACGGCGTGGCGTTCGTACCGGGCGAGCCGTTCTACGCCGTGGACGCGCCCAAGAACCGGCTACGCCTCAGCTACTCGCTCCCCACGCCCGACGAGCTGGCCGAAGGCGCCGCCCGGCTGGCCTCCGCCATGCGAGCCTACGAGACGGAGCACGGGAACGCCCCCGAGCCGATAGAGGCTCGGGGGCGCGGTGCATCGCCGTGGACTAAGGGGCCTGGGTGACCACCGGCGTCCGAAGGCGGACCCTGGGGCTACCCTCGGCGGGCACCTCCACTGGTCTCACGATTCTTCGGTATCAGGACCACCTCCTTCCCGTGGTAACCGGAGTCTAACGGGTTCTGCGCGCCGATGGATGTGGCGTGTGCCACGCCGGCCGGCCGAGTAGCAACGCAGCTAGGAACACAGGGAGTCAGCCACGGGGGCAGCGTGGACGCGGGCGATATGCTCGGTCCCGTGCTGAGCTCACTCGAGAAGGTCTTGTTCGTCCTCTTCGCCCTGTTCGCCGTAGCCTTCGCCTACGGCGGGTTCGAGCGCGTCGCGGCCGCCGTGGCGCGCGGCCAACGGGGCGGAAGCGACCGCTGGCGCGGGTTCGCAGGTCGCGCCGGCCGTGCGATCGGGCGCACCCTCGGGCAGCGAACCGTGTTTCGCGACCGACCGCTGGTCGCGTTCGCGCACGCCGGCGTGTTCTACGGTTTCGTCTTCTACCTGCTGGTCAACCTGGCCGACGTGGCGCAGGGGCTGTTCGCCCCGCGCTGGACGGCGTGGCTGAACAGCGCCTGGGCTGGGCCGTACCGGTTGTCCGCGGACCTTCTCAGCGTCGCCGTGCTGCTCGGGGTTGCGTGGCTGCTGTGGCGCAGGTTCGTGCGCCGCGACCCGGCGCTCGCTCCCGAGGTCCCGCTGCACGCGGCGGCCGCGCGGGGCGGTGTCCAGCGCGACTCGCTGATCGTCGGAATGTTCATCTTGCTGCACGTAGGGTTTCGCTTGGTGGGCGAGGGGTTCTTGCTGGCTGCCGACGGGCATCTCGACGCTTGGCAGCCGTTCGCTAGCCTGATCGCCCGCCTCGTCGGCGCAGACCCGTCGCGCATCGTCGGTTGGCATGTCGGCTGGTGGGGCGCTATCGGCCTGATTCTGGCGTTCCTGCCCTACTTCCCGCGCAGCAAGCACCTGCACCTGATCGCAGCCCCGGTCAACTTCGCGCTCGAGCGACGCCGGGCCGACGGCAGGCCCATGCCGAGCGGGACGCTCGAGCCGATCGACTTCAGCGACGAAACCCGCGAGCGGTTCGGCGCCGAGCGTCTCGAGGACCTTCCGTTCGCGCAGATTCTGGACGCCTACGCCTGCATCCAGTG